>Ga0209161_10004300_pt1 | contig 11346 bp, 17 predicted proteins | sample GraSoiAngelo_155_FD_186169 | JGI IMG/M metagenome (GOLD analysis project Ga0209161, IMG submission 186169) | Grasslands soil microbial communities from the Angelo Coastal Reserve, California, USA - 14_1009_13_30cm (SPAdes) (version 2) | ecosystem: Environmental > Terrestrial > Soil > Grasslands...
GAAAGATGGAGTTCTCGATTTGAAGGGTCCAGACATCCGTCGGCACGCTGCCCCTCCGAGTTTTCACGACACCATTCTTCGCCCAAATCGGTGGCGATGCGGGTCTTCTGATCGCATCCATGTCGTAGAATGCGTCTTTGCTCTTCACAAAGTGAAAGAACAGCTCGTGGGCAGGAGTCAGTCGGTCCTTGGCCACGTTACGAACACGCCTTGGCTTGTGCCAGATCACCTCGCTCCTGATTTTCCATCCGATTTCTCGCATCGCGAATGCGACGCGCCACGGGATTCCCAGCCATTCCTTCCGTTCGCACTTGTCATCGAGATTGAGCCAGTAACTTCCCGTGGGCCTTGTAACACGGTACACCTCTCTCCCGACGGACGCGAGGGCTTCAACGTATTCCTCCACGGTCTTTTCGCTTCCGATTTCGTGGACCGTGTCGCCGATGTGCCGACGTCCGCTGTAGTACGGCGGGCTCGTGACGGTGCAATCCACGGAATCTTCAGCCAGGGTTCGGAGTACTTCTCGGGCGTCTCCAAGCAAAAGCCCGCACTCCCGGCTCGCGAATACGGAAGATACCACGTCGAACGTAATCACGGTCAGACCCATACTCTTTTGCGGCCGCGAGACGCGTATTGGCTCTCACCCGAACGTGCAATCGACGGTGACCTTATCCATGACGCTCTTGAGGACAGCCAGCTCTCTTTGGTTGAGTCGCGCGACAAAGAGATCGGAGACCCCGCGCAGGTGGACCGGCGCTGCCTCGGTCAGGCGGGCCACGCCCGCATCGGTCAATACGACCACGACACCCCGTCCGTCTGCATCGGTGTCGGCTCGACGAACGAGGCCCTCGTCAATCAGCCGCGCGACACGGCGAGTCATGCCCGACCGCGAAATGAGCGCCCGGGCCGCGAGGTTGGTCATGCGCAGCTCGCCACCCGCGAGCGCCAGCTGAGCGAGCACGTCGAAATCGGCCAAGGCGAGGCCGGTCTTCTTTTCGAGATCCGTGTCGAGTTGTCGCATAAGCGTGGCGTGTGCTCGTAGCAGGGAGCGCCACGCCTCCAATCCGCGCCGGCCCGGCAGCTCGTTCGCCATGAGCCGGTCGAAGAGACCAGTGACGTCCGGCTTCGATTTTACTTGCATCCGCAACCTTATACACCACCCGGGATATAAGGTACTTGCACTTGCAAGTTATGCAATCAGAAACAACGCGGAAGGGAGCGTCGATGACCACCGAACTCTACACCGACCTGGATGGGTCAATCAGACGTCGGTTCGGGACGCTGGGGGACGACGCCCGCGTGAGGCGCACCGCGGCCGCCCTCGAAGCAAACGGAATGAGCGTTCTTCGGGCGGCGGACGCCGCAGAAGCCAAACGGATCGTGCTGGGTCTTATCCCCGACGGATCCCAGGTTCACCACGGTGGCTCGCAATCGCTCGAGAAGTCGGGCATCGCCGAAGAGATTGAGAAATCCGGTCGCTACGAGCCGCTCCGGCCACGAATCCGGAGCATGGATCGCAAGACACAGGCCGACGAGATCCGCCGCCTCACGTCAGCGCCCGACGTGATGCTCGGCAGCGTGCATGCGGTGACCGAGAGTGGATCGCTGCTCGCGGCCTCGTTTAGTGGCAGCCAGCTCGGCCCCTACGTCACCGGTGCGGAGCGACTCATCTTCGTCGTGGGGACGCAGAAGATCGTGTCCGACCTCGAGGAGGGTCTCCGCCGCATCAACGAGTACGTCTTCCCGCTCGAGGATGCCCGCGCCCAGGCGGCGTATGGTGTGCACAGCGGCGTTAACAAGGTCCTCATCATCAACCGCGAGATCGTGCCCGGCCGCATCACCGTCGTCTTCGTTGACGAGGTTCTCGGCTTCTAGCGCAAGTAGATGGAGGGATCCACGATGGCCATCCAAATCGAAACTCGTCGACCGCCCACAAATGGAGGTTTGAAGTGAGTGAGATCAGCCCGAGCAATTCCTGAATCGACGCTGGGTGTCGGCATCATCGGGGTCAGCCCCGTCCGGGGCTGGGCCGCCACCGCCCACATCCCGGCACTGCGCGCGCTGCCAAACTACGAGATCCGGGCACTCAGCGGGCACAGCGCGGAATCCGCGCGCGCAGCGGGCGAAGCGTTCGGGGTCAGCGCGGTGTTCTCAGACCCCACGCAGCTGGTGAGCCAACCCGACATCGACGTGGTCGCTGTTACGGTCAAGGTCCCGCACCATCGAGAGCTCGTCTCCGCCGCACTTGCCGCCGGCAAGGCCGTCTACTGCGAGTGGCCCCTGGGCCGCGACCTCGACGACGCGCGAGCGATGGCCGCCCTCGCCACCAAGCAGGGGGTGCGCACGGTCGTCGGGTTGCAGGCCCGCCAGGCCCCGGCGATCGAGTTCGTTCGAGCGCTGCTCCGCGACGGATACGTCGGTGAGGTCCTGTCAACGACCATGGTCGGGCTGTCGGTCCCGGGCGACGTCGTCGGCCAGTCCAACGCGTACATGCTCGACAAGACCAACGGGGCCAACGTGCTCACGATCGCCGTCGGCCATAGCCTGGACCTCCTCAACTACGTACTGGGCGAGTTCACCGACCTGTCGGCCGTCTCGAATCTCCGCAGGCCGCTCATTACCATCGAAGAAACCGGGCAGCGGATCGTGAAAACGGCACCCGACCAAATCGCGGTGATCGGCACCCTGGCGTCCGGGGCGACCGCCAGCGTCCATGTCCGTGAGGCAGTGGCCGGCGGTACCGGGTTCCTGTGGGAAATCAATGGAACCGACGGAACGCTCCGGATTACCGCTGACGCCGCATACCCCGAAATCTATCCCTTGACCGTCGCGGGAGCACACGGGCGGAGCGAGCCCGCCGAGCTTGCTGTCCCGGCGGCGCTGACGCAGAAATGGCCCGCGCTCACCAGCCTGGGAGGAGCGCCCGCCTACAACGTCGGGCGTGCCTATGCCGCGTTCGCGGCAGACATCGAGAACGGGACTCACACCGTTCCGGACTTCGCCGATGCCGTCCGGCGCCACGAGGTCATCGCGGCCATCGGGAGGTCCGCGTCATCAGGGGAACGTGTGATGGTGCAGCCAGTGCGCCGAGCCGAGTAACCGAGCCTCGGCAAAAACGTCAGACGCGTGACGCCCGAAAACGACCACCTCTTCGGACACGTCCCAATAGAGGGATAGCGGACCCGGCGGGGAGCGCTCCAATAACCTCTGAATCCGATGACAGGCCAGAGGCCGGGTCCCGTCCTAAGCGCCCATTAGGAAGTCGATGGCCGCTAAAGCCGTCCAGTAGGAGCCTGTAAGGCGCTTGCCATCACGGGCGGGCTTGCCCCTTAACTTGCTGATAGACGAGATGCTGCAAGAGATGTTCAATCCGTAGGAGAATCTGAAGCTCACTTCCCCCGATTGCCCGGTCTCGAGGGACGTAGTTCCTGCGCGTGCCCTGTTCGGACACGGTCACGCCCCTGACCGCTGCGCCGGGCTAAAGGAGCTCGGGGTGAAATGGTCCTCTCCTCGAATTCCAAAGGGACCCGACCGACCTGCTTGGTACGTTTCCCGGGACCTGGTATTTCCAATGCTTCTCGAGCCGCTCAAGGTCCCGAGCCGGTGGGCAACCGTTGAGGCGCCCAGGGTCCTGGCCCGAGTCGAGGCGTCCTGAATCTCGACTCATCCTGAGGGTATCAGCCCGTACACCTCGCCGCAAGGCGTGCAGCCAGTGGCGCACCTGGAAGGTCGCTTGATGCATCGGCGTGATGATCCCGACCATGCGGAGCGTCCACGTGCTCCCTTGGGAGGTAACAGGCATTGGCGGGAACGAGGGCTTCAACGACATGATCCGAACAGAAGCGTCCGTAGCTGTCTTCGAAGTGCTTTGCCTCGACCTCCTGGCTGAATCGAAAATCTTGCCCCTCGCGCGAAGTCCCTCGGTACCTCCGTTTGGTTGTCCCATGGAGGCCACAATGACTCCCAAACTTGATAATGGCGCCGCAAGCCTGAACCGAGCGACTAGCATCCCAACGGATTAGTAAGGCACTCCGCTATGAAAGCAGAGACCGAGAACGACCGCCCAGTGCTCGGTAAGACCGAGAACGACCGCCCAGTGCTCGGTAAGACCGAGAACGACCGCCCAGTGCTCGGTAAGACCGAGAACGACCGCCTAGTGCTCAACAAACCGTTCGGATTGGAAGAGGGGACATGCTACCTCGTTCGGGGGAAAAAGGCCGAAACGAGCTACCTGCTCTTCCAAGCCATTGTGGAACAGGGGACTCCTGGCCTTTGCATTACGACGAGGTTCCCGGAGAAAGTGCGTTCGCGGTACAGATTCGCCTCCGTTCCGGTCTGGTGGATTTCCTTCGTCCCAGGCGATCAACACTACGCCCCAAACGCGATCGGCGTCCTTGCGAAGGTGATCGAGGGCTTCGTCGACGAGAACCCAGCCGGCTGCGTTGTACTCCTGGACGGTGTTGAATCGATCATGAACAACATCGGGTTCGACAAGGACATGCTCTTCGTCGAGCACCTGAACGAGTACATGATGTCGCGGCAAGCGATCGTCCTCTTCACCGTTGATCCGGAGTGTTTCAAGCTATCCGAATTCGCCCGCCTCGAGAGATCCCTCGAAAGCATCGACGAACCGCAGTTGCGTCAAGCCCTGGACAACCCGGAACACTATCCTCGAACTGGAATCCGCTGACTGACGCGGACCCAAACATGAACGAACGGTCTCCCAGTGGCGGGACGAAGTGAAGGGATACCACCTCAGCCGTCCACCTCGCCGAGGAACGCATCCTTCGCCGCCCGCAGGTGAGGATTCACCCAAGGATGCCCTTGCGCGAATCAAACGCGGCTTCGCGGGGCCCTTGATTGACCGCGATTCGCATGGGAAAAGAGCGCCGTCGTGCGGATTCGCTCTATACGAGGCAATTTTAGGCCAGTTCCGTCCTACGGATTCAAGGGCGCGGGCATCTAAGGCGACTACCAGGTCCTTCAACGCACGCACGAGCAAATCTTAATGGACCGCCTTGAAGCCCATGACTACAAGGAAGGCAGCGTCATCGAGATTTCTGCGAAGCGGTTGCGCCATTCAATGCAGACGGCGGTGCGGCACTATGCAGACCTGCGGACGAATCGAGGCCAGAAGGCTGCCCAAGAGGCGTGGGAGACTCCGATCGTTAAGATGAGGGATCGTGGCGTCTAGGTGTCCGCAAAACGTCCGACATGGCATGACCGAAAACCACGATCCCGCCTCAGACACGTGCCAATGGAGGAATACCGGACCCGGAGGGATTCGCTATTTCATGGAGTGGACTCGTCAGAGGGGGTCATTGCTTTCGATCCGACGGTTCGTCTGACACGTCACCTGACTTCGATCCTCGGAGATTCCCACGCCGCCTTGGCGACATCCTTGGCGCGTCCGCTGCGGTACTCTACGTAGTGCCCGAGTGCGACCTGCGGCGTGTCCCGGAGCCGCTTCGTCCCCAAACAAGGCGCGGGAGGAACTGAATCTCGCGCTCAAGGTAATCGAGTCCGTGGTTTTTGAGTCATAAATAGGACCTTAAGTACCTCGAAATGAGGATGGCTTGAACCTACCCAGGCTGGAACCATTCAATTCCGCGTGCGGCACGTTGCCATCCCGTCAAAGAGAACCGGTAATTCCTTGGGCCGAGGTCGCCTTCTCTTGCGTGAAAATGACAGCGCCTCGTAAGGTCAGTCGACAACAACTGCGGAAGGAGCCGCATATCGTGTGGAATGAATTCATCCGCCTCCTCGGAAAGTCTGACTACCGCGACCTTTCAGAGATACAACGGGCCGCTCAGTTGGTCTACAATTACGAAAGCGAAGTTCAGAATGGCGGCCACTCGTTGTATTTCCAAACTCTCCCGATCGAACGAGTCAGGGACGCGATCGCGGCTCTACGGCTGCTTGGGGCAGACTGCCAAGCTAGTGTCCTCGCTCGCGCGGGCGCGCGGTTCGACAGCACACCGCGTGTAACTACTGAATCAGATGATGAATACGTGGAACGGGCGGTGGATGATGAGTTCATACTACTGCTGGATCGCGATTTCTACGAGTGTCAGCCGGACCTCCAGCAGGTCTTGGAAACCTTCCTGGCCCAGAACCAACCCGAGTTTGTGGTGGTAGCAGATTGACGACGCCGTGGGAAGGGGACCGCGCAATCGGGGCGGGGTGCACCACCGATGTCAAAATGCCGCCTGTCGCGTTCCGAAGGCCTGGTCGCGACACCGGGATTCGTTCAAGAAGGTTTCAAACCCGCGTGTGGCGTGCTCCCATACCGTCAAGATGGCCGCAGCGGAAAGGGAAAGGTGCCCGCGTAAGAGGGCGGGCATGAGGGGACAGACAAAGGCAGCCGTGCGCGTCCTGGACACGAAAGGCTTTCGAGTGTGCCGATAACCCCCAAAGTGTACCGACCCCATGGGTGGAGCGCCCAGGGCAGGATTCGTTCTTATGGAGGGACCAGAGCCAATTTTACGGGTTATCACCTCATGCACAGCAGGTGCGCTAATAAAGGTCCCCATTACAAATAGAGTCCAAGGAGGGTAAAGGGAGGAGGCCGAGCGGCCTCCTCATGAGGGGACAGGACGATCTGGAAGTCTACGAGTTCTGCTCAGCCTACACCGCCGCCCTCGTCGGAAGACTGTCGGACAAGACCCTCTCTGACAACCCCATCTGGAGAGATAGCGGACCCGGAGGGATTCGAACCCTCGACAGCCGGATTAGAAATCCGGTGCCCTATCCGTGCTAGGCGACGGGTCCGGTTCGGGGACACAATGACATCCTAATAAACCATGAAGATTTCGGCCGGTATCGCAATGACCGGTTCCACCCTCTCTTCGTCGGCTGCTATCGAGTCGATGATTTCCTTCGTGACGCAGAAAGCCAATCATTCAGGCAGGAAGGCCGGTCGGATGTCACCACATCGCGCACCAGCGTGGACGAGGAACATGACCTTGAACCCGTGAAGCAGAGCCATGAGTCCGAGAGTCTGCCGCCGCCAGAGCGTTATTCCTTCCCGATCCGTCAGCATCCGTCGTCCCGGGTGTGGATGGAAATTCATGACCACGGTCTTCTTACCGATCATGAAGTCGCGGTGTGCGGGCCAATTGCGGAGCTCCTCCGCCGAGATCTGGTCAGGATCACCACCGGACAAGCTCTTGAGGAACGATCTGAATTCGTCGGCCTCCGGCTGAGAGAGCACGTGCCTCGACTTCGAGACGAGCCACTTCGACAGTCCGCTCACCGCGTAACCCAACGAGCCTTGCCTACCCGTCGGATTGAGTTGGAGGTCGCTGTATTTCTTCGACCGGTCGTCAGTCGACCGCCTTGCAATCCAAAGCATACGCAACAGGTTCGGACGAATCGAGGCCTCGAGCTCGTGCGCGGTCAGCAGCAATTCGAGCAGCGTCGGCATCCTCCCGGCGGATGCTTCTTTCTCCAGGAGATAATGTGCTTGGCCTCGGAAGATCGGATGTTCCCAGAAGGGGGTTTCGAAGAAACGTCCTCGTCCTTCGAGACACTCCTTTAGGTCCTTGAGGTCTTCGGGACCCAGCGTCCGGAACGCCCGATCGAGAAGGGCTGCGAGAATCCGCAGGAACTCCAGGTTCTCCTTGTGCGATGAGACCTCTTCGCCGTAGAACGCACGATAGGACCACTTTCCCAACTCGAAGACCTTGGTTTGATCGTCGATGTCACCGATTGCTTCCATCCACAGACGCAGCGAGGAGCCGATTGGCCCTTCCCCGTGCTCGGGTGGTGATCCGTCGGGGGGTGGACGAATCATGACCCTCCTCTCATCGGTCCTTTGCAGTAGCCTCCAAGGTTAAGTAGGTTGCAGCGAGGGGAATAAACCTTCCGCTGTCCGGAGGCCACGGACCCGATAGGGAAAAATTTCCAAACCGCCTCGGCTGATTGCCGGTCCACGCCGTGTCAAGGCGTAGCCCGGCGAACAAAAGGTTTAGGCGCGTTCGGCTGGCAGGTCACACCGGGCGGAAGGGCGGGTGCCATCGAGAAAACCGACAGGGGTCGGTAAACCGCTCGCGCCAGCTTCACTGGAGGGAATCGCGACCGCGCGCACGCCATGGGAGGGTCTATATCGCAAGGGTTGCGTTCCGAGAGATCGTCCTCCGCCGCGAAATCGACTCCCCTCACTCTCGAATTCGTCGCCAGATGGCGATGACCCCGTTTCCCTAGACAGCGAACGGCTCCCAGCCATCTGGGATTGCGATCGGGCGTTCTCGATGGAGCATGTAGCCACCCATGGGCGCTACATACTTGACCTCCCAGATTTCTTTCTGCGGCGGCGAAGGCGTTGACATAGACTCCCTCTTGGCTAATTGGCCCGCTTCTCAAAAGGGAAGGTGCCGGGCTTTCAGCCCGGCTTGGTGGGGAACGAGGGCTTCGACAACGTAATCCGAACAGAAGGGGGGCTCGTGATCCTGCGAAGTCAGGAGCTGTCGTCAGCCTTTGAACAAACGACGAAGAAAACCTCCCGTACTCGGTTTCGGGGATTGGGTCTTCTTCGTTCTCGGCGTAGGAGCATCGCCTAACCCATAGAAGGTAAACGCTTTTTCGCCTGCACCGAGGCCGGGACGCACGATTCTTCGGACCGAATCATATGTGCCACCGTAATGTACTTCCAAGCGATCGATGGGGACTCCGACTGAATCCAAGACCCGCAGGAGTTTCGTGTCGTCCGAAATCACCACATTGGTGAGTTCTCCTGTAAGCGGATCTCCTTTTGTCTCTTCTTGCTGTACCTCATCGGGACGCCGCTCGGCACCATCTGGCCCTATGAGGGATTTCGGGGCGAGGTCCCACCCGACGACTTTGCCACTTGCATCCTTCACCCGAGCCACCCCAACATCCTTGAAATCGCCGGCAGCAACGAACGAGCGAGACCGGAGAGTCCCGTCGGGACGACCGTACTCCATCCCGAGCGCCCAAGTGGTGGATTCTGCGTAGGCGAGACAGACATCAGCCCCGAGGAACTTCGCTGCTTCCGCGGCCGATTTGCCCGCGAGGACTGCGCTGCCCCGAATCATCGTCCAACCTTGAAATTCGCATCCCGCTGCGGCGTCTTGTGTGGCGGACATGTACTGATCGATAAGCTTCAACGCCTCTTCGAAGGTGAGGTCGGGAAGGATTCGCTTCGCAGGGAAGCCCGTAAACTCGAACAACCGAATTGCGAGGCCCCGCTCGACCTTATGTATCGCCAACCATCCCCAATGAAATCCCAACGACTCCCTCCGACCTTCGTATTATCTTCTGGGCGCTCATAAAACTGAGCCGCCCTTCGGCTGACACGTTGAGAGGTAAATGCCCCTTGGGAGGGCGGGCTTGGTGGGGATCGAGGTACTTCGACAACGTAATCCGAACAGCGGGGGGGCGTACGGCTCACCGGATAGGTTCGCGGGCCCCTCCTCGAGATACGGCTACACTGGACCAGCCATCCATCCCCGATATGAGACGAGAAGACAATCCGCACGTCCCTTGAGCAGCTGCGCGGTCGCTTTCTCCCGTGGGGCACGCCCGATTTCCATGTCTTCGTGATTACGAAGGACGAACTCCGGGGCTGGATTCGGGCTCTCGAGTGGGTGCTCGGCAAGACCGGCATGGACCACGAAAGAGTCTTGACGTCCTCGGCGCTGTCTTGAGGCTTCAAGCGATATGGCTTCCAAGCGGGATCTTTACCAGACCTTGGCCCAGGAGAGCGTCGCAAACGCGAGGTGGTTCCTGGCTGATGCAAAGCGGCTCAGGCGGGTAGGTAGCCGAGGTCATGGAGCCGCTTTCGGGGTTCTGTCCATCGAGGAGTCATCAAAGGCCCTGATCTACCGAATGGTCGCTGAGGGCGTGCTCCGAATCGTCCGGAGGAATCCGAACCACATCACGACGTTCACGGAGAACGAACTCTTGAACCATCAGTTCAAGCAGCAAGTGCTGGCGAACGCCTTCGGGGAGTACCTTCGATACGGACCATTCTACGAGGCTGCGGAGAGCCTACGGAAGCCGAAGTTCTCCAAGACTGAGGTGCGAGAACTTTTTCTCCGTGCGGTCCACGCTCATCGCATCATGCAGGTCGATCTTCGGAGCGGAGGTAGGGCGACGCAAGAGGTCCAACGACTGGGCAGCCTCTTGGATCGCCTCAACGACCTGAAGAACCGTGGTCTCTATGTCGATCATTCATCGGGAAGGATATCGACGCCGAAGGACACGCGAACGCGGGACCTCGGAGAAGTTTTGGATCTCGCGGAAGGCGCATTCAAGATCGCAAGTGAGGCCTTGCACCGAAGCTATTCGGATCGCGAGAAACAGCTGCAGAGAGAAGCAAACAAGGCCATCCTCTCCACTATCCGGAGAGCTCAACGGCGGACCGACAAGAAAGGGAAAGGGCCAGGTGGGCGACATGAATAACGGACCCGTTTCGGTCGAGTTGAAGTATGGAGTTTCTGCCTTCTTTGTGACCTGCGGAATTGCCTTGATGGGGGTCTCCGCCATCAACCCGACTACATTCACCCCTGGAATCACCCTCTTGTTCCTCGGCATCCTCGGTTTCATCGCCAACCGCCTCGTGTACGAGCTCACGGAGAGGACTTTCCACGATGACGATAACATGGGACGGGCCCTGAGTGTTCTGCGGATGGCTCTGATGGTCGCAGCGGCCGTAATCGTATTCCTGCTGTTCCGGTCCTTCTTGCCTTTGTGAGGAGGAGAGGGCCGGGCCGTTTTGTGCCCGGCGTTGGTGGGGAACGAGCGCGTTTCTATGGCATAAGTCGAACAGACGGGGGGCTCCTACGGGGTGAGACTGATATTAGTAGACGTACCTATCGCGAGACGTAGATGTCTCTTGCCCACGTAGTGTATGTTGAAGCCGAAACTCCGGGGGCCAAGTTGTGGCTGAAGGCAAACTACGATGCGCTATCCGTCGCGTTCCGAGAACTTCACTCCGATACTGTTCACAGGTTGGGTCTCAAAACCGAGATGGTTGCAGGAATCGTCTTGTACGTCAGTCCAGAGAACTTGCCCAGGATTGAGTTGACCGTCCCCGACGAGGAGCACGCTCGCAAGACGACCGAGGACATTCGTCGAGCGATCGTCAGATGTGGGGGAAACGTTGATGAATTCGAAGTAGGAAGCTATGGGTTGGACATAATAGCTTGATCTGGAAAGTGCTACGGCCGACTGGGAACGGGCCGGGAGGCCCGGCATATAGGTGGGGAACGAGGGCTTCAACGACATAATCCGAACAGAAGGGGCCGCGGCCGTGAAACCGCCACAACCTTTGAATCTCCTAAGATCGTTCGTCTACTGACGAGAATATGGTCAAGTACAGGC
>Ga0209161_10004305_pt1 | contig 11336 bp, 12 predicted proteins | sample GraSoiAngelo_155_FD_186169 | JGI IMG/M metagenome (GOLD analysis project Ga0209161, IMG submission 186169) | Grasslands soil microbial communities from the Angelo Coastal Reserve, California, USA - 14_1009_13_30cm (SPAdes) (version 2) | ecosystem: Environmental > Terrestrial > Soil > Grasslands...
CCACCACCACGACCACCACACGGCCCCCGACCACGACGTCGTCGTCCACCACCACGACCACCACGCGGCCCCCGACCACGACGTCGTCCTCCACCACCACGCGACCGCCGACAACGACCACCAGCACGACCACCACGACGCAGCCGTCGTCGACCATCCGCACGGTGTTCCTCATCCTGATGGAGAACACCGACTGGTCGAGCATCAGTGGCAGCGCGTCGGCCCCGTACATCAACCGCAAGCTGCTGCCGATCGCCTCGCACGCGGAGCAGTACTACAACCCGCCCAACATGCACCCGAGCCTGCCCAACTACCTCTGGCTCGAGGCCGGGACGAACTTCAACATCTCCAACGACAACCTCCCGTCGCAAAACCACCAGAGCACCACGAGCCACCTCGTCAACATGCTCGAGGCGGCCGGGGTCTCGTGGAAGACCTACCAGGAGGACGAAGGCTCGGGGGCATTCGACGGCACCTACTGCCCGAGCGGCAATGACGGCAACTGGTACGACGTCAACCACAACCCGTTCGTGTACTTCAACGACATTACCTCCAATGCGACGCGCTGCATCCAGCACGTGCGTCCCTACTCGGAGTTTCTGACGGACCTCGTCGACAACACGGTCCCGCGCTACAACTTCATCGTCCCGGACCTCTGCCACGACATGCACGAGAACATCTCCTGCTCTCAGTCAAATCGCATACTGTTTGGCGACACCTGGCTGTCGACGGAGGTGCCCAAGATCCTCGCGTCCCAGGCCTACCTGAACAACGGCGCGCTCTTCATCGTCTGGGACGAGGGTGCGAGCGGCGACGGCCCGATCGGCATGATCGTGCTCTCGCCCAAGGCCAAGGGCGGGGGCTACGCGAACAGCATCGCCTATGACCACAGCTCGACGCTGCGCACGGTCCAGGAGATCTTCGGCATTACCCCGATGCTGCGCGACGCGGCGACCGCCACCGACTTGCGCGATCTGTTCGTCAGCTTCCCGTAGACGGTTCGTGGGACGGCGCATGATGTGGGGGCGTCGGGCCTGACCCGACGCCCCTGCTGCCCCGCGCTCCCCCGTCGGTCGCGAGCCTCCCAACGGCCTCGCGTAGAACAGTCCGCGGGCCGTGACCCGCGGGACGCCGCGCGACTGCGGACCCGCGGCGCCTCCTGGCACCCAGCGCGGCCCGGGCCTCCGGGTACGGTCGTCCTCGTCTTGCCTTCCGCCCGGCCGCCTGTTGGAATGCCGCGCCCAGGGATCGGACCCACAGGAGACCGAGGATGGAGATCGCCGTCGTCACCGGCACCAGCACCGGCATCGGATTCGCAACCAGTGTGCATCTGGCGCGTCATGGCTTCCGCGTCTTCGCCGGCATGCGGAATCTCGCCAAAGCGGAGCCGCTGCGTGCCGCGGCGACCGAGGCGAGCCTGCCGATCGAGGTGATCCCGCTCGACGTCACCTCCACGCCGTCGGTCAGCCGCGCCTTCGAGACGGTGTCGGAGCACGGCCCGGTGGACGTGCTCGTCAACAATGCCGGCATCGGCGGCGCCACCCCGCTCGAGCTCACGCCCGAGGACGAGCACCGGCGCATGTTCGAGACCAACTACTTCGGCTCGATACGGTGCATTCGGGCGGTGCTGCCGGCGATGCGCGAGCGCCGGCGGGGGACGATCGTGAACGTCACTTCGGTCGCCGGGCTCATCGCCACCCCCAATCAGATCCCCTACTCCGCTTCGAAGTGGGCGCTCGAGTGCGCGGGCGAGGCGCTCGCCCACGAGGTGCGCCGCTTCGGCGTCCGCGTGGTCAACGTCGAGCCCGGGGTGGTCATGACCAGCATCTTCGAGAACTCCGCCGAGGCGACCCGCTACGACAAGACGTCGCCATACCAACCCATCATGCGCCGCAACGGCAAGCTCTTCGCGGCCGGCTTCCGCGATCCCGCCCAGCCCGACGACGTGGCCCGGACGATCCTCGCCGCCATCACGAGCGACGCGTACCGCCTTCGCTGGCCCGTCGGGAAGGACGCGCTCGGCTTGTCCCAGGGTCGTCCCAAGATCAGCGACGAGTGCTGGGTCGCGATGGGCGACGATCTCTCCGATCAGGACTACAACCAGCGCTTCTTCGAGTATTTCGGCATCCGCCTGTAGCCGCTTCGCACCCCACCCCGCGGAGCGGAGACCTCGGGCGGGCGAGGTCAGGTGCCGCGAAGATCTCCCCGAGCGGACGCCGCTTCGCCGTGGGGCTACTCGGCCAACGACGCGAGCCACTCCACGAGTGGGACGGCCCGCTTCGTATGCGACACGAGCCAGTCGACGAAGGAGCGCGCGACGAGCAACTCGCGCGGCGGCTCGGGGAACGTCACGATGAGCCCCTTGCGCTTGAGGAGATCGGCGCGCGGATGGCCCGCATCGAGACCCCGCGGCACCCGCTGCAGCACGTCGTGTGACGCGACCCCGAAGCCGGCCCGCGCGAGCTTTCGCAGGATCGTCACGAGCTCCCCGCCCCGACGTTCGTCGACGACTGCCTCGCGAAAGCGCGCGAGCTGTCCGGGGTCCATCATGTACTGGCCGGCCGCGACGAACACCTCCGTGGCGCCGAGGTGCACGTACAGCGCCGCCGGAGCGGAGGGCCCCCGACCTGCGCCGTCGATCGCGACGTAGCCGCCGATGTGCGTCTTGTAGGGCGACTTGTCCCTGGAGAAGCGGACGTCGCGGTGGATGCGGAAGACCTTCGGCTCTCCGAGCGGATGGTGCGGAAAGAGCGCGTCGATGCGCTCCCGGACCTCGGCGAGGAGCGCCTTCATCGGCGCCAGCCAACCGAGCTCGTACTCCCCGCGGTGCGCCTCGAACCACTCGCGGCGCTGATTGCGAGCGAGGGCACGGAAGAACCGCCCGTCGCGGTCGGCGAAGCCCTCGAATCCGGGCGATGCGGCGCGCGCGGCCCTCGCCATGTCGCTGCCCAATACGTCGAACCGCTGGCCGGGACAAGGTAGCGCGAGGCTCGCGCCAGCACGGCGCGGGGGCTGAAGGACGCCGGCCGCGCCAACGCGGGTGGAGCGTGGCGCTTGCGTCCGCTCCCCCGCTCCGACATCAGCGAGAGCGGTGACCCCGGACGAGCCGAATGCCGCTCCCGCCGACCGTGCGCCGTCGGCCACTCGACACGACCTGCAGCTCGGGCGGCGGCTCTTCCATCTCGCGAACGGGGCGTCGACTGCCACGGCCTACATGCTCCTCTTCACGCACGAGCAGGTGATCCACATCTTCGGGACGATCGCGTGCATCGTCTACGTCGTCGATCGCGTCCGGATCGCGTATCCGGAGGCCGTCATGCGCCGCGCGCCGTGGGTGAACCGGCTGTTCGTGCGCGCCGAGGAGCAGGTGCGCGAGTCGGCGATGATCCCATACGCGATCGCCGTGCTGCTGACCATCCTCACCGTCCCGAAGAGGGCGGCGCTCGTCGCCATCTACACGCTCGCCATCGCCGACCCGCTGGCCGCCATCGTCGGCATCCGCCTCGGCCGCCGGCGCATCGCGCACAACCGGAGCCTCGAGGGCTCCCTCGCGTTCTTCGGAGCGACGCTCGTGATCGCGGCGCTCGTGCTCGCCTGGGGCGCCGACGCCCCGGCGCTCGCGATCGCCGGGGCAGCGGGCACGATCGCGCTCGCCGCGGCCGGGTGCGAGCTTCTGCCGCTGCGCATCGACGACAACTTGACGATCCCGCTCTTCGTGGGCTTCACCACCTGGATCGTCGCCGCGCTCTTCGCGTTGCCGCTCACCTGACCGACGCCGCCCGGCGCGCGGGGCCGCGGAGAAACGGCCCGCGCCGTGGCGCTACAATCGCGCGCGGAGAAACGAACCATGGCGCGCATCGAGGGCGGCGGATGCTGGTCCCCGTTCTGGAAGCCCAGGGCCTCCGCGAGCTGTTCACCCTGCCCGGAGGCCATCTCGATGCGATCTACGCACTAAGCATCCGCTGACCCGAAGCCAAGGCGGCTCGCGTCACTCGACCCGGTAGGCATCGAGCCGCGCCGCGAGCAGGGCTCGCACGTCCGCGTAGGCGGGATCGCGCGCCCGATTCTGGAGCTCGTAGGGGTCGGCTGCCAGGTCGTAGAGCTCTTCGGCGATCCCCCCGGTGACCTGATTGCGGATGAACTTCCAGCGCGGCGTCCGCACGCCCTCGAACCGCGAGACGATCACGTTGACGTAGTTCTCGATCAGAAAGTCCTGCCGCCACGTCTCGCCGCGGAGGAGACCGAGGAGGCTTCGACCATCCACCGCGGCCGGGATCGTGACCCCGGCGAGCTCTGCGAAGGTCGGCGCCAGGTCGACGTTGAGCACCAGGTCGTCGCGCGCGGCAGCGGTCGGAGTGAGCACAGGGTAGCGGATCACGAGCGGCACGCGGATCGATTCCTCGAAGCCGGCGAGCTTTCCGACCCACCAGTGCTCGCTCCACATGAACCCGTTGTCCGACGTGAACACCACGGCGGTGTCGTCGCTCAGCCCGAGCCGCTCGAGGAGCTCGACGATGGCGCCCACCGCCTCGTCCACGGCGAGCAGCGTCTCGAGCTGGTTGGTCCGCAGGAGGTCGGCCATCTCGATGCTCGGCGGGGTCCGGATGGCCTTCAGGAACTGCACCCAGGCGGGCTTGTCGGAGACGTCGGGCTCGTTCCAGCTCGGGGGGCGCCAGGGCGCGATGCCGTCCAGGCGGCCCGCGTGGCGCGGAGCCGGGATCGCCGGCTCGTGGGGTGCGAAGGGCGCGTACACCACGAAGAACGGCCGCGACGCATGCGAACGGATGAAGGTGAGCGCGCGTTCGCGGAGGAGGTCCGTGGAGTAGTCCGCCGGGGTGTGACCGTATCGGATCAACCGCCCGTCCTCGTCGAGCGTGTAGTCGTAGTAGAGGGGGTTGTCCTCCACGAAGGCCTGCCACTCGTTCCATCCGGGCGGCACGGCCGGGGCGACCCGGGCGTAGGCGTTCATGTACTTCCCGAACAGCGCCGTCGTGTAGCCGGCACGCGACAGCCAGACCGCCAGCGCGTTCTCGGCGTGGAACTTCGCCGCTCCCCCCTGCGGCGGCCCGTTGCTCACCACCCCGTGGTGACGCGCGTACTGGCCGGAGTAGAGGGTCGCGCGACTCGGGCAACAGAGCGAGTCGGAGACGAAGCTGTTGTCGAAGCGGAGGCCGCGCTCGACGAGCGCCGCCGTCACGGCCGGCATGTAGCCGAGCGTGTCCCAGCGCTGATCGTCGGTGAGGACGACCAGGATGTTCGGCTGGAGCGCCTGCGGCGCGACCTCGCTCACGATGCGCTCGAGCGCGGGCCGGAAGCATTGCACGAGGCGCTCCGGGTCGACCGCGCTGCCCACGGGGCCGATGACGCCGGCGCACGCGCCGCCGAGCTGCGGCAGGACCTCCCCGCCGGCGTCCTGCCGGACCGGCACGGCGCAGTGCTCGAGAACACTCAGCATGCTGCGCCGCGATCGGCCCTCGGCGCGGTGGCCCGCGAGCCGCTCGGCGGCTCGGAGCGCGACGAAGTGGCGGGCGGCGAGCGCGATGGCGTGCTCGCAGCGAAGCTGGGCTGTCGACGCGATCGGGCTCGCGAGCGGGCCCGGCGGGGTCGCGAAGACCAGGGCGGCCGCGTCAGCCACCGCCGTCGCCGCGCACGGCGGGGGAGGCGACGCCGTGCACCTGGTCCGCCCGTGCAGCGCGCGTTCGGCACAGCCGAGGGCGGCGCGCAGGCTGGCGCGGAGGGCATGGAAGTCGGCGCGCTTCGTGCAACGCGCGGCCCCGTCACCCGCGGTCAGCGTGCCGGCCACCAACAGCATCCCGGCGAGCAGGTCCCGCGCCGCCCGATGCGTTGTGACGGTAGGTCCCTTTCTCCCCCCTTGTCGGTCCCAGGAGCGTCGCCGGACCGGGGGCGGAAGTCAAGGCACCCGCGGACCGCGTGACGCGAGACCGTGCCGCGCGGCGACGAGCCGCCGTGCCCCTCACTCTTGACACCGTCATCGGCGGCGTCATGAATCCGCCCCGGTTCCTGCAGCCGGGGATGTGGTCGATCGAGAACCGCGTGATCGAGGAGCCGGCGGACACGGCCAGGAGGACCCGACATGAGCACGCCAGAGGATCGCCACGCGATCACGCTCTACGACTCGCACGGCTCACCTTGCGCCCGGCGGGTGCGCGCGGTGCTGCTCGAAAAGGGCCTCGCCTGGACGACGCGCCTCGTCGACCTGACGCGGATGGAGCAGAAGCGCCCGGAGTACCTGGCCCTGAACCCGAACGGCGTCGTCCCGACGCTCGTGCACGGAGAGCGGGTGCTCTACGAGTCGAACGTCATCACCGAGTACCTCGACGACGTCTTTCCCGACCCGCCGCTCTACCCGCGTGATCCCTGGGCGCGCGCGCAGGCGAAGATGTGGCAGGCGTTCGAGCTGGCGATGGCGAAGGAGTTCCGGCCGCTCATGTACCTGCGCGTGATCGGGCCGTACGACCGCCTGCGGCCGCGCGAGGCGGTGCTGGCCGACGCGCGGCGCTCGACCGACGACCCCGCGCACCTCGAGTGGGTGCGGCGGGTGTACGACGACGAGGTCGTCTCGGCAACCGAGGCGCAGCATCTCGAGTCGCTGCTCGTGCAGCGGCTCGACCGGCTGGAGGCGGCGCTCCTCGGCCACGACTGGCTCGTCGGCAGCCAGTACTCGATCGCGGACCTGTCGGTCGCGCCGCGGGTGCGGATGTATCCCCTGGTCCAGGTCCCGCTCGCGCCGGGACGGCACCGCCGGGTGTGCGACTGGCTCGGGCGGCTCGCCGCGCGGCCCTCGTTCGCACGCAGCGAAGCCGTCCAGCCAGGTTGAGGTTGGATGGACGACCGCTACGACGTCGGCATCGTCGGCTATGGCCCGGTCGGCCAGACGCTCGCCATCCTGCTCGGCCAGCGGGGCTGGCGGGTCGGCGTGTTCGAGAAGCAACCCGCCGCCTATCCGCTCCCCCGCGCCGTCCACTTCGACCACGAGGTCGCCCGCATCCTGCAGGCGGCCGGGCTGGGTCGGGAGCTGCCCCGCTTGAGCGAGCCGGCCGACGTCTACGAGTGGCGGAACGCCGCCGGCGAGACGCTGCTCCGCATCGGCAGCCGGCACGCAGGCCTCTCCGGCTGGCCCGACGCCAACATGTTCTCGCAGCCCGACCTCGAGCGCGCGCTCGACGCCCGGGCACGCGCGCTCCCGGGTGTGGAGGTTCGACGCGCCTGCGAGGTGGTCGACATCCGGCCCGCGGGCGGCGACGTCGAGCTCATGGTGGCGGATCCCGACGGAGAGCCGAGCCAGGTCCGAGCCCGCTGGGTCGTCGGCTGTGACGGGGCCAACAGCCTGGTCCGCCGCCACCTCGGCGCGACCGTGACCGACCTCGGCTTCTTCTTCGACTGGCTGATCGTCGACGTCGTTCCCCGCGAGCCGCGGGTCTGGGATCCGATCAACGGGCAGCTCTGCGATCCCGCGCGGCCGACGACGGTCGTGTCCGGTGGACCCGGCCGCCGGCGCTGGGAGTTCATGCGGCTTCCCGGCGAAGAGATTGCCGAGCTCGACACCGAAGCGAGCGCGTGGCGGCTCCTCGAGCCGTGGGCCCTGCACCCGGCGAACGCCACCCTCGAACGGCACGCCGTCTACACCTTCCAGGCCCGGTGGGTGGACGGGTGGTGGAAGGGCCGCATGCTCCTCGCGGGCGACGCCGCCCACCAGATGCCGCCCTTCGCCGGTCAGGGAATGTGCTCCGGCATCCGCGACGCCGCCAACCTCGCCTGGAAGCTCGACCTCGTGCTCGCCGGGAAGGCCGCGGACGCGCTGCTCGGCACCTACGCCTCGGAGCGCATTCCGCAGGTGCGTCAGGCGATCGAGCTCTCGATCGCGCTCGGCAAGGTGATCTGCGTGGCGGACCCGGCAGCGGCCGCCGCCCGCGACGCCGCGATGATCGCCGCGGCGCGCGCGACGGGCCTCACGCCGCCGCTGCCGGCGCCCGTGATGGGCCCCGGCCTTCGCCTCGACGGAGACCCGCTCGCGGGGCACCTCTTCCCGCAGGGCGAGGTGCGGCGCGGCGACGCGATCGGGCGCTTCGACGACGTCGTCGGCCGCGGCTTCACCCTGCTCAGCCCGGCGGCCGATCCGGCGAGCCTCCTCCCGCCCGACCTGGCGGCGTTCTTCGCGTCGCTCGACGGCGTCAGCGCGCACGTCGCCCCGGGGGGGCCCGTTCACGACGTCCGCGGCAGCTACGCGAAGTGGTTCGTCGACCACGGCGTCGGCGTCGTGCTGCAGCGTCCCGACTTCCACGTCTTCGGCACCGCGCCCGCGGTCGACGGGACCGCCGCGCTGGTGGGCCGTCTCCGGAACGCACTGGGGCGGACCGCCTGAGCCAGGAGCGTGACCCGAGTGCAGTGCGGGGAGGCGGGGGCACCCTCTCCGCTTCGATTCGGCGCCGATGAATCGGGTGCTTCGGTCGGCCGCCGCCCGCGGCGCCTCATAGGCGCTCCGAGGGCGCCCCCGCCTCCCCGCTGCGCTATTCGGCCCCGCGCGCCGGCGGCGCGGCTTCGCCCGCGCGCGTCGTTCGGCCCGAGTCCGTACGTACGGACCCGGCACGAATAGTCTAGCAGGCTAGCCAGCGGCGCGCCGCCGGTGACGGGCGGCGGCCGCGAGCCGCTGCGGGGCCGCGAGGGCGGCCTCGAGGTGGTGCAGCGCGGCGTCCAGCGCGTCGAGCGCGGCGGGCGGCACGCCGCCGGCGCGCCCGGCCGCCTGCCGGAGGCCGCGGAGCCTCGTCACGAGCGCCCGCAGCGGCGCCGCGGTGCCGCGCATCCGCGCGCGCATGGCGCGGAACTCCGCGGCGGTGAGCCGTCCGGCGAGCGCCTTGGCGCGGAGCGCCTCCAGCTCGGCGCGCGCGGCCGCGGGCAGACGGGGGTCCCGGAGCCGCCGCTCGATCCACATGAGCGCGGCGGCGTCCGAGAGCTCGGGGATAAAGCCCTTCGGCCGCCGCGCGAGCCAGGCGGGGTGGAACTCGCGAATCCACTCGTACACCTGCAGGTAGTGATAGAGGGCGGAGTGCTGCAGCCCGAGCCGAGCGGCAGCGTACTCCTCCATCGTCTGGTGACCGAGCGCGCGGTAGAGCCGCTCGTCACGCACCCTCGCGAGGAGCGCGGCGACGCGGATGTAGGCCACCTGGACGTTCTTCAGGTGGCCCTTCAGGACGAAGGTGATCTGGACCGCGCGCTGGGCGGTGCTCGGCTGGCGGCTCATGGTGCGCCTACGCCCGCACCATCTCGCCGAGCGCCGCCCGCAGCGCGTCCACCTCCGCGTCCGTCCCCACCGTGATGCGGAGCGCGTCGTGCAGCCCCGGCACCGCGAAATGGCGCACGAGGATGTCGCGCGCCGCCAGCGCGCGGGCGACGGGGCCGAGGTCCACTCCCGGTCGCCGCGCCAGCACGAAGTTCGCCTCCGACGGCGGCACGCGGAAGCCGAGGCGTACGAGCTCCGCCGTGAGCCGCGCGCGCGTCGCCTTGATGCGGGCGAGGTTGGCCTCCATCCACGGCAGGTCGCCGAGCGCCGCCTCGCCCGCCGCCTGGGAGAGGCGGCTCAGGTTGTACGAGTCCTTCACCGTGCGCAGCCCGGCCAGCAGATCGGGATGCCCGAAGGCGAGCCCGACCCGCAGCCCGGCCAGCGAGAACGACTTGGAGAGCGTGCGCAGCACGAGCACGTTCGGGAGCCGGCCGACGAGCCCGAGGGCGTGCTCGCGCGCGAAGTCGACGTAGGCCTCGTCGACGACCAGGAGGCCGGGCAGCGCGCGCGCCAGCGCCTCGACCCGCTCGAGCGGCACGAGCGTTCCCGAGGGCGAGTTCGGGTTGCAGAGGAAGGTGACGCGCGCGCGCGTGGCGCCGAGCGCGGGCGGCAGCGAGAAGTCGTCGGGGAACGGGACGCGCACGGCCGCGCCCCCCTGCACGGCGACCAGCGTCTCGTAGAGGCTGTAGGTCGGCACCGGGAACGCGACCCGGTCGCCGGGGTCGATGGTCGCGCGCAGGACGAGGGCCAGCAGCTCGTCCGAGCCGTTGCCGGCCATGATGTGGTCGGCCGGCACGCCGTAGACCCGGGCGGCCTGCGCGCGCAGCGCGTGCGCCTCGGGATCGGGATAGAGCCGGACGCTCGCGTCGGCCGCGCGCGCGATCGCCTCCAGCACGCGCGGCGAGGGCGGGTACGGGTTCTCGTTGGTGTTGAGCTTCACCACCCGGCGGCCGGGGCCGGGCTGCTCACCGGGAACGTAGGGCGCGAGGCTCCGGACGGCCGAGCGGAGCCAGTCCGCGGAACCGGCCAGGCTACTTCACCGCCTTGATCTGACGCGGCACTTTGTTCGTCGCTTCGCGCAGCGGCGGCTCGGGCTGCGCCGCGCCGCCCAGATGGCGATCGACGATCTCGATCGCCTGCCGCTCGCGGTCCGGGATCGCGGTCAGCACGTCGACCAGCTTCGCCCAGCGCTCGCGATCGGCGCCGGCGAGCTCGTAGAGACGCATCGCGCCGTCGACGTCCTTGCGCCGCAGAGACGCGTCGGCGGCGACCAGCATCCGCTCGCGCGGCAGCGGCACTCCGCCCAGCTCGCACACCCGCACGGCGTCGGCGATGCGGTTCCGCTCGAGCAGCCGCTCGGCGAGACTCGCCCAGTCCGCCGCCGTCACCAGCTCGGCATTGCGGACGAAGAGCCTCATGGCCGCGTCGAGAAACCCCCGCTCGAGATAGCGCCGCCCCACGAGCACCTCGGACTCACTGGCAGGCATCGATGGGTACTCTCCTCCGCTCCAGAACGGCGCGCACCCCGGCACTCCGCATCCCAACACCCTAACCGACGCTCCCGGGCCATTGCAAGGCTTCGTCGGTAAACAGACGACCACAAAGCACCTGCATATTCCGAGCTTTGCAGCGGCGGCGGTGCAGGCCGTCCTCAAGAACGCGCGGCGCGCTGCCGATAACCCCACGCGACGTGATGGCCACCCGCCTCAACATCACCTACAGCGCCTACCGCGAGCTGGAGACCATCCCGCAGAGCCCGCTGCGCGACATCGGGGAGGCCATCATCGGGCTCGCCGACGACCCCCACCCCCCGGGGTCCTCGCTGCTGAAGGGCATCGGCGGCTGCTACTACCTCGCCATCGACGACTACTACATCCTCTACCACTTGGACGAGGAGGAGGGGCTCACCGTGCTCGGCGTCCTCCACGGTCCGTATCACCCGCTGCATTAATTAACTCATCTGGGGGCCCGTCCAGTGCTCGCGCGGCTCCGCCGCGCTGCGCGCTTCCGATGCCCCCAGACCCCGTCGGCCAAGCTT
>Ga0209161_10004307_pt1 | contig 11330 bp, 8 predicted proteins | sample GraSoiAngelo_155_FD_186169 | JGI IMG/M metagenome (GOLD analysis project Ga0209161, IMG submission 186169) | Grasslands soil microbial communities from the Angelo Coastal Reserve, California, USA - 14_1009_13_30cm (SPAdes) (version 2) | ecosystem: Environmental > Terrestrial > Soil > Grasslands ...
GTCGAGCGCCGTCGTGCGCAGGTCGATGTACGCCATGCCGTACTCCTCGATCAGGTGGCGCGCCTCGTCGTAGGACTGCTCGTTCCAGTCGGCGCGCATGGTCGGGAATGCCACGAAGCAGAGGCGCGTGGCGTGCCGCTCCGCCGTCACCAGCAGGCGCTCGAGCGCGACCAGCGAACGCGCCTTCCGGACGTGCCGCGGGCTCGCGAGCTGGTGGGCGAGCAGCAGGCTCTGCTGCTGGTACGCGTACGTCTTGTAGTTCGGGAAGAGGCGGCCGAAGACGAGCTCCTGCATGCGGTCGCGCGCCGCATAGCTCGCCCAGAACGTCGAGAGCAGGAACTCCACGCGTTCGGACGTCGTCGTGAGGTCGGTGCTCAGCACCTCGGGCCAATCCTCGATCGTCGTGAAGAACCGTGCGAGCCGGCCGATCTCGATCTCGTTCTTGTCGTAGAGGCTCCCGCCCACGAAGGAGATGACGACGAGGTCCGTGTCGTTTCCCGCCCGCCAGAAGTACCGCTGGAGCATGTAGTACCAGGTGTTCACATAGGAGTGGTCGGCGGTGAAGTTCACGGCGTGCACCTTGATGTCGTGCAGGCTGCCGAGCCGGGCCGCGAAGAGCGCCGGATCGACGTCTTCGTGCACCACGGACGAGCCGATGATCGGAATGCGGACGCCGGGCGACTGCGCGAGCGCCGCGGCGCGCGGGGTGTAGGAGTGGAACTGCTGAAACTCCTTCGACATCTTGATGAGCTTCAGGCGGGTGACCGCCTCGACCGCGAGCAGCGCGACCGCGAGCGCGATGACGATGCGCGCGGTCCGGCTCGGGGGGCGCAGCGCGAGCACCCCGGCGAGCGGCTCAGAACTGGAAATAGATGAATTCATGCGCCTGCGTCGCCGGGAATACGACCAGCATGAGCACGAGGTAGGCGTAGGCGAAGGCCTGTGTCGGCCAGGGGCCCACGAGGATGCGGTCGAGGCGCTCCTCGCCCTTGGTGAAGACCTCCAGCGCGAGGAGCGGGACCACGTGGAACGCGACCAGCCCGAGCATGGTCACGGCGATCATCGTGGGCTGGACGTTCGTCACGATGCGCGTCGCCATGTGCAGCGCCGCCGTGAAGCTGCTCGAGCGGAAGAAGATGAACCCGATGCAGATCAGGTGGAACGTGAGCACGATGCGCAGCAGGCGGCGGACGGGATGCCCCTCGACGTCGTCCTTCACGCCGAGCGCGCGATACACGCAGAGGAGGACGCCGTGGTAGAAGCCCCACAAGACGAACGTCCAGTTGGCGCCGTGCCAGAGGCCGCCGAGGGTCATCGTCGTGAGGACGTTCCGATACTCCGCGCCCCGCCCGCGGCGGTTCCCGCCGAGCGGAATGTAGAGATAGTCGCGCAGCCAGGTCGAGAGGCTGATGTGCCAGCGGCGCCAGTGATCGCCCGGGCTCACCGTGAAGAACGGCGTGCGGAAGTTGATGATGAGGTCGAAGCCGAGCCACTTGGCGATACCGCGCGCGACCGCCGAGTAGCCCGAGAAGTCGCAGTAGATCTGCAAGGTGAACGCGTAGAGGCCGATCAACGTCTCGGGGCCGGTCGGCATCGTGTGGCTGGCGGGGTCGAACTGGAAAAAGATCATGTTCGCGATCGGCGCGAGGTTGTCGGCGACCACCACCTTCTTGAAGATGCCGATCAGCACGAGGAGCAGTCCTTCGGCGGCGTCGCCCGGGCGGCGGTGGCGCGGCTGGATCACCTGGGGCAGGAGCGTCGACGCGCGCATGATGGGTCCCGCGACCAGATGCGGGAAGAAGCAGACGAAGAGCGCGAAGTCCCGCAGGTCCTCCGTGGGCGTCGCTTCCCCGCGGTAGACATCGATCGTGTAGCTCATCGCCTGGAACGTGTAGAAGCTGATGCCGGGCGGCAAAATGATGCCGAGCAGGCGCACGTCGACGTGCTCGACGCCGATCGCGTGCAGCAGGCCGACCAGGCTGCCGAGGAAGAAGTCGCAGTACTTGAAGAAGCCGAGGATCGCCAGATTGGCGACCATGCTGATCGTGAGGAACGTCTTCCGCCGCGCCCGTTCGGGCAGCGCATACAGCCACGGCAGGATGGCGGCATAGCCGAACGTCACCGCCGCCGTACCGAGCGGCACGATGAAATCGCGGACATGGCGCGGCAACGCCGCGACCACGGCAGCTGCGTCGAGCTGCGCGACGCCCTGCCACAGCGCTGCGTAGTGGACGTTGCTGCAGAGGATGAGGGCGCTGCCCACCAGCAGGGCCGCGAGCCGCACGCGGCGGGCTCTCGGCAGCTCGACGCCGGCGACGCCGAGGCCGCCGATGAAGTCGATCACCGTCGAGATGAGGATCAGGAAGAGGAACCGGTAGTCCCAGAAGCCGTAGAAGACGTAGCTCGCGACGAGGAGCACGTCGTTCTGCTGCCGATGGGTGAGGCGCCAGTACGCGGCGTACACCGCCGCGAACAGCAGCCAGAAGGTGGGGTCGTTGTAGTTCATCGCGAGCTCACGATGAACCCGTCTCCCCGTGCCGGTGCCGCCACGACATGGCGAGCACAGCAGGAACCATACCGCCGGCGGCGACCGTTCGACGGGTGAGAAAGGAACCTAAGCGCGCGAGGTCACTGACGTTTCACGGCACCGAGGTGCTGCTGCGAGGGGTCGAAAAGGGGGACTAAGGGGTGAGCACGGATGGCGGGGTTGCAAGAGACGCAGACCCGCACGGTCGCCCGCGGTCTCCGGGGCGACGGGGAGAGTTACGCGCCCTCCGCGCTACGCCGATTCCTCCCGCTTCGCCTCGCGCTCGAGCTCGTCCTCGAGCGCCTCGATCGAAATCGTGCGCAGGCGGCGAAGCGGTAGAGGAATGAACGGAACCGGCCACTCGACGGGGATCTCGCCCACGTGCTTCATGCGGTGAAGCGGCGGTGGCGTGCCGTCTTGATAGGCAGGATCGATGGCCGGATCCAGCGGTCGCAGGCGATAGAGCGAGCAGTTCGACATCATCGCAACGACCCCTCCCTCCTCGTTCAAACCGGTCTCGACTGTAGCGCCGGGCCCAGCGACGGGCAAGTGGGAGCGGGGGGAGACGCTGGCGCGCTTGCCCGAAGCGCGCGCCGTGCGATACCTTGCCCGGGGCACGAGGTGAACCAGAGGGACGCGGCCGGTGGGGCCAGACGACAGCGATCTCGAGGAGTTCGACCGGGTGGTCGCCGCGCGCGACCCGTCCATGCACGACCGGGTGGGCCCCGCCATCATCGCCGGCAGGGCACCGGCCGCCGTCGTCCGCCGCGTCGCCCTGGAGGACTATCATGCGGCCCGCTGGGTCGCGCCCGAGCTGGCGCTCCTGGTGGCCAACGCGCCTGACGCGTACGCCTTCACCATCGACCATACGCGTCATTACCGCCACTGGGCGGAGCGGTTCGCGGGTCTCACGGGGTTCGGCGACGGTACCGGCGAGCTCGCGCGCCGGCTCGGGCGCTGCCGCGAGGTCGGCCTCAGCGACGACGACGTCCGCGCATACGAGCCGATTCCCGAGACGATCGCCACCGTCTTCACGCTGCTCTACTACCTGCGCCGCTCCTACGAAGAAGGCGTTGCCGCGCTCGGCTATGCGGGGCACTGCATCGGCGTCGCCGGCGGTGCCCCCGAGGCGACGCGGCGCCACGCCGCCGAGCTGCTTCGCCTCGCCGGCCTCTCCCGTCCCGTGCGCGACCGCTGCGGCGAGGCCGTCCGGAACGTCCTCCTCGTCGCCGAGACGCGCGTGCGCGCGATGAACCGATGGCTCGACGCCTGACCGAGCGCGACGTCGTCGCCGACGGGATCCGGATCCATCTCGTGGAGGCCGGGGAGGGTCCCGCGTTGATCCTCCTCCACGGTCTCACCGCCAGCCACTTCACGTGGGAGCACACGATTCCGGCCTTTGCCGATCGATGGCGGGTGATCGCGCCCGATCTGCCCGGCCACGGCCGCTCCGACAAACCCGACGCGCCGTACACGATCGACTTCTACGCGGGCGTGATCCGCAGCCTCGCGCGCGCGCTCGACGTGGAGGAGGCGTTCGTCGTCGGCAACTCGCTCGGCGGACAGATCGCCGTCGAGCTCGGCCTCGCGTATCCGCGGTTCACCCGCGCGCTCGTGCTGGCGGCGCCCGCCGGCGGGTACGCGAGCGGGATGCGCGCCGTCGGCTGGGCGATCGAAGGGCTCGCGGGGCCGCGCACGCTGCGGCTGGCCTTGCCTCGCGCCCTCGAGTTCTGCTTCCACGACGCGCGACAGCCTGCCTACGTCGCGCGACGGACGGTGCTCCTCGAACGGCTGACGCACGAGGATTATCCGCGGTTCGCGCGCGCGGTGAGCCGCTCGCTGCGCGGCGCGCTGGCGGCGGGACGGCAGCCGCTCGAGCGTCTCTTCCAGCCGACGCTGCTCGTCTGGGGACGGCACGACCGTCTGGTGGCGCTCTCCGGAAGCCGCCGCCTGCTGCGCGCCGTGCCGCACGCGAGGCTCGCCGTGCTCGAAGGATGCGGCCACCTGCCGATGGTGGAGCAGCCGGCGCGCTTCAACCACGTCGTCACGGATTTCCTGCGCGTCGTCGAGGCCTCGCCCGTGCCCGGCGCCGCGGCCGCACGCGGCGCGCGGCCGGTTGCACCCCGCATGGATGTTTCCGGCCGCCTGAGCTGAGGATGGCGACGGCCCCGCGGAGACAGGCGGCGCGCGCCTCGCGGGTGGGGCGACGGCCGGGACGCGCCGCGGGCGTCGACCCGGTCACCACGGAGATCGTGCTCGGCGCCTTCGAGACCATCTGCTACGAGATGGCGGCCCACGTGAGTCTCACGGCCACGACGCCGATCCTGAACCAGTCGAACGAGCGCAACGCCACGATCCTCGACGCCACGGGCCAGCTCGCCGCGCTGTCCGTCGGCATCCCGCAGTTCATGCTGTCGTCGACGCTGCCCGTCCGCTTCGCGGTCGAGTTCTTCGGACCCGACGGCCTTTTCGACGGCGACGTGATCGTCGCCAACGACCCGTACCACGGCGGCGGCCATCTGCCCGACTACAACGTGTTCGCGCCGGTCTTCCACGCGGGCGAGTGCGTGCTGATCGCGTCGATCCAGTGCCACCACGCCGACACCGGCGGCGGCGCACCCGGCGGCTACAACGTCAACGCGCCCGACATCTGGGCCGAGGGCGTGCGCTATCCGGCGCTGAAGCTCGTCGAGAACGGGGTGAAGCGGCGCGACGTCGAGTACATGATGGCCGCGAACAGCCGCACCCCGACGTTCCTCGGCGACCTCCGTGCGCAGGTGGGCGCGGCCGAGCTCGGCGTCCGGCGGCTGCAGGAGGTGCTCGCGCGGTTCGGGACGGAGACGGTGCGCGCAGCGGTGCGGGCGATCATCGCCCACGCGCGCCGGCGCTTCCGCGAGGAAGTCGCGCGCTGGCCGGACGGTGTCTACGAGTCCGACGCCTACGTCGACCACGACCCGCACGGGAAGCGGGACATCCACGTGCACTGCGCGGTGACCGTGCGCGGGAGCGATCTCACGATCGACTTCACGGGCTCCGACGACCGGCCCGATATCCAGGCGTACTCCACCTTCGGCAATACACGCGGCTACGTGGTCGCGCAGCTCGCCTCGATGATGGACCCGTCGATCCCCAAGAACGAGGGCTTCTTCGCGGCCATCGAGCTGCTCGTCCCGAAGGGGTGCTGCCTGAACCCCCCCGAGGGAAAGTCCGTCGCCGCCGGCACGCACCACCCTGGGACGGAGGTGGGCGAGGCGATCGCCAAGGCGCTGGAACGCGTCGTCCCCGAGCGCAGCTGCCCGCAGATCTACAAGATGGGCATGCCGACGGTGATCTTCGGCACCGATCCGCGCGACGGCAAGGTCTTCATCGATCACTCGGTCGATTCCTTTGCCGCGTACTGCGGCGCCGTGCGCGGGCAGGACGGCTGGGGCGCGATGAACGTGTCCTTCGGCAACCTGATCCGCGCCACCGCCGAGATCAACGAGGCGATCTTTCCGGTGCGCCAGCTCGCTCGCGACTACGAGACGGACAGCGGCGGGGCGGGGGCGTACCGCGGCAACTGCGGCAGCCTCTACCGGAAGGAGATCCTGGTCCCGGCGACGGTGTACACCTACGTCGTCGGGAGAAGATATCCGATGCCGGGCATCGCGGGCGGCAGGCCGGGATCGCCGAACCGGCTCGTCGTGCGGGCCGGCGGGTCCGAGGCGTTCGAGGTGGGCGAGCGGGCCGAGTACGTCCCGCACGCCGCCGGCGAGCGCTACGAGTACCACTACGGCGGGGGCGGCGGGTGGGGCGATCCATTGGACAGGCCCCCGGAAAGAGTGCTCGACGACGTGCTCGACGAGTACGTCTCGGTCGGGGCCGCACGCCGCGACTACGGTGTCGTGCTGACCGGCTCGCTCGACGACCTTACGCTCGCCGTCGATCACGACGCGACGGCCCGGCTGCGCGCCGAGCGGCGCACGGTGCGCGGCGTCGATGGCGCGTGAGGTCCTCGCGGCGCGTGCCGCGGCCGGCTGATGCGCGCGCATACCGAGTACCTGTCGTTCATCGGGGAGTGATCTGCGCCGCGCGGTGGAACGCGGCGATCGCCGAGCCCGCATCGAAACCCCGTCCCCAGACGGCGCGGCCGTGCGTGCGGAAGAAATGCTCGACCTGGCGCCGGAAGAGGAACAACTGCGTCGACCGCGGGCTCGCGCGTAGCGACGTGCCGCAGAGCCGTGCCAGTGCGCCGCTCGGGACGTGAGCACGGCGCAGCACGTACCGCAGATCCTCGACATCGGCGTCGAGGTATCGCGCGAGCTTGTAGACCGCCCAGCACGCCGGGTCGAGTACGTGCACCGAGAGCCGACCGAAGCGCCGGTGAGGCCGGCTGCGGCGCCGCGTGGGTGGGATGGTGACGGACGACCACCGGTCGATGTCGTTCGAGTACTGGACGGTCACGCCAGTGTCGCGCGCGGCGGTGATCACGGCGGACTCGACCTCCGGCCACAGCGGTTCATCGTGCGCGGACACGACGAGGCCGAAGTCGGCGTCCGCCGTGGTGCGTCGGCTGCCGAGCAGCATCGCCTGCGCTCCGCCCGTTAGGATGAGGGTCACGCGGCAGGGGAGCTGTCGGCCGACAGCCGCGAGAAACCGCTCGAGGTCACGCTTGGTTAGGGCCGACCTCCGCACGGCTTCCCCAGGCCGCGAGGTGCTTGGCGGCGCGGTCGAACAGGAGACGTAGCAGCGGGGAACGGTAGGGCGTCCGGCGCCGGGTGCGGCGCGCGCCGGGCGCCCCGACCGCCTCGAGGCGGTTATGCATACAAGCGGCAACGGCGTCCGCGAGCGCGTCCGCCCGCCGCCCCTGGCCGCGACGCCCGCTCACGACTGCGCGCGCGATCGCGTCGATCGCGTGCCGCTCCGGGGTCCCGCGCTTCACCGTGGGCGCAGCATGCCGACGTGCGCGACGCGGCACAAGCGCGTGGCCTTGTCGCTTCCGCTACATTCGGTGTACCGACCAGCCCGGATGAAATACCGCATCGGCATCGACGTCGGCGGCACCTTCACCGACCTCGTGCTCGCCGCCGGCGACCGCATCCGGCTCGCCAAGCATCCGACCACGCCGGCCGACCAGTCCGACGGCGTCCTCGGCGGGCTCGCCCGGCTCGCGGATGCCGAGGGCCTCAGCGCGGAGACACTCCTCGCCCGTACGGCGTTGATCGTGCATGGCACCACCACCGCCGACAACACGATGATCGAGATGTCGGGGGCGACCGTCGGCCTCGTCACGAGCGAAGGGCACCGCGACGAGATCGAGATCCGCCGCGGCTACAAGGAGGACATCTGGGACCCGGCGCTACCGGCTCCGCCGCCGATCTGCCCGCGGCGACGGCGCTACGGCGTGCCCGAGCGGCTCGACTTCGAGGGCCGCGTCGTCGTGCCGCTCGACGAGGAAGCGGTCCGGCGCGCGCTCCGTCGCATGAAGCTCCAGGGCGTCGATTCGCTCGCCGTCGTCTTCCTCTTCTCGTTCGTCGACGCCGCGCACGAGCGACGCGTGCGCGAGATCGCGGCCGAAGAGCTGCCCGGCGTCATGGTGTCGCTCTCGCACGAGGTGATGCCGTCGGCGCCCGAGTTCGAGCGCACGAGCACGACGCTCGTGAACGCCTACGTCGGCCCGCGGATCGAGCGCTACCTCGGCACGCTCGACCGGCGGCTCCGCGCCGCCGGCTTCGCGGGCGAGCTGCTCGTCATGCAGTCGAACGGCGGGGTCATGCCGGGGGGCTACGTCGCCCAGAAGGCGGTCGCGGTCATGGGCTCGGGTCCGGCCGGCGGCGTGAACGGCGCGGCCGCGGTGGCGGACGCGGCGGGCATCCGCGACTTCATCTCGGTCGACATGGGCGGCACGAGCTACGACGTCTGCCTGGTGCGCGCGGGCACGCCCGAGGTGAAGGCGGGGTGGAACTGGCATCATCGCTACCTGATCGGGCTGCCGATGATCGACGTGCAGTCGGTCGGCGCGGGCGGCGGGTCGATCGCGCGCGTCGTTTCGGGCACGCTCAAGGTCGGTCCCGAGAGCGCGGGCGCGGTGCCCGGACCGGTGTGCTACGGCCGCGGTGGGGTCGAGCCGACGGTGACCGACGCAAACCTCGTGCTCGGCTATCTCAGCTCGGAGCGCTTCTCCGGCGGGCAGATGCGCCTCGACGTCGAGCGGGCGCATGCGGCGCTGCACGACCGCGTCGCCGGTGCGCTCGGCATCTCGGTCCTCGAGGCCGCCGAGGGCATCTTCCGTCTCGTGAACGCCAACATGGCGAACGCGGTCCGCAAGGTCTCGGCGGGGCGCGGCATCGACCCGCGACCGCTCGTGCTCGTCGCCTTCGGCGGCAACGGGCCGGTGCACGCGGGCATGCAGGCGAGGGAGCTCGGCATCCGGCGCATCTTCGTGCCCAAGCTCGCCCCGGCGTTCTCCGCCCTCGGCCTGTTGCTCTCCGACCACGTCGTCGACGAGATGCGGTCGTACGTGACCCCGGTCGGCCGCGTCGACCTCGTGCGCGCGAACGCGCTGCTCGCCGAGATGGAGGCTGCCGCGCGCCGCGCCCTCGGCCGCCCGGCGCGATTCGAGCGGCTGGCCGCGCTCTGCTATCCGGGCCAGACGTTCGACATGCCAGTCCCACTGGTGGCGCGGAACGGCGCGCTCACGCCGCGCGGGCTCGCCGACACCGTCGCGCGCTTCCACCGCATGCACGAGGAGCTCCACACCTACGCGTGCCGCGACGAAGAGCCGATCCTGCGCGCCCTGCGCGTCAAGGCCGTCGCCACCGACGAGAAGCCAGCGCTGCCGCGGGCCGAGCGCGGACCCGCGGCGAAGGCGCGCGCAGGGGCGCGGAAGGCGTTCTTCGGCGGCCGTCTCGTGCCGACGCCGGTCTACGATGGCACGAAGCTCGGCCCCGGCGCGACGATCGACGGGCCGGCACTCGTCGACGAGCCGTTCACGACCGTCGTCGTCTACCCGGGCCAGCAGGCGCGCGTCGACCGTTTCGGCAACTACGCGATCAGCGTCGGGAGGGCCTGAGCGTGGCGGCGATCGAGGACCTCTCCTTCCCGTCGTCCACCGGGCGGCCGATGCGGGCGGCGCTCGCGCGGCCGGCCGACGGCGCGCGACGGCCGGCGGTCATCGTGATCCACGAGATCTTCGGCCTGAACGACGACATCCGCCGCATCACGGCGCGCGTCGCCGATCTCGGCTACGTGGCGCTGGCGCCGGACCTCTTCGACACGGGAGCGGCGAAAGTGCTCTGCGTGCTGCGCGCCTTCCTCGCGCTCCGCCGCCGCGAGGGGCCGGCCTTCGCGGACCTCGAAGCGGCGCGCACGTGGCTCGCGCAGCGGCCCGAGGTGGACGCTGCTCGCACCGGCGTGGTCGGCTTCTGCCTCGGCGGCGGCTTCGCGCTGCTGTACTCGTTGCAGGCGCCGCTCAAGGCGGCCGGCGTCTTCTATGGCGACGTGCCGAAATCTCCCGAAGAGCTTCACGGTGTCTGTCCGGTCGTCGCGGGCTACGGTGGTCGCGACCGCTTGTTCGCCGGCCAGGGGCGGCGGCTCGACGAGATGCTCGCCGCGCTCCACGTGCCGCACGACGTCCGCCTCTACCCCGACGCCGGCCACAGCTACATGAGCCGCCACACGGGCCTCATGGCGACGCTCGCCGCGTGGGGGCCGATGGCCGTCGGCTTCGACGCCGACGCCGAGGCGGACAGCTGGCGGCGTATCGAGGCGTTCTTCCGCACGCACCTCGGCTGAGCGTTACTGTCGCCCTCACGCCGCCCTGAAGGTCCGTCGATATGCCTGCGGGTTCGTGCCGACTATCCGACCAAAGCGCTCGCGCAATACGGCCGATGACCCGAATCCCGCCTCCGCGGCGACACGCTCGACCGACAGGTCCGTCGTCTCGAGCAACCGTTGCGCGCGACGGACGCGCGCGCCCGTGACCCAGAGCGCCGGCGTCGTGCCCGCTTGCTCACGAAACCGGCGACTCAGCGTCCGCGTGCTCATCGCCGCCTGCCGGGCGATCACCGGCAGGCTCAAGTCCCGGCCGAGGTTCCGCTCGAGCCATGCGAGCAGCGGACCGATCGACGCGCCGTCGCTCGTCGGCGGCTCGTGCACGATGAACTGCGCCTGACCGCCGGCGCGCTCGAGGGGCATCACCGCCATCCGCGCGACCTGCGCCGCGACCTCCGCTCCGAGATCACGACGCACGAGGTGGAGGCACAGGTCGTGGCCCGCCACGGCGCCCGCCGACGTCAGCAGGTTCCCGTTGTCGACGTAGAGCACGTCCGGGTCGACGTCGATCGCCGGATGGCGGCGCGCGAGCTCCGCCGCGCTCCGCCAGTGGGTCGTCGCGCGTCGGCCGTCGAGGAGACCCGCCGCCGCGAGGAGAAAGGCGCCGCTGCAGATCGACGCGACGCGCGCGCCGCGCTCGGCGGCGCGGCGAATCGCGCGCAGCAGGGGCTCGGGAAACGGCCGGTCGAGATCGTCGATGCCCGGGACGATGACCGTGTCGGCGCGACGCAGGCACGAGAGCCGCCAGGGAACCCGCAGCGCCAGGTGCGTCGATTTCACCTCGCGTGCCGCGCTGCAGACCCGCACGTCGTACGGCGGCCGACCCTTCGAGTCGCGGGCCCGCCCGAACACCTCGCACGGCGTGGCCAGATCCCCGAGCACCACCCCGTCGAAGGCCACGACCGCGACCAGGTGCCGGGTGCCGCCACGCTTTGCACCCTTTGGCGCAAATCCTGCGAACATTGTCTTTTGTGCCACTCGCCGAGTATGC
>Ga0209161_10004310_pt1 | contig 11328 bp, 12 predicted proteins | sample GraSoiAngelo_155_FD_186169 | JGI IMG/M metagenome (GOLD analysis project Ga0209161, IMG submission 186169) | Grasslands soil microbial communities from the Angelo Coastal Reserve, California, USA - 14_1009_13_30cm (SPAdes) (version 2) | ecosystem: Environmental > Terrestrial > Soil > Grasslands...
GATGCTGCCCGGATTTCGCGTCCAGGAGATGAAGGGCAAGGCCTATGGGCCACCCGATGATGCGGCGCAGGGCCGAGTCCATGCCATCTTTTCCGGCGGCCTCGCCCACCTCTACTTCGCCGAGCGGCGTGAGCGCATCGGCTATCGCGAGCTGATGACCCTCCATCCCCAGCTCGTGCCCGGGCTGTCTGGTCTCGAGCAGATCGCTCTGGTGATGGCGCGGGACGGTGAAGAGGACGTGTTCTGGAAGGCAGGACTAGAGGTGCGCGGTCCGGCGGCGAAGGCCGAGATAGCGCATTACGACGACCCGGACATCCTCCTTCCACAGCTCTCGCGACTCAACTCGTTCAAGGCCGCCGGCGACATCGTCTTGTTCGGCGCCTTCTCGGGTGGCAGGCAGTTCAACTTTGAAAACCAGGCCGGTGGACACGGCTCGATCGGCGGCGACCAGCTGCATCCGTTCCTGCTTGCGAAGCGGGAATGGGGCATCGATACATCCGAGGTGCACGGCGCCCACGAGGTGCACCCGATCCTGAGTCGTTTGCGCGACCACCTGATCGGGGTGGGGCCGTAGGCCGGATTGACTCCGTCCTCCCCTGCGACCAATCACGGGGTGGGGCCGTAGGCCGGATTCACTCCGGCCGTCCCCCAAGCGTCAGCCACCAAACGCCACCCACCGTGGCCTGTGGGGGAGGGGTCTCGCAGGGGAGGACACCCGTCCTCCCCTGCGACCAAATCACCTGAGGGCGCTCGGCGGGCCGGGTCTCCAGAGGTGGGCCGCCTGGACGACGATCACCGCCAGCAGGACGAGAACGCCACCCAGCGCCTGGAGTAATGAGAATCGATCGCCGAGCAACGCGATCGCGAGCGAGACGGTCACGACGGGCTCGAGCGTGCTGAGCAGCGCGGCGCGCGCGGCACCGATGCGCGGCAATCCCGCCAGGAACAGCGAGATTGCGACCATGGTCGGGATGACCGCGATGCCCACGCTCACGGCCCAGGCGCCGCCAGTGCGGGGCAGACCGAGGCGGCCTTCGATCGCGGCCACCACGCACAGCACGATCGCGGTGGCGGACATCATCGTGGCGCTCGCCGCGACTGCCGGAACCGAGCTCATGGCCCGCTCGCCGAGCAGGATGAATGCCGTGTAACAAAACGGGGCCGCGAACGCGAAGATCAACCCTGATGCGAGCTGGAACCGCGCCCCGCCGACGAGCATCGCAACGCCGAGAAAGCTCAGGGCCAGCGCGGCTCCGTGCCACACCGAGATCCTGCGTCGAAGAAAAAGCCAGCCGGCGATCACGACCAGGCTCGGGTAGATGTAGACGATGAGAACGCATAACGACGCGGGCAGCGTGCGCAATGCGTAGAAGTAAGTCAGCGCCTGGGCCGGATAAAGGACGCCACCGAGCGCCAGCAGGCCGGTCGCCTTCCGACGCGGCAGCCGCAGGGGGTTCTGGCCCACCGCGAACGACACCGCCCACATGCCGATCGCCGCGAGGACGAACCGGAACGCGAGCAGCTGCTCAGTGCCCAGGCCCGCCGAGTATGCGAGCTTGGCGAAGATTGAAAGTGTGCCGAAGGCGACCGCCGAGCCGAGCACCATCACGGTGCCGGCCCAATCCGCGAGCCGGGCCGGAGCCGCGACCCGGTCTAGGGCCAGAGCAGGTGGCCGAGGAGCATGCCGATCACGACGGCCAAAGCGTAGGTGACACGTGGAAATCGCCGAACCGCCGCCCTCACGTTGTTGCTCATCGGGTCGCGCCCGGCGCTCAGGGCGATCGACTCTTCGAGCATTAGAAGGAATGCGACCAATGCGAAGGCGGTCGCGATCAGTGAGAGAACCGACTCGGGCGTGAATGTCACGGCTTCATGCCTTCCGGCGACGTCCGGCCGTACGCCGGACCCCAGAGGAAATGTCCGAGCAGAATTCCGATCACGACCGCGATCACGAGGGCCGCGCCCGGATACGAATGCACCCCGGACCGGATGTAGCTGCTGATCGGCGTGTGGTTCGTGAGCAGCGCCCAGCTCTCGAAGGCGAGGAGGAGCGTGATCACGCCGAACAGCGCCGTGACGGTCCAGGAGAAAATGTTGCCGATCACCAGCGTGTCACCACCACCTTCTTGCGCGTATAGAAATCGATTCCGTCAGTCCCGTGGACGTGAAGATCTCCGAAGAACGAGCCTTTCCATCCACTGAAAGGAAAGAAGGCAAAGGGCTGGGCTATGGGTACGTTGATTCCGGTCATGCCCGATTCGACTCGCTCCCGAAACTCGCGACCTGCCCGGCCTGACTGGGTGAAGATCGTAGCCATGTTGCCGAGCGAAGACTGGTTCGCCTGCTCGATCGCCTCGTCCAACGTCGCCGCGCGGCTGACCGACAGCACCGGTCCAAAAATCTCCTCGCGACCGACCGCCATGCTCGGTGTCACCCGGTCCAGGATCGTGGGGCCGAGGAAAAACCCGCGCCGGGACATCTCGTGCCTTCCATCGACGACGAGCTCCGCCCCCTCATCGACGCCCTTCCCGACGTAGGCGGCGACGCGATCGCGGTGCTCGGCGCGGATCAGCGGGCCGACCTGAACACCAGCCTCGTCGCCTGGCCCGACGACCATCTTCGATGCGGCGTCGCGCAGCGGATCGAGCAGAGTGTCCGCGGCTCGGCCCACCGCGACAGCGACGGACCCGGCGAGACAGCGCTCTCCCGCGTTGCCAAAAGCCGAGTTGAGAATTGCCGGGACGGCAAGCGCAGGATCCGCGTCGGGCATCACGACGATGTGGTTCTTCGCGCCGCCCAGAGCCTGGACGCGCTTGCCGTGCGCGGCTGCCTGCATGTACACGCGGCGGGCCACCGGCGCCGAGCCCACGAACGAGATCGCGCTGACGGCCGGGTGGGCGACCAGCGCCTCGACCGCGTCGCGCGCGCCGTGCACGATGTTCAGGACACCTGGAGGAAATCCCGCCTCCAGGAAGAGCTCGCCCAGCCGCGCACCGCCGAGCGGCGTTCGTTCCGAGGGCTTGAGGATAAAAGTGTTTCCCGCCACCACCGCCAGGGGGAACATCCACAACGGGATCATCACCGGGAAGTTGAAGGGCGGGACGCCTGCGCAGACGCCAACCGGGTAGCGGTAAAGATCCTGATCGACGCCCCCTGAAACATCGCGCAGGGTGCGGCCCTGGAGCAGCGTCGGCGCTCCGCATGCGAAATCAACGACTTCGATGCCTCGTCTCACTTCCCCGCGAGCCTCGTCGAGCGTCTTGCCGTGATGCCGGGTGACTGTCGAAGCCAGCTCCTCGAAGTGCTCTTCGAGGACCAACTTGAACCTGAACATCAGCCGGACGCGGTCCATCACGGAGGTCCGCGACCACTCGCGATAAGCGCCGGCGGCGGCGTCCGCCGCCGCATCGACGTCGGCCGCCCCCGAAAGCGGCACTTGATCGATCACCTCGCCCGTCGCCGGGTTGTAGACGGGCAGGGTGCCCGCGCCTTCGGCCGGCGCGCGCGATTCGGCGCCGATGAGGTTTCGAATCAACGTTGATACCGTACTGCGCATGGCTCCGTCCGCACGCGAGCTGCTCGAGCAGGCGGCAGCGTCAGGCAGCGACCTCGAGACGGTCGCCCGGGGGGTGCTTGCAAGGCTCGCCGACCTGACGGGGCTCAGCTCCACCTACCTGGCGGAGACGAGGCTCACCGTGGACGAGCAGTACATCGTGTTCTCCTGCAACCGGAGCGACTTCTTTCACATCCCGGAGGACGTGACCCTGCCCTGGTCGGAGGGAGTGTGCCGGTTCGTCGTGGAAGGCGGTCCCCACTACACGACCGACGCGCAGAAGCAGTTTCCCAGCAGCAGCGTCGCCAGGCTGCTCGAGATCCGCACCTTCATCTCCTATCCCGTGTTCACACCCCGGGGCCGGTTCTTTGGCACTCTTTGTGGTGCGAGCAAGGAGCAGGTTGAGATTCAGCAGGAGATCCTCGAGCTGATGCGCCAATGCGCGCTGCTGATCGGGCAGCGCCTACCCGGCGACGCCTGATGAATACGCTGAACGAGGTTCTGGGACGCGGCGACAAGGGGGCGACCGCGATCGCCGTCCCTGGCGGGCCGCGCCTCACGTACGGGCAGCTACGCGAGCAGGTCGAGGCCGCCGCTGACGGCCTGGCCCAGCTTGGTCTCGGGCGTGGCCGGCGCATCGCGCTGGTCCTGCCCAACAGCGTCGAGACGATCGTGCTGTTCCTCGCCGCGGCCACGACGGGAACGGCCGCTCCGTTGAACCATGCCTACAAGGAAGAGGAGTTTCGCTTCTATCTCGAGGACACCGAGGCGACCGCGCTGGTCGTCCCGCCCGGAGGTGGAGAGGCGGCCCGGCGGGCCCTGCCGGCGGGCGCAGTCCTGGTCGAGGCCGCGACCGACGCGGCGGGCAGGGTCGTCCTCGAAAGCAGCTCGCCGCGCGCCGGCTCGCGCACCGCAAGCGCTGCCGGCGCCGATGACGTTGCGCTGGTGCTGCACACCAGCGGCACGACCAGCCGGCCTAAGCTGGTGCCGCTCCGGCAGCGCAATCTCGCCTTCTCGGCCGAGAACATCGCGCGCACCTACAACCTGGGCGCGGACGACGTGGCGTTGTGCGTCATGCCGCTTTTTCACATCCATGGCCTGATGGCCTCGACCATGGCGACGTTCTGGTCGGGCGGCACCGTGGTTGTGCCGCCGGCGTTCGACGCGATGACGTTCTGGCCCGCGGCCGCCGAGCATGGCGCGACCTGGTACTCGGCCGTGCCCACGATGCACCAGATGCTCCTGCTCCGCAACCGTGGCGAACGCCCACACGGCGCGGAGAGGCTGCGCTTCATCCGCTCGAGCTCCTCGGCCCTTGCTCCTGAGGTGATGCGGCAGCTCGAGTCGAGATTCGGCGCGCCGGTGCTCGAGGCCTATGGCATGACGGAGGCGTCGCACCAGATGGCGTCCAACCCGCTGCCGCCAGGCGAGCGGCGGGCCGGCACGGTCGGGGTCGAGACGGGAATCCGGATCGCGGTCATGGATGAACGGGGAAATGTGCTGGCGCCATATGCCCACGGCGAGGTGGTGATCCAGGGACCGAGCATCATCGACGCGTACGCGAACAACACCGACGCGAACGCGAAGTCGTTCACCGACGGTTGGTTCCGCACCGGCGACCTGGGTTTTCTCGACGGCGACGGGTACCTCTCGCTGGTCGGCCGGCTCAAGGAGATGATCAACCGCGGCGGGGAGAAGATCGCTCCGCGGGAAATCGACGATGTGCTGCTGCAGCACCCGGCTGTCGCCGAAGCCGTCGCATTCGGAATCCCCCACGCCGCGTGGGGCGAGGAGGTGGCGGCGGCGGTGGTTTTGAAAAGCCCCGCGACGGAAAAAGAGCTGGTGGCTTTCGCCCGCGAGCGCCTCGCCGATCACAAGGTCCCGAAAAGGCTTTACCTGGTCGAGAAGATCCCGCGTACGGCCACCGGGAAGATCCAACGCAGGTCGGTCGCCGACGCACTCCTGGCCAGATGACGGTCGCCATCGTCGGCGCGGGAGCGATCGGCGGCCTGCTGGGCGGCCACCTCGCGCGAAGCGGCGAAGACGTCATCCTGATCGCCCGCGGCGCGCACCTGGAGGCGATGCAAGCCAACGGCGTTACGGTTCGAAAGGGGCGCGATGAGTTCACCGCCCACCCCCGCTGCACCGACGACATGAGCGCCGTCGCCGAGGCCGACATCATCTTCATCACGCTGAAGGCCCACAGCATTCCCGGTGTCGCACCGCGAATCGGCGAGGCGCTCAAGGACGGCGCGTGCGTCGTAGGTGCGATGAACGGAATTCCCTGGTGGTACTTCCCTGACCGGCATCTCGAGTCGGTCGACCCTGGCGGCGTGATCGCACGCAGCATCCCAGAGCAGCAGGTGGTCGGGTGCGTCGTGTACCCGGCGGCGACGATCGTGGCGCCGGGCGTCGTCGAGCACGAAGAGGGAGATCGGTTCTCGCTTGGCGAGCCGGATGGTGCGAAGACCGAGCGCTTGCAGAAAATCTGCACCATGCTCTCCGCGGCCGGGTTCAAGGCGCCGGCACAGTCGCGCCTTCGCAACGAGATCTGGTTGAAGCTCTTGGGCAACGCAACCTTGAACCCCGTCAGCGCCGTCACACGCGCGACGCTCGGCGAGATGTTCGATTCGGAGGCGAGCCGAGCGCTCATCCGGACGCTCATGGAGGAGGTCGCGTCGGTGGCGCGATCGCTCGACGTCGAGCTTCCCGTCAGCATCGAGAAACGGATGCAGGGCGCGGCCGGCGTGGGCGAGCACAAGACATCGATGCTGCAGGACCTTGAAGCCCACAAGGCGCTGGAGCTCGACGCCCTGCTTGGGGCCGTGATCGAGATCGCCGACTGGCGGGGCGTCGCAGTGCCCTCGCTGCGGACCCTGTATGGGCTGGCCAAGCTGGCCGAGGCGGTCGCGTTACGAGGCGACTAGCCGGGCAGCCAGCGGGCCGTGCGGTGCTGGGTGTCGATCGCCCATCTCAGCGTGTCAAGGACTTCGGCCAGGTGCTCGCGCATCGCCGCCTCGGCGGCGTCGCCGTCATGGGCCTTCAGCGCGGCAAAGATGGCTTCGTGCTCGCGCAGCGAGCGCTCCGCGCGCCCGGGCCGCAGGGCGGTCTGGTACTGAAACCGGATCCCCTGCGATTTGAGGCCGGCAACGAGCCGGCTGGCGGTCGGATGGCCGGCGGCGGTCCAGATGGTCTGGTGGAATGTCGCGTTCAACTCCGAATAACCGATCGAATCGCCCGCCGCGACGCGTTCGCGCATCTGGATCATGACCTGGCGCAAGGCGCTCAGGCCCTCAGCGCTGACGCGGGTCGCGGCCCGGCGCGCCAGCATGGCTTCGAGGACCGCGCGCACCTCCTCGATCTCCAGCGCCTCGCCATCCGAGATGTGTCGCACCCGCGCGCCCCGGTTGCGTTCGAGTTCGACCAGGCCTTCCTGGTCCAGCCGCACCAGGGCGGCGCGGACTGCCGTACGGCCCGCGCCAATCCGCTCGGCTATCGCCGCTTCGACCAGCCGCTCGTTGGGATGGAGCTGGCCGCTGACGATCGCCTCGCGCAGCTTGTGATAGGGGTCGGCACGCACAGGACGGCGCTTCATCTGTTGCTGTAGAAGAGATTATCCTCAATAATGTCGACAATTCGGCAGGGTTTTGCTCAAAGGGGAGGAGCAGTGAAGACCTTCCACGCAAGGATGCGAATCGGCTCGGCGGCTTGCTCATTGGCGCTCCTGATGCTTGCTGCGTGCGGCGGCGGCGGCTCCTCGGGAGGGGGCCTTGGCTCGGGGGATCTCCTGGTCGGTGTTCTCGCGCCGTTCTCAGGAGCGGACGCGGGACTTGGGCCCGCGTACTACGCGGCCTGTCTCGCCGCCGCCCCGGCCATCAACAACAACGGCGGCGTCGGCGGACGCCATGTCAAGTGCCAGCAGTTCGACACCCGCGGGGAGCCCGCTGACGCGGCGCCCGCGGCCAGCTCCATGGTCGCCGGCAACTCGAACCTCATGGCAGTGATCGGATGCACCTCGGATGAGGCGTCGGCCGTCGCGCCGATCGTCGACAAGGCGCACATCCCGATGTTCTGCATGACAGGGCAGAGCGAGTTCAACAAGACCAACCTCAAGTACTTCCACCGGCTCGTCCCGGCCGACATCTATGACGCCTATGCCATGGTCGGTTGGGCGCTTTACGGGCCCAGCCCGGCGCCGTTCAAAAAGGCGGCCCTCGTCTTCGGCAACGACATCGGGTCGCAGTCCTTCGTCGAGCCTGCCACCAATGCGTTCACCAAGCTCGGTGGGCAGGTGAAGAACTTCCCGATCACCCTTGGCGCCTCCGACTATCGGACCGAGGTCACCCAGGTGATCGCCTACAAGCCCGACGTGATCTTCACTGAGGCGCTCGGTTCGGCCGGCACGTTCATGGGCGAGTACAAGACCCTGAACGGCGGCACGGTGACCCCGTTCATCGGCACGTCGGCCACCATCGACCCGCAGTGGTTCAAGCAGGTGAGCGACGCGATCGGCGTCGACAACCTGGTCAAGAACTACGGCGGCGTCGACCTCGGGTACACGTTCTCTGGCCCGGCTTACACCGAGTTCCAGACCAACCTCAACGCTGCCGCATCTCAATTCGCTGATGCACCCAAGTACAAGCAGCGCGGATCGACTCTCCACCTCTACGACGGGATCATCATGACCGCGCTCGCGATGATCGCGACCAACAGCCACGACCCGACGGTGTACAACTCGAAGATCAAGGAGATCGCCAACGGCACCTCGGGGGCGACCGTCGTCCACACCTACAAGGAAGGCGTCGACGCGCTGAAGGCAAACAAATCGATCAAGTTCGAGGGCGCCGGCGGCGCCAACAGCTTCGACGATCACAACAACTCGGTGGCGGGCTACATCCTCGTCAAGTACGACGCCACGGGCGGCGAGGTCAAAGTCAAGGAATTGACCCCCGACCAGACGTCGAAGATCAGCCAAGCAGGCGGTATCTGACGTAGTTTCCAGGAACAGAAGGACGCGAACGCCGTGAGCATCTTCGCAGCGGCGTTCGGGTTCGGCCTCGTGAGCATGTCCGTGATCGCCCTGGCGGCGGTCGGTTTCACGATGCAGTTCGGTATCACGAACATGATCAACCTGGCTTACGGGCAGGTGATGATCTCATCCGCTTACGTCGCCTATTACATCAACCGTGCGGGCGTCACGATCTGGGTCGGGATGATAGCCGGGGCGGTCTTCGGCGCCGTCTTCTCATTCCTTCTGAACCGTCTGGTCTATGCCCCGTTTCAGCGCAAGGGCACATCCCACCTCGGCATGGTCATCGTCTCCCTCGCCGTCTCGCTCATGCTCGCCAACCTGTTGCTGCCGATCGTCGGCTACTTCAGCGTCTCGTACCAGGAGCACGCCGGAAGCCTGGTTCGACTCGGCGACATCGTCCTCACGAACAACCAGATCGCGATCATCGTGCTCTCGCTGGCGGTGATGCTTGGCATCCACGCGCTGCTGCGCTACACGCGGCTCGGCAAGGCGATGCGGGCCACGGCGGCCAACCCGATGCTGGCCCGTAACTGCGGCATTCCCACGCAGCGCGTGATCGACATGGTATGGCTCATCACAGGAGCTCTTTGTGGCCTGGCCGGAGTCGTCGCGGCGTTGAACTCGGACTCGTTCGTGATCGCAAGCGGCGCTGGGTTTCTCATCACGGCGCTGGCCGCGGCTGTCCTCGGAGGCGCGGGCCAGCCTTACGGCGCAATGATCGGTGCGGTGATCATCGGTCTCGTCACCGAGCTCAGCGCCGCGGCCTGGTCGCCCGAGTACAAGGAGGTCGTGGCCTTCGGCATCCTCGTCCTGGTGATGGTGCTGCGACCACAGGGACTGCTGGCGAAACGAGGAGCGCTGGCGGCCGCCGGATGAACACTTACTACGCGGCCAACCTGCTGATCTACGCGGGCGTCGACATCATCGCCGTCCTCGCCCTCAATCTCCAGTTCGGCGTTTCGGGGATCGTCAACTTCAGCTTCATCGTGTTCCAGGCAGCCGGTGCATATGCCGCCGCCGTCCTCTCAATGCCGCCCCACACCGCGGCCGATTACAGCTTCCAGGTCTATGTCGGCGGGTATCAGCTGCCGTTCCCGATCCCCTGGATCGGCGGGGCGCTCGCGGGGGCCCTGCTTGCGATCCCCGTCGGTCTGGTGGTCCTGAGGAAGCTGCGCAGCGACTACCAGGCCATCGCGTTGCTTGTGACGTCGATCATCGCGAACACCGTGATCAACAACGCGCGCCCGTTCCTCAACGGCGCGGCGGGTCTCGCCCTGGTCCCACAACCGCTGGAGAACCAGGTCGACACCGGCACGGATAACTACCTTTACCTGTACATCGGGCTGACCGCGGTCTGCGTCGGGCTCGTGTGGTTTCTCGCCGCGCGAATCGTCAACTCGCCATACGGCCGCACGCTGCGGGCCATGCGCGAGCACGAGCTGGCGGCCACCGCGCTGGGCAAGAACCCGGTCGCGTTGAAGATGACAATGTTCATCGTCGGCGGCGCCATCGCCGGCCTATCGGGCGCCATCCTGGTCGGCTTCCTCACCGTGTGGGCTCCCTCGACCTGGCTGTATCCCGAGACGATCATCCTGTTCGCCGCGCTGATCGTCGGCGGCCGGGGCAACAACCTGGGCGCGATCCTGGGCGCCCTTCTCGTGCCGGTCGGCTTCGAGGAGGTCACGCGGCAGCTGATCCGGATGAACATCGGCCCCCCGAACCTCATCCCCGCGCTCGAGTGGGTCGCGATCGGCCTGTTCATCCTCGGCTTTCTCTGGTTCCGGCCCGAAGGCGTGCGGCCCGAGCCGCATCGCATCTTTGAAGGCAGCCCCGAGGCGGAGCTGGTGGAACATGTCCGCACAGCCTGAGCGCGAGCGCCCGGAAGGGGTCGAGGGTCCAATGCTGATCGCGGAAGACATCCATCGCCACTTCGAAGGGATGCACGCCGTCGACGGTGTCTCGCTCGAGGTGCCCAGAGGAAAGATCACCGGCCTGATCGGCCCGAACGGCGCGGGCAAATCCACCTTCATGGCCGTCGTCGCCGGCACGCTTCCGGCGAGCAGCGGCAGGATCCTGTTCGAGGGCGAGGACATCACGCGGCTTCCGACGTACAGGCGAGCACGCCGCGGACTGGCCCGCACCTTCCAACTTCCGTCGGAATTTGCGCGGCTGACTGTGCTCGAGAACCTTCTCGTCGCCGCGCCTCATCACCGCGGCGACTCGCTGTTCGGAGCGCTGATGGGAAGGCGGTACTGGGTCAAGGACGAGGAGAGGCTCGTCGACGAGGCGCGCGGCCTGCTCAAACGCTTCGGCATGAGCGCGAAGGAGTCTGACTACGCCGGGCTGATGAGCGGCGGGCAGAAGCGCCTGATCGAAATCATGCGCGCGCTCATGCTGCACCCGCGTTGCCTATTGCTCGACGAGCCGATGTCCGGCGTCCATCCGAGAGTTATCGAGCAGATCCAGTTCTACCTGCAATCACTACGCGCCGACGGGTTGACGATCCTGATGGTCGAGCACGAGCTGCACCTCGTCGAGCAGCTGTGCGATTCCGTGTTCGTGATGGCGCAGGGGAAGCTGATCGGCAGCGGGACGATGGCCAGCCTGCGGCGCCAGCGGGAGATTGTCGACGCTTACCTTGTTGGATAGGCAGCCCTTCGTCGAGCAGTCGCGGCCTGCACCGAGCCTGCGCGCGGAGGGGGTCACGTCCGGGTATGGGGGCGTCCCGGTGATTCGCGACGTA
>Ga0209161_10004313_pt1 | contig 11324 bp, 9 predicted proteins | sample GraSoiAngelo_155_FD_186169 | JGI IMG/M metagenome (GOLD analysis project Ga0209161, IMG submission 186169) | Grasslands soil microbial communities from the Angelo Coastal Reserve, California, USA - 14_1009_13_30cm (SPAdes) (version 2) | ecosystem: Environmental > Terrestrial > Soil > Grasslands ...
ATTTTCGCAATCCCGTGGTCCCCGGCGGTCCGGATCGCCGCTATGCTTTCCGCAGCGCGCAACTTGCGCTGGATTGGCAACTCTTGCGTAATGTCTCGGTCAAGGCCAGCCTGCAGCGCAACCTGCAGACGTCCACTGATCCTACAGTCCCATTCAGCGCCACTGTCGCGACGCTCGATGCGTCGCTGATGTTCTGATCTGGTCTGCCCTGCTCCGCTCGGACTACGTTATGTAGTCGGGCAGCGACTTCGGATCGTCGAGTGGCTACAACAAAATCGGGCTTTCTCGATAGCGAATCGAGACCCGAGCCACTATGATCGGATAGGCTAAATGTCCTCCCCTCTCTCCTTGACGAACTTGTCTCCGATGCGAACTGCGAAGGCTGCGATCTTGTCTGTGATGGCATTGTTCGCCCCGGGGGAGGCGCTTGCGAGCGCGTCACTTTTGGACCATTCGATTTCTCCAGCTCCGGACGCGATCCACAGCTCGCTCGCCCCCGGCTTGAATGCCGCGCGGAGCGTGTCTTGCGTCGACGCCGCTCCTTTTCACTTCGCGTCACATCCCGCCACGAGCGCTGATACCGCGCACGCCGCGGCGACGCCGAAGCCTGGCCCCGAAACCCTGGACACCGCGGCGAAGCCGAAGCGCGGCCGTGGAACCTACGGCATGGCGCTGGCGGGCCTTGCCCTGCTGGGATTCATCGCGCGTCGCCGCCACAGGGTGCTCAACGCGACTGCCTAGCCACGCCGCAGCGGTCGCGGCGAATACACCTTTCGGCGGCGGATTTTCCGCTGACATCGCGAGCTTCTGTAAAGAACCCTGGATATATTCTTTCAATGAGACTTCGTAGCCTCCCCAGCGCCGCGCTGCTCATCTTCGCCGCAGCGTTCGCGTTGGGCGCCCGGGCACAGGACAAGGTGGTCGAGTACCGGCTTGGGCCGGGTGACAGCATTCGCATCTCGGTATTCGACAATCCGAATCTCACCCTGGAGACCCGGGTAGGCGAGAACGGCATCATTACTTATCCGCTGATCGGCAGAGTGAGGATAGGCGGCCTGACGATCCCGCTCGCCGAGCAAACCATCGCCAAGGCGCTCGCCGACGGCAATTTCATCAAGCAGCCGCAGGTCAGCATCCTGTCCTTGCAAATGCGCAGCAACCAGGTCTCGGTTCTTGGGCTCGTCAACCGCGCGGGGCGCTTCCCGCTGGAGACTTTCAACGTCCGCGTATCCGAGATGATCGCCATCGCGGGCGGAATTGCGCCGACCGGTGCCGACGTTGCCATCGTCATGGGCGAGCGTGCAGGCAAGCCATTCCGCAAGGAAATCGATATCCCCGCGCTGTTTCTCTACAACAAGTACGACGACGACGTGACGGTGGCCCCCGGCGATGTGATCTACGTTAACCGCGCGCCGGTGTTCTACATTTACGGCGAAGTGCAGCGTCCCGGCTCGTACCGCGTCGATCGCGGCATGACGGTGCGGCAGGCCCTGGCGCAGGGCGGGGGGCCAACGCAGCGCGGCACCGAGCGTAGCTTGCGGCTGCACCGGCGCGGCCCGAGCAATAAGCTTGAGGTCACCAACCCCAGGCTCGATGACCCAATCCAGCCAGGCGACGTGTTCTACGTCGGCGACAGCCTGTTCTAGGCCATGGAACCCAACACTGTAGCGCTCGTGAGCGAGTCGATTTCCGTGCCGGGCCAGTCCGTTGCACTCAAGGCCGCCGAGCGGAAGCTCGGCGCCGTCCTGATCCACGCCGGCAGGCTGCGGCCGCAGGACGTCGAGCACATCCTGCAGCTGCAACGGCAAAAGGGCTTGCGCTTCGGCGACGCCGGCAAGGAGGTTGGCCTGCTCACGCAGGCCGACATCGAGTTCGCGCTTGCGCGCCAGTTCGACCACCCGTGCCTGCGGCGCGGCGAGAGCAAGGTGAGCGAGGAGGTGGTCGCCGCCTACGAGCCCTTCAGCCCGCAGGTGGAAGCGCTGCGCGCGGTGCGCGGCCAGCTCATGCTGCGCTGGCTCGACAGCGAGCCCGCGAGCAAGGCGCTCGCCATCTTGAGCGCGGCTCGCAACGAGGGCCGCAGCTTCATCGCCGCCAATCTCGCCGTGGTGTTCGCGCAGCTCGGCGCCCGCACGCTGCTGATCGACGCCGACCTGCGGCAGCCCTGCCTGCACCGCTTGTTCGGCCTGGACAACCGCGCCGGCCTCTCGGCGGTGCTGTCCGGCCGCGCGGCTGCCTTCGAGGCGCTCCAGCGCGTCGCGTCGCTGCCGAACCTTTCGGTGCTGCCTGCCGGGGCGCTGCCGCCCAGCCCGCAGGATCTGCTGGCGCGGCCGGCGTTCGCGCAGCTGCTGCAGCAGCTCGCCGCGCATGTGGACCTCATCCTGCTCGACTGCCCGCCCGTCGCCCAGAACGCCGACGCGCAGACCATCGCCGTGCGTGCCGGCGCCGCGCTGATCGTGGTGCGAAAACATTCCTCCTGCTTGTGGCGGGTGCAGGGCATCTCCGACAGCGTGGTGCAGGCGAAGTGCACCATCGTCGGCGCCGTGCTCAACGACTTCTGATGCCGAGGACGCGATGAATCTGCATCAGTTCCTGACGGTTCTGCGCGCACGGTTCAAGGTCGTCGTGCTGGTCCTGCTCGCGACCGTAGCGGCGATCGTGGCGGCGAGCCTGGTGCTGCCCAAGAGATACACCGCTACCGCCGCCGTGGTGCTCGACGTGAGATCCCCGGATCCGGTCTCCGGAACGATTCTTCACGCGATGGTGATGCCCGGTTACATGGCGACGCAGCGCGACATCATCAGCAGCGATCGCGTGGCGCAGACGGCAGTGCGGCTGCTCAAGCTCGACGAGAGGCCGGGCACGAAACAACAGTGGCTGGAAAGCACCCAGGGCAAGGGCAGCCTCATGGCCTGGCTGGCGGGCGGGTTGCAGAAAAAGCTGGACGTCAAGCCCTCGCGCGAGAGCAACGTCATCGACATCTCGTACAGCGCGGGCGATCCGGCCTTCGCCGCGGCCGTCGCCAACGCCTTCGCGCAGGCCTATATCGACGCCAGCATCGAGCTGAGGACCGAGCCGGCGCGGCAGTATGCGCGCTGGTTCGGCGAGCAGGACAAAGGGCTGCGCGAAAACCTGGAGAAGGCGCAGGCGCGCTTGTCCGAGCACCAGCAGAAATACGGCATCGTCGCGAGCGACGAGCGCCTCGACAGCGAAGCGGCCAAGCTCAACGATCTTTCGGCGCAGCTCACCGTCGTCCAGGGGCAGGCTGCCGAGTCGAGAGGCAAGCTGCGCTCGGGCAGCGCCTCCAGCAGCCTGCCCGAGGTGGTGCAGAACCCGCTGATCCACACTCTCAAGGCCGATGTTGCCCGTCAGGAGGCCAAGCTGCAGGAACTCGCGGGCAACCTGGGCAAGAACCATCCGCAGTACCAGCGCATGGAATCCGAGCTTGCTTCGCTCAAGCAGCGGCTGGACGCCGAGACGCGCCTCATTACCAGCGGCTTTGGCACCGCCACCGCGGTGAGCAAGGATAAGGAAGCCGAGCTGGCGGCCGCCATGGCGGCGCAGAAACAGAAACTGCTCGGGATGAGGCAGGCGCGAGACGAGCTCGCCACGCTGCAGCGCGACGTGGACAACGCGCAGAAGGCCTACGACGGCGTTTCGCAGCGCCTCACGCAGAGCAGGCTCGAGAGCCAGTTCACCCAATCCAATGCTTCAGTGCTGACGCTGGCGTCCGAGCCGGCCGCGCCGTCTTTTCCGAACCTGCTGCTGAACACCCTTGCCGCCATTTTGCTGGGGACTTTCGGCGGCGTCGGGGCGGCATTCGGGCTCGAGATCCTCGACCGGCGCATCCGCTCGGCCCACGATGTCGCCGAGATGCTCCAGTTGCCGATGCTGGGCGTGATCCCGCGACGCAAGCTGCCGGGCAGGCTTGCCTTCTTGCGCCGCAAGCCGGTGCTGCTGCTTGAGTGATGTCGGAAGCCGCCAACCTATCGCATCGCAGCATTTCCGCCGCTTTGTGGGTGGCATCGGGCTCGGCGGTGCTGCTGACTCTGCAGTTCGGCATCCAGGTCATCCTTGCCCGGCTGCTGGGGCCCGAGCAGTACGGTCTGTTTGCAATGGCTGCCGTGGTCATCCTGTTGAGCAGCTTCTTTACCATCAGCCTCGCGTACGGGCTGATCCAGAAGCGCACTGTCACTGATGAAGACGTGCGCTTCGTCAATTTCTGGCAATTGTCCGTCGGAGCGGCTGTTGCGATAGCGGTGTTCCTGCTTGCCGACCCCGCGGCCGGATTTTTCAACGAGCCGCGGGTCGCTCCCTTGATTCGGACGATGTCGATCGTATGCCTGCTGCAGGCTGCTGCCGGCCCCTCAGCCAACCTCCTGAATCGAGATCTCGATTTCAAGTCGATTTACCTGGCCGGCATCGCGAGCTATGCGGTCGGTTACGGCCTTGTCGGCATTCCGCTTGCCATCAGCGGCTACGGCGTAAACGCTCTCGTGATGGCATTCATCACGCAGACCCTGGTCAGCCTCGCGCTGCTCTACGTGTGCAAGCGGCACGTGCTGGGATTCGTCATCTGGCACCGCGATGCTTCCGCGCTTTGGAGCTATGGATTCACCGTGTTCGCCACCAACATCAATAACTGGGTACTGATGCATCTCAGTCGCGTCGCGGTGGGCCGAATGTTTCCCAGCGCTGCGATGGGGCTGTATGCGATGCCCTACAACCTCGTCATGCAGCTTGCGAGCGCGGTGGTGGGCACAGTGCAACCCCCGCTCTTTGCAGCCAGCTCACGCGTTCAAGACGACGTAGCGCGTCTGCGAGCGGGATTCCTCACGGTGCTTGCCGCGACTGCACTCCTCGCTGGACCGGTCTTTGTCGGTATGTCCGCCGTGCCCGAAACCATCATGCTGGCCCTTTACGGGCAAGAGTGGCGGGAAAGCGCGCCCTTGCTGCGTCCCTTTGCGCTCGCCATGCCGTTCTTTCTCGCGACTGCAATGGGAACGCCGATGCTTTGGACATCGGGGCGAACCACCCAGGAGTTCAAGTTTCAGCTCCCCATCGCCTTTGCGCTCGCGGTGGCTGCTTACGTGGCGGCACAACATTCCCTGGCAGCAGTGGCCTGGGCCGTGCTGGGTATCTTCGTACTGCGCTTTATCGTCATCACGACGGCGACCTGCATTGCGCTCGACCTGCACGTTCGCCATGTTGCCGCTGCGTTTCGCGCCGGGGTGGCCGTAACCGTATTAGTGGCGGGCGCGATAGCGCTCGTGGACGAGCTGGCAGCGCAGATGACCGAGCAGCGGCAGGTCGTATTGGCTCTGGATGTGGCGACCGGGTTCGTCGTTCAGGTGATCGCGTTGCGTGTGTTCAGAACGTGGTTTTCCCCTGAAGTGCGGACTCTGTTCGAAATGCTCCTGGCGCGGCTGCCCCGCAGCCTCGCGCCCTTCGGCGAATCCCTCCTGGGTGGTTCGCAAGCGGTGACGGGCGCTAAATGATCAGCTTAGTGATCTACATAAGCGCCGCGATCCTGTTCTCGCTGGCGGCAGTGTTCGCGCTAGGCACGGCGATGGAGATAGAAACACGATGGCGCCGCCTGATGGTTCCGGCGCTCTATGCGCTCATTATGCTTTACAGCTGCATAGCCCGCGTCATTTACGGCCGTGACCTCTACGCACCTGACCTGCTGGCGCCTCCCAGCCCCGCCGCCAAATGGTTCACACGCCTTGCGGTGCTCACAACGCTCACGGTTTGCGTCGCCCGGATATTGGCAGCGGCATTGTCCAGGGAGAATCGCGGCGCCGGCGGGGGCGGTCTGCTTGCTGCTTTTGGCTTGTTTTTCCTGACCAATACCGTTCTGAATAGCGCTTTGGGCACGCAACCGCAATTCAGCCATGACCAGTACTACGTACTGTTCCTTTTTGGGGTGGTGTACGCGAGTCGGACACAGGATGTCGAAACGGCGCTCCGTTTCGCGAAGGTGGGATTTTTGATCTTTCTAGCTGGAAGCTGCGTGGCCTCGGTCGTAGCGCCGGAACTTACGATAGAGCGGAACTACCACAGCTTGATCCCGGGCGTCACGGTACGGTTTTGGGGGCTGGAGAGCCACGCCAACAGCATGGGACCTGTGGCTTTGGTGTATTTGCTGCTCGCGATCCATCAGCCCTTCGAACGCCGCTGGCTGCAGCGCCTGGGAATGGTCATGGGCGTTGCCGTGTTGGTAATGGCGCAGTCCAAGACGACTTGGACTGCAGCGGCAATAGCGGTTCCCTTGCTGCTCGTGCTGCGCGCTCGTGCGTGGGGGCGGGCGGCCTTCTCGCTGTTGACGTTGGGTGTTCTAGTGGCGGTCGCCCTGCTGCTGCTCCCTTCGATGGGACCTTCGTTGGAGGATGTGTTGGCAACGCAGGAGGCACAAGAGGCGGCGACACTCACGGGTCGGGATGTCATCTGGTCTCTAGCAGTGCACGAGTGGATGCGCAATCCGTTGTTCGGCCACGGCCTCACGATGTGGAACGACGCATACCGAATGCAAGTCGGGCTGAATCATGCAGTCTCAGCCCACAATCAGTTCCTTCAGTCTCTGAGCATGGCCGGCTCGATAGGCTTAATAGGCCTGCTCGTCTATCTCGGCACCCTTTTGCGCTACGCCATTCGCGCCCGACATGGTTCGCGGGGCTTGTCCGTCGTGCTGTTTATGCTCGTGCTCGTGCGCTGCATCACCGAAACGCCCCTTTCGATCGACAGCTTCTTGAGTGGTGGTTTTGTGACGCAGCTCCTACTCTTTCACGTCGCCCTGGCTCATGGTTATCGCGCGGTCCGCGTTGCGCGTCCTGCGACATCGCTCATTACGGCGGGGAGGGCATCTTGAACCGGAGCCGGCCGAGGATCTCGGTAGTTATCCCCCTTTACAACAAGCAGAGTTACGTTGAACGGGCTCTGGCGTCGGTTCTGCAATCGGGGTACCCGGCTCATGAAGTCATCGTGGTCGACGACGGCTCGACCGACGATGGGCCGAAGCGCGTTGCGGCTATGGGTGATGCGCGTCTGCGGCTAATCAGGCAGCCAAACGGCGGCGTATCGGCGGCGCGCAACCGTGGCATCAGCGAGGTGAGCGGCGACTATGTCGCCTTTCTCGATGCGGACGACTACTGGACCCCGGAGTATCTGCCCGCCATCGCGGATCTGATCGAGCGCTTTCCGCAATGCGGATTGTATGCGACGCACTTCTATTACTTTCGCGACGATGGCTTTCGAGAAGTGCCGCGGCTATGGGGAATCAAGGCCAATACCACCCCCCAGCAGATTGAACGGTTTTTCGAGATGTGGTCCCACGGGGTTTTCTTTTGCACCTGTTCGGCGGTCCTGCCGGTGCACATCCTGCGCGATTGCGGCATCCGCTTTCCCGAGGGCGAGCAGCACGGGGAAGATCAAGATGTCTGGTTTCGGGTTGCAGAGCGCTGGCCCATCGGGTATCTAGGACGACCCCTGGTCGGCTACCGACTCGGCGTATCGGGCAGTCTGGCGAGCTCGTTCGCCGACGACTTCCTGCCCGCCTACGAACGCCTGGCGACGCGATTTCGCGCCAACGCCATTCCAACACATCACCGCAAGGGCGTGTCGCGCACGCTGGGCGCAGGCCGGCTAGTCATCGCGCGCCATTTGCTGCTCAGGGGTCAGCGCCGCCGCGCGATCAAGCTGCTCTACGATCCTGGCTGCCTGCGCCTGCCGCGGTTCTGGCTGCGGCTGTTCCTGGCGGCACATATGCCGGCGTTTCTGGGCCGGCAATTGATACCTTGAAGCCTCGAGCGCCCGCGATGCGATTGCTGTTTGCGACGATCGAGCCCTGCCCGACGTTCCGGCCCGACGTCGCTGCGCTGTTCGGCAAGTTCTTGCCGCGATTCGGAGTAACTAGTGATCTAGTCGCCGAGCGTGCGCCCGGCGTTGCCGGCGAAGTGAGTTGGGGAGGTGGCGAGGCCTTGTTGATCTCGAGCCGTGACGGCAGATCCGGGAGATACGCCGCGAATTTGCTGCACTACGCTCTCACGCTGTTGCGAGCGGATCGAGCGAAGTACCAAGCGATTCAGGTGCGCGACATGCCGTTGGTGGCGCTGCTAGGGCTGCTTGCAGCGCGGCTGAAGAAGCTGCCCTTTTTTTACTGGATGTCATTCCCGACGCCCGAAGGTCAGATCTACCTCGCCCGGGAGAGGGGGCTATCGGCCGGGTTGCTCCGATTCCTGTTTCCATTGCTGTGGCGAGGGTGGATGCATCTGTTCCTGCTCTATCGCATCGTGCTTCCACGGGCCGACCACGTCTTCGTCCAGTCGGACAGGATGCGGGAAGATCTGGTGGGCAAAGGAATCGCGCGGCAGAAGCTCACTCCGGTCGTCATGGGTGTCGACCTCGAGGCTTCAGTGCCCGAGGCAATTGCCCCGGTAGACGATGCGCGTCTCAAGGGAAAGCGCGTACTGATTTATCTCGGCACCCTGGCTCGCGGCCGCCGCATAGAGGTCCTGTTCGACATGTTGAAGATCCTGCGGCAGCGCTTTCCCGATGTGCTGCTCCTGCTGGTCGGCGAGGCCGACGATGAAGTGGATGAGAAGCGGCTGCGAAAGCTGGCCGACGACGCAGGCGTCGCTGAAGCAACGGTCTGGACCGGCTGGTTGCCGCCCCGGGAGGCGTGGAGATACGTGCGCGCGGCGGAAGTCGGCTTGGCTCCGGTTCCAAGAGGCTCCATGCTCGACTGCGGCTCGCCGACCAAGGTGTTGGAGTACCTGGCCTTGGGTGTGCCGGTCGTCGCCAACGACAACCCCGACCAGGAACGTGTGCTGCGCGAGGGGGGCGGCGGACTGTGCGTGCCGCTTACGGCGGATGACTTCGCGCAAGCCGTGAGCCGTCTGCTCGTTGACGAGCCCCTGCGCCGCGCGATGGCCTCCTCGGGACAGAGCTACGTGCGCGCATCCCGCGGCTACCAGACCCTGGCAAAACTTGTCGCGGACAAGTATGCCGAGCTGCTGCATGCGCAGTGACGCGCGGCTCATACTCATGCTCGGCCCGAGCCTGAATTATCAGGGCGGCATGACTGAAGTGATTAGAGCGTATTTCGCGGCGGGGGTTTTTGAGGTTTGGCCGCTGCGCTACGTATCCACTTACCAGGGCCGGGGCTTGTTGACCGTACTTCGGACGTGGCTGCCCGCGTTGTGCAGAGCACTGATGCTGCTGGCGCAAGGGCGGGTTGCACTGATCCACGTGCATAGCGCCGCGTACGGGAGTTTCTGGCGCAAGTCGGCGCTCTGCGCGATGGCAGTAGCGTTCGGGGTGCCCTATGTCATCCACCTCCATGACGGCCGCTTGGGTGACTTCTATCAGCGCGGGTGCAGTGGCCTCGCCAAGTCCTGGGTGCGAGCCGTGCTGCGCAAGGCCGCGCGCGTTGTCGTGCTCAGCCGGCATTGGCGCGACGAGGTGCGCAAGATCGAACCGGCAGCGCGCACTACCATCATCGGTAATCCCATCCCGGTCCCGGTTTCCATCGCGCCGCTGCGGCGCCCGGCTCGCACGGTGTTGTTTCTCGCCTGGCTGCAAAGGGAAAAAGGGGTTCTCGATCTCGTCAGAGCCATACCGATCGTGCTGCGCTGCGTGCCCGAGGCCAGCTTCGTGATTGCCGGCCGCGCCGTTGGCGACAGCGAAACTCCAGACTCGATCCTGCAGTTTGCCCGATCCCTGCGCGTCGAGCATTCGCTTCGCTTGCCCGGCTGGGTCGACGGCAGCAAGAAAGACGATTTGCTGCGGGACTCCGATGTCTTCGTACTGCCCTCTTACGGCGAGGCGCTGCCGCTCGGCGTGCTGGAAGCGATGGCGTGCGGGGTACCTGTGGTGGCCACCTCTGTGGGAGGGATTCCTGACGTGATCGAAGATCGCGTCAATGGCCTGCTGGTAGCACCCGGGCAGCCGGAGGCACTCGCGGGAGCGATGGTTGCCATGCTCACGGACGATGCACTGCGATCGCGATTACGAGAGGCGGCCCGCGGCGACGTTCGCAAGCGATTTTCCACCGAATCGGTGATCAAGGATCTCGAAACGCTGTATCGGCAGCTTGGCATTCAGGTCGATTCAATCAAGGACACCAAAGCTTGTGCGGCGTAATAGGACTGATTTCTAGCTCTCCCATCGCTCCCGTCCCGCAGTCGGCGCTGGACGCATTGCGCCACCGAGGCCCGGACGGATCCGCGTCGGAATCGTTGCGCGTCGGTCCGGCTCACGTATGGCTCGGGCATACGCGACTCTCGATCCTCGATCTCTCTCCGGCTGGCCGCCAGCCCATGCGCAGCCAGGATGAGCGCTGGTGGGTGACCTTTAACGGAGAAATCTACAATCACCTGGAGCTCAGAAAGGAGCTTCACGTCGCTTGGCGAGGGCATTCCGACACGGAAACGCTGGTCGAATGCCTGTCTGCCTGGGGTCTCGAGCGCACGCTACCGCGGCTGAACGGAATGTTTGCCTTCGCGGCGCTCGACGTGATCGCCGGCAGGCTTTACCTCGCGCGTGACCCATTCGGCGTGAAGCCGCTGTACTACTCGTTGGCGAATGACGGCGGCTTGGCGTTTTCTTCCGAAATAAAGGCGCTGCTGCCTCTCGCGAACCAGGCGCCGCACCTGCATCTCCAGGCCTTGCGGGCATTTCTGACCCTCAGGTTCGTTCCCTCGCCGAACACCCTGCTCGAGGGAATCAAGCGGCTGCCACCGGGGCACGCCCTCGTGAGGGAACTGGGAACGGGGCAGCAAGATCTGCGCTGCTATACGGAATATCCATCGGAACGGTACCGCGGAACGCTCGACGACGCCGTAGAGGACTATTACGAGCTGCTATCGCGGGCGGTCAAGCGGCAGCTGCTTTCGGACGTGCCCCTTGGAATCTTTCTCTCAGGTGGAGTCGATTCCGGGCTGGTGGCTGCGCTCGCAGTGCAACAGGTTGGAAAGCTGCCGAGCTACACGGTCGGTTTTGGAGCGGACCACGCTGCGTGTGAACTGGCTGAGGCGGCCGAAACCGCTGCTGTGCTGGGGCTTGAGCATCACCCCCTCACCGTCACGCCGAGCGAGCTGTGGAATGCGCTCGAAAACTGCGTTGCGGCTGTGGAGGAGCCCTTGGGGACTGTGTCGGTGCTGCCGATGTGGTACCTGGCTCAGCGCGCTCGCCGGGACGTGACCGTGGTTCTCACCGGGCAAGGCGCCGATGAACCTTGGGGAGGCTACCGGCGCTACCAGGGGGAGATCTGGCACGACCGTCTTCCCTTTCCGTCTTTGCTCGCGATGTTTCGCCCCCTCCTGCACCGC
>Ga0209161_10004314_pt1 | contig 11324 bp, 10 predicted proteins | sample GraSoiAngelo_155_FD_186169 | JGI IMG/M metagenome (GOLD analysis project Ga0209161, IMG submission 186169) | Grasslands soil microbial communities from the Angelo Coastal Reserve, California, USA - 14_1009_13_30cm (SPAdes) (version 2) | ecosystem: Environmental > Terrestrial > Soil > Grasslands...
ACGGAAACGCGGCCGAAAATATGAAGACGCGGAGTGCGCCTATCGCGCAAAGCAGCAAGATCAATTTTCGCTCATATAGTATTGCAAATCGGAGCGGAGCCTTCATCGAGGTTTCGCCTCGATTACCGCAAGCTTCCCGTATTCGCTGATCAAGGGCTCGGCACCTGTCACTTGCAGAAATCGCTTCTCAAGCGGCTGGCGAAAAGGCGAATCCCTCTCAATTACAATCGCAAAATGCCCCTCAGGGTCCGGTTCCCGCCAGGGAATTGCCTCCGGATAAACCCGATGTTGAAAACCAAAAATCGTGTCGGAGACAGCGAATGCTTCACTGCATTCGAACAGCAACGGATAAACAAAAGAAAGAGTGGTCCACACGCCGGTCACCCGGTCTTGGAGCAGATAATTCCTGACGCCTTCGAGGTCGGCACCGGGAATCCGCGTCATGCAATAGTCCTCTCCCTGATCACAGAGCGTTAACGTTTCGATTTGATTGTGGCGCGCCGTATCGATCGTCAGTGCGCTTCCCGTAATCACGGCAGCGGCGAAGACCCCGGCTCCGCCCACGCGAACCAGCGCTTTGGAACAAGCGAAACAACGCTCCAGCAGCCGGCCAGTGAGCGCTGCAAAAAAGAAACAACCGGCCAGGAAATAGCCGGGGACACGGAAGGGCGCAGTGACGTATGGAACAAAGCACGCCAACGTTAGCAAAAGCAGGAGGAGGTCCCGTTCTTCGTTACTACGTGCGAAACCGCCACGAATCGCCACCAGAATTTTGGATGGCGATCGAATGAACGGCCAGACCGCAACGCCTGACGCGAGCAAGGCGATCGTGTAAAATACAAACCCCAGAGCAGGCTTCTCTGGATAATACCAAAGGACGGTATCGGCTCCAAAGAACTTTGGCATCTCGGTTACGAAAATTTGCGAGAGCTCACCGGAGTGAAAGAAGAGTGCAAGTCCGCCGCCAGCAGTTTTCCCCAGCACGGCGTTCCAGTTGGCAAAATGATGGGTGAGATTGAATGCAATGGCCGGCGCATAGCCGATGATGAAACCAGCAAGCGCGACCAGCGCGTTATTGAACGATACGTTTCTACGCATCAAAAGGAGAACCCATAGCACCACGCTAAACGCGATTCCCAACTCCAAACCCCAGATGCTTAAACCTGAAACAGCGCCGAACAAAAGAAATGGCAACCACCTTCGGTTCGGGGTCGATTGGATCGATAAGAAGAGAATCGTAAGCAGCGGAATGGAAAGGAAATACCAGGAATAACCTCTCGTTTGGAAGTGCCACTTGAGAAGTGATGGAGTGAGGGCAAACACAATCGTGGCTAAAACGGCTGTGCGCTCGTCATAAAGCATCTGGCACATCCGATAAAATAGAAAAAGGCAGAGCAACGACAGCACGACGATGCAACTCTTCAACGCAATGACACCGACTCCGAAGAATGCGAACGCAATCGCGGCCAGATAAGCTTCCCAAGCAGCGCCTGCATTGTAGGGCTGACCGTACATGTAGAAGGGGAAATAGCGCCCTTCCAAAATGTGTTTACCCATCAGGCCGATGATCGCCTCGTCGCTGTGCACATGAGTTTGCGATGCCAACAGAATCGTAAAGCGCGCTGCCGCGATAATAATAAGCAGCCCAATGAACAATGCGTGCCGGCGCATCAGAGATTGGTTCTCACTTCACCGGCGCGATCATGGCACAGGACCAGAAGATCGACAATCGACACGATCCCCGTTTTACCCGCTGAAGCCGCGCGGCTTTCTGCATGGCTGCCGTTCGAGCGGCGACTGCTTCGGTTAATCAGAATGTCTTCGCTTTGCTTCGCGCGTTGAACACGTTTAGCGTCGGCAACTGTACTTTATTATGGCGTGCAGCGCTCGAAAGCCATCGCGCCATCCAATTTTTTTGCCCTCTTCGTAAGTGCGACCATAGTAGGAAATTCCCACTTCGAAGATCCTACACCCGAGCTTTGCGACCTTCGCGACAATTTCAGGCTCAACGCTAAAGCTATCCTCTTCTATCTGAATCGATTTGATAAGAGGAGCTTTGAAGGCTTTGTAGCCGGTCTGCATGTCCGTCAGATTAAGGTTAGTGAACATGTTGGAAAGCAGGGTCAAAAACTTGTTGCCGACCATATGCCAGAAAAAAAGGACGCGATGCGGTCGGCCGCCCATGAACCGTGAGCCGAAAACCACGTCCGCTTTGTCTGACATGAGAGGCTCCAAAAGCGCCGGGTAATCTTCGGGGCTGTATTCAAGGTCCGCGTCCTGCACGAGAATGATTTCACCTGTCGCGGCCGCAAAACCGCTGCGCAAAGCCGCTCCCTTGCCCCGATTGACTTGATGATAAATGATGCGGTCCACCATCTGGGAAACCTTCTCTTCCAGCACAGCCCGCGTCCCGTCTTGCGAGAAATCGTCAACTATAATGATCTCTCTACTGCTGATTGCCGCTGAGCGAACTGCCTCGACAATTTTTTCGATCGTAGGTTTCTCATTATAACAGGGAATAACGATTGAGACTTTCATCTCTTTCAGCGTGAGTTCAGTCCCGCGCCGCGCGATTCTCGCTGAGTTGCAATTTCCGCGCAAGAGCAGCGTTCTTCACACTGAATCACCGCGGTGGATGAAATCCGAAGTCGTTCTTCAATTTCCCCCAAAGCCAATCAACGAACCAATCTTTCCTGATTGAGCCTGCGTCGGTGGCAGCGAGCGCTTCCGCTTTTTCCACGCTGCCGTTTAAGCAGTAAAGGTAGGTAAGCAGGAACGTGTCGTTGAGACTAAACACGGCGCGGTCTTTCTCGCTCTCCAGCAGGCGAATTGCTCCCTCGATATCCCGGCGCGCCAGCGCTCCCGCAATTAAGTCTGGCATGGTTTCGAGCGGAGGCGTTTGCGACTCCTTCGCCACTCGCTCGGCAATGGCGAGCCGAAATCCATCGCTCCCCAGCACCTCCAACACTGGCATTCGCAAATGGGAGTGGCGCAGGTAAAGATCCAGTTCGGCCAGTTTGTTGCTTCCAATTGTTTCCGAGAGATATCGCGTCTGGCGGACAATAAAGAATGATTCCAGCGACTTGTTCAGCGTCTCAGGCCAAATCGCGCTAATTAAGGGAGATCGAAGAAAACGTTGAACCGCTGAGGGCGCCTCGAGGTATATCAAGGCAAAGCGGTGATTCGCTTCGTCATCCCAAGGCTCATCCGTCAGCCGCTTGGGATAGATGTCGGTCAAGGGCGCGACGCCCTGTGTGATCCGATCGATCTCTTCGCCGTCCATCACGAAAAGCGCGCCCAATTGTTGAGGAACCTCAACGCCGATTCCTCTCAAATCTGCGCCAGTATCCGGATTGCTCCATAACTGCCGAAGTTCCTCTTCCTCCACTTTACGCCCCGGACCCTTGATGCCCATCATGATCCATTCTTGATCGCCGCTCGCCCAGAGAGACGCGTTTGCGAATACATTATGAAACGCACGTAGGATTGCTTTCGCTTCTTCGACTTTCAGCTGATTAATCGGCAGCCAAAAGGTGACAATTCCGCCCTGCTTCAAGCGACTGTTCATAAGCGAAAAAAATTCCTCCGTGTAGAGATTGACCGCCCCCGCTACTTTCGGCGGGGGCGGTTCTCCAGAAATGATGTCGTACTGCCGCGGACTTGCTTGAAGGAAGAAGCGGCCATCCTGAATGAAGGTAGTCACCCGAGGATCGCGCAGCGGATTCGAGTAATTGATACCCGAATAGAAATCAGCGAGCTGGAGCACTTCTTTCGAAATTTCCACGACATCCATTCTTTTAACGTGCAACCCGCGGAGAAACGCGTCGGCGGTTACGCCACACCCATAGCAGATCAGGAGCACGTCTTCTGATTCGGGACGAAAAGCCAGCGGGAGATAGGCAAACAATCTCATGTAGCGCTGGCTGCGCGGATTTGTGGCCGACATGGAAAATGCGTTCGTCAAAAGCCGGTAGTAGTACGGTTCGCCAAAAAGATCGCGCCGCAGCAGTTGCAATGTGTCGGAGGCGCCCTCCACCTTTTTCACGACATGTGCGAACAACCGGCCCTGGTCGTCCGTTTCGTAAGGACGGCTCGCATGTGCGAAATGCATCTCAGCGCGATGGTGCGGAAAGATTGCAAAAAAGAGAATCAGGGCTGCACAGAGTCCAGTGGTGACCAAGCCGATTGGTCGCCGAAGCGACCAAGTTGAATGTTCACACACCAGGATGGCGAGCAGAGCGTAGCCCGCAGCACATAATATCAGGCTCCATTGGTAGCCGATACTCGGCAACAACATGAAACTGGCGAGCAGCGGACCAGCAGCCGCGCCGGTCGTATTAAACAACGTGGTAATCCCTGTGCTGTTCATACGGTCTTCGACGCTGGCTTGAACACATGCAACGATCGAGGGAAACAAAATCCCCGACAGAAACGCGACTGGGAATATCAAGGCGATGGAGAGGAACCCAATCTGCTGCCAGGAGACGTCGAATACTCCTGCGCGCGTTTGAACCACTTCCCCTGGAAAGAACAAATATGAAGAAAGCGTCGCTATCGCGGCCAGCAGCAACAGGACTGGAAGCAATTGATTCAGTCGCGCCGAGCGGCGGTGAATCGCGCCAGCCACAATGCTGCCGAGCCCGATCCCAGCCAGGACAACCGCGAGCATAACCGCGAAAGCGGTTGAAGACGAAGGAACATACAAGCGCAAAAATCGAAACCAAACCACCTCAAGGCAAAGAACGATGGCGCCCGTCCCGAAGCTCACAAAAAGCAGACGCCAAGGCGGCCGATAGCTGACATCCAAGCGCAGCGGCACTGCTCGTTCCGGAATCAACGCGGCGGTATCGCCATCACGTTTGGATACCAACAATGCGATGGCGGCGGCGATGCAACTTGCCAAACCCGCGGCCAAGCCCGTGCCGCGAAGTCCAAACGCCTCAATAAAATAAGCTTCACCAACGACCGCTCCTGCTACCGCGCCTAACGTGTTCAATCCATAAAGAAAACCGATCGCTCGCCCGAAATTTGCGCGCCGCAAAATCGGATCTTCCACCAATACCGGCAGTGTCAGGCCCATCGCCGTTGTCGGTATCAACAGAATAAGGAATGACAGGACAAAACGCAATCCAATGAGCGTCGGCTGATAATTCCACAGCATTTGCCAAACGGGCCGCATCAACTCGCCCAGAAGCGGAAGGCCGAAGACAATTGTGCAACCAAAGAAGGCCACGGCGAGCTCCAGTACAGCGTAAAGATGCAACGGCCGCCACCGCCGAAATCTCGACGATGCTGCGATGGCATTGCCCAACGCCAGACCCGCCATAAAGCTGGAAAGAATCAATGCAGCGGCCCAAACCGAATTTCCAAAGCTTAAACCGCTCAGTCGGAGCCACAACGTCTCGAAAATGAGCGAGCCGATTCCCGACAGAAAGAGAATACCTGCTAAAATCGCAACGCGCACCGTCGCATATAAATGCGGCGGTCGGTGCAGACGACCATCTAACATTTAATCATGAGCACAGTTATTATTGGCTCAGCTAATATATTTGGCGGAAAAAAAAGGAACTTTCCCATCTTGCCAGCTCTGGTCCGCTCCATTGTGCGTGCGACGAAATTCGAGAATATTCCAGTGCGCGCAAATCGCAACGCCGGTCCCAACCTGCCGACTGCCCAGGCACTGACGGCTCGCTTTTTCTTGACCGAAAACAAGCGCGCCGACAAGTAGCCGACACCGATGGCCGCCGCAATCGTGCAACCGCCTCCGGCGCTCCTCGCGCCGTTCGCGATTTTGCTCATCACTATTGCAATTTTTCCGCTCGTCCTGAAGCAGCATTGGGAACGGCATTACCAAAAATTGTGTGCGCTCCTGGCCGCGACCACCTGCGGCTATTACTTCTTCGCCCTCCACGGTGCGGCTCGGGTTCAGCATGCCGCCAGCGAATATGTAAGTTTCATTGTCGTTGTCGGCGCATTCTTTGTCGTGGCCGGGGCCATCCATTTGCACATCCCGCGATCCGCCTCACCGCTGGCAAATGTCACGTTCCTGTTCGGCGGAAGCCTGCTGGCAAATTTTATCGGCACCATTGGCGCATCGATGCTCCTGCTCCGCCCCTTTCTGCACATGAACCGCGGCCGGGGCACGCCCATGCACGTCGCGTTTTTCATCTTCACCGTCGGCAATCTCGGCGGAGCGCTCCTGCCTGTCGGTCCCCCACTTTTTCTCGGTTACATTAAAGGTGTGCCGTTTCTATGGCCGGCACTGCATTGCTGGCCACAATGGCTTACCGCAACCGGGGCGCTGCTCGTCATCTTTTTCATCGCAGACACGGTTGCCTGCTCGACAAAGTCCGTCGCGGAAACGCCCTCCTCTCATTTTCATTGCTACGGAAAATGGAATTTCGGCGCACTGCTCGCGCTCCTGCTCATTCTCGTTTTTGTTCCAAACGGAGTGCGTGAACCGTTGATGGTCATGGTCGCCGCTTTTTCATATTTTCTCACTCCGCAACACGTCTTTGAAGCGAACGAGTTCAGTTGGCGGCCACTCATCGAAGTCGCTTGGATTTTTCTCGGCATCTTTGGCACCATGATTCCAGTGCTCGATTACGTCGAAATCCACGCGCCCGGTTTCCACCTCGCCAGCGACGCCCGTTTTTATTGGGGCACCGGTCTGCTTTCCGGCGTGCTCGATAATGCGCCCACTTATCTTACCTTCCTCACCGCCGCCCTTAGTCTCGATCAGCTCGACATCAATCATCTTCCCGATGTCGCACAATTTGCGGCGGGCCATGGAAGCCGCCTCGCCGCCATTTCGCTCGCAGCCACCTTATTCGGCGGCCTCACCTACATCGGGAACAGTCCGAATTTGCTGATCCGCGCGATTGCGGAATCGCGCCACGTGCCGGCGCCGGGATTTCTCGCCTATTTTATTAAGTACGCCCTCCCCATCCTGATTCCAGTCCTGGCGCTGGTCGGGCTGATTTTCTTCCGTGGCTGATTATTTGCGCGCAGAAGGGTGTCGCCTGACTATGACGCTCCAATGTTTACCGGCCTGATCGAGGAAATTGGAAGCGTGCTCTGGATTCGTGCGACCGATCGCGGAACACAGTTGCAGCTATCAGCTCCGCGCATTTCCGGCACTATCCACACCGGAGATAGCATTTCCGTAAACGGCTGCTGCCTTACCGTGGCATCACATCGACACGAAGAAATCGTGTTCGATCTTCTGGAGGAAACAATGGCGCGCACCAACCTCGGCGCGCTCAAGCGCGACAGCGCCGTTAATCTCGAGCGCGCTCTCGCCGCCAATGCACGCCTGGGAGGACATTTCGTGCAGGGTCACATCGATTGCACTGCCAGCATCATCGCTTTTGCGGAATCGGATTCTCGTCTTGAGATCGCGTTGCCGGAAGATCGCGCGCTCTATGTGGCAGAAAAGGGATCAATCGCAGTCGACGGGATCAGCTTAACCATTGCAGAAGTGAAGCCCACCAGCTTTGTCACTTGGATCATCCCGCATACGCGTCGTTCCACCAACTTGAAAAATGCGCAGTCGGGCAACTTAGTAAATCTCGAGTTCGATATTCTGGCCAAATATGTCGAGCGAATGGTGGCCGCGGCGGCGGGCGGAATGTCACTTCGCACCCAGTCCGCTGAGGACCGCGGGAATGGTGCCCCGTAGAATCTTTAGATCGATCAGGTTGGCGAGGTTGAAGCAGAAGGTGCCGTATAATCCCAGCACAGGCGCATTGCTAGCAAAAGCGCGTCGATCAGCTACTGCAGCTGCGTGTTCAGTTCCTGTTTCCGCGCAAGGATAGGACAATTATAGATTATGAGCGCGCATCACAGGGCCAAAATTCCGGATTGCGCTCTGGTTGGCGTGATCGCCTCAATCGATGAATTGCGTCTTGCAACAAGAATGCGCGCACCGCCGGACTTGTTTGAATTGCGGCTCGATCATCTGCCGAACTTGCGCGAATCGCAACTGTTGAAGCTCCGTCGGCCCCTCATCATCACCGCGCGGCACCCGGCCGAAGGGGGCAAGAAATTGCGGACTGGTCGGTGCGATCTACTCCTGAAATTTCTCCTCCAGGCAAAATTCGTCGATATTGAATTGCGTTCATTGCGCGAGTTGCGCGAAGTGTGGGACCAAGCGCGCCGCCTGGGTGTTGGTCGAATTTGTTCCTTTCACGATTTCGAAGGCACGCCTCAACCTGCTGTTCTGCACAAAAAAATGCTCTGCGCCCGCAAAGCGGACGCAGACGTTTTCAAGGTTGTCACCCGAGCTGATACCCTTCGCGATTTGCTTACTTTGTTCGAATTTTTGTGGAGCGAGCTTCCGTCGATGCGCCTGTGTGTAATGGCAATGGGGAAATTCGGGCCAATCTCGCGCCTGTTTTTTCGCGAGGCCGGTTCGTTCTTTATTTACGCTCCGCTTCGCCATCCGCTCCATCACGGGCAACTCACCTTCCGGCAACTCCGCGGCCAACACGATTAAAATCCGGCGGCCGTGCGAATTCGTTACGGAGGCAAATTTGGCGCGGATTTTGCCTCTTTTGATTCGACTGAATGAAAGAGGTGGCAATTCTACCAGAACAGGCGCCGGTGATGCCATTGCCGGGCGCGGTCCTTTTTCCGCACGCACTGCTCCCGCTTTACATCTTCGAGCTGCGCTATCGCGAAATGCTCGCGCACGCCCTCGCGCAGGAGCGAATGTTTTGTGTTGCGCTCCTCCGGCCGGAGAGCGCGCAATGGAAAAGCGAAGACGACTTTTTCGATATCGGAACGATTGGACTAATCCGCGCCTGCGTCGGTCGTGGCGAGGGCACTTCCAATTTGATTTTACAAGGTCTGCAACGCGTGCGCTTCGCCGATTTTGTCCAATTGGATCCATTTCCAATCGCCGAACTCGAAACACTCCGGTCCGATGACGAAACGACAGTCGAAACCGACGCCCTCGGCGCCAAGGTCCTGGAGCTTTACGCTCGCTTTAAGACCCTCGGGCGGCAGTTGCCGACAAAAATCGATCGATACGTCACCGATATGACTGATCTGGCGATGCTGGCCGACCTGATGGCCTCGACTTTCATCGACGATCCGGCGCGCCGTCAGCAAGTCCTTGAAGAGCTGGACTTGAATGCGCGGCTGCGTCTCGTCATTCAATATCTGCGCGACGAAACCGGCAACGCCGCAGCGTAGCGTTGTCATCCGAGCGCCAGTCGAGGGAAGCCGCCACGAAACCTTTAAGGTAACGCCGCGGGATCCCTCGACTGCGCTCGGGATGACGGACGGATCCGCTCGTATTCCTCCATCAAATATCGATCGGTCATGCCGGCGATGTAATCGCACACCGTGCGATGCAACCCTTCGCTCTCGATCCGCCGAGCCGCCGCATCTCCAAGCCGGTTTGGATCGAGCAGGTAACTTTCGAAAACTTTTCGCAACATCTCGCACGCGCGTTTGTTTACCTCCGCCACCCGCGGGTGGTAATAAACATTCTGATACAAAAATTTCCGGAGCGCGCGATTGGCCTCTGCCAGATCGTCACCATATCGAATGAGGACAGACTGATTCCGGACGTCGTCTCGTGATTGAACTTTCACCGATGTGATTTGCTCCGCGCTGGTTACGATCACGTCCCGCACCTGACGATCAATGACGTCGCGAATGATGAGCTTGTGTAGATCCGGTTCGCGCAGGTCGGGATAACGTGCGCGCACGGAATCGGCCGCCACTTTCCAGACATCGACTTCTTCAAGCTGCGCGAAATTAAGAACGTCGAAGTCGATCGCATCATCGAGGTCGTGACTATAATAAGTGATCTCATCGGCCAAATCCGCGATCTGTGCTTCGAGTGAGCTCACTTGCGTTTTGTCCAATCCTTCCCGCACTTCGAGGGTCAGATTCAAGCCGGGAAATTTCGGATACGGGTTCTCGAGCAACTCAACGACGCGCAAACTTTGGCGGTTGTGCTCGAACCCGCCGTGCTCGCGCATACATTCCGCCAGGATTTCTTCGCCGGAATGGCCGAAAGGCGAGTGGCCGAGATCGTGCGCGAGAGCGATGGCCTCAGCCAGATCTTCATTCAAGCGCAGGGCCCGCGCGATCGTGCGACTAATTGAGGCGACCTCGATCGTGTGAGTTAATCGCGTGCGTAAATGATCGCCGGTGCCATTGAGGAAAACCTGGGTTTTGTATTCCAAACGACGAAAGGCCCGTGAATGAATGATGCGGGCGCGATCGCGCTGAAATTCGGTGCGATAAGCGTGACGCGGCTCGGGAAATTGTCGGCCCTGCGATTGGCCTGACTTTTGGGCAAAGGGCGCGAGCAAACGCCCTTCGTCCGCTTCCATTTCCTGGCGCGTTTTGTATTCGTTCAATCGCGATCGAGTTTTTCGCTCAAGATTTTTCGGGCGGCACGGTCTTGCGCCCGCAGCATCAGTAAATCGAAAAGGGCGAGAAGAAGTGCGGTCAAAGTCAACCAGGCACAGGTCACCCAAAAGAGAACGAACCAGCCCGGATGTTCGCGCGCTGAGAGCAATGGTTGAAGAAAAGTGGTGCCGGAAAAGAGCATGAGCATTGCAATCACGAGCGTGATGAACATCACCCACCGTCGCGTCGATTGATCGCGAATCACTCCGCGGGCCGAGTGAATGGCGAAGGAGACGATTCTTAACCGGGCTGGTTCCTCCGCCATCGATTGCATTTTGCCTTTTGCTTCGAAGTGCGCAATCGGTGTTTCAACCTATCGTCGGAAATTTCCTATGGCGAAAATCGAAGAACCCAAGGTCACTCCAGAGCGTTTGATGCAGTTTGGTTTTGCCTACGCCCCGCCGTTGATCATCAGCGCGGCGGTGGCGAACAAGGTTTTCGATACCCTCGCGAGGGGAGCGAAGAACGTTGAGGAAGTGAGCCGGCAAACTGGAGCATCAGTTCGAGGTTTGCGCGCGATCATAAACGCGCTCGTCGGCCTCGAATTGCTCAAGAAAAACGGCGATAAATATGCGCTCACGCCGGAGAGCGAAGCCTTTCTCGTCAGCAACAAACCCGGCACCCTCGCCGGATTTTTCAGCATGAATCGGGTCCGCCTGATGCAGCAGTGGATGAAACTGGATGAAATCGTTCGCACGGGGCGGCCGGCAGAAGCGCGAAATCAGGAGGGTCCCGGCACAGAGTTTTTCAGCGAGCTGGTCGAGAACATCATTCCGATGAGTTACGGCAGCGCGCAGGCGCTGGCCGACCATCTGAAACTCGCCGACGCGACAAACGAAGTGCGCGTTCTCGATCTCGGCTCGGGCTCGGGAATTTGGGGAATTGTCCTGGCG
>Ga0209161_10004317_pt1 | contig 11319 bp, 9 predicted proteins | sample GraSoiAngelo_155_FD_186169 | JGI IMG/M metagenome (GOLD analysis project Ga0209161, IMG submission 186169) | Grasslands soil microbial communities from the Angelo Coastal Reserve, California, USA - 14_1009_13_30cm (SPAdes) (version 2) | ecosystem: Environmental > Terrestrial > Soil > Grasslands ...
TACTTGTAGGGCGCGATCTTGTCTCTCACGAAGCCCTTGAGCTCGTCGGCCAGCGCCGCCGTGGCGCCTGCCGGCTCTTTGAGTACGACGAACGCATGCGGCTTGACCAGCCGATCGCTGTCTTCCTTGCCGACGACGGCGACTTCCAGCACGGCCGGGTGCTTGATCAGCGTGGCCTCGACCTCGACCGGCGAGACCCAGATACCGCCGACCTTCAGCATGTCATCGGCGCGGCCGGCGTACCAGAAGTAACCGTCCTCGTCCTGGAAATACTTGTCGCCGGTCTGGATCCACGCACCGAAGAGCGTCTCCTTGGTCTTCTCGTGCTTGTTCCAGTAGAAGGCCATCGTGGAATCGCCCTTCACGCGCAGATTGCCGATCTCGCCCCGAGGCACCGCCCGGCCGTCGTCGTCCACGATCGCCGCCTCATAGCCAGGCACGGGCAACCCCGAGGAGCCAGGCCGAACCTGATTCGGACGGTTCGAGAGAAAGATGTGAAGGATCTCCGTGGTCCCGATCCCGTCGATGATCTCGACGCCGAACCGCTCGCGCCAGCGCGTGTAGATCTCATCGGGCAGCGCCTCGCCTGCCGACACGCAGACACGCAGCGAGGAGAGATCGAAGCGCTTCTCCGCCTCCTTGACGGCGAGCATGCCGGCGTAGAGCGTCGGCACGCCGAAGAAGATCGTCGGACGGTGGCGGGTGAGCACCTCGAACACGCTCTCGGGCGTGGGCCGATGCGGGTAGAGCACGGCCTGCGCGCCCACCGCCATCGGGAAATACCCGGCATTACCGAGGCCATACGCGAAAAAGAGCTTGGCGGCGGAGAAGACCGTGTCGCTCGCCGTGATGCCGAGCACCTGTCTCGCATACGTCTCGGCGCACACCCACATGTCGTGATGGAGATGGACGGCGCCCTTGGGAAATCCCGTCGAGCCCGACGAGTAGAGCCAGAACGCGGGGTCGTCTCGCGACGTCGGGGCCGCGTCCAGGGCCGCCCCCGCCTTGCTCACCTGCTCCTCGAACGAGAGGTGACCGCCCGCCGCGCCGCCGGCGACCAGGACGTGGCGGAGAAGAGGCGCCTGGCCGAGGATCGGCCCGGCCTCGGCCAGCAACGGCGCGGACACGACCGCGACCTTCGCCCGGCTGTCGTTCAGAAAGTACAGGTAGTCGGACGCCCGCATCAGCGTGTTGACCGGGATCGGAACCGCGCCGATCTTGATGGCGCCCCAGAACGTGGCGAGGAATTCCGGCGCGTCCAGGCACAGCATCAGGACGCGATCCTCCAGGCCGACGCCCAGGGCGCGGAGCGCATTGCCCGTGCGGTTGGCGAGATCGAAGACGTCACCGTACGTCAGCACACGATTCTCGTAGTGGAACGCCGGTGCTCCGCCGCGGCCTTCGGTCACGTGACGATCGACGAACCACGTGGCGACGTTGAATTGCGCGGGCAGGTGTTCCGACGCTTGCATCGTGGCTCCTCTTGTAACCGTTACGCGAACCTCATGGCATTGACGTTGCTTCGTTCCAACCGAGGGAGGGTTTCGACATGAGAGCTTTCGCGATCAGCACGCTCACGTTCGTCCTCGCGCTCGGCATCGCCGCCGGTACGCTGGCTCAGACCACGACCACGCCACCGTCGGCCGGCGCTCCCTCGGCGCAGCCGCCGGCGAGCAGCGCACCGCAGGTGACCACGCCAGGCACGTCTTCCTCGGACTCGTCCAGGAACGACAGCGTCACGACTCGCACCGAGCGCCGCGATGGTGTCGCCGCATCGCCCCGTACCACCACGGAGTCGACGCGGATCTTCGGGCTCAATCCGACGGCGGCCGCCCTCATCGCCGCTGCGCTCCTCGTCGTCGTCATCCTCGCAATCGTGTCGATGTCACGGGGCGCATCCCGGACCGATACGCACGTCGATCTGAATCGGAGGCCCTGAGTGGCTCCGATCCCAACGCCTCCCCGGCCCGACCCGGAGCACCCGGGCGGGCCGCGGGATCCGTTCACACCCGATCAGCCCGCGAGTCCTCCGAATCGACCGAGCCCCGGCGGCGATCCCGGAACGCCGTCGCCTGGTGACCCGACTCCACGGCCGTAACGACCCGGCCTGTGAACGCGGTCAGCGGCGGCGGCGGGGCGCCGGCTTCCGCGTCGCGCGCCGAGCGCCGGCGCGGCGGGGGCGGATCGCCATCGCTTCGATCTCGACCAGCAGGTCAGGCCGCACGAGCCGGCTGATGATCAGCAGCGTGTTGGGCGGATACACCCGGTCGGGAAAATACTGCGGGAACACCTCGCTCCGCGCCTTCATGAACCCGGCGACGTCGTCGGCACGCGTGAGGAACGTCTGGAGCCGGACGACGTCGCGCATGGTGCATCCGCCTGCCTCGACGACGGCTCGCACGTTCTCGAGCGCCTGCTTCGTCTGCGCGATGACGTCGTCGGCCGCGACCTGGCCGTCGGCCGCCATCCCGACCTGGCCGGCCACCACGACCAGCTCACCACCCGGCGCAATCATGCCGTGGGAGTACATTCCGAGCGGCGCGCCGAAGCCCTTCGGTGTGATCGCCTTGGCCATGCTCAGCCCTCCTTGCGCGTGAGCCGCACGTACTCGTGGTCGAGCGGTAAGCCGTTGATACCCCGGGCCGGCGGCGCGATCCAGCCGGCAAAGCGGCCAGGCTCCACGGCCGGCCGCATCAACGTCGCCACGAACTGTGCGTCTTCCGGCGTCGGTAGCCACTCGCGACGCCGCGCGTCCCATTCTGCCTCGGTGATCACGCGGCCGTCGGGGGAGATCCTGGCTTCGCCGAACGAGCCAATGGCGCGATGGAACCCCCGATGGGGCAGGCGCAGCTCGACGTCGATCCCGTGCTCCTTGATGGTGCGATTCCAGCGGTCGATCCCGCGCTGGCAATCCGCGATGTAATCGTCGCGGAGCCGCTCGTTGAGCGCGGTCAGCGCCGGCACGTCGCGGGTGGCGATACGATCGCCCTCGAGGCACGTCACCGGATAGGTCGCGTCGGCCAACCGATGGTCGTCGTCCTTCTTGGTCTCCTCGAACCGGCCCTTGAGGCCCATCGTGAATGCATTGGCGGCGTTGGTGGAGACCTCGGAACCGAAGAGATCGAGCGAGACCGAGTAATGGAAGTTGATGTACCTCTGCATCGTCGGCAGGTCGATGCCGCCGTGGCGACGTACGTCGTCGCTGCGGTGCTGCCGCGTCAGCTCGCAGCTCTTCTGCACGATACGGCCGACGCCCATCTCGCCCACGAACATGTGGTGGGCTTCCTCGGTCAGCATGAACCGGCACGTCCTCGACAACGGGTCGAGGCCGGACTCCTGCAAGCTGGCGAGCTGGTACTTGCCGTCGCGGTCGGTGAAGAAGCAGAACATGAAGAACGACAGCCAGTCGGACGTGCGCTCGTTGAAGGCGCCGAGGATGCGGGGCTTGTCGTGGTCGCCCGAGCGCCGCTGTAGCAAGGCTTCCGCTTCCTCCCGGCCGTCGCGCCCGAAGTAGGCGTGCAGGAGGTAGACCATGGCCCACAGGTGGCGGCCCTCCTCCACGTTGACCTGAAAGAGGTTACGCAGGTCGTAGAGCGACGGGCACGTCCGCCCGAGGTGGCGCTGCTGCTCGACCGAGGCCGGCTCGGTGTCTCCTTGCGTGACGATGAGCCGACGAAGGACGCCGCGATATTCGCCGGGCACCTCCGGCCACGCCGGTTTGCCGAGGTGATCGCCGAAGGCGATGCGGCGGTCGGCCTCGGGCTCGGCCAGGAAGATTCCCCAGCGATAGTCGGGCATCTTCACGTAGCCGAATTGCGCCCAGCCGTCCCGGTCGACGCTGATGGCGGTGCGCAGGTAGACCTCGTTGGCCTGGAATCCTTCCGGCCCCATCTCCTTCCACCAGTCGAGGAACCGCGGCTGCCACTCCTCGAGCGCGCGCAGCAGGCGCCGGTCGTCGCGCAGGTTGACGTTGTTGGGGATGCGCTCCAGGTAATCGACGCCGGCCATCACACTCTCCTTCGATCGAACTCGCTGCGCTGACCGGTTCCATACACGTGCAGCGCGCCCTTGCTCCCGACGGCGTTCGGCCGCTGGAAGATCCAGTTCTGCCAGGCCGACAAGCGGCCGAAGATCTTCGTCTCGAGCGTCTCCGGGCCCGCGAACCGCAGTGACGCCTCCATACCGGTCAGCGCATCGGGCGAGAAGGCCGCGCGCTCCTCGAGGGCCAGGCGAACCTCGTCGGCCCAGTCGATGTCGTCGGGTGTGAAGGTGACGAGGCCCGCATCGCCGGCGGCCTCCGCCTCCATGTCGTGCCCGATCCTTCCCTTCAGATCGTCCACGCGTCCCGGGTCGCCCAGGAATCGGGTGGCGAGCCGTGTGAGCCCGTTGCTCATCGGGTACGCGCCGAAGTTCATCGGCGTGAGCTTCACGGTGGCGACGTGGCCGGCGTCGCCCTCGCGCGTCCCGGCGAGCATGTACGAGCGGTCGGCGGCCAGAGCCAGCTCGAGCAGCGTGCCCGCGAAGCACGAGCCCGGCTCGACGAGGGCGAAGATGGACCGCGACGACGCATCGAGACGCTTGAGCGTGCGCCTGAGATAGAGGCGGATCTCGCGGACCAGCCAGTGGCCGGCGTGGTCGGCCAGCATGCGATCGTGCGCCTCGACGCGCTCGGCGTCACCGGCGGTACGGAGGACCCAGAGTCCGATCGATGCTTCATTCGCCCGGAGGTGGAGGATCAGGTCGTCGAGCTCGCGCGCGACGGCCAGCGGCCAGAAGCCGACCCCGACGGCGTGGATGCCGGCGACATCGCCCGGAGGCGCGGTGTCCGGCCCGTGCACGGTGATCTCGGCACGGCCACGGGCGCGATCGATCGCGCACGTCACGAACCGGTAGCCGATGCGATCGCCCTCGATCGTCCGCTCGAGCGGCGTGAGCACGATGCCACGGGCGTCCTTCGGGCGATCCGTCCGGGCCGCCAGCTCCAGCGCGCGACGCCGGGCCGTCTCGGAGAGCTTCGACCGCGGGGCGACCTCGTCCACGAATCCCCAGTCGACCGCGCGCTGTCCCTTGATGCCTTCCTCGAGCGTGCAGAAGACGTCGGCGCGGTCGCGGCGCACCCGGCGCTTGTCCACCAGCCGCGTAAGGCCGCCGGTGCCCGGCAGGACCGCGAGCAGCGGCACCTCGGGAAGGGCGACCGACGTATTGCCGTCGTCGGCCATCAGGATGTGCTGGCAGGCCATGGCCAGCTCGTACCCGCCGCCGGCGCACGGCCCGTTCACGACGCAGAGCCACGCCTGCTTCGACTCGCCGGACGCTTCCTCGATGGCGTTACGGGTCTCGTTCGTGAACTTGCAGAAGTTCACCTTGAAGCCGTGCGAGGACTGTCCGAGCATCCGGATGTTGGCGCCCGCGCAGAAGACGCGCTCCTTGCCCGACGTCAGCACGACCGCGCCGATCTCGGGATGCTCGAAGCGCAAGCGCTGGACGGCGTCGTAGAGCTCGATGTCCACGCCGAGGTCGTACGAGTTGAGCTTCAGCTCGTAGCCGGGCGCGAGCCCGCCGTCCTCCCGGACGTCCATGGTCAGCGTGGCGATCGGTCCGTCGAAAGCGAGCCGCCAGTGCTTGTACCGGGTCGGCTCCGTTCGGAACTCGACTGGTGACGTGTCCATGCTCTCCGTCCTTACCCGAGTATCACCCACAGGGCCCTGGCCTTGCCGGTGCCCAGGTTTTCCCAGCCGTGCGGCGAGCTACCGTCGAGCAACGCCGAGTCGCCGGCGTCCAGGACGTGGCGCTCGCCGTTGTAGAGCAACGCGACGCGGCCTTTGAGCACGTAGAACAGCTTCATCTGTCCCGGTTTGATGACGACCTTGTCGGTGGCGACACCGCGCGATTTGCCGTCGAGCGTGGAGACCACAGCGCGGATCTTGCCCTGGAACAGGCCGGCGCCGAGCACGGCCCACCGCTCGCTGCTGCCGTCGAAGGACACCACCGGATAGTCCTTGCTCCTCGAGACGAGCACGCTGCCCGATGGCTGGCCGTCGAAGAGCGCGGCGATGGTGACGCCGAGCGCGTCGGCGAGCTTGCGCAGCGTGTTGAGCGAGGGCGTGAGCCGGCCCGATTCGATCTGCGACACCATGCTCGGCGTCAGCTCCGCCTTCTCGGCGAGGTGGCGTTGCTGGAGCTCGCGCTCGTTGCGGAGGGCTCGGATGCGATCGCCGAGCGCGGTCACGCGGACTCCGTCGAATCGCCGCCGTCATCGAGCCCGGCCAGCGAGCGCAGCGCGCGGGCCACGAACACCCGCGTCATCTTCTTGCGATAGAAGTGCGCGTAATCGGTGTTGTCGAGCGGCTTCGCCGGCCCCGCTGCGAGGTCGGCCGCGCGCGCGATGATCTCCTCGGTGAGGCGCTGGCCGCGCAGCGATTCGGCGGCCGGCCTGGCCTCCCGCGGCAGCGAGGCCACCGCGCCCAGGACGATGCGGGCATCGCTCACGACGCCCGCGTCGATACGCACGTTCACGGCGACGCCGAGCACCGGGAAGTCGAACGCGCCGCGCCGGCGCAGCTTGAGGTAGCGGGAACGCCATCCGTCGGCGGGCGGCAGCACGATGTCGGCCAGGATCTCGTCACCGCGCTTGGCGAGGTACTCGATCCCGTCGTCGCGGTAGAGCGCGGCGATCGGCACGGTCCGTTCGCCGGCGGCGCTCGTCAGCCGGACGTGGGCGCCCAGGCTCCACAGGACCGGCGCGGTATCCGACGATGACACGGCCCAGCAGCGCGGACTGCCCGGCGCTACCAGACAGATGTCGCCGTCCTTCTTCATGCAAAAGCCGATGGCCTTTCGCCACTCGTAGGACTGGTTGTAGTAGTTGCAGCGCGTGTCCACGCACACATTGCCGCCGATCGTCCCCATGTTGCGAAGCTGCGGTGACGACACGAGGCCGGCGGCCGTCGCCAGCGCCGGATAGTGGCTCACGATCTCCGCGTGCTGGGAGACGGCAGAGAGCGTGGTCATCGGGCCCACGCTGAGCCCGCGGCTGGCGGAGCCATGAACCCCACGCAGCTCGCCGATCCCGCCGAGGCCGACGAGGACTTTCGGCTCGAACTGACGACGCTTCATGTTCGGATAGAGGTCGGTCCCGCCCGCGACGATCATGGCGTCGGCACCGTGCTCGCCCAGCAGGCGTGCGGCGTCGGCGACGGTCTTCGGCGCGAGATAGGTGAACGGCGGCAGCCGCATCATGGGAGCGGGTGGCTCCGGGCGGGCTCGAGACGTGGGTGGCCTGGTCTGGGTGCGAGCCGGCTGCGTTCGTTTTCTGGATTGATCAACTCGGAGCCGCGACGGCATCGGTCTCTCATCGGCTCGTGTCCTGGTCGGCGAAGGGGCGGACGGCGATGGCGTCGGCAGGCTGGCCGAACGCCGACTCCACCACCAGCGGCTCCTTGAACTTGAAGAGAGGAATGCGCTCGGGGCCGACGCGCGGCGTCTTACCCTGGCGCTTCAACTCCAGGCCCTTGAGGATTTTCTCGGGGACGATCGGCACCTCGTCGACGCGGACGCCGACGGCGTTGTAGACGGCGTTGGCGATGGCCGGCAGCACCGGCAAGAGCGGCCCCTGCCCAGCCTCCTTGGCCCCGAACGGGCCTTCGGGATCGTCGGTCTCGATCAGGATCGTGTGGATCTCGGGCGTCTCGAGCGTCGTCGGGCTCTTGTACTCGAGGAGCGACGGATGCTTGTGGAGACCTTTGCGGAACACTTGTGCCTCCATCAACGCCTCGCCGATGCCCATGTAGACCGAGCCTTCGACCTGGCCCTCGACCAGGAGCGGGTTCAGCGCACGCCCGATATCGTGGCCGATCCACACGTCGTGGAGCTCGACCTCTCCGGTTTCTTCGTCCACGGTCAGCTCGACCACGCACGCCGAGTACGAATAGCACGGCGACGGACCCACGCCGCCGCCCTTGTACTTCCCCGCCCGCTTGGGCGGCGCGTACGAGCCGGGAAAGGCCAGTACGCCGTGCATCGCTTCCGCCAGCTCCACCGCCTGAGAGAACGGCACCGCCTTCTCCCAATCGTCGGGCACGCCGACCTTGCGATCACGAAACACGAGCCTCTCTGCGGCAACCTCGAACTTGCGGGCAACCGCCCGAGACATCACCGCGCGCAGCCGCTCGGCCGCCTGGATCGCGGCCATGCCGCACATGAGCGTGACGCGCGACGAGTAGGAGCCGAGGTCCACCGGCGTGAGCGTGGTATCGGCGGGGTGCACGTGAACGTCCTTGGGGTCGAGGCCGAGGACTTCCGCCGGCAGGTAGGCGAGGATCGAGTCCGAGCCCTGCCCGATGTCGGTCGCGCCACACAGCACGCTGACGCCACCGCTACGGTCGGCGCGAAGGACGACGCCGGAATGCGGCATGCTGTTCCAGTAGATGGCCGTGCCCGCGCCCGTCATGTACGCCGAGCACGCGACTCCGACACCGCGCCGCTTCGGCCCGCGCCGCCGCGCCGGGGGCTGCCAGCCGCGCCACTTGTCTCGCCAGCCCGATGCCTCGACCACCTTGTCGATGCACTCACCGAGGCCGATGGTGGTGACGGTCAGGTGGTTGGCTGTCTTGGTGAACGGCTCGCACACGATGCGGGATCGAGCCCGAGCTGCTCCGCCGCCTTGTCGATCTGCACCTCGAGCGCAAAACGCGGCTGGGGCGTGCCGTGGCCACGCTTGGGGCCACACGGAGGCTTGTTGGTGAAGACGCGCGCGCCTTCGAACTTGTAGACCGGCATCTTGTAGGTGACGGGATTGATGACGCCGGTGTAGAACGTGGAGGCCACGCCGTAGGAGCCGTAGGCGCCGCCGTCGAGCCACGTCTTGATGTGGGAGCCGGTGATTTCGCCGTCCCGGGTGAACCCGGTCTTGAGCCACATGAGCACCGGGTGTCGGCCGCGGTGCACGTAGAAAACTTCCTCGCGCGTCAGCGTGATCTTCACGGGGCGGCCGGTGAGCTGCGACAGCTTGCACGCCGCGATCTCGTGGGCAAACGGATCGAGCTTCCCTCCGAAGCCGCCGCCCACCGGTGTAGCGATCACGCGGATGTGGGCGGGCGGCACGTCGAGGATCTTGGCGAGCAGGCGATGGACGTAGTGAGGCGTCTGCGTGGACGACCACAGTGTGAGCTTGCCGTCGGCCCCCCACTGGGCCACCGCCGCATGCTGTTCCATCGGCAGATGAGTATTGCCTTCGTAGAAGAAAACGTCCTCGCGCACGAGATCGGCGCGCGTGAACGCGGCTTCGACGTCACCGAACTGGAGCGCGACGTTCTTGTGCACGTTCGGTCCGTCGCCGTATTCGTGGATGCGCACCTCGGGATGACCGAGCGACTCCTCGATCGACATGAGCGCGGGCAGCGGCTCGTACTCGACCTCGATCAGCCGGCAGGCCGCCTCGGCCGTCTCCTCGTCCTGGGCCGCCACCGCCGCGACGGCGTCGCCGACCATCCGCACGCGCTCGTTGCAGAGCGCCTCCTCGTCCTGGGACACGGGCAGGATCCCGAACTTCACCCGCGGCAGGTCGGCGCCCGTGATGACGGCATAGACGCCTGGCAGCGCGCGCGCGCGGGATGTGTCGATCAGCTTGATCAGCGCGTGGGGATGGGTCGAGCGCAGCAGCTTGCCGTGAGCCATGCGCGCCATCACGAGGTCGTCGGCGTAGCGCGTCTCGCCCACGACCTTCGCCCAGGCGTCGATCTTGGGCAGCGGCCGTCCGATCACGGTGAATTCGTGCTTGTTCACTTCCGTGCCCCCATGCGCATCGAGGCCAGCTCGACGGCGTCGAGGATCTTCGTGTAGCCGGTGCAGCGGCAGAGGTTGCCGGCCAGCGCCTCCTTGATCTCGTCGCGCGTCGGGGTCGGCGTCTCGTCGAGCAACGCCTGCGCGGTGAGCAGGATGCCGGGCGTGCAGTAACCACACTGGGCCGCCCCGAGCTCGGCGAACGCCTGTTGCAGTGGATGGAGCTTGCCGCCCTCGGCCATGCCCTCGACCGTCGTGATCTGTCGCCCCTCGATTGCGATTGGCAGCGCGAGGCAGGACAGCACGGGCTCGCCGTCCACCAGCACGGTGCACGTGCCGCACTCCCCGAGCTCGCAGCCGTGCTTCGTCCCCGTCAACCCGAGATCCTCGCGGAGGACCTCGAGCAACGTCTTGTGGACGGGAGCCAGGACGTCGCGGCTCTCGCCGTTGACCGTCAGCGCCATGCGGACCTTCATCCGAGCTCCACCCCCACGGGGACGGTCGGAATTAAGCACTGCTTAATGGAAGTTTAAAAATACTGAACCAGTCCGTCAAGGGATTCGCGAGGCCCGGCTGATGGCCACCCACTTGCAATTGCTGCAGGCCGGAGGAGGTGAGCACGAATGCCATACATCCTTGCGTGGCTTCTCGGCGTCCCGGCGACGATCCTCATCCTGGTCTGGCTGATCAACCACGGTTAACAGGCGGCCGTCGGCCTCCGGCGTGACGCCGTGTTCGATCGGCGGCGCTCGGTAGCGGAGCGCCCAGGTCGGCGAATCCGTTGCACACGCCGGCGCCGAAGTCGGCGAATCTGCGTTCGGCACCCGCGTTGCACATATGCATGGGGTGTTTCTCCGTCTGGTGCTGGCGGTGCTCCTGCTGGTGGCGGCCGTGGCTCATGCCCAAAACGCGGCTCCGCAAGCCGTTCTTCGCGACGCCAACGCATCGGGCGTGATCGCAACCGCCTCGACCGGCGGGGTCATCGACCCGGCAAATCCCTTTTTTCAGAGCGTGGGACGCAATGGGCGCGCGTGCGTCTCCTGTCACGACCCGGCCGAAGGCTGGACCATCACTCCCGCGGGCGCTCGAGCGCGCTTCGAGACCAGTGAGGGCCTGGATCCGCTCTTCCGTACCAACGACGGCTCCGTCTCGCCACGCGCCGACGTCTCGACCGTCGAGGCGCGCCGCAGCGCGTATCGATTGCTCCTGGAGCGCGGCTTGATCCGCGTCGGGCTATCGGTCCCGGCCGATGCCGAGTTCAGCGTCGATGCCATCGACGATCCCTACGGCTACGCCACGGCGCGGGAGCTCTCCATCTTCCGCCGTCCCCTGCCCACGACGAATCTTCGCTTCGGCGCGAGCATCATGTGGGACGGGCGCGAGCTGGCGCTCGACGCCCAGGCCGACGGCGCAGCGCGCGATCACGCCCTGTCCGCGCGCCCGCTCACGACCGACGACCGCGCCAGGATCGTCAGCCTGGAGTCCGGGCTCTACACGGCGCAGATCTCGGACAATTCGGCGGGAGCGCTCGACGCCGAC
>Ga0209161_10004334_pt1 | contig 11296 bp, 10 predicted proteins | sample GraSoiAngelo_155_FD_186169 | JGI IMG/M metagenome (GOLD analysis project Ga0209161, IMG submission 186169) | Grasslands soil microbial communities from the Angelo Coastal Reserve, California, USA - 14_1009_13_30cm (SPAdes) (version 2) | ecosystem: Environmental > Terrestrial > Soil > Grasslands...
GTTTCATCTGACAATTTGTCCTGTCCCGGGTCTCGCCCTTGAATTCTGCCTGCAACGCAACCAGAACCGTTGTATCGATACCGACTAGATCCGCGCCGCAAATAATCGCCTTCGGAACATGCTCTGCCAAGGTTATGCCTCCACTGGCAATGATCGTGACCTGGTCCCGGAGCCCTTCTTTCACCAATTGCTGGTGGACTACTTTCAGAGATGCCGAGATGTGCTGTGGTTGCTTGGAGTAGTCCTGGCCATGATAATCAGCGTACAAGTGCAACCCGCGCACTCCTTCACGTGCCAGTTTGCACGCAACTGTTCCAGAGTCCTCGTGGAGAGGTAAACGAGCGATAACTATTGAGGATGGAAGCGCGCTCCTCAGTTTCTCGAAAATATCTGCCCTGTCTGCATCATACTCCACAATCGCCGCCGGTCTCTCAACAAGGTCTTGAATGGTCTCCTCGTCGACAATCGGGATGAGGTTTGCTGGGCCGAAATCGAAAGGCGTTCTTGATCGAGAGATATAGAATGTCCCAAGCTTCTCCGCCGCCATGCCAACAGCCGACCTAATAGGCCCATTCCCCACGGGAACCTTGTCGAAGATTATCGGAACAGGGATCTCAACGGTTGAAGGAGCACGGTCAATCTTGTTAAAATCGACACTAGTCGGTTTCCTCCCAACATCCACACTTGTCGAGATATACTCGCGACCATACACGCCGTCTCTAGTGGGGCGGACAATCTCTGACATGTCGGTCCAGATACCATCAAAACCCTCCCCGCCAAACGCGCCCTTGTAACCCATCCCCTTCACCGGAATCTTTCCAGTCGACGCCTCATTCCAGATAGTGAAGACCGCTTCCGGTGTCCAGAACGAATCGCCCAGCCTCTTGTAACTGTCCGAATGTTTCACCGTCATAATGTGCGGGTATTCCTGGACACACCTCATACACCCAACACACTTGTGCTTCAACGGCTTGAACCCGCCAAACCGTCCCCCGAAGACCCCGTAGATGCAAGGCCGGCTTAGAACGACTTCCTTGTTGAGCTTGTACTCGAAAGCCTCATGCACCAGCATAGCCGCAAGCCGTACTTTTTTCGCGCTCACGTCAAACTTGTTCGGAATCTGATAGACGTGTCGAGCAGGTTTGGTTTCTATCTTGAAACGCTCATACTTAGAGGGCTTTGCGGTTTCAGAGTCCAAGACTAAGCCTCACCTTTGCCCTCTACAAACGCACAGGAAGAGGCGAATCTGTCGAACAAATATAAGCTCTCTGCGGACGGGACCAAACATTCGTCCAGAAAAACCCTGCCTTGAGGGAAGGGAGGATGTTAGGCTAGTTTTAGAACCGGGGTGAGGAGAAGTGTGAGATTGCTCTTGGATCTCACAAAGAGAGAGGCTAATCTAATCATTTCGAAGGATATCCTCGCCCTGTCAACAGTTAGCCAACACGGATGGCCTCACTGCGTTCCCGTAAAGCTACGTTTACCTCGACGGTAAATTCTACATTCCAGCGAACTCAAAATCGAAGAAAGATCTGACCCAATACCTGGAAAGCGCAACGAGATTGCTCTGCTCCGAACAGTCTGGCGCTCTACTTGAACAGAGCAAACCAAGTTAGTGCAACCGCTACATACCCAGCTGCCAGAGGGAATATCGGCAGATTGGATCGCCTGCTTCTCCAGATTGTAGTGGATGCGTAAATCGGGAGATAGCCCGCTGCCATGAAGAAGGCCACGTCGAAGCCGAAGGCGTACCAGTTGAGTTCTAGCGACGTGGTCCCACAGCTTAGAATTTCTCGCCAGGGAAACGGGAAGCCATAGTCCCAAAATTGAATGCACGTTAGCCCCAGCCAACCATGCGACACTAACAACAGACCCGTGCCGAATGAAGCCATGACTCCGATCGAGGCGAGACTTGAAACAAGAACAGCGTTCTCTATTATCCAACCCATCCTTGGGCCCTTATTCATTCTCGGAAAGACAAGCCCGGTCGCGACCGAAGAAACCAGAACAATCCCGGATAAAACAGTCATCAATGACCAACTATCCTGGATGCAGGTAGGACATACCAGTGGTGGAGGGTCTATTGTAAGGGTCAACTGTTCGCTATGGATGATCGACCCATTCGTCGCCGTCATAGTCCCTGTGTAAGTGCCTGGTTTCGTTGCCACGGGCACGTGGAACAAGATATCCGGCGAAGCCGTTCCGGCATCGGGAACGTTTACGACGGACGGCCTTATCGTGATGGAAAGGTTGAGGTTGAGAGTCGCAGTTACATTCACATTGCCACTGAAGTGGTTAACGCTCGTCACCCATCCCCAAGACGTGAAGTTTTCACCCGCTGCTACACGGCCCATATACCCATGGCCTTGCGAAAAACAGCAGTCGACGGTAAAGTCAGCGGGGGGAGGCGTGGCCTGAAAGCTTACCTGGATTGAGTGCGAGATAGAACCCCCAGTCGCCACTATCGTAATCGTGAAATTGCCTCCAACGTTGGAAGATGCGAAGAGAGGAGTGGACGCTGTTCCCCCTGAGGTCAAGCTTAGAATTACACTGGTACGCGTCACCACACTGGTCAAAGACACACTGGGACCAAGCGGATTAACGGTCGCTGAGACGTTCATGTCTCCCGAAAACCCGCCTTGACTCGCAATGGTGATGGTGGAGCTTAGCGAAGGGCCTTTCATCGACGAAGGGTTTGCCGACAGGCTGAAGTCTGAGGCTGCCTTAACTGGCAAGAAGGCAAGAGAGAGCGCTACTAAAGTTAGCAGAAGAGAATAGGAAAAGAACCTACCCAGCTTCAAAGATACGCGCAATCCATCATGGCGCTCCCGAATCATTTGAGCACACTGGAACCAACCGGCCTAACCAGAACGGCTAAGTCAGAATAACAACAGGGATAACGCGATCGGAAAAGGTCGTCTCGTTTAGGCGGCTTACGCCCGTCGCAAGACCCTTACGTCAGAGTTGCGAGAATTCGATCGTCTTGCGCAGATAATTGATCCTGATAGTACTGTGGGAATCTCAGCGGCTTGGACTAAACATTGTCCAGTGATTAGGACGAAAGATGGTCAGTTGCAGTTACGATGCAAACAGTTCCTTCTATCGTCAGCTGGGTGCTCTAGCTTACCGGTGCTATTTCTGTAACGAGGTATCCGGGATGATGGTTCGGGGTTTCTTCCAGATCGACTTCCCACTCTATGAGATACCGCATGCCCTTCTCGGTTTTCTTAGTCGCCATTATTGTTCCGATCTTGCGCTCAGCATCCAAGCTTGGGTTCTTTACCCACACTCTGTCCCCCGGTTTTAGTTTCTCCACCTTCTCACCTCCTATGGATAGGATAGCTCATGGTCTCAGTGAATTGCTGGTTAGGAGATCGTGTAGGTATATAACATTTTATACACCGAATGGATTTTGCAAAATCCGCATTCTTCTCCGCTAATTCATTACGACACGTTTCAGGAACCTTCCACAGAACCAAGCTCCGGGACCCTTTGATGCTTATCCTCGTAAGAGCATCAGTCATCTAGGTCCTTGGTCGAGCTAGCGTGACCCTAAGAAAGGGATCTGGTTGATTCATCGGCATGACAGGTCTAGCCAAACGTGGCGTAGCTTCCTTGCCAAGTTGGGGAACCGTAGACCGTTTAATATTTTCTCTAACCCATTCCGGTACGATCACAGCTCTCAACAATTCTTGCACCGACACGCCCCTCTGCTCCGCTTCCGACAAGATTACCCGGAACGATTCCTCGCGAAGTGCCAACATGAATTTGGCGATGGCTGATGAACCCCGCCCTGTTTCATGGCCAGTATGGAGCGTATATAACAATTTATACACTATCAACCGAGCCCGCGGAAAAACTTCTCGCGATCTCTCTAGAGAAGTTTGGCCGGTCCGCCTCTTCTGTATACTCTGAATGGTTGATCCAGAATCGCGTAATTATGGAAGTCCATTAGCCTCTCCAACTCCTTGGGCTCGTTTAGCTTCGAAACATTGTACCCGCACAGGATAATCATGTTCTCTTTCACTCGGCGGCCGATGTTCTGTTCCAGCTCCATCAGCCCCTTAGCCAGCCCGTTTTGCAAAAACCAAGAGTAGTCTTCGACCGCAATCCTCGTCGGGAGATTAGTCTCATTCGAAGCGTTAATCTCGGTCATCCAGCCCCTTATCTTCCTGATCGCCGCAGCCCTCTCGAGACTCGAGACATCCTTACGCAACAAGTTGTTTACAGATGCGAACGTTGAAGGGTTCGCGGAGAACAATCCCTTTGGAGCATTGTCCGTCGCGCCGGGGTCGAAGAATTCTGATAAGACCATGTCGAGGAATGCCTCGTCCTCCCAGAGAAGGATACCGTGCTCGTTCTTCGGCATATGACGCACCCGTGACTCAAGTATCTCCGCCTCATGAATCTCGCTCAGCATCTGATTGATCCTCTCCGCCTTCGAGGTGAGAGGCGAAAAGCCGAGAACGTCAAGAGTCTTCGTCAAAATCTTGTCCCTGTAGCTATGAGCCTCATCCAGTTTGGACGTACGACGGCCACTCCTCCCGTCCTTGTCCACTATCAAGGCGTCCCCTTCGATCCTCACCACAAGATCTTCATCAGTGCGGAATGGAAACGTGCTATCTTCAACTAGATCCTTCGCTAGGTATAGGGTGTGTCGTGGGCCGACGCGGTGGATCTTTGCCTCCGCACGCGTAACCATTCTCTTATCAGCTACGAATAAAGCGGTCGAAGACTCATTCTGGTTTCAACCGTTGCTGTATAACTCGTGGGGTCGCTCTTTTATATTCTACCAGGCCGAGTTGGCAATGGGAAATATCCTCAAGCGTTTGGCGATTGGCACAAAAACTCGCTGAGCGAAGATCTGCCAGGGAAAGGCGCGCGCGCGCCCGTGAGCGGAAAAAGCGTTCTCGGTCGATCGAGTCCACGATACGAAAAGGCGTAAAGATCGTTGTCGATAAACCGGCGCTTGATGAATCGTTCCCCGTAGTGGGAGTCGGGGCTTCTGCAGGAGGACTCGAAGCCTTCACGCAACTGCTCCAAGGCCTCCCCTCAGACATTAACATGGCACTAGTGCTGATACAACACCTTGACCCTACTTACAAGAGTTTGTTGACCGAGCTTCTCTCCAGGACGACGAACCTAGGGGTGGAAGAGGTAATAGACGGGACCCGGGTGAAGCCGGGACATGTCTACGTGATCCCACCAAACGCAGTCATGACGATTTCCGACCGTGTTCTACACCTCGCCCCGCGCATCGAAGTTGACCACAAACATAGCCCCATCGACCACTTTTTGCAATCCCTCGCTCAAGACCAGAAGAGCAGAGCGATCGGCATCATACTCTCCGGAACTTCCAGGGACGGCGTTCAGGGATTGAGAGCTATCAAGGACGAAGGTGGAATCACACTTGCACAAGACGAGAAGTCGGCCAAGTACTACGATCTTCCTCGAAGCGCTGTCGCGGCGGGCTATGTCGACCTAGTCCTCCGACCCCAGGACATGGCGCAGGAACTCATCAAGTTGAGCCAGCATCCATACGTTCCCCATCTGGAGACCGAAAGGGCGGAGAAGCTGCTGCCGCAGAGCGACCTCGAAAAGATCTTCAGTCTACTGAGGAAAGCGACCGGTGTCGATTTCACAGACTACAAGCATGCTACGATAAAGAGACGAATCCTGAGACGAATGTTGATCCTCAAGACAAGCACCATGGAAAACTACATGAGCTATGTTCAGACGAACCCGGGCGAGCTGAGTTCCCTGTTCCAGGACATTCTGATCAATGTGACAGGATTCTTCCGTGAGCCTCGCACCTTCGACGTGTTGAAGAACGAGATATTTCCCAACATTCTAAAGAATAGATCGGCAGAGGACCCTATCAGAATATGGGTCCCAGGCTGCTCGACCGGCGAAGAAGTGTACTCGCTTGCTATCTGCCTGCTCGAATACCTAGACCATGCCCGGGTCCACCCACAGATCCAGATCTTCGCCACCGACGTCAATGAGACGGTGCTGGAAAAAGCCCGGCAAGGCGTGTACATCGCGTCTCCCTCTATATCACCGGACCGTCTAAAACGCTTTTTCGCCAAGGTGAACGAATCTTACCAGATAAACAAGGCAATTCGCAGGATGTGCGTCTTCGCCAGGCAGGACGTGACAGCGGACCCGCCTTTTTCAAAACTTGACATAATAGTCTGCCGGAACTTGCTGATCTACCTCGGACCGGCTCTGCAAAAGAAGCTGCTTCCAATATTCCACTACGCGCTCAAACCAACAGGCTTCCTGGTCTTAGGAGACTTCGAGACCATAGGGGAATTCGACAACATCTTCAAAGCAGCTAACAAACGCTTCAAAGTCTATTCCAGAAAGCCAATGGTCACTCCTGCCCCTCTTGACTTCTCGACAAGATACATTGCTGAACCTGGGCAGATCGACAGGCTGGCAGTCAACCGGGAAGTTGGAGGCCCCCTCCCGGAACCTGCGATTTTCAAGGAAGCGGACCGGATATTGCTCACAAACTACTCGCCGGCCAGCGTAATAGTGAACAGTGAGCTGGAGATTATCCAGTTTCGGGGACGAACAGGCGCCTTCCTCGAGCCCGCGCCTGGGAAAGCCAGTCTCAGCATCTTGAAAATGGCCCGAGAAGGCATGATGATGGATCTCCGAAATGCGTTAGATAGAGCGAAAAAAAGCCGCCAGACAATTAGGAAGGAAGCGGTTACTATCAGGTCGGATGGGAAGTACTTGGACGTGAACCTGGAAGTAGTGCCGCTCAAGAGCCAGCTAGATCAGCCTAGTTTTCTGGTGACGTTCGAGGAAGCGGTGCCAAAACCTGCCTCTTCAGTAAAGCTAGGAAAAGCCCGAGGTGAAAAGCGAGAGAAAGAGCAGAAGGCGGAGGGTCTCAAGGTTACTCGGCTCCAGCAGGAGCTCGCAGCGAACAAGGACTATCTTCAGTCGATCATTGAGGACAAGGAGGCGGTCAATCAGGAGCTGAAAGCTGCTAACGAGGAGATACAGTCTAGTAACGAAGAGTTGCAGAGCACCAACGAGGAGCTTGAAACGGCCAAAGAGGAGCTGCAGTCAACGAATGAAGAGCTGACCACCGTCAACGAAGAGCTTCAGAACCGAAACCTGGAGCTGACCCAGGTCAACAATGACATAACAAACCTGAACGCAAGCGCGAACGTGCCAGTCCTCATGCTGGGGAGCGACCTGCGACTGCGTCTCTGGGGACCACTCTCTGAAAAGTTGTTTAATCTGAAAGCCAGCGATCTCGGCAGATTCATCTTTGACGTTAACCTCAGTTTCCAGATACCGGAGCTCAAAGAGACAATAAACGAGGTCGTCACCAACGGCATCAACAAGGAGCTGGAGGCCAAGGGACCACAGGGACGCTGGTTTCTTGTGCGGATAGGACCGTACCGGACAGGGGATAACAAGATCGAGGGGGCAGTGTTGGCCTTTGTCGATATCGAGCGGTTGAAACAGGGGGAAGCGAAGCTTAGGCTACGCTCCGAACGCCTCGAGGACCTGGTTGAGGAGAGGACTAGGATGCTAAGTAACACAACCCGGTTGGCGGCTATTGGAGAGACCGCGGGGATGGTGGGCCATGACCTCCGCAACCCCTTGCAGACTATAGTTAACACGATTCATCTGGCGAAGGATGCTATGAAGGCGACTGGGGCGTCGACGCCGGGAAAAGATGTCCGTGTTGAGAGCGCGTTGGAGACTATTCGGGAGCAGGCTGATTTCATGAACAAGATCGTCTCCGACCTCCAGGACTACGCGAAGCAGGCGAGACCGACCTTTGTCGAGTATGACATGGGAAGACTGATCAACGACACTCTCTCCTCGGTCCAGGTACCTACGACCGTAGAGGTCTCCACCAGCGTTGAGACAGGCTTTCCGAAACTGAACGTCGACCCAGGCTTGCTCCGCCGAGCTTTCACCAACATAATCACCAATGCCCTTCAGGCGATGCCTGATGGAGGGAAGCTGAAGATTAGAGCCTGGACGAGCCAGAACCTGGCCGCGGTGAGCTTCCAGGACACAGGGATAGGCATTCCCGAGGATGTCAAGGCCAGGATGTTCAACCCTCTCTTCACAACGAGAGAGAAGGGCGTGGGACTTGGCCTGGCCGTGACCAAGCGTCTGGTAGAATCGCACAAAGGCGAGATCAAAGTCTTCTCTAGGGTAGGAGAGGGGACGACTTTGACGGTCGAGATACCGCTTGACCTGAAGAGGTGAGAATCTGAAATGGGAAAGAATATTCTGATCGTTGATGATGATCGGGGGATTCTGAAAAGCTTCAAAGAACTTCTTGAGCCAGAGGGCTACAGCGTCGATACCGCGGAGACGGCGGTGGAGGCCGTTGAGAAATGCAATGCTCGCCCGTACAACCTCGCTATTATCGACATTAAGCTGAGGGATGTTGAAGGAACGGATTTGCTGGCGCGTGTCCACGAGATTCTTCCTCGCGCGAGGAAGATCATGATCACCGGGTACCCGTCGTTGGAGAATGCTGTTGATTCTGTGAACTTGCAGGCCGACGCGTACATCATCAAGCCCGTGAACCCTGAGACGTTCCTCAAGGTTGTGGCGGAGAACATGAACAAACAACTCGAGGCAGAGAAGATGACAGAGGAGAAGGTGGTCGGCTGGGTAGAATCTCGATACGAAGATACCAGACGAAACAGGAGCAAGCGTAAGCCCCTAGGTCCCGAGCTACTGCCGAACGTTGAGGAATAGGCCGAAGCCCACAATCGAGCTAATTCATTGACCGCTCTCCACGAAACCCCTAGAATCCATGGCCAAATTCAGAGCGATCTGGACTATCGACGACCTCCACGTATCTGTTGACCTCTTCAATTCATAAGCAGCGTCCGTCAGAAGAACCAGTAAACCAATGGAGAACTCCTACGTCGAGCTTCAAGTGATACCCGTCCTACGCGTCAAGGCCGACATGAAGGGAAAAGGTCCCTCGGCCGCGTTTGACTTGCTCGAGTCTAGGCTTCCGTCTCTGAAGGGTCGCAAGTTCTACGGCACATTCCAGTTCAAGCCCGACGGAGAAGAATATTATGCATGTGTCGCGCGAATCGATTCTGACGATCCCGGGAAGATGCAGTTGGAGACAGGAGTAATTCCGGGCGGATGGTACGCGCACGGCAAACTCATGGATTGGGAGAAGAACCTCTCCAAGCTACCCAGTCTCTTCGAAGAAATGGCTCGAACCCTTGACGGAGACCCGGAGCGTCTATCATTAGAGTTCTATCGAAGTCAAGCCGAGCTGCATCTCTTCCTCCCTGTGCGGAGTCATCCCCCGATCGAAGCGGCATAGGCGATCGTTCTTCACGGGTTGAGAACCCATGTTCACGTCCACTTGTGTACAGTGCGCTTAAGTGTCCAAGTAGAGGCCTTCTAGTATAATCAAGGCGAGGAGGTAGAGCGTCTTCCGAACCGGTGCGGGGTCCAGAACGGTTATCGTCTTAGTGATGTCGCTCACATTGTTCGGGAGCATTGGTCTAACCAGACCGGTTCTTGCAACAAACCCTGATTTCGCGGTGTCCGCTAACCCGAGTAGCGTCGTTATTCCGTTAGGATACTGGGCTGAGACCATGTTCACCATTACTAGCTTGAATGGTTTCACCGGCACAATCCAACTCAGCGCACCGGTTGGAGGTCGCACGGGTCTTGCTGGAGCAGGATTCTCGACCGGGATGACGCTGAACCCTGACGGTAGTGTAAACACGGACCTCCAGCTGACCCCTGGAACCACGCCGGGCAACTATGATCTGAACGTCACGGCGACCGTCGGTTCCGTGTCTCATTTCCTTGTGATACCGGTCACGGTGTTACCTGTTTCGGGTCCCGATTTTACCACTCGGCTTTGGGGATCATATTCGACCCTCCAAGATTGGGACATATCGATACAGGAACAGCTGGTCAGCGTAGGCGGTTTCAAAGGCCAAGTGACTCTTTCAGCGACTGTGACACCGAACATCCCGAACGTTCCCGCATTCTCTTTCCTGCCGAGCATCGTCGATCTCTCGGCAGGCACTCCGGCCGTGTACACCGCCATAGTTTCTACAACGATGTTGACACCTGTTGGAAATTACATCGTAGCAGTCACAGCCACGGACGGAACGATATCCCATGTTTACCAAGCCATCATGATGGTTGGAGACTACCGACCACAATCGGAACAGCCGGGACCAGGAAACAGCACCACGACCGGTAATGGTCAGCCGTCCACTAGCGCGGCCACTAACATCCTTTCGCCCTTCGGCAATGCATCCTCCGCATTATCCACCCTCCGGTCGTTCTGGTGGCTGCAGACAATAATCGGGCTCTCCATCGTTTCTCTAGTCGTTTACCGGAGAAGACCAGCTCTCAGTCGAGTTTAGTTCTGGGTAATCTGGAAAGAGAAAGAATCCTCGGGTAGTTGTTTCACTGATCAAACGGTAGCGGTCAAAAAATAAGCATTCTTTTCTCGGCCCCCGGGGGTGGTCTTTTTTCCCGTGCTCCGCCCTTCGTGAAACGCTGAGAATCCTACGTTCATCGGGCCACCCCTGACCCTTCTTCCTTCACGAGAATCATCCACCAGGCGTTTCTGCACTTTCAAGAATCGCCTTCACGACCTCAGACTTCGCGTCCGCATAATTCTGTACATACTTCCACTTCCTCCTTGCCAGGCTCCGTTTGGTGCGAGCGTACAGCTCACGGTCGGCCTCGTTCGTCCGCAACCAGTCTCGAAGCAGCAGAGTTCTCTGAATCTCCTCCGAACCTTGTGTGAACACGTGCAGGTTAATGTTGGTGTCGGGACCCTTGAAGAGGCGATGCTGGTGCCAGTCGGGCTCTCGAATCCGAAGAACGTAACCCGCAGCCTCGAGAGCAGGAACATACGACGGCTCGTCCGCTGAGTCAGCCACAACGAGGAGGATATCGATAATCGGCTTGGCGATAAGCCCAGGCACACTAGTCGAGCCAACATGCTCCACCACGATTGCTCGTTCACCGAGGGCAGCTTTGATCCGCGTGGCTTCGCGGACGAAGATCTTGGGCCATGCAGGATCGTATTCTACAAGAGTGATAGGGGCGTCATGGGGTTTGAGCTCACCAACGACGCTAAGGCGGAGTTGTTCTTCAGTCATAGGTTGAGAAGGCCTTTTACGCTCTGCCATTTTTGTGCCCGTCCAAACTCAGTAGATTGCCCCTCCCAGTAGGCATATTCTTTTCTCCCAGACATCGCCTGGACTATCATTGTCAGCCGCTTGATCATGGAGCAGGACCAGTTGAA
>Ga0209161_10004335_pt1 | contig 11293 bp, 20 predicted proteins | sample GraSoiAngelo_155_FD_186169 | JGI IMG/M metagenome (GOLD analysis project Ga0209161, IMG submission 186169) | Grasslands soil microbial communities from the Angelo Coastal Reserve, California, USA - 14_1009_13_30cm (SPAdes) (version 2) | ecosystem: Environmental > Terrestrial > Soil > Grasslands...
GTGCCGCTGGGCAACATGTTCGGCTACGCCACCGACCTGCGGTCGAAGACCCAGGGGCGGGCCGTCTACAGCATGGAATTTCATCATTACCAGGAAGTCCCGAAGTCGATTGCCGATGAAATCGTCGCGAAGTCGAGAGCCTAAGGAGGATCCAAAGAAGGAGTAACAATGGCGAAGAAGAAGTACGAGCGCACCAAGCCGCACGTGAACGTGGGAACCATCGGTCACATCGACCATGGCAAGACCACCCTGACCGCGGCTATCACGAAGGTCCTGTCAAAGAAGGGATTCGCTGAATTCCGCTCCTTCGACTCGATCGACAATGCCCCCGAAGAGAAGGCTCGCGGCATCACGATCGCGACCGCCCACGTCGAGTACGAGACGGAGAAGCGGCACTACGCGCACGTCGACTGCCCCGGGCACGCGGACTACATCAAGAACATGATCACCGGCGCCGCCCAGATGGACGGCGCGATCCTCGTCGTGGCCGCCACTGACGGCCCGATGCCGCAGACTCGGGAACACATCCTGCTGGCCCGCCAGGTCGGGGTGCCGCGGATCGTGGTCGCCCTCAACAAGGTCGACGCCGTCGACGACCCCGAGATCCTGGAGCTGGTCGAGCTCGAGGTCCGGGAGCTGCTCTCCCGTTACGAGTTCCCCGGCGACGACATCCCGGTGGTCAAGGTCTCGGCGCTGAAGGCGCTCGAGGGCGATGCCCAGTGGGAAGACTCGATCATGAAGCTGATGGACGCGGTCGACAGCTACATCCCGGTGCCGGAGCGCGCCCTCGACAAGCCGTTCATGATGCCGATCGAGGACGTGTTCTCGATCGAAGGTCGTGGCACGGTCGTCACCGGCCGGATCGAGCGCGGCCAGGTGAAGGTCAACGAAGAGGTCGAGATGGTCGGCATCAACGACACCCGCAAGACGGTCGTGACCGGGGTCGAGATGTTCCACAAGCTGCTGGATTCCGGGCAGGCCGGTGACAACGTCGGCTGCCTGCTCCGCGGCATCAAGCGCGAGGAGGTCGAGCGCGGCCAGGTGCTGGCTAAGCCCGGCTCGATCAAGCCGCACACCGAGTTCGACTCGCAGGTCTATGTCCTCACCAAGGAAGAGGGCGGCCGGCACACGCCGTTCTTCAAGGGCTACCGCCCGCAGTTCTACGTCCGGACCACGGACGTGACCGGCGAGGTGGAGCTGCCCGAGGGGACCGAGATGGTGATGCCGGGCGACAACATCAACATGAAGATCAAGCTCATCACCCCGATCGCCGTCGAGGAGGGGATGCGCTTCGCCATCCGCGAAGGTGGTCGCACGGTCGGTGCCGGCGTGGCCACGAAGGTCATCAAGTAAGCGGACCATGGCCCAGAAGATCCGCATCCGTCTGAAGGCCTACGATCACCGTGTCCTCGACCAGGCCGCGGACAAGATCGTTGACACGGCGCGGCGGACGAACGCGTCGACGGCCGGGCCTATCCCGCTGCCCACCGAGATCAACAAGTGGACGGTGATCCGTTCGCCGTTCATCGACAAGGACTCGCGCGAGCAGTTCGAGATGCGCACCCACAAGCGGATCATCGACATCCTCGACCCGAACCCGAAAGTCGTCGACGCCCTGATGCGGCTCAACCTGCCGTCGGGCGTCAACATCGAGATCAAGCTCTAGCCGATGGCGACGAAGGGCCTGTTGGCGAAGAAGATCGGGATGACCCAGGTGTTCACCGAGAAGGGTGAACTCCTGCCGGTCACCGTGCTCGAAGCCGGCCCCTGCGTCGTCGTCGGCCTGCGTGCCGTCCAGAAAGATGGCTACGGTGCCATCCAGCTGGGCTTCGGCAGCGTGAAAGACAAGCGGCTGACGAAGGCCACCGCGGGCCACTTCAAGAAGGCGGGCGTTGCCGCGCATCGTCACCTCCGCGAAGTCCGCCTCGAGGCCGACGCCAGCTACGAGGTCGGCCAGGCGTTGAAGGTCGACCTGTTCTCAGCGGGAGAGTGGGTCGACGTCACCGGTACCACGAAAGGCAAGGGCTTCTCGGGTCAGCACAAGCGCCATCATTTCGGCCGCGGTCCGGTGACCCACGGCTCGCACAATATCAAGCAGCCGGGCTCGATCGGCTCGTCGTCGACGCCATCCCGGGTCTACAAGGGGATGCGGATGGCGGGCCAGCTCGGCAACCAGCAACGGACGACCACGCATCTCAAGGTGGTGCGGGTCGATCCCGATCGCAACCTTCTGCTCGTCAACGGCGACGTGCCGGGTCACAAGAACAGCGTCGTGCTGGTGCGCGACTCGACCCGCCAGCCGAAGGGCAAGAAATAATGGCGAAGGCCCCCGGTTCAACCGTGCCGAAGGACTCCAGTTCAACGGCTGCCGTTTATGACCGCGAAGGCAAGGAAACCGGCCAGGTGGAATTGCCGGCGGCGATCTTCAATGCCCCGGTGAACGCCGCGGTGCTGCACCAGGCGGTGCGGCGCCAGCAGGCGAACGATCGCCAGGGCACCCACGACACCAAGACCCGCGGCGAGGTCTCCGGCGGCGGCCGCAAACCCTGGAAGCAGAAGGGGACCGGCCGCGCCCGCCAGGGCAGCACCCGGGCGCCTCAGTGGCGCCATGGCGGCACCGTGTTCGGGCCGCACCCGCGCAGCTACGAGCAGAAGATGCCGCGCAAGCAGCGCCGGCTGGCTCTGCGCGCCGCCCTCTCGGCCCGCTCCCAGGAGGGCGCCGTCCGGGTGGTCGAGGAGATCGTGCTTGACGAGCCGAAGACCAGGGTGGTTGCCGACCTGTTCGCGCAGATGGGCGCCGGAACCCGCGTCCTGTTCGTCATCCCGGAACACGACTTGATGCTGGAGAAATCCACCCGCAACCTCGCCGGGGTGCGGACCATCCTCGGCACCAACCTGAACCCGGGCGACGTCCTGATCGCCGACACCATCGTCTTCACCCGGTCCGCGCTGACCGCGGTGGAGGAGTGGCTGACATGAGGACGCCGGCGGAAGTCATCCAGCGCCCGCTGATCTCCGAGAAGAGCTACGCCGCCATGGCGACCGGCCGCTATCTCTTCCGGGTACATCCGAAGGCGACCAAGACCGAGATCGCGCTCGCCATCGCCGACGCCTTCAAGGTCGACGTGGTCAGCGTGAACACGATGCACGTCCGCGGCAAGGAGCGCCGCCGGGGCCGCACCCACGGCTTTCAGTCGAACTGGAAGAAGGCGGTGGTGACGCTGGCCGAGGGACAGAAGATCGAAAGCATGTTCCAGGGCGTGTAACGGATGCCGCTCAAGAAGTACCGCCCCACCTCGCCCGGCCGCCGCTTCATGTCGGTGAGCGCCTTCGATGACCTCACCCGCGGCAAGAAGGCAGAGAAGCGCCTGCTGGTGTCGATGAAGACGGACGCCGGTCGCAACGCCCAGGGGAAGATCACGGTCCGCCACCAGGGCGGTGGTCACCGCAAGCTCTATCGCCTGATCGATTTCAAGCGGAACAAGCTGAACATCCCGGCGACGGTGAGCGCGGTCGAGTACGATCCCAACCGCAGCGCCCGGATTGCTCTTGTCACCTACGCCGATGGCGAGAAGCGCTACATCCTGGCGCCGGTCGGCCTGACGGTCGGCGACAAGGTGGTCAGCGGCCCGGAGGCGGATATCCAGCCCGGTAACGCGCTGCCGCTGGCCAACATCCCGCTGGGCAGCACGGTGCACAACATCGAGCTCAAGCCGGGACGGGGCGGCCAGGTGGTTCGCTCCGCCGGGATGTCGGCCCAGCTGCTCGCCCGCGAGGGCGATTACGCCCAGATCCGGATGCCGTCCGGCGAGGTTCGCCGGGTCGCCGTCGTCTGCTACGCGACCATCGGCCAGATCGGCAATGTCGAGCACGAGAACGAGAACGTGGGGAAGGCCGGCAAGAGCCGCTGGCGCGGTAAGCGCCCCGCGGTTCGCGGCATGACGATGAATCCCTTCGACCATCCGCACGGTGGGGGCGAGGGCCGATCGGGCCCCGGCGGCAACCCGAAGACCCCCTGGGGCAAGCCGGCACTGGGCTATCGGACACGACGCAACAAGAAGACTCGACTCATGATCGTGCGCCGCCGGCCACCCAAGAGAAAGAGCAAGGGCTAGAAGAACATGTCACGTTCAACGAAAAAAGGACCGTTCGTTCATCCGTCGCTGATGAAAAAGGTGACGGCGATGAATCAGCAGAAGGAAAAGAAAGTGATCAAGACCTGGTCGCGGGACTCGAGCGTCTTCCCCGAGATGGTGGGACACACGCTCGCGATCCACGACGGGAAGAAGCACGTGCCGATCTTCATCACCGAGAACATGGTGGGGCACCTGCTGGGCGAGTTCGCGCCGACGCGGCGCTTCCGTGCCCACGGACATCACACGGAGAAGTCGACCACGCTCAAGTAATCATGGAAGTACAAGCAAAGGCCAAGTGGGTCAGGACATCACCTCGGAAAGCGCGGCTGGTCGCACGGACGCTGCGCAACTTGCCCGTGTCCGAGGCGCTGGTCGCCTGCTCGTTCATGCCCAAGTCGGCGGCGCGTGACGTCGCCAAGGTGATCCGCTCGGCCCAGGCGAACGCCGAGAACAACTTCAACCTGGTCCGAGATGACCTGGTGATCAAGGACATCCGGGTCGAGCCGGGTCCGATGTTGAAGCGCGGCCAGCCGCGCGCCATGGGCCGCCTCTTCAGCATCTTCAAGCGCACCAGCCATATCACGGCCATCGTCGAAGACCGGCCGGGCGCGGTTCGGCGGCGCACCGCCGCCCTGCCGCGGGCACCCCAGCCGGCCGCGCGCCCGACGCCGACCAGCAACGCGGCCGCAGCCGCGCGCGCCGCCGCGAGCCGACCGGCCACCACGGAGTCGGACGAGCGCGAGGCGCCCAAGCCGAAGCGCGGCAAGGCCGAGCCCAAGGCACAGGCCGAGGGGTCAACCGGGACCGAGGTGGGTAAGAAGACTCAAGCGAAAAAGACTGACAAGAGTCCGCAGGCAAAGACAACAAACGCCAGAGCCGAAGGCAAGAACAAAGACCAGGACAAAACCAAGAAACAGGACAAGAAGGGCAAATAGTTGGGACATAAAGTTCACCCGAACGGCTTCAGGCTGGGCGTCTACCGTAACTGGGAGGCGAAGTGGTTTGCTCCCGATAAGGAGTACAAGCCGCTATTGCTCGAGGACGTCCGTCTCCGCCGCATGCTGCTGGCCCGCCTCAAGAATGCGGGTGTCGCCCGCATCGAGACCGAGCGCTCGTCGTCGGCGCTCACCATCACGCTGCACACCGCCAAGCCCGGCATCGTCATCGGCAAGGGTGGGACCAGCGTCGACCAGCTGCGTGACGAGCTGGAGAAGACCACCGGCAAGCGGGTCCGGGTGACGATCCAGGAGATCAAGAAGCCCGAGCTTAGCGCTCAGCTGGTAGCGGAGAACGTCGCCGCCCAGCTCGAGAAGCGTATCGCCTTCCGGCGCGCCATCAAGCAGTCGCTGATGAAGACGATGCGCGCCGGCGCGCAGGGCGTGAAGATCCGGGTACGAGGTCGTCTCGGCGGGTCGGAGATGGCCCGCGTCGAGTGGAACCGCGAAGGTCGCGTCCCGTTGCACACGCTAAAGGCCGACATCGACTTCGGCCAGACCGAAGCCAAGACGACGTTCGGACGGATTGGCGTCTCGGCCTGGGTCTACACCGGGAACTTCCCGACCGAGGCGCCGCCCAAGCCGGTGGCCGCCGTCGAGGAGCCGGTCGAGGCTGGCATCCCAGTGGGCGCCGCCATCGGGGACGCGCCCTCACCGCTGGCGGAGTTGGTCCAGGCCGTCGCACCGGCGCCGGCACCCGCCGCCGTCGAGCCCACCCTGGTACCCGCGCCCGTCGCGACTGCCGAGGCACCGGCCGCCAAGCCGAAGCGCGCCACCCGCACGACGAAGGCGGCGACTGCGGACGGCGAGGGTACCGAGAAGCCCAAGCGCGCCACCCGTGCCAAGGCGGCGACCACCGACACCACGGCTACCCCGAAGGCCCCGCGTGCCCCGCGGGCGACGAAAAAGAAGGAATAAGTCATGTTGCTCCCAGCCCGCGTCAAATATCGCAAGCTCCATCGAGGCCGCCGGACCGGCGTTGCCACCCAGGGCGCCGACCTGGCCTTCGGCGAGTTCGGCCTGCAAGCCTCGGAAGCGGCCTGGATGACAAACCGCCAGATCGAGGCGGCCCGCCGCGTGATGACGCGCTTCGTCCGTCGCGGTGGCAAGGTCTTCATTCGCGTCTTCCCCGACAAGTCGGTCACCAAGAAACCGGCCGAGACCCGCATGGGGAGCGGCAAGGGCGCCCCCGAAGGCTGGGTGGTCGTCATCAAGCCGGGCCGCGTCCTCTTCGAGATGGGTGGCGTTACTCCGGAGATGGCCAAGCGCGCCTTCCAGCTGGCGGCCTACAAACTGCCGATGAAGACCCGGACGCTCGGGATCAAGTCGGGGGTGAAGGCGGCCGCCGACGTCAAGATCAAGGGCCCGGCCGAGCTGAAGCCCGGCGAGGTGGGCGAGGGGATCGCCGGCGCCGCCGCCGTCCCGGGTGCCGCTGCGCCTACCGCCGCTGCAGCGAAAGGCCCGAAGGCCGCCCCGGGCGCCGCACCGACGATGAAAGCAGCACCCGGTGCCGCACCACGCGCGGCGGCTCCGGCTGGCAAGGCCGCCGCGGCACCGGCCAAGCCGGCCAAGGGTGGTGGCAAGAAATGAAAATGAAAGACCTCCAGGGCCTGTCGATGCTTGACCTGCAGAAAAAGCTCAAGGACTCACGCCAGGAACTGTTCAACCTGCGCTTCCAGATGGCGACCGGTCAGCTGCAGAACCACCGCCAGATCCGCCACGTGCGCGAGGACCTGGCGCAGATCCTGACCACGATTCATCTGACCGAGCGCAACCCCGAGTCGGCCGCCGCACCCGAGGCGCCCGCGCCCAAGCCACGGCGACGGCGCGGCGCTGCCACTGAGGAGAAGGCATGACGGACGAACAGGAAGCGATCGAGCGCGCCATGCGCAAAACGCGGACCGGCACCGTCATCAGCGACAAGATGGACAAGACGGTGATCGTCCGCGTGCAGACCCTCAAGGAGCACTCCAAGTACAAGAAGCACATTCGGCAATCGACCAGGTTCAAGGCGCACGACGAGCAGAACCAGTGCAAGGTCGGCGACCAGGTTCGGATCATGGAGACCCGGCCGCTGTCGCACGACAAGCGCTGGCGGGTCGTGGCCATCGTGGAGAAGGCGAAATAGCAGTCGTCATGGTGCAGCAAGAATCGCGGTTGAAGGTAGCGGACAACACGGGTGCGCGTGAGATCCTGTTGATCCGCGTCATGGGTGGCCACTACCGGAAGTACGCTGCCATCGGCGACGTCATCACCGCCGCGGTCACGGTCGCGACCCCCGGCGGGCAAGTCAAGAAATCCGAAGTGGTGAAAGCGGTCGTCGTGCGCACCTCACGAGAATTCCGCCGCACGGACGGCTCGACGATCCGATTCGATGAGAACGCCGCCGTCATCCTCGGCCCGCAGAACAATCCGCGCGGTACCCGCATCTTCGGGCCGGTGGCCCGCGAGCTACGCGACAAGAACTTCATGAAAATCGTTTCCCTGGCACCGGAGGTGCTCTAGATCATGTCCCGGCTTCATCTCGACATTCATCGCGACGACACCGTGCAGGTCATGTCCGGGAAGGACCGTGGCAAGCGCGGCGTTGTGGTTCGCACCGTGCCCGCCTCGGGCAAGATCGTGGTCAAGGGGGTCAACGTGCTGAAGCGTCACCGGAAGGCCAACCAGGAGAAGGGTGGCACCAAGGTGATCCAGGGCGGCATCGTCGACTTCGAGTCGCCGCTCTCCTACTCGAACGTGATGCTCGTCTGCAACAAGTGCGACAAGCCCACCCGCATCCGCAAGACGGTGCTGCCGAACGGGAAGAAGGCAATCGTCTGCGTGAACTGCGGCGAGATCTACGAGCGCGTGAGGAACAAGATATGAACGTCGCCGCCAAGTCGAAAGGCGTGAAGGCCGCCCCCAGCCCGAAGGGTCCGAGCGTCGTCGCCAGCCCGGCGGGGGCGGAGCTGCGGCTGAAGCAGCGCTACCAGGACAAGATCGTTCCGACCCTGATCCAGCGCTTCGCCTATACCAACGCGCTGCAAGTGCCGCGCCTGGTCAAGGTGGTGGCGAACATCGGGATCGGCGAGTCGATCTCGAACCCCAAGGCGCTCGATGCGGCCACTGCCGATCTGAAGAAGATCACCGGCCAGCAGCCGGTGGTGATGAAGTCGCGCAAGGCGATCGCGAACTTCAAGCTGCGTGCCGGCCTGCCGATCGGCATCAAGGTCACGCTGCGCGGCGCCCGCATGTACCAGTTCGTCGACAAGCTGATCTCGGTCGGGCTGCCTCGAATCCGCGACTTCCGCGGCATCTCGCCGTCCGGTTTCGACGGCCACGGCAACTACACGCTTGGACTGCGCGAACAACTGATTTTTCCGGAAATCGAGTACGACAAGATCGACAAATTGCGGGGCCTCGAGGTCACCTTCGTCACCACGGCACGCACCGATGAGGAGGCGCGCGCCCTGCTGACCGAGGTCGGGTTCCCGTTCAGGAAGTGAGGTATCAGGACTGAGTGGCTAAGAAATCAACCGTCAACCGCGGGCTACGCCCCCACAAGCACGCCGTCTCGCAGCACAACCGCTGCAATCTCTGTGGACGCCCGCGTGCGTACATGCGGAAGTTCGGTATCTGCCGTATCTGCTTCCGCAGCCTGTCCTCGCAGGGGCAGGTGCCGGGCGTGAAGAAGTCGTCATGGTGAGGAGTGAGTCATGAGCACCGATAGCATCGCCGACATGCTGACCAGGATCCGCAACGCGAACACCGCCGGACACGGGCGGGTGGCGATCCCCGCGTCGCGGGTCGGCGTCGAGATTGCGCGCGTTCTCAAAGAAGAAGGCTATATCGCGTCGTACGACGTCGCGACCGTCGAGCAAGGTCAGAAGCTCGACATCACCTTCAAGCCGAAGAGCCCGCGGGGCAAGTCCCTCGCCGGGCTGCGCCGCATCAGCAAGCCCGGGCTGCGCGTCTACGCCCGCAAGACCGAGATCCCTCGTGTCCTGGGCGGCCTGGGAATCGTCATTCTCTCGACGTCGCATGGCGTCATGTCCGGTCAGAAAGCAACCAGGGCAGGCCTCGGCGGCGAGGTCGTGTGTTACGTTTGGTGACCCCATGAGTAGGATTGGCAAGCTCCCGGTCAAGATTCCCACGGGCGTGACGGTCACTGTCTCGGAGCACACCGTCTCGGTCAAGAGCGGCAAGTCGGAGTTGACCCGGGTGCTGAATTCGGCGATGCGCGTCTCGGTCAAGGATGGCAGCGTCCTCGTCGAGCGGCCGAGCGAGTCGAAAGAGCACCGCTCGCTGCACGGCCTGACCCGGACGCTCGTCTGGAACATGATTGAGGGCGTCAGCAAGGGCTACGAGAAGCAGCTCGAGCTGGTCGGCGTGGGGTATCGCGCCAGCCGTCAGGGCGAGGCGCTGGTGCTCAACGTCGGATACTCGCACCCGGTCCGCTACCCGGTACCGGCGGGCATCACGATCGATGTCCCCGAGCCGACGCGGATCAATATCAAAGGCGCGAGTAAAGAAGACGTCGGTCAGGTCGCGGCCGAGGTGCGGAAAATCCGCCCGCCCGAACCCTACAAGGGCAAGGGCATCCTCTACCGCGGTGAGCGCGTCCGACGGAAGGCGGGTAAGACCGGGAAGACCGGCGCCGGAGCCGCGAAATAATGAACAAGATCTCTGATCGTCGCGCTACGCGGATCCGCCGGCACAGCCGGTTGCGGGGCCACCTCGAGGGTGGGCCGACCCGGCCGCGGCTGGCAGTCTTTCGCAGCCTGCACCATGTCTACGCGCAGGTGATCGATGATGCCTCGGGCCGGACGCTGGCGGCTGCCTCCAGTACCGATGCCGACCTGCGCAAGTCGCTCAAGTCGCCATCGAACTCGGAAGGCGCCGCCGCGGTCGGCAAGTCCATCGCCGAGCGTGCCCGCAAGGCGGGCATCGAGAATGTGGTCTTCGACCGTGGCGGTTTCCCCTACCACGGTCGAGTCAAGGCGCTGGCCGAAGCCGCGCGCAGCGCCGGATTGAAGTTTTAAGTGAGAAAAGAGAGAAACACATGAGTTACCAGTACGGAAGAGGCCAATCCGAGTTCACAGAGAAAGTTGTCCACCTGAACCGCGTCGCGAAAGTCGTCAAGGGTGGGCGTCGCTTCTCGTTCAGCGCGCTGGTCGTCGTCGGCGACCAGAACGGGCGCGTCGGCGCTGGCCTGGGCAAGGCCGGCGAGGTACCCGAGGCCATTCGCAAGGCGGTCGAGTCGGCCAAGAAGCACCTGGTGACCGTCCCGATGGTCGGGACCACGATTCCACACGAGATCCGTCTCAAGAAAGGCGCGGCGAAAGTCCTCCTCAAGCCGGCGGCACCCGGGACCGGCATCCGTTCCGGTGGCGCGATGCGCGCCGTGGTCGAGCTGTCGGGGGTCAAGGACATGATCACCAAGTCGCTCGGGACCAACAACCCGGTCAACACCGTCCGCGCGACGATCGCCGCGCTGCAGGCATTGCAGACGGCCGACTCGATCGCGCAGGCCCGCGGCAAGCCGGCCGACGAGATGGCCCGCCTCAGCCGCCGCGGACCCGCGCCAGTCGTCGCGCCGGTCGTGGAGACCCCGGAGCCCGAACCGGAGCCGGTCGCCTGAGCCATGGCGCGCCTGAAAGTGACGTATGTGCGCAGTGTGATCGGGCAGAAGCCCGACCAGGAGCGGACCGTGCAGGCGCTCGGCCTGCGCCGGTTGCATCAGGTAGTCGAGCACGAGGACAGCCCGCAGCTGCGCGGCATGGTCCACAAGGTCCGGCACCTGGTCCGAGTCGAGGAGATCTCGTAATGAAACTGCACGAGCTCCAGCCGTCGCCTGGCTCGCACCACGCGCGGAAGCGCGTGGGCCGCGGTCCCGGCTCCGGCCACGGCAAGACGGCGACCCGCGGCCAGAAGGGTCAGGGTGCTCGCACCTCGGTCAACCTGCCCAAGACCTTCGAGGGTGGCCAGACGCGGCTCACCATGCGCATCCCGAAGCTGCGTGGCTTCCACAACAAGTGGCGCAAGCACTTCGCGGTGCTCAACCTGACCCGCCTGAACCGCTTCGAGGACGGCACCGAGGTCCGGCCTGAGACGCTCCTGGAGGCCGGCATCATCAAAGACGTCGGCGCTGGAATCAAGGTCCTCGGCAGCGGCGACCTC
>Ga0209161_10004336_pt1 | contig 11292 bp, 12 predicted proteins | sample GraSoiAngelo_155_FD_186169 | JGI IMG/M metagenome (GOLD analysis project Ga0209161, IMG submission 186169) | Grasslands soil microbial communities from the Angelo Coastal Reserve, California, USA - 14_1009_13_30cm (SPAdes) (version 2) | ecosystem: Environmental > Terrestrial > Soil > Grasslands...
CTTCTTCCACCTCGCCCCTAGCGAGCATAAGCAGTGGTCTGGGAAGCACCGCGAGTACAAGGAGAAGCTTGTTAGAGCGAACCGGTCCCACGCGGCGCTAGTCTACGATGGGCCGGACGTCGTTGGGTGGTGTCAGTTCGGGCCCCTTCTCGAACTCCCTGGTCGGATGCGTGGTTATGGCGATATGGACGTCTCTCCGCCGGACTGGAGGACTACTTGCTTCTTCGTCGACCGCGACCACAGACGCGAAGGAGTTGCGAAGGCCGCGCTGGAAGGCGCACTCCGGTTCATCGCGGCCAAAGGAGGCGGGACGGTCGACGGATATCCAATCGCCCTTCCCAAGGGGAAAAAATACTCGAACTCATTCATCTGGGGCGGAACCGAATCAATGTACCTAAACCAGGGATTCCGTCCACTCGGTTCCTTCGGCACAAGCAACCGGGTGATGGTGATGCGAAAAGTCGTTCGCGGCCGATGATATTATCCTAGCAGGTCGAAAAGTTATTCGACTAATGCAGCGCTAGACAATCTATCCCGAGGAGGCATTTGTCGAGGAAGAATCTGTTGGCGGTCGCCCTCGCCGCTATGGTAATTCTGGTGGCGGTGGGTGTCACTGGCTACTACTTTACCCATATTGGATCTCCCCATTCGGGGCAGTTCTAGTTGCAGTGATCCGGATTCTATTTCGAGCCACGTTTACAATCCATACCGTCTGAATGTCATCAAGTCCTGCATAACAGCTTCAGGAGTTGTCGAGAACGTCTTCGAAGAGGCCGACGGAGATTACCACGTGCGATTGGCCCTCGACTCCCAGTACAGCAATCTCACCAACAGCGCGAATGAGCAGTACCAGTACGGCGACCTAGTCGTCGAAATAATCTGCGCACTACCCATCACCCAGTCCGACGCAGTCTCAGCCTGCCAGAACTACGCCAACAACATAACAATCCCCAGCGTCAACGACCAGATCACAGTAACCGGACCATACGTCTTGGATACAGACCACTCTAACTGGGCCGAGATCCATCCAGTCTACGGCCTCACAATATCCTGACCCTGCAAAGCTTAAGCCGTGTCCCGTCTGTTGCAGACCTTTGCATTTGTCGGCAACAAGGACAGTGCAAGTTCAGACGAAAAGGCGAAAGCGCAGAGAGAGTATTTCCAAGTCGGCTTTTCGAGTCAAATACCTGCGGCGCAGCCGGAAGCTATGGAACCGATATCTCAACTCCAGACCGTGGCTGAACCAGCTCTACAAATCATTCCTAGACATTAGGCCCCGCCAAAAGATCGTTGATGTCGGTTGTGGTCCGGGAGATTTTACCCGCTACCTCGCCCGACTGTCAGATGGAAAATCGAAGATTCTAGGGGTAGACTCTAACCCGAAGTCGATAAAGGCTGGAATCGCAGATACCAACAGGGCGCATCTGTCCCATGTTGTATCCTACAAGCTCGGTGACGCCTACAACCTTCCGGTAGACGACGACTATGCTGATCTAACGTGTTGTCGTACCCTGCTCATGCATCTCGACGACCCGTTGAAGGCGGTCAGAGAGATGGCGAGGATCACGAAGCCAGGCGGACACGTCGTCGCGGTGGAGCAGGGAAAGATGAGCGTCTACTATGATCCGAACGATAAGCGCTTCTCTCGCCTATCCGACCAGGTATGGGAGGCACAGCTACGAGGGATACGTAAGCTGGAAGGAAAGGAGTTCAGGATCGGCGAGAAACTACCAGGCATCTTTCAAGAGGCTGGACTGGTCGACATGAAGGCGGAGATTCAGAATAACGTCTACCTCGCCTCTGACCCACGACAGCCGCTGAACGAGGTCAAAGAGGAGCTTCGATTCTATCTCGCATTCTTCAAGGAGAGGATGGAGAAAGACCGGAAGTATCAGGTCGCAGGCGGTCTCTCAAACGCAAAAATATCAGAGTACAACAAGGGATACCTGTCCAAGACTGAGGGCTTGCTCGCGGACGATCAGAGACTTCGTCAAGATCCAACCATCATTACTGATGCACTCTACATAGTCTCCGGGACGAAGCCTAGGCAGACCTAACGGAGCAGGATCTTTTTTGAGACGATCCATCCTACTTTTCATTTCTCGTCTCTCTTCACATGGGCAATGAGCCAGTTCAATTGCTTCCTGCTGGCGGGTCTCCGAAAACCGTCTCGTCTCAAGTTTCTCTCGGTTTCGCCTCTTAGCTTGAAGAAACGCAGAAAAAAGAGGGATTTGGCGGTCTAGTGCGACGAGACTTGGAAGCATGCGACGTCGTACTGGGAGACAGCTGCTCCGTTTGCTGGAGTGTTTGTCGTCTGGCCCGAGCCAGCGTAGACGCTTGTTGCTGTGTTGTTGAAGCCGTTTGTGTTGAAGCCGCTCGGTTGTAGCCCGTTTACGGGGAAGAAGTTCTGGCAGCTCTGGCTGGGTTGGCCTGTTGTGCCGGTGTTGGTGTCAGCTTTGACGGGGATTGCCAGTAGTGGGACTACTGCGAGAGCTAGAACCGCAACCGCCAAGAAGAGTTTCTTACTGAAATTCATCTCGCTTATCGCCTCGCGGTTGAGGAAGCCTCCCGCTAGATCGTTAAAAATGTTACTATCGCCGTAGTAGGAAATCGGCAATTACTCGATTTCACCTATCAAGACGCTGGCACATACGGGGTCCGGCCGAGGCTCGTACGCGAACGGAGCCGATGCTTTTCGCAAGCTCTGAAACTTTAAGAAAGCATAGAACCAAACGGGCGACATATGGACAGCTCGGCAGCGACGAAGGAGTTAGTGAAGAAATACTACGACGGGCTCTCAAGAAAAGCCGAATGGGGGCATCTTCTGTCCGACAGCTTCTTGTTGACGGGAACTATTGCGAAAGAATCTAGAGGAAGAGACGCCTACGTGAACAACCAGTTCTTCAAGCTAGTCAGGGGACTAACTGTGAAAGAGATGGCTATTGAAGGCGAAAAAGCATTTGCCTTGGTCAACTACAGTCTTGTATCCCCCAAAGGCAGAAGCTTCTCCAGCGACGTAGGCGAATTCTGGAAAGTGAAAAACGGGAAACTTGACTCCGTCGCCATATATTTTGATACTGCCGCCTTCAACAGTTCCATGACCCAATGACTTTTTTCAGACACCACCAAGCCTCACGCACCAGATCTCTAAGAGGGCCCTCGGACCCAATAATCTTAGTAGACAGTAGACATGGAGGGAAACGATGATGCAGTCACGAAAACCATCTGTGTACTACGTTGTGTTTGTAGTCACAAAGTATAGAGATTTCGAGGAGGCTAAGGTGCAAGCGTCAGGGGAAATCGCGGCTCACGTTGCTCGCTCAAGAGAGCTGCACCGGAACGGCACCCTTCTGATGTCAGGCGCTTTTCTCAATAATCCTGGCGAGCCCCTTACCACAATGGCTGTTCTGAGCTCGCGTGAGGCTGCAGAGGAGTATATCAAAGGTGACCCGTTCTTCTTGAAGGGAATGATTAGCAACTGGTACATCCGTGAATGGGCTAACATGTTTGCGTAGTTCTAGGAAAACGAGCCCGTTCAGATTGAGGATCTCAAAGAGTCCCGCTACAACATCACAAGAACTCTAGAATTTGGAAGGGTCGTGGAATGGCCTGTTGCGTGACTGCGCAGATCTTGTCATAAGGAAAAGTTTCTTGCGGCGTTCCCTACTCAAGGGGCCGGCGCAGTCGGTGTCTGCGTACGCGGCTTGGCGTGCCTCGGCTGGTACCAATAAAGGAGGACCGCCAGGATCACAACATAAAGGATCACACCGCCGACCACCGCCAGTATGACCGAGCCTACTTGGCCGAGCGGACCGCCTGGTGAGATATATCCGAGCAACGCCGACAGCACAATTGTGGCGACCAAACCCAGAATGACTTGGACCCGGCTCGGCCTCCGTTTGTAGAATGCGAGCGAAATGATGCCGGGGGCGAACATGGGCACGGCGAGAACCTTGCTCGGTATAAACAGTGGTTTACGAAACCACCCAATTGGAGCATGCCGATCGTTAGCAAAGCAGGTCTAGGGTGGGGGAGAATGAAGGTCGTCTTGCAGTGCAACTTGCATGCCCTGCTCTCTTAACTTCTCAATCAAGGCCAACGCCTGGTCGCGCGTTGTCTCAACCATTACTAGATGAGCATGAAGCATAGGACTGCTCTGTTTCGTTCTGTATCCCAACCAACGAACCACCGGGTAGACCCTTTTTGCTTCTGACACGGAATTCGTCTTCAAAAAAATCCTCTGAATGCGATCAGGGTAACTAGCTTCGACTTGACGAGTAAATTCAGCATAGTATTCCGGAGTCCTCCTGCCAATCGTCTTATCAGTGCGTAGCCGCAAATTGCACTCCCCGCAGAATCCCACCACATCCCTTTCATGGAATAACACCTGAAAACTCACTGCGGAGCAGCGTGGACAACGAAAAAGTTGGGGCGGTGGGATACGAACCACCTTGGGGACAGGTCTCCCAGGCGTCCTGCGCTCTGTTCCCTGCCCGTGAGCGTATGAGTCGCGAGGACTACGAGGCATGTTCGACACCAAGACCGCTTATTAGACGGGTGCTTCAATCCTGTCTGACTGCGTCTTGTTAACGTTTCTGAAAAAAATGCATGACACAGAGACCAGTGATGTGGACTGGATCGTCCGAGCGCATGGCAAAGTTCGCCGGATTCCGCCTCGAAGCCGCATCACGCGTTCGGCCATGACATGGTGGACGAAACTTGGGACCTAAGGCTTCCAGATGCTCAATCGCTTCGAACTCAAGCATCTAAGGGAGGCAGCCGAGAAGTACACCTAAAATTGCAGTTTCGTTTCTGCCGGTCTATGTCAACACGTGCCACCAAGGGGTCGGTTAGATCGTTGCCAGTGATCATGTATTGAACAAGGACTACCTGACCTCCTCATCAAAAGAGCATGATTAGTTAGTGTTTAGTCAGGGTTCAGACCTTGTTAGAGAGTTTGAACCAATACCGCTAGTAACCCTTTATTGCCAGCCGCAATACCGATTCCACGGATCCGACTTGAAAGTTGGATTATGGCCTCTCGTTCTCTCTTCGATCGCCCTTGTATCGGTTGGGGCACAAATTACTTTCCGTGCTCCATTGACTGAGATGAATCTATTTTCAGATGATTTTTCCTCATACCCAGTCGGCAGCTTTCCAACGTCGGGCGGATGGCAACTGAAATATCCGGGTGCTGGTCCTCAGGTCCAGACTATCGTTGACGCAGCGGCAACCCCCAAGTCGCTTCAGTTGCTGGGGACATACGGCACTAGTGCCCTCGCCAAGAAGGACTTTGCAACCGGTGCAACGGTTATTGAATTCGAAGTTTCTGTGAAGACTGAGGTGTATGGTGTGGGGGCGAACACGGTCGCTGAGGTTGGCTTTTACAACGGGGACACTAACAAGTATTATCCGAAAATCAGGTTTTCCGAAAATGGCACTATCTGGATAGAGGGCGAACAGCTGCCCCTTGGGCAGTATGTTTCGCAAGCATGGTATCAATTGACAGTCACCGTTGATCGGGCGTCTAAGTCCTTCAGCGTGTTGGTCGATGGTTCTAGTGTGACAATAGCAACGAAGAACCGCGTCTTCGCAGGCTCGGACAATCCCGATGAGATCAGATCATTTGCTGTCGCTAGCGGATGGGCCGGAGTCAAGGTCTACTTCGATAACGCAAGAGTTTTCGATCAAGCCCTGACCGTTCAACCCTTTCTTGTATCGTTAGCTCCTTGGATTTCCTTTGGCGCTCTTTGGGGAGTGGTTTCGCTTCTATTCCTCCGGGACATCACGCGCACCACAGGGCTAACAAAGCTATGGTCGAAGCGATTCGGATTGAGAATAGCAATCTCACTCGCAGGGGCATTCTTAATCACGTATTTTGGGGCCCGGAGTGTGCTTCCCGTATCAGCCGATGCGGCATTCCTAGGCGGTTTTGCGGCTGCAACGCTTGCTCTCGCGATATTCCACTACTACGGCGCACGCAAGAGAGACTAGTTAGTGTATGACACGTCTACTCCCTTCAATACAAAACTGTCCGTCGTTCCAGTATGGAATTGCGGCCGAGGATCTGGATCGACTACGCTGTCTAGGTTTTCGGAGTCCAGAAGGGAGTCTGAATTTGGCTTATGTCATGATACGTAATCCAAGAGTGGACCAGATTGTCCTTCGAATTGGAGCAACTGCGAGAGGCCGCTGAGAAGTACACCTATCATGACGCCAGCACGCACGGGGTCTGGCCAAGCCTCGTATGGGAACGGAGAAGCAGATCTTCCCTAGCGAGAATCGATGACGCGGTAGAATTCTTGGGTAAATGGAAGGCCCTGCGCTTCAAAGGCGGGCGCACAGCCTTCAGAAGGATCTGCACCACTTGGCTGAGAAAGAATCTGACCGACCTAGAACGTCTTCAAGGCAAGGTCCTGTACAGCCTTGCCCCTGAGGACTTTCAACGTATTCTCGACGTAAGTTCTAGCTTTCGAGACTGCGGGGGTCCTCCAACCACATATGGTAAAGCACTCCATTTCTTCCTCCCCGAAACTATCATGCTCTGGGACCAAGCAATAGTCAGAAACACATACAAACTACGCCCAGACCCGGAGAGCTTCGTATCATACCAGCGCTTCGGATGGAAACTACTCCACCACGTAACACGCGACAAAACCGTCAGAGTGCTACAGGAGCTTGAGAGAGACCACGCAAGAGCAGTCGGATACTTCGAACCCATCACAGTGATTCTCGATCATCTGGCATTTTCTCCCAAATTGTCAGCAAGAGCCGTTGCAGTGTTAGGAGGACATTTGCAGGCATTTTCAAAAGGTCTTCACCAATGACTCTTAGACCATTAGCGTCTGTCTTCGTACTTGTGCTGCATGAAGTCTCCCCTCGTCACTAGAGCGCTGTTGATGTAACCCGGTTTGAAGGGGATGAATAACACAAGAATTGCTTTCTGCCGAGATGAGGTCGATTATCGCAACAAGACTGATCAAGGATAAAAAATACCTCTACTCCGGAACAGTCAGAACGTTCGAGATAGCCGGATTCAAAACAATCGCTCTACTCGCAATCGGCAGAACAGCCACCGCCGGAATGCGAAGAACCATCTGAATTCACGTACCCTGATAATTTCCGAGGTCAAACTGTTCAACGTCAAACGAGTCTGGGGCATGCACACCCCCCAAGAATCACCAGACAAACATAGGTAATGCATTTACATGAAACACTTTTGAAGCTTCGGCTAAATCTTGCTTAAATGTAGCAAATGACAGACAATTCGCCCTAGGACTCTAGGCCCGCACCGTCTGAGAGGCTCGATCACATTTGGAAGTGGTGGAAAAGCGCACACGGAAACTTAGCTCTTGTCAGATATCATCGGTTTTGATCAGAGGAATTGCCTCGGCCATTCACCATGGAGGAATCGAGACTGCGAAACAACTTCTGTCCGACCTAGGACCGCAACCGCAGCAATCAACGGCTAATCTGACAGAGATGATCAATTGGAGAACCGAAAAGGAACGTATTGATCAGGTAGAAAGCCTCAAGATCACCATCGAATCGGCTAAGAGGACGGCGCAATTTTCGAGCATTGAATCTACCGACAAGTTAGAGCTTCCTTCCGCGCTCCACGAGGTAACGATTGAAGGAGGCAGCATTTGGCAAGGGTATTACTATTGTCGACTCAGGTTTAACGTAAGAGATCCTACTCTTTCTAGCGAGTACACGTTGCAAGGTCGCGATTCCCATACGATTAACGGTGTCGCTAGGACCTTAGACGAGCTTTTGGATGAGAGTGAGACAAAACACTACTTTGCTTATCGAAATGCCTACACTATCTTAATCTCCTCGGCCCTAAACTTTCTAGCTTGGTGGGCAATCCTCCGGGCTTTCACAATCGTGACGCGAACACAAATTACAACGCCACTTCCCCTTCTCGCCGCGGTTCTCACTCTGACGTCGTTTTGGATTGTGTGGTTTCCTGTTGAACGTCTGCTGCAATGGTCCTTTCCTTACTTCAGTTACACCGAAGACAAAGAGAATAAACGACGAGGTTTGATAAGGGGGGCGTTCTACACATTAGTCATAGGCCTAATACTCCAACTAGCGTATGACCTGCTCATTCATCCTCTGATATCCTCGTAAGCCGCCAAGCTTTGGCATTCTTCATTGCCTCACCCTAGTCCTCCATTGCAAAGATGACGACATGCATCCAGTTTCGTTCTCGTGTCTGAGCAATAGCCGAAAGATGGCTCAACGTTACAGATGTCGAGTCAGCGGAGCGACTGGCGCGAAAGACTACACGCCAACCCCTCCCGCATGGAACAGGAATTAGCAATCAAACTCCAAGACGATGGAATAGACATACTTGAATCGCACCGTCGCTATGCGTGCTAACTGCTTCGTTTATGGCTGGGTGGTTAGTGATGGCATTTCTCCTGTAGGAGGCTGGTTCCTTTGATGTCGGGTCTTTAGCCACCATTTGACGATGATGAGCACCAGCCCTGCTACGGGGATTATGAGGAAGAGGCTTGCTGCGGGAATGAGGTCGATTGTCGGGATGAAGTAGAGCGTGGAATAGAGGGAGCCGGTGTCGGCGACTAGTGATCTGGGCGATAGGAGGAAGTAGACGGCTGCGCTGTTAAGCGAAAACGGTCCAGTGTCCGGAGGTCCAGCGGCCACGACTGCATTAGAACCGTCAGCTGAGAGAGCTACTCCATGTATCTCGCCTGCGGGTTTTCCCCAGACAACTTGGCCTTGATTGTTGATTACGAGGATTGACTGAGTCCAGTCTGACCACAGCCCGGCGAGCACATAGGACCCGTCTAAGTTTGCCGCTAAGACCGCTGGGGGCGCAGAGAAGCTCCAGACCTGGTCGCCCTGAATAGTGTAAGATACGATATGGTAGTTAGTCCCGAAGACTATTCTGGATTCGTCTCCAGAGAAGGCGATGGAGGATGGGTTGCTATCCTCTGCACGTGACCAGAGTAGGCTGCCGGTGTTGTTGAACAGGTATAAGGTGCCATGATTTCCGTCTATGGCAGTGCCTACTGCCACATACTTTGCGTCTGGCGTGATGACCAAGCTCTGGATCAGGCTGGTAATGCTGGTGGAGTTCCAGAGGATTCTTCCCTGGCCGCTGAGAAGTCGGAGCTGCGTATCGGTCACCGCAACATGCGACGCGTCCGATGAGGCGGCTACATGAATCAAGTTTCCGCTGGTTCCGTTATAATTCCAGAGCATCTTGCCATGCTGGTCCAGACAGACGACGCTGAACGGAGTCTGAACTATGACCCGTGATCCATCATTAGAGAGGTGACTCCCGAAGATCGGAGGAGGAAAGTCTCTGTTGTACACGTCAGGGGAAGTAGTGTAATTCCAGAGTTGGGTCCCGTCTCGACCAAAATAGTAGACAGCCCCGTTTTCGTAGACCATTCCGGCGGAGCCAATGAGCTGGAATCCGCTAGCGACGATGTAAGAGGCGTTGTCAGAGATCGAGATGCTGCTAATCGCTCGGTCGATGGTTCTGCTCCAGAGGAGCGAGCCCGCGCGGTTGAAGAGGAGAACTTCTCCGCTTTTAGTACCGGTCTGGACTCCCACTGCCACAATAGATCCGTCGCTGCTGATGGCGACGGCATTGGCTGTCCCGTTGGTGTTGTACTGCCAGAGGGATCGCTGCTGCCAGATCACAAGGGCTGGGATGATGGGAAGCGACGCGATCAAGACCACCACTAGCAGTTTGCTGATCAATGCAACCGCCCCTCAGATGCTGAATCGACAATCGTTGAGACCGGCTCATTACACTAGCGTTCTCTACTCATCCGGAGACGTGGGTCCTGCTTGACACATCTTGCAGGGAAGCTGAGCGTTCATCCGGCGATTTGGTCTGGTTCTAACAAATCGGCGGGTCTTTCCGTTCGAGGATCCGGGGAATACTTTGACAGGGGAACTCTTCGTAACACGATGACATTTAGGCAGCAGACACTATAGCCCCATGTGCGAATTGGATACAAAGTGGCGCTGATTCTGGCAACAGCCGGTGCAACAGCTCTCCTTTCAAGTTCTATTCTTTTTACATGTGTTTCAAGCGGAGTGCTGGGGTCGTGGAATCCTGCGAGCTCTTCCCCCCGCCGCTCTGTGGCGGTTGGTTGGACCCCGCTGTGAGGCAGAGTCTTGCGACGCTTTGGATAGCAAGCATCTTTCTTCTTGGTATGGGCGCGATTGTGGCTCTGCACGCTTGGTATCCCAAGCCATCCAGTCGAAGTGAAGAATCCAAGCATATCTAAGTGGTATGTTCGAATTCCACCTCGAATCTCCCCTTGGGCTACGACGACCTAACGCGATAATCGATATCGATCTGGCTTCTCTATTGACTCCGATCGGAAGTGCATCTAAAGAGATGCCGTCTTGATCATGACCTTGGGATTAGTCCCTGAGTTAGACTAATTCTGTTACCATTTACGGTTACCAATTGCGTTACCATTCAAGAATTGTCAATTGCAGTTGAGTCTCGCGACGCGGAGTTCGTGTTTGGTGAAGTTCTCAAGGAAGCATGAGGGTCCGGGCTCAACCTATGACCCGTTGATTGCAGACAATACGGTTCAGCGACCTGATTGTCCCTAGGGATTGCCTTGGAAGTCGGCTGAGGGTCTATGACAGTGTTAAGGTCCGGTCGAGATTGGTTATCTGTGATACGGGGATGTTGATGGGTCCGCGATATAATATGGTCAGTTCCGGACCCTCCAGAAAAATTAGGTATGCTGCCGAGTCTCGCGACGCAGAACTGGAGGTGATTCCAGAACCCCGTCATTACAATTAATGGTTTCAAGAAGGTGATTGTCATGATGCTCTAGCTAGAACGGTCTCTCTCTGTAGACGTTTCGTGCAGCTATCCTTAGCTTAGGGTTGCTATTTGCGCTGCGTATCGTTTGGTTGCGACGAAGAAGATGTAGAAGGCTGTTAGTCCGGTTATGTAGAATGCGCTGGCGATGAAGAAGGGCAGCTGTAGTAGTCCGAGTCCGAGTATGAATCCGCCGAAGTAGGTGCTGAGACTGTTGGGCAGTCGGAAGGTAATGTTGCTCAGTGCGCTGACTAGGCCTCTCTGTTCTGCGGGGAATATGCTCATGGAGAATGAGTCCATGAGCGGGCCTGCCATGTTCATCAGCGCCGATCTTACAATATACACTCCTGCTGCTAGCGCGAAGATGGGGATGAAGGCCATGCTCAGCATGAAGAGCATGGACGAGCCCGTGACGAGGATGATGGCGCGCATCTGTCCGAATTTAGTAGCGAGTCTAGGACTAG
>Ga0209161_10004337_pt1 | contig 11292 bp, 8 predicted proteins | sample GraSoiAngelo_155_FD_186169 | JGI IMG/M metagenome (GOLD analysis project Ga0209161, IMG submission 186169) | Grasslands soil microbial communities from the Angelo Coastal Reserve, California, USA - 14_1009_13_30cm (SPAdes) (version 2) | ecosystem: Environmental > Terrestrial > Soil > Grasslands ...
CGAGAACCTTCCCCTCTACGTACCCGCCGGTCACGGTCTCTTTTATCTTTCGGCCCTGCGCCTGTCGTCACTGCCGGTGCTGCAGCGCCGGGCTCGCGCGATCGTCGTCGCGGTTACGGCGGGCGCGAGCACGTGGATGCTCTACGGGCTCGCCGCGGGCCCGCTGCCCGACCTTCTCGGCTTCGTGACGTGGGCGATCTTCATCCGATTCATCGTCCGCGGGCGTAACCCGCTGCTCTACGCCGTGAGCTTCCTCATGACGACCGCCCTCGAGCTGTACGGTACGTCGCTCGGGATCTGGACCTGGTCCCCGGTCCTACCGGTGTTGATGCTGCCGGCAGGTAACCCGCCGACGGGGATTGGCGCCGGCTACGCCGCGATGGACGCGCTCACCCGGCGCATCGTCGCGCGGATCGAACGCGCACGAGCCACGCGCCGGCTCGCACCGCCCGTCACCGTACGACCCGGTACTTGATCATGGTCATTCCGACGACGACCTTCGCCGTCACGCCGCTCCGGCTGGCGTAGCTCGATAGGGCACCGGCCGAGCGTCGCGTCGCAGGTACAGCGGATGTCGCGGCTGTCCGGCGCTGGTCAGCCCCAGGCAATACGCGTGGCTGACCTTGAGCATCCGATCCCCCTCGGTGCTGGCGCCCCACCCGAGGACGACCAGCTCCGCCCGCGCGAGCGCCGCTCTGACCTGATGCCGGTTGGCGCGTCCGACCGGATCGCGCACCGTTCGCAGCACGCGGGGATCGGTCGCGCGGTAGGCGAAGAGGTTCACGACCTCGATGCCGCCGTAACCCCAGCGGCGCGCGAAGCCGAGACAGCGGCGGATCGTGGGATCGTCGTGCCGTGCGTCCGCGGTCGACGGGTTCAGCAACACGAACACGACCACCGGCCGCGTTTGGTCCCAGCGGCGCCAGAGCCGATATCGATAGCGCCTGTCGCGGCTGAAGGTCGCGCCGCCGGTCATCGTGACCTACTGACTACGTCAGATAGCGCGACAGCCGCTATGCCTACTACTTCAGAAACTCCAGGGCGGTCTGCTCGAACAGTTCCGTGCTGAGCCGAAGCGACTCCTGGTCGATCCGCTCATTGTTCCCATGGAACATCTTCGCGAAGTCCTTGAAGGAGATGCGATCGCTCATGAGACCGTAGCCGTACGAGGTCACCCCTTTGCGGCGGAAGTAGCGCGCGTCGGTGGCGCCGACGATCAGGAACGGGATCGTCTCCGCGCCCGGAACGAGCTTCTGCGTCACCTTGGTGAGCGTGTCCCAGAGCGGCGTGCGCGTCGGCGATTCGCTCGCGGGGTTGTCTCCCTCGGCGATGATCTCGACGTCCTTCCAGAGCTCGTCGCCCATCGCCTCCCGGAGCATCTCGCGCACCTTCGGGCCGTCGTCGCCCGCGATCGTTCGGATGTCGATGTCCACCTCGGCGCTGTCGGGTATGACGTTCAGCTTGACGCCGGAGTGCGCGATGTTCGGCGAGAACGTGGTACGCGTGGCTGCGTAGAACATCGGCGCCGTTCCCTCGGGCCCGCGATCGACCGCCATGTCGAACGTCGCGGCGTTGGTCAGCGCGAGGCGGGACGCGGCCGGCAGGTCGAGCCCGTCGATGAACTGCCGCCAGATCGAGTGCAGCCGCAGCGGCGCGCGATATTTCCCGATCCGCGTTATGAGCTCCGCTGCCTTGACAAGGGCGTTGTCAGACTGGTACGGCATCGAGCCGTGACCCGGCGTTCCGCGCACGCGAATGCGCGTCCACTGCGAGCCCTTCTCCGCCGCGATGAGCGGCAGCTTCGGCGACCCCCCGGCGAGCGGGAAGCGCATGCCGCCGAACTCGGTCACGAGAAAATCTGCTTTGACGTCGTCCCAGGCGTGCTCGGTGAGCCACGCGGCGCCGTGGGTGCCGAGCGCTTCCTCGTCGGCGACCGCCGAGTAGATGAACGTTCCCTTCGGACGGAAGCCCGATGTGAGGAGCCGCCGCACCGCGACGGCCATCGACGCGGTGACCCCGAGCATGTCGATCGCACCGCGGCCCCAGATCTCGCCGTCGATGAGCTCGCCAGCGAACGGATCATGCCGCCAGCCCGACGGCGTGACCGGCACGACGTCGGTGTGCCCCATGAAATGGAGCGACGGCGCCTCCGGATCGGTGCCCTCGATCCGCAGGACGAGACTCGCTCTGCCCGGGACCGGCTCATATCGCTTCATCTCGACGCCGGGCACGCGCAGATAGCTCTCGAGCAAGTCCACGCTGCGGATCTCGTGACCAGACTCGGGCGTGCCCTCGTTCACGCAGGAGTTGCGGATGAGGCGCTGGAGCACGTCGGTCGTCTCGGCGCTCACGTCGGTCATCACAGTGCCCATCATGCCTCCATCCTGATCTCTTCGAGATCGAGCTCGCGCTCGATGCTCCGGAGCGCATCGTCGTCGATCGCGCCGCGGTCGCGCATCGCGCGCAACGCGTCGCGCTGGGCGTCGATCACGTCACTGCGGATCTGCCGGTGCTCGACGAGCTCCTGCTCGGCCTCGTTGCCTGGCGCCTCGTGGAGCTGCTCCTCGTGCTCCGCGCGATGCTGGTAGCTCGTCCGGAGCTGATCGATCAGCGGTTTGTGATCGGGCCACTTCTTCTCCAGCTCATCGATTCGCCTGAGCGCCTGCTCGATCAGCTCCTGCCGTGCGTGCGACTCCTCGTGGCCCTCATCGCTGTCGCTCCCAAGGCGGAGCGCCCGGATCACGAGCGGCAACGTCAGACCCTGTCCGACGAGCGTCACGAGGATGACCGTGAAGGTGATGACGATGATCGCGTCGCGCGCCGGAAGCGCACTGCCGGGCAGCGAGACCGGAAGGGCGAGCGCCGCGGCAAGCGAGACCACGCCGCGCATGCCCGCCCACGAAAGAACGAGGGACTCTCGAAGTCGGGTGCGCCGCTGATCGTCCGACAGCAGCTCGCGAACGCTCATCCCGATGACCCAGAGGGCGCGGACAGCGATGAGCGCAGCGCTCACGAGGATTCCCACGGCGGCGAGCTGAAGGAGCGTGGTGCGATCCATCTGTCTGGAGATGCTCGCGATCTGGAAGCCGATCGAGAGGAACACGATGCCGTTCAGGAGGAAGACAAGACTCTCCCAGGTCGCGCGACCGGCGAGGCGCGCCTCGGAGCCCATGATCTGCGACGACCGCCTGCCGATGAACAGACCCGCGGTCACAGCTGCCAGGACGCCCGAGACGCCCAACGCCTCGGCTGGGAGGTACGCGGCGTAGGGCGTGAGCAACGAGATGGTGATCTCGACGGGCGTGTCGTCGATTCGAGTGCGCACCCACACCACAATCCAGCCCACGACGAGTCCGATCAGGATGCCGCCGAGAGCAACGAAGACGAAGCTCGCAAGGGATCCGATCACCGAAACGGCGACCGCCGCGGCGGCGGCGCCGACAGCCGCGCGGTAGATCGTGAGCGCCGTTCCATCGTTGAGAAGGCTCTCGCCCTCGAGGATGCTGACGATCCGGCGTGGAACGGCGAGACGCTGGGCGATCGCCGTCGCGGCCACGGCGTCGGGAGGAGAGACGATCGCCCCGAGCGCGACCGCGAGCGGCCACGTCATGCCCGGCACGAGGACCATCGCGGCGGCGGCGACAACCCCGGCGCTCGCGGCGACGAGGCCGACGGCGAGGGACGCGATGTTCTTCAGATTGGTCTTGAAGTCTCGGATCGGAGTGAGGAACGCGCTTACATAAAGGAGCGGCGGCAACACGACGAGGAAGACGATCTCTGGATCGAGCTCGAATCGCGGGATCCCGGGTACGAGCCCGACGACGAGCCCGCCGAGGAGAAGCAGCACCGGATATGGCACGCGGATCTTCCGCGAGACGGTCACGAGCGCGGCGACGATCACGAGGAGGGCGACAAGCAGCACGGCGGTTTGCATCAGCGGATCGGCGCGTTACTCAGTCCTGCACGCCGCCTTTCGTCATCGGGAGCGGATCGAGAACCCGCCGCAGGTCCTTCTCCGGCATGATCTTCGCGTCCTTCGCGACGTCGAACAGCGAGCGCCGTTCCGAGAGGGCCTGCTTGACCAGCGCGGCGGCCTTGGCGTAGCCGATGTGCGGCGAGAGCGCGGTGACGGCGAGCGACGGGCTCGCGTCCATGAGCTCCTGAGCGCGATCCTCGTCCACCTCGAGCCCCGCGATCGCCTTCTCGCGGAGCACGCGCACGGCGTTCGTGAGGATCGTCGCCGAAAAGCAGTTCGCGAAGTTAATGCCGGGCATCATCACGTTGAGCTCGAGCTGGCCGGCCTGGGCGCCGTACGCGACCGCAGTGTCGTTGCCGATCACCTGAAAGCAGACCTGATTCACCATCTCGGGGATCGCGGGATTCACCTTGCCAGGCATGATCGACGAGCCGGGCTGCACCGCGGGGCTGCGCAGCTCGCCGAAGCCGGTGCGCGGTCCCGACACGAGCAGGCGGATGTCGTTGCAGATGCTCGACACCTCGATCGCCGAGGTGCGCATGCCGCTCGCGATGCGGACGAATGGCGCCATCGACTGCATCGCGGAGAAGAGGTTCTTCGCAGGCTTGATGGGCTCTCCGTACCACTCCGCCAGATACGCGCACACGCGATCCCGGAACTGCGGATCGGCGTTGAGACCCGTCCCAGCCGCCGTGCCACCGATGCCGAGCTCGCAGAGCTCGGCGCGTCCGGCGCGCAGGCGAGCCGCCGCGCCGCGGATGCGCTCGGCCCAACCCGAAAATTCCTGACCGAACGTGATCGGCACCGCGTCCTGCAAGTGCGTGCGACCCGGTTTCACGGTGTCGGCGTAGCGCGACGCTTTCTCGGTGATCGCGTCGGCGAGCGTGTCGAGCTCCGCGCAGAGCGTCTTGGTGAGCTCGAGCAGCGCGAGGCGCATCGCCGTGGGGGTCGTGTCGTTCGTCGACTGCGCCATGTTCACGTGGTCGTTCGGGTTGACATGCTCGTAGGTGCCGAGGCCGCCACCGAGAATTTGGTTCGCGCGATTGGCAAGAACCTCGTTCACGTTCATGTGGAACGAGACGCCGGCCCCCGAGTGGAATACATCGACAACGAATTGATCCATGTGCTTTCCGGCGAGCACTTCGTCGCATGCGGCGAGGATCGAGTCCTTCCGCCGCTCGTCGAGCCGCCCGGCCTCGCCGTTCGCGAGCGCGGCGGCCCGCTTGATTCGAACGAAGGCTCGGATGAACGCCGGGAAGGCGCGATAACCGCTGATCGGGTAGTTATCGATCGCGCGCTGGGTTTGCGCGCCCCATAAGGCGGTGGCGGGGACCTCGATCTCGCCCAGCGTGTCACGCTCGCGACGAGAGCTCACCGCGAACGTACAATAAACGTTCCGAAGTGCAAAAGAACCGGCTGACCTGGATGATCGGCGGACCCCAGGGAAGCGGAATTAACGCATCCGCCGAGGTGTTCGCCAAGGCTTGCTCCCGAGCGGGTCTGCGCGTCTACGCGAACATCGAATACCACTCGAACATCATGGGAAAGCACTCCTTCTATCGCGTCCGCGTCGACGACGACGACGTGCGTTCATATAAGGACAAGGCCGATATCCTCGTCGCGCTCGATCTCGAGACGCTCGCCGGTGACGGCGACCATCGCCGCTGGGCTACGCATTGGGGCCATCTTGCCGAGATCAACGACGGCGGCGGCGTCATCTTTGACAGCGAGATCGGATTCGACCCGGCGACGGCGAACCGGCCGGACCTGCGCTTCTACCCCGTGCCGTTCATGGAGATCATCAAGAAGGCGCTCGAGGAGGTCGGCAAGGGCGAGCAAGCGCGCCGGTATGAGGTCATGAAGAACACCGTCGGCCTCGGCGCGTCGCTCGCGCTCTGCGAGTATCCGTTCGACCTCGTCGCCGAGGTCATCCGCTCGCAGTTCAAGGGAAAGCGCGCCGAGGTCGGCGAGCTGAACGTGCGCGCCGCGAAGCTCGCATTCGAGCACGTGAAGCAGCACGAGAGCGCGAAAGACTTCCCGTACACGCTGAAGCCCGGCAAGGAGCCCAAGGCGCGGATCCTCGCGAAGGGCTACGAGATCCACGCGATCGCGAAGCTGAAGGCCGGCTGCGCCTTCCAGACCTACTACCCCATCTCACCGGCGACGGACGAGAGCGTCTTCCTGGAACGGCAACAGCGCGATTACAACCTGCTCGTCGTGCAGTGCGAGGACGAGATCAGCTCGATCAATATGGCCGTCGGCGCCGCGCACATGGGCGTGCGCGCCGCGACCGCGACAAGCGGCCCCGGCTTCGCGCTGATGGTCGAGGGCATCGGCTTCGCCGCGATCACCGAGTGCCCCGGGCCGGTGCTCGTCATGTACCAGCGCGGCGGGCCGTCGACCGGCATGCCGACGCGTCAGGAGCAGGGCGACCTGCAATTCGCGCTGCATCCCGCGCAAGGCGACTTCCCGCACATCGTGACCGCGCCGGGCGACCTGCGCGAGGCCTACCAGGACACGTTCTCCGCTTTCAACTGGGCGGAGCGCTACCAGATGCCGATCATCGTGCTCAGCGACAAGAAGCTCGCGTCGGTCTACACGACGATCGACAAACTCGAGCTCAAATGGGATCAGATCGATCGGGGCGAGCGGTTCACGGGGAGCGAGTGGACGGCGGTCGACGCGAAGGGCGCGAACGACGCCGGCACGCAGGCCGGGCACAACGGGAACGGGCACGGCAAGATGGACCTCGCGAACGTGAAGGAGTACCTGCGTTACGCGTTCGCGAAGGATGGCATCTCGCCGCGCTCTCGCCCAGGCATCAAGGGTGGACGCCACTGGATCACGAGCGACGAGCACGATCCCGACGGACACATCACCGAGGGCGTCGAGATGCGCGTCGCGATGATGGAAAAGCGTATGGGCAAGCTGAAGCTCGCGCAGCGCGCGATCCCCGAGGAGCAGCAGTACTTCCTCCACGGCCCGAAGGACGCCGAGCTCACCGTGCTCGGATGGGGCTCGACGAAGGGGACCATCCTCGACGCGCTCAAGGTGCTCGAGGCGCAGGGCAAGAAGATCAACTTCCTGCAGTGCCGCCTGATGAAGCCGTTCCCGGCGCAGGCGGTCGGTGACATCCTGCGGAAAGCGAAGCGCATCGTGTCGATCGAGGAGAACTATTCGGGCCAGCTCGCGCAGGTAGTCCAAGAGCACACCGGCGTGATGATCAATGAGCGCATCAATAAGTTCGACGGCCGCCCCTTCAGCGAGGATGAAGTCGTGAACGCGCTCGCGAAGGTGTACGAAGGCGCGAAGGCCGAACCGGTGGTGACGCATGTCCATTAACTCGCCCGCGAAGCCGCGCGCGATCAAGGACTACAAAAGCGATCTGCACAACGATTGGTGTCCTGGCTGCGGTGATTTTGGGATCCTCACCGGAATCCAAATGGCGCTGCAGCAAATGCAGATCGAGCCTGACAAGCTCGCGGTCTACAGCGGCATCGGCTGCAGCGGGAAGACGCCCCACTACATCAACGGGTACGGGTTCCACACGCTGCACGGCCGCGTGCTCACCGTCGCGACTGGCGGCCGCCTCGCGAACACCGACCTCACCGTGCTCGCGCTCGGCGGTGACGGCGATGGCTACGGGATCGGCGCGGGCTATTTCGTCGGCGCGGGCCGGCGGAACGCCGACTTTGCCTACATCGTCCACAACAACAACGTGTATGGACTCACGAAGGGTCAGGCCTCACCCACCCTCTCGAAGGGCAAGAAGACGAAGTCGATGCCCGAACAGGCGATCCAGGACGGCATCAACCCGGTCGCGATGGCCGTCGCCTCGGGCTACACGTTCATCGCGCGCGGCTACGCGCTCGAGCCGAAGTACCTCGCGTCGATCATCGTGAAGGCGATCCAGCACAAGGGCTCAGCCCTCGTCGACGTGCTGCAGACGTGCCCGACGTACAACGACCTCTACACAAAGGAGTGGTATGAGGGCGCGGATCTTCCCGAGAAGCGTTCGCGCCTCTACAAGCTCGAGGACAAGGGGTACGACGGGAAGGTGCAGGACCCGACCGACGCGCAGGAGATCGTCGCGAAGAAAGCCGCGGCAGTCGCGCGAAGCTACGAGACGGACCCCATCCCGATCGGCATCTACTACCAGGTCGAGCTCCCGACATATGAGGAGGCCGTCGGCCAGAGAATTCCTGCCCTCGCCGAGAAGCCGCTCGTCGAGCAGGACGTCTTCCATCGCGATGTAACACCGCTTCTCGAGGCGATGCGCTAGCCGCGCTTCGACAGGTGTGGCTGCTGCGCGCTCAACCGCGATGTTCGCACGCTTTTGAGACAAGTCGGGAGCAGCTGAAACCGGATCGCGCGTTCCCTTGGTTGTTGCGGCTCGCTACCTTTCCGAGTCTGTGCCACTCCCGACGACAGGCAGTCTGACCCACCCGACGCACACGTTCCGCGGCGTCGTTTCCGGCATCGTCGCCGGGCTCCTCATGCTCGCCGCGACCGCACCTGCCGCCGCCATGCAGCAGCCGTACGGCGTCGCCCCTGCGCCCACATCGATGAACACCTCACCCGCCACCGACGTGTGCCCAGCCGGGAACCAAAACGCACCGACTCAAACTGTCTACCTGCCGAACATAACAAAGACTCTCGGCGGGGCCGCCGGCTGGGTCACGCCGTTCATCGTCCAGAACACCGGATCCGCCGCGACGAACCTCGAGATCTCCTTTTACAAGTTCTCCGACGGCAGCTGCGTTGCGCGGCGCACTGTGTCAACGCTCGCTGCCGCATCGAGCTTCGCCGATGTCCCGAACAACGACACCGACCTGCCTGACAACACGCAGTTCTCGGTCATCGTGAAGAGCTTTGGATCGACGATCGTTTCGGTCGTCAACGAGCACGCGGGCAGCGGAACGCGAGCCGAAGCTCTCTCGTACGTCGGTGTTTCGACCGGCGCCACGACCGTGTCACTGCCGAACATCGTCCGGCGCTTCTTCGGTTATCACACGCCGTTCATCATCCAGAATCTCGGCGCCGCCACCACCACGGCGACCGCGAGCTTCAAGCCATTCAGCGGTGGGTCGAGCGTCACCGTCGTGCGCAACATCGCACCCGGCCAGTCGCAGTTCGTAGAGCCGAACATCGAAGGAGTCCTGACCGACGGCGCGCAGTACGCGGTCACGGTGACGTCAGTCCAGCCCATCGCGGTCGTTGTGAACACCCACAACGACGACGCGACAACGGAGAAGCCCGTCGCCTATTCGACGAACGGGATCGTCGCCGGGGCAGATGCCGTGTACGGTCCGTACGCCCCGAAGAACGCCGATGACCTGGGATTCGTCGCGACGATGAGTACGATCGTCGTCCAGAACCTCGCATCCTTGCCGGTCGCGCCTGAGCTCGCGTTCCGACCGCTCGGCGGCGGTCTACCGACGACGTTCACCGGCCCGACGACGGCGACCGGTGCCGCCTGGGCGTTCGACCTGCGCTACCAGAACGGCATCGCAGGCGGAACCCTCTGCGGCAAGGTCGCATCCCCGGGTTGCCTGGCCGACGGCGAGTACTCGTTCGTCGCGTCGTCCCCTGGAAGCACGCTCGCGGCTGCCGTCAACGTGATCAGTCCAACAAGTGCCATGGGCTACACCGCGATCGCGCAGCCCGCTCCGAAGATCTTTCTGCCGAACGTGACTCGGACGCTCGGCGGAGCGACCGGCTGGACGACTCCGATCCTGCTGCAGAGTGGCGCGGCGAGAGCCGCGGAGCTCCAGTGGCGGCGATTCAGTGATGGACAGCTGGTGACCACGCAAAACGTCACGTTCGCTTTGGGCGCCAGCATCCGGATCGACCCGCGGAACGTCACCGGCCTCGCCGAGAACACCCAATATGCCGTCACGATCAGCGGCACCGACGGGACGATCGCGGCTGTCGTGACCGAGCTGAACTTCCAGGGCGGCGACGGCACGATGGCTTATGAGGGTTTCGCCGCGCCGTAGGCGCACCTCGCGAGAGGAAATCCCCTCTGCTACCCGCCCGATGCGATCCGTGCCGCGCTCGTCGCTACATTTCGAGCCGTGGAACGTCCCGCAGTGAAGCCCGACTCGCCCGCGCCCGCCGCGATGGTCGTCGCGCGCATGCCCACGTTCGAGCTCTGGATCGCGTTCGTCTTCAGCCTCGTCCCCCACGTTGCGGGTCTCGTCGTTGGTGGCTACGGGCAGATCATCACGAACGCGCCGCTCGCGGTCATCGTGACGATCATCGACGTAGTCGCTCTCGTGATTGCCTATCTGCAGTTCCGCGAGGATTCCCATGCGCGACTCGCATCGCACTGGCTCGTGTGGGTGACGATCGGGGTCGGAGCCATCTGGTTCATCTACGCCCTCTTCGTGGGGACGCTTCTCGTTCTCGGTCAGCTTTTCTGCATCAACCAGGATTGCCGCGGTCCCATTCGCTGAGCGGGGTCGAGCTCGTGCAGAGCTCGTGCGAGCCATCCGCGCGGGTGCGCTCGAAGAAGAAGCGCACCGAGTCGCCGACGACAACGCTCTCGACGTAGCGCACCGTTCCCGGTCCACCCGCAGCGCCAACCGCCGGCCCCGAACCAATCCGCTCCCATGTCCGCAGATCGGTGCTTCGCGCCATGCCACAGCGCTCCTCGTAGTTCTCGCTGATGTCGGAGGCTCCGTCGTACAGCCCGATCCACTCGTCGCCCGATCGAAACGCTGTCGTGAGACGAGCGGTGGCTTTATCCCAGCCCTTCGCGGAAGCCGCGAACACTCGTCCCTCCCACTTCCAGCGCAAGCCATCCGCGCTCGTCGCGAGGCCCGTTTCGGATTTCACCGCGCCAGTCGACAGCGCATCGCCGCTCCCATGCAGCTTTCGCTCGTCGCCCGGCGGGCGCTCACCGTAGGAGACGAACATCCACCAGCGATCATCGACTCGCCGAAGCCACGGATCTTTCACTGCGACTGCCTTTGCCCCGTCCGCGTCGAGCGCCAGTCGGCGCGCGGCCGGATCGAACGAGTGGGCGCTGCCGGCCTCGATCACGTCGATCCGCCAGCGACCGTCGACGCCGTCGACGTAACTCACGTATAGCCGCCATGTGCGGCCGTCGCGGAGAATCGCGCATCGCTCGATCGATGGGCTACCGAAGTCTTCGCGGGTCGCGCGCCAGATCGTCTTGAACCGCTCCCCGTCACCTCGTGCGACGCGCAACTCGCCACCGCGCCGCGGCCGAGGCCAGCGCAGGCGATAGACCAGAAAGACGGTGTCGCCGTCACTAAACGATCCTGGCGCGCCAGCCCAGTGTCCGGGGG
>Ga0209161_10004339_pt1 | contig 11289 bp, 9 predicted proteins | sample GraSoiAngelo_155_FD_186169 | JGI IMG/M metagenome (GOLD analysis project Ga0209161, IMG submission 186169) | Grasslands soil microbial communities from the Angelo Coastal Reserve, California, USA - 14_1009_13_30cm (SPAdes) (version 2) | ecosystem: Environmental > Terrestrial > Soil > Grasslands ...
AGAAAATGGAGGCCGTGGGCCGCCTGGCCGGCGGCATCGCCCACGACTTCAATAACCTGCTCACCGCCATCCTCGGCTCCGTGGATTTCTTGCGCCGGGCGCTCGGTCCCGACCACCCGGAGCACGCGGAGACGGAGGAGATCCAGAAGGCGGCGGTCCGGGCGGCGGACCTGACGCGCCAGCTCCTGGCGTTCAGCCGGCAACAGGTGCTCGCGCCCAAGGTGCTCGAAGTGGATGCGCTGGTGGCCAACCTGGAGAAGATGCTGCGTCGCCTGATCAGCGAGGACGTCGAATTGCGGTTCGCGCCCCAAGCACCCCGCGCTGCCGTCCGAGTCGATCCCGGGCAGCTCGAGCAGGTCATCGTGAACCTGGTCGTCAACGCGCGCGACGCCATGCCGCGTGGCGGCAAGCTCACGATCGAGACCGCCACCGTGGATCTCGATGCCGCGTACGCGTGGGAGCACGGGACCGTCGAGCCCGGCCGCTATGTGATGCTCGCGGTGACCGACACGGGTGTCGGTATCGATCGCGCGGAACAGGCGCGGTTGTTCGAGCCGTTCTTCACCACCAAGGAATTCGGCAAGGGCACGGGCCTCGGGCTCGCGACCGTGTACGGCATCGTGAAGCAGAGCGGCGGCTACATCTGGGTGTACAGCGAGCCGGGGCAGGGGGCCACGTTCAAAGTCTACCTGCCACGAGTCGAGCCAGCCGGGGAGCCGGTCGTCGCTCGCCCCTCACCCGCCCGCGCCCCGGGCGGCACCGAGACCATTCTGCTCGCGGAAGACGAAGCCGCCGTGCGCAACCTCGCGCGTCGCGTGCTCGAGAAGCACGGCTACACGCTGCTGCTCGCCGCAACCGGGCGGGACGGCGTCCGACTGGCGACGCAGCACGCCGGGCCGATCGACCTCCTGGTGACCGACGTGGTCATGCCCGAGATGGGGGGGCGCGAGCTGGCACAATGCCTCACGGCCCTGCAGCCCGGCCTCAAAGTGCTCTACCTATCTGGCTACACCGATGATATGATCGTGCGCCACGGCGTGCTCGAGGCGGGCGTCGCCTTCCTCCAAAAGCCGTTCACGCCGGACACGCTGTTGCGCAAGATACGGGAGGTGCTCGATGGTACGCAGTAGGCGGGCATGGTATCCGATGAGGCTGAGGCGCAGCTGATGGACGAGGGCGCTGACGACTACATCCGCAAGCCGCTCGAGCCCGCCGTCCAAGACGCCACAGGCTCGTAGGATGAGGACGTCCCGTCAGTCCAGAGGCTCCCGCCAGAAGGTCCTCGTCATCGAGGACGATCCCGTCGCGCTCGCGGACCTGCAGGCTCGACTGGAAGCCAACGGCTATGTCGTTGCGCGGGCGGCGGACGCCGCGTCGGCCATGACCGTCGTGAACCGCGAGCGCCCCGACCTCATCCTGCTCGACCTGGGACTCCCCGCCGGCGACGGGTTTCTCGTGCTGGAGCGACTGCGCAAGATCGAGACGCTCGCCGCCATCCCCGTGCTCGTCGTTACCGGCCGCAGCGATCCGGAAACCCGGAAGCGCGTGGAGGCGCTGGGCGTCCCGCCCGTCCTCGTGAAACCCGTACAGACCGAAGCGCTGCTGGCCGCCATCAGCGAGGCCCTGGAGACCAGGTCGGCGTAGACCTGTCGCACCGGCGCCCCTCGATGCCGCAAAAACGCCCTATCCTGGCTGCGGCGGTCTCGCGATGTTGCGCAACCGACGGTGACTACCCCAAATAGAGCCATGTCTCGAGACCCGGCGGCGCTCGCCGCCGACGAGGAGCCCCGCGTCCAAGCCGAGGTGCGACGCGCAGCCCTCCGGCAGCTGGTCGCGGGCGGCCCGCTTGCCGAGTCGGTCCACATCGTGCTCGTCACGGTCGTCGCCGCCGTGGTGTGGAATTCCCAGCCGGTCGGACTCACGCTCGGGTGGGTCGGCGCGGTCGCCGCCGCCGCTGGGTTGCGGAGCTGGTGGCGTCTGCGCGCCACAAAGCGCGTCCTCTCCGCCGAGGAAGCCCTGCGGGGAGTACGCCTGACAGTGGCCGGAGTGGGCCTGGCATGGGGCTTCGGAGCCGCTGCGGCGATCCCGGCTCTGGGCCTCGACGAAGCGGCCCTCATCCTCGTGGTGCTCGCAGGTCTCGTGGCTGGTGCGACCGGTACGCTGGTCGGCGACCGGCGCAGCTTCCTCTACCTCCTGCTGACCGTACTGAGCCCGCTGCCCATCGGCATCCTCTTGCAGGGCCACTCCCGGCAACATGTCATGGCGATCGTCCTGATCGCGATGTTCGCTTGGGGCATGGACCGGGTGCATCGGCGTGCTCACCGCACCTTCGCCGAGCGAGTCCGAGCAGCGGCTTTGCTGGAGCGATCCACCCAGGAATTGGCCCGTCAACACGCCTACCTCGATGCGCTGATCGCGAGCACGCCGGTGGCTATCGCCGTGCTGGACGACCAGCGCGTGGTGCGCAGCGTAAACCCGGCGTTCGAAGGCCTGTTCGGGTACTCCGCGGCCGAGGTCGTGGGCGCCGGGATCGACGGGTTGATCGTGCCGGAGGCCTTGCGCTCCGAGTCGAGCGAGTTGGAGACGCGGGTTCGGCGGGGGGAAGTCGTTCGCGTGGAGCTCGAGCGAATGCGCAAGGACGGCCGGCGCATCCAGGTCCGCCTCTCGGCTGCCGCCGTAAGGGCCGCCGCCGACGGCGCGCTCGTCGCCCTGTACGAGGACATCAGCGATCGCAAGGCGGCGGAAGCGGCGATGCGCGAGGCGCGGGACCTCGCGGAGCGCGTGGCCCGGGCCCGCAGCGCCTTCCTGGCCAACATGAGCCACGAGATCCGCACACCGATGAACGCGGTGCTCGGTTTCGTCGAGCTGGTGCTGGACACGGAGCTGGCCCCGGAGCAGCGGCGGGCCCTGGAGCTGGTGCGGACCTCGTCCGAGGCATTGCTCACCATCCTCAACGACATCCTGGACTACTCGAAGATCGAGGCGGAGCATCTCGAGCTCGAAGCGATTCCGTTCGACCTGCCCAAGGTGGTGCACGCGACCGCCACCCTGCTTGCCGTCCGGGCGCGCGAGAAGCACCTCGAGCTGACCGTGGACGTTCTTCCCGACGTTCCGCAAATGGTTCGGGGCGATCCGACCCGGGTGCGCCAGGTGCTCATGAACCTGATCGGCAACGCGATCAAGTTCACGGATCAAGGTGAGGTGGATGTGTCGGCCAGCGTGGTTCGGCGCGACGCCGGCGGGGCGACGGTGCAGTTCCGCGTGCGGGACACGGGGATCGGCATCTCGCCGGAGCAGCTCGGGACCATCTTCCAGGAGTTCACGCAGGCGGACGCGTCGATGACGCGCCGCTACGGCGGGACGGGCCTCGGCCTCGCGATCTCGCGGCGCTTGGTGGCGCTGATGGGCGGTGAGCTGGCCGTCACGAGCGAGGTGGGCCATGGCAGCGAATTCAGCTTCGCCCTCACCCTCCCGCTCGAGGCGGCTCAAGCCGCGGCCCGCGCCACCGTCTCCCTCGGCGGGCGCCGGCTCCTGGTGGTGGATGATAACGAAACCAACCGCCGCATCGTCCGGGACATGCTGGGCGCGGAGGGGATGGCCGTCCACGAGGCGCCCCGCGCCGATGCCGGCCTCGAGGCGCTGCGCCGCGCTGCCCGCGCGGGAACGCCCTACGACCTCGCGATCCTCGACGCCCAGATGCCGGACCAGGACGGCTTCGAGCTCGCCACCGCCATCCGCGCCGATCGCGCGCTGGCGGCGACGCGGCTCCTGATCCTCACCTCGGCGGGGCAGCGCGGCGACGGCGAGCGGTGCCGGCAGCTGGGTATCCAGGCCTATCTCACCAAGCCCATCGCGCGGGCCGATCTGGTCGAGGCCGTGGGCACGGTGCTGGCCGGCACCGTGTCGGCCCCGGGCGCGGCCGACCTGGTCACGCGCCACTCGATCGCCGAGTCGCGCCACGCCCTGCGAATCCTCCTGGCGGAGGACAACCCGGTCAATCAGCAGGTGGCGACGGCCATGCTCCTGAAGCGGGGGCACCAGGTGGACGTCGTGAGCAACGGGCGCGAAGCGGTGGACGCAGTGGCCCGAGTGCGCTACGACGTCGTGCTCATGGACATCCAGATGCCCGAGATGGACGGGTTCGAGGCCACGGCGAAGATCCGTGCCCTGCCACAGGGCCGGACACTCCCGATCATTGCCCTCACGGCCCACGCGCTCAGCGGGGAGCGCGAGCGTTGTCTGGAGCGCGGGATGAGCGGTTATCTCGCGAAGCCGTTCAAAGCGCACGACCTGTTCGCCGTCGTCGAAGGGCGGGGTGCCCACGCGGCCGACACCAGCGCCGCGCCGTCACCTGCCGTAGACCTCGCGGCCTTCCGGCGGACCATGGAAGAGGCGGGGGCGGCCGAGGCGGTGGACGGGATCCTCGAGACCTTCGTGGCGACCATGCCGCAGCGCCTGGACGCCCTCGCCGCTGCCGCCCGCGACGCCGAGGCCGAGCCGCTGCAGCGGGCGGCGCATGCCTTCAAGTCGGCCGCCGGGACGATCGGCGCGGGCCGCCTGGCCGCGCTGCTCGAGGACATGGAGCGCGCCGCGCGGGATGGCGATGTGGCTGGGGCGTGTGACAAACTTGAGCACGTACGCGGCGAGGCGCAGGCCGCGCTCAATTACCTTCGGACGGCGACGAAAGGCGGGTAGGATGGCTAACGCGATCCCCGTGCTGGTCGTGGACGACGACGCGGTATCGAGCGCCCAGCTCGGTGCGCTCGCGAAAGCGGCCGGGTACGACGTCAAGAGCGCCTACGACGGCCGCGAGGCTTGGGAGCTGCTCCAGCTGGCGCGCATTCCCATCGTGATCTCCGACTGGTACATGCCGGAGATGGACGGCCCGGAGCTGTGCCGCCGCATCCGCTCCCGTGTGCGCGAGCCGTACGTCTATTTCATCCTCGTCACCGCACGCGGCGGCAAGCAACAGTATCTGGCCGGAATGGAGGCGGGGGCGGACGACTTCATCGCCAAGCCGGTGGACCCGGACGAGCTGCGCGCCCGGCTCAAGGTCGCGGAGCGCATCCTCGGCCTGCGCAAAGAGATCGAGCAGCTCGAGGTGTTGCTCCCCATCTGCTCCTACTGCAAGCGAATTCGGAACGACAAGGAAGAGTGGGAGCCGCTGGAGCAGTACATCGAGCAGCACTTCGAACAGCTGCTCAGCCACGGCATCTGTCCCGACTGCTACATCAAGTACGTCCAGCCGCAGCTCGATCAGGGCACGTCTTCGTGACAGAACCCGTCACACAACCACCGCCGGCCCAAACAGCGGCCGGCGGCTGGTGGGCTACGGTGCGGGAGGCGCTGCGCGGCTCGCGCCACGACTACACCTCCGGCCCGCTGGGTCGGGCGATCGTGCTGCTCGCGATTCCCATGGTCGCCGAAATGATCATGGAGTCGTTGTTCGCGGTGTGGGACGTGTATTGGGTCGGCCGGGTGGGGCCGGCGGCCCAGGCCACGGTCGGGCTGACGGAGTCGCTCCTCACCCTCATTTACACCGCCGCCATGGGGCTCTCGATCGGCGTCACGGCCATGGTGGCGCGGCGTATCGGCGAGAAGAATCTCGCGGGGGCGGCCGAGGCGGCGGTGCAGGGGATCGCGCTGGGCGTGATCGCGGCCGTGTTGACCGGGGCGATCGGCGTGGCCGTCGCGCCGCGTCTCCTCGCCCTCATGGGCGCGAGCCCCGAAGTGCTGACCATCGGGAGCACGTACGCGCGGATCATGCTCGGCGGGAACGTCGTGATCCTGCTGCTGTTCCTGATCAACGCGGTGTTCCGGGGCGCGGGCGACGCGGCGATCGCCATGCGCGTGCTGTGGCTCGCGAACAGCATCAATATCCTGCTCGGGCCCTGCCTGATCCTGGGTCTCGGGCCGTTCCCGCGCCTCGGCGTGACCGGAGCGGCGATCGCGACCACGATCGGCCGCGGCACCGGTGTCCTGTATCAGCTGTATCGCCTGTGGCGCGGCGACGCCCGCGTATCCATCCGGCGCGCGCAGCTCACGCTCCAACCCGCCGTGATGCGCACGATGTTGCGGCTCTCGGGCACGGGCACGTTCCAGGTGCTGATCGGGACCGCGAGCTGGATCTTCCTGGTCCGGATCATTTCGAGCTTCGGGACGGAGGCAATCGCGGGGTACCAGATCGCGATCCGGATCATCGTGTTTGCGCTGCTGCCGTCGTGGGGACTCGCCAATGCCGCGGCGACGCTGGTCGGGCAGAACCTCGGCGCCGGCCGCCCCGAACGCGGCGAACGCGCGGTGTGGCTTGCCGGGTTCTACAACATGCTGTGCCTCGGCGGCGTGGGCGCCCTGTTCGTGGTGTTCGCCGGACCGATCACCGGCGTGTTCACTCGCGACCCCGGCGTGGCGCCGATCGCCGCCCAGTGCCTGCGCACCATCAGCTATGGGTTCCTGTTCTACGCCTGGGGCATGGTGATCACGCAGTCGTTCAACGGCGCCGGGGACACGTGGACGCCGACGTGGATCAACCTGGGCTGCTTCTGGCTGTGGGAGATTCCGCTGGCGTACGTGCTGGCGGTGCATGGCAAGCTCGGACCCTTCGGCGTGGCCCTCGCGGTCACGATCGCGTTCTCGACCGTCGCCGTCGTCAGCGCGCTGCTCTTCCGCCGCGGGCGTTGGAAGGAGCGGCGCGTCTAGCCGCCTGCCTTAGGCAGCTGTTGCGTCGACGCATCGCCCCTCGCCGCTTGACAGCGGAACGGCGACGAACCCACCCTGGTACTAGCGAACGACAATCAGTTCGTCGGAACTATGAGGAGCGCAGGCGTGGACGCGAAAGAGCTGCTCGACAGTCTCGACGTCGGTGTTCTGGCCATGGCGCCCGACTGGACGATCGCCGCATGGTCGGCGGCGGCGGCGCGGATCACCGCGCTGCCGGCGGACCGGGTGGTGGGTGGGAGCATCTGGATCGCCTTCCCGGCGGCGAAGGGCACCGAGCTCGAGCTCGTGCTGGTCGACGTACTGGCCGACGGCAAGCCCCGCACGTTCCTCGCGCCCGCGGGAACGCCCGAGGTCGCGGGCACGGTGCTAGAGATCCGGGTCACCCGCGGCCCGGAGGATCATCTCGTCCTCTCCTTCCGGCCGGTGCACGAGGAGCTCGCGCCGGAGTCTCGTGCGGCGCAGCTCTTGAGCGCGCTCGAGGCGGAGCGCCGGCTGTATCTGCAGCTGTTCAGCTCGCTGCCCACACCCGCTCTGGTGCTCTCTCCGGGCGGCCAGATTCTCGATGCCAACCCCGAGGGAGCGAACCTGTTGGGCGGGGCGGATGCGACGGCGCTGCGCGGCCGCGTACTGACGGAGTGGGCTCCCGCGGCACAGCGGGGGATGCTCGCCGCCGGGCTACGGCACGCCGTCACCAAACGGCAGGACGTGGCGCTCTCCTTCGAATTCGCCGGTGAGCCGGCGCGGGAGGTACGCGCCGTCGTCGTGAACGTGGATCCCGTGCGTGCGGCACCGAAGCTCCTGTTCCTCGCCCTCGACGTGTCGCGCGAGATCCTCTTGCAACAGCGGTTGCTCCAGGCCGACCGGCTCTCACAGCTCGGCGCCCTGGTGTCGGGCGTGGCGCACGAGCTCAATAATCCGCTGGCCGCGATCGCGGCCTTCGGCGAGGCGCTTGCCCTGGAGCCACATCAGTCGGACCTGCAGGAGAGCGCCGAGGTGATTCGGAGCGAAGCAATGCGGGCCGGTCGCATCGTCCAGACGTTGCTCGACTTCGCCCGCCAGCGGCCGCGCATGCAAACCGCCGTGGACCTCGGGGAGATCGCCGATCGCGTGCTCGCGCTGCAGCGCAGCGCGCTCAAGAAAGCGCGCATCCGCGCCACGATATCGATTCCCCAAGACGTCCCCGCTGTGTCGGGCGACCCGCAGGAGCTGCAGCAGGTGATGCTCAACGCCGTGGTGAACGCCGGGCAGGCGATCGAGGGCACGGGTCGTCCGGGCCAGATCGCCATCGCGGGTCGCTCCACCGACCACCACGTGCTGGTGACCGTAGACGACACGGGCCCCGGCGTGCCACCTGAGATCCTCGACCGCGTATTCGAGCCGTTTTTCTCGACCAAAGCAGAGCACGGCACCGGACTGGGGTTGGCGATCAGCTTCGGACTGGTGCGGGGCATGGGCGGCCGGATGTGGATGCAGAACGTCGAAGGGGGCGGGGCCCGGCTGTCGTTCGAGCTGCCCGCGGACGCAGGCAGCCCCGACGCCGCGGCGCGGGCCCCCGGCCGGCCGGCGGGGCAGCGGCTCTCGCTGCTGGTGGTCGAAGACGAGGAAGCGGTGCGCCGCGCCATGGCGCTGCTCGCCAAACGGCTCGGCCACGAGGTGACCACGGTCGGCCGGTTCGCCGACGCGACCGAGCGTCTCGCCCAACCGGGCGCGCGCTACGACGCTCTCTTGGTGGATGTGCACCTGGACGAAGCGCACACCGGGTTCGACCTGTTCGATCATTTGCGGACCGCGGGTCAGGGGCTCGAGCAGCGCATTGTGTTCACGACGGGGGATTCCATCTCGACGCAGACCCGTGACGCGCTGGAGCGCGCCGCCCGGCCCGTGCTGCGGAAGCCCTTCAGCCTCGACGAGCTGCGAGAGCTGCTGGAGCGCGTGACCGCCGGCTGACGGCGCGGCGCCCACTCTGTATCCCGTTGTCGTCAAGCGAGGCTTCGGTGCGACAGTGAGAGACCAACCTCTTGGCACAACTCCTGCTTCGTTTCGGATGCGAAGCTTGATCATGAGCGCCTCGCGTGAAGCGGTCTCAGCTAACTTGGATAGAGGAAGCAGCGCTGGCCCTGGTCTGGTGGCTCGTTGCCCTGCTGAGCGTCTCGCGGGAGTCGAGCGCCAAGCCCTTCCGACCTGTGCGGTGAGCGGTGGCTGAGCTCCTGGCTCGGCTCCGCCGGGTGCCCCGCCGCGTTGTGCACCGATTGTGCCGGCAGCGGGCCCTCAATGCGCTGCGGGGGCGGGTCCTGAGCCGCGCACAGCCCCTTATGGGCGTTCGCCGTTCCTTGGGCCGAACGCTGCTGGGTGCCCTGGCCATTGAGGCACGAGCTCCGGCCGGGCAATCCCGACCCGGTCTGCGACACGCCCAGAGCCAGGGTGGTCGCCAGCAAGGCGAGAACAACTACGTAGGCACGCATCGTACACTCCTCGCTTCTCCAGGAGACTGAAACTCAAGGAGGGCGCGGCGGCCTCAAGTTGCCCTAGCGGGCATTTTCAGGATCAAACTTGGTCAGATGGCGGGCTGTGGCGCGCGTCACTCAGCCCTCGTACCCACAACCGCAGCATGGGGTTACGACCCCCGCCGCACGGCCGCAGCCGGTGGCGCGACGAACGTTGGGGACGATAGCGTTCAACCATGCCGACGTGCAATGGTCGCAGTTACTGCGTTGTAGCGATGCTCTTGCTCGCCTGGGCCAGCGCTGTGCTGGTGCGCCAACCTCCTTCGCCTCCCCTCACCCGCCAGATACGCTTCAACCCGCCGCAGCTTGACCTCGGTGCTATACCGCGGATGGCGCCGACTGCCTCAAAGGTCAATCCCGACCCGCTCACCTGTCCACTTCAAGGATTCACTCCACTCCACTCCACTCCACTCATCACAGAAATTACTAAACTGTGGCTTACAGCATTTTCTTCTTCAGAATAAACTGAAAACTTTTTATCAACCTTTACCTTTCTGTAATCATTCAGGTCAAACTCGCTGTTTATTTCTTCTGTGACAGGAATAGATAGCTTGCTATGTAAATTCCTGTAATCATAAATTCTTAAACGGTTCAGCGGCTGAATGCTGTTATCAATCCATTTCCATTGCGCATCGGAAAATCTCAGAAAGTTATATATGGTAATGCCTTTGTCGATATGAGCATAATGATCGCTCAAATCAATGGCATGGCTCATCACTCCCCCGCTCTTAGAAAGTGATTTCAGTTTTTGCAAAATGCCTTCAAGAACTTCGGGGTAAACATGTTCGAAGGTATTGTTTGACGTAATCAAATCGATACTTGCATCGGGAAGAGAAAGTTTTCGCGCGTCCATTACAAGGTAGACGATATGATGACGTTCGAGCAAATCCACAAAATCCTTTGAAGGATTTTCGGCTTCCTGCAAAAGAACTTTCAGGCGTTCCTCAGAAATTCCAGGAAGAAGTTTTGAGAGTCTCCCCTTTTTATGGTAATCAAGAAATTTTTTCAAAGTGATATGAACATTCTGCAGATTGCTAAGGGGATTCAAATCAACAGTGGTAATGCTCGATGCGCCATACAAAAATATTCCGGCAGGCACAACCGGGTACCAGCCAGTGCCAATTTCCAGATGCGAAAAATGCTTTGTGGAGTTGTATTTTCTGAAATACTTATAATGATTGGCACAGTGAACCAGACGGTCTTCAAAATATTCATCAGTCAGATGCACTCCTTTTGTAATGTACTTCTGGAAGAAGAAATTAATCCGGCGGCTGAAAGGAAGAAATGAAATTCCCTTTTGCACAATTGCTTTTGCAATCCATCGCATAGCTGGCGAGATTAGAAAAGGCAGCTTTGTCTGGGATCCCCGTTGTGCCTTCCCGATAATATAGCCGAAAAGTGGAGTGGTGGAGTGACTGAAGGTGGACAGGCGGGGCCGCCGAAATTGAACCAGACTGCAGTCTGCGAATGTAGGGCGTCGTACCCCCTCCTCCGGAGGCCGGTAGCCCAGGGCGGAGTGCAGGCGTTTCCCGTTGTAGGCCGCCTCCAAGAAGTACGGGAGTTAGTCGATCGCGTCGTACACGATCGTTGTAGTCGTGCAGCTAAAGGGCGCGTGAGCGCACACGCGAAGCTGCTGGCGGCCCTTGAGGCCGCCCGAAAGGCCAAGCGACAAGTCTCCGCCAGCAGCAAGTACGCCGCGCATGACGGCGGGCGGGACCCCGCGGTCGCGCGGCTAGGCACGTACTTGAAGTCGGTCTACGGCCGGGGTCTGGTCACTCAACGAGAGAACGCCCCGCTAACCAAATGGGACAGCGTGATGGGCAGCGTGACCGTCACGAACGTCTTCATGGTCGACGTTGAAGACGATGTCAACTACCCCTTCAAGAACGAGAAGACCAGCCAGCAGCCGACGCCCATCCACCCGACAAGGTTGAAGACGCGAAGGCTCCGATGATAGTCGTTGTACCGACGCCGGATGAATGAAAAGAAAAGTTCTTGAGTGAGCAATACGAGGAGAAGCAAGACCGTCACTTTCCTGCGACGCGGCAGAAGGTCGTCATATGTG
>Ga0209161_10004340_pt1 | contig 11288 bp, 13 predicted proteins | sample GraSoiAngelo_155_FD_186169 | JGI IMG/M metagenome (GOLD analysis project Ga0209161, IMG submission 186169) | Grasslands soil microbial communities from the Angelo Coastal Reserve, California, USA - 14_1009_13_30cm (SPAdes) (version 2) | ecosystem: Environmental > Terrestrial > Soil > Grasslands...
GATCCGTCGCTGCGAGGGTACCAGCCGCCCGATACGAAATCAGACCGCGCCGAGCGACCGACAACTACCTGTTCTGGGCTCGATCGTGGCGCAGCGTTAGGCCGCTGGCGACGGCTCGCGGTCTTTAGCCGACGACTTTTGCGGCGACTCCCATGGCCAAAGCAACCAGCTCTTCGAACATGCTTCTGTCGAACAGCGACGCGCCGCGCTGCGCGGCCTTCAACCTCTGCGCAGCCTTGGACAACTCTCTATGCACTCTCACAAGCGCTTCGAGACGGGGCGGCGTCCGCTGGGTCCTGAAGGCGTTCCGCAACGCGCGCAGAACCCCGGTCGGCTTACCCTCATGGATGAACGGGTCATGTCCGTTGAGGTCGCTCAAGCTCCTGAGCAAACGATGACGGCGGGCCTCCATAACGAACCAGCGGTAGCGCCGGTCCGCTAGCTTAATCGCCGCGGCAAGACCAAGCTCGAACGGCATATTGAAGCGCGGTACTCCGCCGGAGATGTCAACGCAGGAGAGGTCGTGAACCGATGACCCGCATTCGCGTAGCACGTCGTGGAGCCTCTTCAGGCGGATTTGCCCATCTGCGGGAACTTGCAAGACAGAGCGAGGGATGAAGCCGAGAGCGGACAGCCCTGCTATCAGCGCGAGATAGAGCCACTCATGGTCGCGGTCGAAGGCAAGGTTGATGAAGACGTGGTCGCGCTTTGGACGCAGCGCCCTCCGCATCCGCCGCGCCAGGTCAGCCCCTGCGCTTAGCTTTGACCGCCCTGCGTCGGCGGGAGGCTACGCGAGTTGGCACCCCACCATCCTCGGCAATCTCGGCGACAATTTCCTTGACGCGAGCGACGGCCGTGGCAGACAGGCCAAACTGCTGCGCTGCACGCTCGATCGATGGGCGCGCTACCCGGGCATGAAACGGCGCAGGCTGACTCACAAGCTCAGTAAACCTCAACCCGTGTTATGGGTCAAGGATTCGCTGTCCGCCAGGTCGGCGGTCCCGTCCGGCGCCCGCTAGCCGCCGCTAACCGCGCGGCGACGGCGCAAACGACGACGACGATGCACACAGCTAGCTAGCTGATTTCCCCATTGCGGCCTCCGTCCGCTTCTTCTCGGTGACGCGCTACACATCGATCACGGTGCGTAGGGGTCTCCACACCGGTCTCCCGCGCGCGGCGCCACCGGTTCCAGCGCCACTCGTTCCGCGCGACGCCGCAGAGATAGGCGAGAGTCGTCGTGGCGGAGATGCGGAGCCGCGGCGCGCGCCGGATGCCGTAGACCATGACGAAGACGGCGTCGGCGACGTGGTCCTCCGCGACGGCGATGCCGCAGCGGCAGCGGCCGGCGACGATGCGCGCCGCGCGGCCGCGGAGCGCGTGCAGTGCCACGGCGGCGGCGGCGCGATCCTCCGCCCGCAGGCCGAACCAGGCGGCGACGGACGCGGCGGCCGGGCCGGAGTCCTCGCGCGCCGCGCCGTCAGCCCCTTTTCCGCGGTCTTCCGGCGGCTCGCGTAGCATCCGCCCCCCGTCCCCGGGAATGACGCCCGTCCTACTCAGACCAGCTCCCTCAGCTACAGGGAGCGGGCAGAATGAGCCGTCGTAGGGTGGGCGTTAGGGGCCCTCATCCGCTGGTCGCTGGCCGGGCTCGCTACGGCGGCGAATCTTCGCGGCGGGTGACGCCCGCGCCGCGGCTTCCAGGTCAACGAGCAGAACGCCCGGGGGCTCGGCAGCCCCTTCGCCGGCGAGGCGGCGAGCGCCGAAGAGGCGAGCACGATCTTCTTCAACCCGCGGACCTGACCCCGCTGAAGGGGACGCAGTTCGTGGCCGGGGGTTCGCCATCAAGCCGGCGGCCAACTTCCGCGACAACGGCTCGACCGTGCGCGCCGCTAAGCAGCTCACCTTCCGGGTTGGCGGTATCACAACGGGCCGCATCAAGTGGCCGCTGAGGGGAGGGCATACGGAAGGATTAGGATGGGCGCGGGCCCCTTCAACGTTCAGGCACCTTCCCGCGGTCTATGCGACTGAGCACGGCTAGGACCACGGAAGGCTCGGTAGCCTGGCGGTTGCCTGAAGCGTCTTGGCTCCAGAGAAAGGAGCGTAAGATCAGAGCGTTACGCGCCATCCACCCACCACCAGCCGTGGAAATATCCGCCCCGGGCGCGCCTTCACGTCGTGGCCAGGAACCAGCGGTAGTGCGTCGGGGTCGTGAAGCCCATGCGGCGGTACATCGGCTCGCCCATGGGCGAGGCCTGGAGGCTCATGAAGCGCGCGCCACGACGCAGCCCCTCCGCGATCACCGCCCAGGTGACCGCCCGGCCGTAGCCGCGCCCGAACTCCTCGGGCAAGGTGCCGACCCATCCGATGCCACCCACGCCGTGCGCCATGTAGAGCATGGCGCCCGCGAGCGCGCGTCCGTCCCGGTAGGCGAGGTAGGCCTGGGTCGTCGGCCCCACGACGCCGGCGAGGCTCGCGAAGTGCTCGGCGGTCGACGCCTCGGGGGCGCCGTAGACCGCGAAGGCCCGGGTCATGACGCGGGCGTAGCCCGCGCGGCCGGCGTCGTCGGTCACGGGACGGATGGTGACCTCGGGCGGGGGCGGCGCGGGGCGCCCGGCGCCCGGGAGGAACGTCATGCCGGGCTCGCGGTGGATGGGGTGGAAGCCGAGCGCACCCAGCTCGGCCTCGAGCCCTCGGTCGGCGTGCTCGCGCGTCCACACCGAGAAGGGGCTCCCGGTCGGGCCGTAGAAGGCGCGCGTCCGTGCCCGGATGGTCGGGGCGTCGATCCGGCCCGTGACGATCGCCATGTTGGTCGCGACCGTGCCGTGCGGCGTGCGGCACATGACGAAGCCGGGCGTCTCCGCGACCGCGCCGCCCGGCGTCGCGCGCGTGTCGGCGGCGTAGACGGCGACCATGTTCGCATCCATCAGCGCGAGCAGCTCGGCGCGCCCGGGCAGAGACACGGCATCGCGCTCGCATGCGCTCCGCGCCGAGTCAAGTGTCGCGGATGCGCCGTGGACTCGCCCAGAATCGCCTGGTAAGAAACGGCCATGGCGCGATTCCGCTCCAACAAGCGATCCAAGGAGCTCCAGCGCAAGGCCAAGCACGAGGCCAAGGAGGCTCGCAAGCGAGAGCGGCGCGAGAAGGCGGCGGAGGGGGTCGACGACGATATCGACTGGAGTCAGGCGGTCGGCATCACACCCCCTCCGGGCACCGTCCCGAGCGAAGCGAGCGAGGAGGAGTCCGGGCTGGACGACGAGGAGGAGCCGGGCGGTTCCGCTCGCTGAGCCGTTGCGCCGCATGTCCACATTCGTCGCCCGTGTCGGCGGCGCAGTCGTCTGTGAGGAGGTCGAGCGTCGCCACCCGCGCGCGAGGACGCGCCGTGCCGAGGACCCGCGGGCCGTGTGAACGGCCGTCCACGGGCCGGACGCAGCATCCGCCGCGCGGAGAGCGCGCGCCCGTCAACCTCGGCTGACGGGCGCGCGCCGCGCACGCAGGATCCGCGCGCGCCCGCTCCTGGCACGCGGCTCGCTTCCCAGCTCGCGCAGGGAGGGCGGGACATGCACTTGCGGTACGCGCTGCTGGCGCTGCTCGGCGAAGGTGAAGCACACGGCTACGAGCTCTTGAAGCGCTTCAACCGGCGGATCGGGCCCTTCTGGCATCCCAACATCGGCCAGGTCTACCAGCTCCTCCACGAGCTCGAGCGGCGGGGGCTCGTCGTGCGGCGTGACGAGGGCGCGGGCTCGCGCGCGCGGCGCATCTTCCGCCTGACCCCGCGCGGCGAGCGGGCGCTCGGCACCTGGCTCACCCGGCGTCCGGCCTGGCCGGCGCCCCTGCGCGACGAGATCTTGGTCCGCCTGCTGGCCGCCGAGCGTGGCGGGCACGCCGCGGTCCTGGCCCAGCTCGAGCGACAGGAGATCGAGTATCACCGCTACCTCTCGCTCGTCCGCGAGGAGGCCGCTCGGCCCGGCGCGTCGGTCACCCGGCGGCTCGCTCACGAGGCCGCGCTCGGCCAGGCGGAGGCGCATCTCCGCTGGCTCGCCCGCTGCCGCGCGCTCCTCGGCGCGCCCCTCGCGCGCGCATCGTAGCCGGCGATGGCGGCCCCGCGCCAGCCGCCTAGTTCGCGCGCGAGCGCAGGGTGAGGTGGTGGACGCTCGCGTGCGCGGGCTGAGCGAGCTGGAAGGCGACCGCGCGGGCCACGTCCTCGGGCGCCAGCAGTGGCGTGTGGGGGTTCAGGAGCCCGAGCTCCTTCCAGCGCTCCGTCGCCGCCGGGAGGAGCGCCGGATCGAAGTTGGATGCGAACTCGGTCGCCACGTTGTGGATCTCGATCGTCATCACGCGGATGCCCTGCGCCGCCACCTCCGCGCGCAGCGCACGCGAGAGCGTGTGGACCGCCGCCTTGGAGGCCGAGTAGGCGGCGAGGTACGGCCAGGCCTCGTGCGCCGAGGCCGAGGTGATGTTCACGATGTCGCCCGCGCCGCGCGGCAGCATGTGGCGGAGCGCCGCGCGGCAGGCGACCAGTGTGCCGAGGACGTTGGTCTCGAGGACGGCGCGCCACTCCTCGCTGCGGCCCTCGGCGACGGGGCGGATGTGCCCGACCGCCGCATTGTTGATGAGCGCGTCGAGGCGCCCGTGGCGGGCGGCGGCGCCCTCGATGAGCCGCTCGACCTGCGTCTCGTCGCGCAGGTCGGTGACGACGGCTTCCGCCTCGCCGCCGGAGGCGCGGATCGCCGCCACGGCCTCCGTGAGCCGCCCGGCGCGGCGGGCGGCGAGCACCACGCGCACGCCGGCGGCGGCCAGCTCGTGGGCCACTGCGCGGCCGATGCCGGACGACGCCCCGGTGACCACGGCCACGCGGCCCGCGAGCGCCGTCGTGCCCGCCATCGCTAGGCTGCGAGCAGCGGCCCGAGCGCCGCGCGCACGCCGTCCGGCGCGGCAAGCGGCTCGCCGCCCGCCGCGGCGACCCAGCGCCAGCGCGTGCTCACCCGCACGAGCGGCCGCTCGCCGCTCGCGCGCGCGATCTGCTGGTGCGCATCGAGCGCGGCGGGCGCCCAGGCGAACCAGGTCGCGATCGCGAGCCGGTCACCGTAGCGCGCGCCCTCGAGGTACTCGAGGTCGGCGCGCGCGAGGAGGGGCACGCTGCCCGCCGCGAGCATGCGGTCGAGCGACCAGCCCGCGTCCTCGATCGCGTCGAGCACCGCCTGGGTCGCGACCTCGAGGTAGACGGCGTTGTTGACGTGCCCGATCGAGTCCACCTCGCAGGCGCGCACACGGTGCGTGCCGAGCGCCGGCGCCGGCGGCGCCGGCGGCGCGCTCCACGCCTCGCGTTCGCTCCTGTTGCCCGCCGCAAAGCCGAAGGCCGTCTCCAGCTCGCGCGGCACGCGGCGCGGCCGCCCGCTCTCCACGTCGACGTAGACCCAGTCGGTGAGCGCTTCGAGGACGGGGGTGCCGTCGGCGCCGTGCACCGCATAGCGGCGGTGCGAGCGCACGCGCCGGAAGTCCTCCACCCAGGTGCGGATGGCGAGGCGCTCCCCCGCCCGGGCGGGACGGGTCACCGCGAGCGTCGAGCGGCGAACGAGCCACATCCCGCCGGCGCGGGCGTACCAGGCCGCGTCGTAGCCGGCCGCCGCGCTCGCCTCGACCGCGGCGTGCGCCAGGTAGCGGAGGTACACCGCCGGGTGGAGGCGCCCGAAGCGGTCGAGCTCATCGTGGCGGACGGTGACGTGCGCGGTGTAGACAGGACCCACGACGCCGGCCTGGTAGCACACCGGGGACGCCGAGGACAGGGGAGATACGCGCGTGGCCACGCCCGGGTTTCCGCTCCCGCTGCGCAACGCGCTCGCGGAGCTGGGGCTCGCCGCCTGCGAGGACGACGCGGCTGCCGCCGCGCTCGGCTGGCTCGCCGCGCCCGCCGACGCGCCGCCGCCCGCAGCCGCGGCGCGCCTCGCGGCCGTGCATCTGATCGATCCGGGCGGGCGCGCGCTCCTCCCCGTGCATGCGCCGCACGCGGCGGCGGTGGCCACGCACGCGAGGCGCGCGCTGCGAGCCGCCGCCGCCTTTCGGCGCGGCCCGCCCGGCGCCGGCGTCGTGCGCGCCTGCCGGGTCGCCGCCGCGCTCTGGAACGAGGGGCTCTTCTTCGAGGTGCACGAGGTGCTCGAGGCGGTGTGGAAGACGGCGGCCGGCACGGAGCGGCAGGCGCTCCAGGGCGTGATCCAGATCGCGGTCGCCTATCATCATCTCGCGCACGGGAACCGGCGCGGGGCACGGAGCCTCCTCGCCGAGGGGCGGAGCCGCCTGGCGAGCGTGCCCACGACGGCGCTGCCGGCGCTCGACGTGGCCGGCCTGCTGGCCGCGACCGCGCCCTGGGAGGCGGCGCTCGCGCGCCGCGAGACGCCGGCGGCCGAGCCGCCGCGCCTGGCGCTCGCGGCTCCTATGCCTCGAGGGCGTGCTTGAGGCTCGCCAGCGTGCGGAGCTGGTCGCGCACGCGCTCGAGGTCGGCGACTGCGCCGGCCAGCTCGGCGCGCAGGCGCTCGATCTCGTCGGCGCCCACGGGTGCGAGCAGGGCCGCGACGCGCGTGAGCAGCCCGCTCGCGCCGGCGAGCTCCGCGACGGGCGGCGGGGGCTCCGGGGCGGCCGGGGGCGGCGGCCCCTCCACCACCGTTTGCCGCGCCGCGCGGGCCGTGGCCGCCATCACCTCGAGCGGGGGGAGGTCCTCGCGCGGCGCCACGCGCTCGAAGGGGCCGAGCGCCCGCAGCCAGAAGCGCTCGTACTCGGCCCGGCGTGTCGGATCGCGCAGGATCTCGTACGCCTGCTGCGCCTGGCGGAAGCGCGCGCCGTCGCCGCCGGCGTCCGGGTGATGCTGCTTGGCGAGCTCGAGCCAGTGCTCGCGGATGGTCTCCCCGGAGGACAGGGGGGGCACGCCCAGGATGCGGTAGAGGTCCGTCCGCCGCCGCTCCTTGATGGTGGCGAGCAGGACCGCGGCGCGATCCACCACGTACTCGGGCGTCACGCCCCGGCGGCGCGCCGTGCGGCAGATCTCCCAGTAGTGCGCCGACGCACGCGCCCGGGCCGTATCCACGAGAAGCCCGTAGAGAGAGTGCGCCTCCCTCTCCGGGCCGGTGAACAGCTCCTCGGGCGCCCCCGCGTCGAGGATGCGCGCGAGGCCGTCCAGGGCCGCTCGCCGGCCGGTCATCGCCCGTTCCATCGCCACCTGCCTTCCCTACCAAGAACCTCCGGCGGGCGGAAGAGAATTCTGCGCGACCGGCCGCCGCCGGTTGCAATCCGCGCCGCCCTGGGCGAGACTCCGCGCGATGTCGTCCCGCGCGCGGCTGAGCGCCCGGCTCGCGCTCGCTACCGTCGTCCTGCCGGCGTTCGCGTTCGCGCAGGACAGCATCGTACCCTTCGGCCAGGAGGACAGTCCCCGGGCCCACCTTCGCGACCGCTACCGCAAGCCGGAGAACAGCCAGAAGCTGAGCGACAGCGTGCGCAAGCTCAAGAGCGAGGACGTCGAGGAGCGCCTCGACGCCATCCGCACCCTGGGGCAGATGGACGATCCGAAGGCGACCGAGGCCCTGGTCGCGGCCGCGAGTGACCTCGACATGCGCGTGCGCATCAAGGCGATCGACGCACTGGGCCACGTGCAGGCCAAGGACGCCACTCCGCTCCTCGTCCAGCAGCTCTTCATGCGCGACACCGACCTCGGCACCAAGCGGCGCATCCTCGCCAGCCTCGGCAAGATCGGCGACCGGCGTGCGACCGGGCCGATCATGGACTTCCTCTCGCGCGACATCGACCCTGCGGTGCGCGGCAACGCGATCTTCGCGCTCGGCGACATCGGTGATCCGGCCGCCCTGCCTTCGCTCGAGGCCCTGGCCAAGGACGGGCAGGACCCGCTCCTCCGCAGCCTGGCGGCGGAAGCCGTCCGCAAGATCCGCGCGCGGCCCGCGCCCGCGGTGGTGCCCCCCGCGCTGGCGGTCGACCGCCGGGGCCAGGGGAGCGCGCCCGCCAGCCCGTAGCCGTCAGGCGCGCCGCACCTGGCGCTCGCGCAGGTACTCGCGCAGCGCCTCGGTGATGAAGCTGCGCAGGAGGCACTCCTCTCGCAAGCACTGCAGGCGCACGCGCCGCCAGAGGTGCTTCGGGACGCGCGCGTTCAGGTTCACCAGGATCTCGGCGTCGTCCCGTCGAAGCCGATGCGGGAACGCCATTGGGAAGCGCCCAATGTGTAGCACGCGACTGGTGGGTGGGCCAGACGGCGCCGCGCTGGCGGGCGCCGCGCGAAGCGGCTACGCTGCGCGGCGCGCCGAGGTGGCGGAACTGGCAGACGCAGAGGACTCAAAATCCTCCGCCCGCAAGGGTGTAGGGGTTCGACTCCCCTCCTCGGCACCTCGGCTGATCGCGGAGTTAGCGCTTCTCCGCTGATCGCGCGGCACACGTAGCTCAGGCGCTGGCACTCCTGCGCGCACGCCGTGCCACGCTCGCTGGTTGCCTGGGTAGGACCAGCGGCGCACGCAGCCGCCGAGCCCGGCGAAGAAGCCGAGCCAGAGCAGATGCCGCGTCGTTTTTACTTTGCTCTCCCTGCTACAGTGCTACCGGTTCTGCCCGCTGTTCGTTGGGCACGGCCCGAGGCTCTTCTCGTTGGCCTCGTAGACGATCTGCCCGTTCACGTGCACGGCGAAGTCCACCGTCAAGGTGGCGTCGGCGGGGTCGATGACGACTTGGCAGTAGCGGCTCCGAGGCGAGAAGGAGCCGGCGAACTCCTCCGCGTACCAGCCGACGCTCACCACGCCGGGGGCGGCCCCAAAGCCGTAGCCGAACTGGGTCACCAACCGGCCGCCTTGGCCCAAGATGCGTGCGACCAGCACGTTGATCGGCTCGCTGGCTGGGGTCTGGGCGATGGCGAGGCAGTAGACCGCCCCGCCGGCCGGCACGGTCACGCTGGGGGTGCAGAGCGGGAGGCCCCCGTAGAGCGGGAGCTGCCCGGCGCTGGCCGCGGCGGGCAATAGAAGCGTCGCAAGCGCAAGCGCCGCTCCCTTGCGACGTCCCCGGTTCTGGTGTGGGTGCAGGTCGCTGTACTTCGTGTGCATTCTCATCACTCCCCCCCGCGGCATTCGCTGCGCGCCGCGCCGTTGCCGGTATCAGCCCACCCGCTGTCGCTCCACGAGGTCTAGTTCCCCTAGACGTTAGGATGCTAGCACCTGTGTCAAGAAACGCGAGGCAGCGAAGGGTACTTCGGACCGAGAAATATTCTGCAATCTTGCGGGCAACACTGTGAGAAGAAACGAAAAAAATGCCGGCGATGCCTGCCCGGAAGCCAACTCCACCCGCGCGAATTGGCTGAGGCCCTTGCTTTCCGCCCCCGAGGCCGCCCGCGGGCACCGCGACCGGACGCCCGCGCTGTGCCGCCTCAGACCCAGGCGCAGGAGCGCCGAGAGCTGCCCGCTCGCTCAGGAACCGGCGTGGCTGCGCTTCTGCGGGTCACGCACCGCGCGCTGCGCAGGGTTCGTGCTCAGCCACAGTTCGGCCACACGCGCGAACAATGGGCCGACGCCTCAAGCACTTACAGCCACGCAGCGGACTGCCAATCCACACGGGACCTCCCGGGCCGAGCGGACAGCGCCACCGTCCGCCGTCCGGCCCATGACGGGGCTAGGTTGCCACGAGCCCGGCGGCGAAGTAGTCGTGGCCGAGGACCCGACCCCACCGACCAGACGGCGGAAGTCCGCGTTCCACGCCGAGGGGAAGGGCGCAAACGCCGTAGCCGCGAGGCGGTCGAGGTCGACGCCGCCCAGGCCCACCGCATCGCGGCCGGCCTCGCGGCGCTACCGCCTGGGGCAGGCGCAGTCAGGTCGTGCGAAGGGGTGAGCGCTATGGCCGGGCCGGAGCCGAAGGTTCCCGGCCTGGCGGTCATCGTCCACGTCCCGGACTCCTGATCGGTTGCTCAACGATCCCGGGCCCCTAGGCGCCTGGATCATGCAGTGCTGCATCCTCTGGCGGCCCAGGGTTTTGATACTGTCGCAATTTCACGGTCCGCTTCGGTATCAACCGTCCGGGCCGCACCTTGCGTCGTGGCGGGCTGTTTTGATACTGTTCGTAATTAGATGAAGGCACTCAGTATCAAAACCCGCCGCGGCCGGGCCTCACTCAAGGACGTCCTCGCCCGCGTGGACGAAGAGGTGCAGCTTCTCCACGAGCATCTGGGCGGCCTGCCGCGCGCCGTCGAGGCCGACCATATCCTGAAGGAGATCTGGCTCGACGACGTGCACAACTCGACGGCCATCGAAGGGAACACGATGACCCGGGCGCAGGTCGAGGACCTGGTCGTCCGGCGGCTGCCGTCGGCCACCCTTCTCGAAAGTGTCGAGGTGGATGCTTACGCGCGCGCCTCGGACTGGGTCTACCGGCATGCGGTTGACTACAAGGGCGTGCCGACAAGCGTGGTCTCCGAAGTGCACAAGATCCTGATGGAGGCGACCTGGGCGATTGAGCCGCCCGCCACCCACGACCAGCCTGGGGCGTGGCGCCGAGGGGGCGTCCGCGTGGGCGCCCTGCGGGTGTCCCTCCCCGCGGCGATCCCCGCCGACCTGCAGGCCTGGGCTGCGTCCACCATGAAACAGCCGATCATGCACCCGATCGCCGCGGCCGCGCATCACCACGCCTGGATCGAGCGCATCCATCCCTTCGTGGACGGGAACGGCCGAGTCGGACGGCTGCTTCTCAACTTCATGCTGATTCAGCGTGGCTACCCGCCCGCGGTGATCCTCGCCTCGCAGCGCAAGCGCTACCTCGGGGCGCTGCGCGCCGCCGATACCGGGAACCCGAAGCCGCTCGCGGACGTGATTGCCCGGGCCGTGAGCGGCGCGCTCACCCGCTTCTTGATCCCGAACCTTGCTGGGGACGCGAAGCTCGTGCGCCTCTCGGCCCTCTCGCACAAGAGCGTCTATTCGGCGAACTACCTGAAGATCCTGGCGACGCGCGGCAAGCTACGGGTGGTGCGCGACGGGCGCCTGCTTCTCAGCTCGCGGGCCTGGCTGGCCGAGTACGTGAAGGGCCGCGATCCGCGGGGCGGCCAGCCCGCCCGCCGCGCTGCTCAGGGGACGACCGGATAGGCGTCGGCCTCCCGCGGCCGCCGGAGCACGCCTCACGCGGCCGCATCCTCCGGTCGCGAGCGCGTAGACGTGCGAGTCGAGCGGGCCCTCGACCGCCAGCCAGGGGCCGGCGCCGGTCCGCGACGGCCTCGTCGTCACCGCCGCCCTCGGCGACCTCGCCGCCGGCGCCTCGGCCACCGTCACGATCGT
>Ga0209161_10004342_pt1 | contig 11287 bp, 15 predicted proteins | sample GraSoiAngelo_155_FD_186169 | JGI IMG/M metagenome (GOLD analysis project Ga0209161, IMG submission 186169) | Grasslands soil microbial communities from the Angelo Coastal Reserve, California, USA - 14_1009_13_30cm (SPAdes) (version 2) | ecosystem: Environmental > Terrestrial > Soil > Grasslands...
GAGCAACTGAGCACGGCCATGCTCGATTATGACGAGTGCTCGGAAGCCGTCATACTTTAGCTCAAAGAGCCAATCGAGGCCATCGAATGGAGCGGCCCGCTTCAGGAGCGGCATTGGCTGGAGAATCCGCATGTTGGATGTGTAAACAGAATACTAAAATCGATGAACTTTTGTGTTCAAGGCAGGCAAGACTGAACTTTTATAATTGCGATACGCCGAAGGGCAAGCTTCTTGTGCGCGGTTATTTCCTGGCCAGCTTTGGGTCATCCGCGCGGGCGGCTTTGCGGGCGATCAGCAGAAATCCCTTTGCCGTAGCGTCTTTCTTGAGAGCGATGAGGCGGGTGTGTCCGGCGGTGGTTTTGCCTGACGACATCTCAGTCTCGCCCAGCGCTAAGCGCGCCTTCAACTGATATTCGAGGAAACCGGTTCGATTCGCCTCCGCAAGGATCGCTAGTAGACTCTGTCTCGCCTGTTCGATTCCGCCTCGCGCGGCCTCGAGTTCCGCCGCCGCAATGCCGAGTTGAAGACGATTTGCGCGATTTTGACTTTTTGCCGCCAAGCCTTTTCCATCCTCGATTTCTTTCTGGGCTTCGGCGTATTTATGCTGGGCCAGGAAAGCGCGGGCAAGGACTGTGTCGGCTAACATTTCGTCGTCAATCTGCTTCTCCTTCCGGAATTCTTCCCGCGCCTCACGGATTCTGGTTTCGGTTTCAGCGGGTTGTCCCTGTTCAAGCGCCAAAATGGCGAGAGCAAGTTGGCTTTCAGCAGTCGTCCCTTTCTCGCCAATCTCTGTCCTAACGGATAAGGCCTCATGATAGTTGCGACTGGCATCGTCCAGTTTTCCCTCGGCAAGATCGATGTCACCCAGGCCGGCAAATCCCCACGCAGCCTCCGACTTGACACCTTGCTTGCGATCGATCGCGAGCGCCTCCTCAAGCATCTTTCGTGCAGCCTCTAGGTCTCCCTGCCCGGAAACAGGTGCCGCCAGATTCTCCAGTGCATTGGCCACACTGGTCTTACTGCCGACCTCTCGGAAGCCAGCTAACGCTTCCTGGAACAAGTCTTGCGAAACTTTCAGATCGCCCTTCAAATAGTGCACGCTGCCGAGGTTATCTTTCGCGGCGGCCACGTTGAGCCTGTCCCCCACCTCCTGGAAGTTTGCCAGTGCTGCAGCGTAGCCTTTGAGGGCGCCGTCCAGATCACCTTCCTGCCAGGTCACGTTTGCCAAGTGCGACAGAGCCGTTCCCACCCGCCGCCGGTTTCCTGTTTGGCGAAAAATGCCCAAAGCATCTTGATCCAGTCTTTTGGATTCCGAGAGATTGCCATCAGCGAAAAAAGTTTGGGCGGTAAAGTCGATCGCGATCGCCACGCCATTGCGGTCACCCACGGACGCGTATATCTGTTTCGCACTCTCACATTGTGGCCGCGCTTCCTTGGTGGTGCCGAGGGCCGCCAGGCTATAACATTGACCAAGATGAGCGGATGCGGCCAGCAGCTTTGCGCCACGGGCCTCTGCTTTCTGCACCGTTGTGCTTGCGGCCGCGAGCTGCTGTTTGTAATCGCTGAGGAAATTGAACGCCTGACTCTCTTCCCGGTCAATTCGCGGATCGTCTCCCAAAGGTGATGGCAGTTTACGCAGCCTTGCAAGCGTGCTCAAAGCATCTTGGGGTTTACCTGCGGAGGACTGAGCTGCTGCAAGCCTTAAGCCGTATTCCAGGTTGTCGGGAAAGAAATCAAAGACCGTACGGTAGATGTCGATGGCTAAAGGCCACTGCTTGCTAAGCTCTCGATACTGGCCTTCCACCAACAGGCGCTCTTCCCGGCTCAGGTTTCCGGAAAGCTCGAATGCAGTTTTGGCCTCGTCGCCAGCCCTTGTGTCATACCCCAACGCGGCCCATGCCATGGCTAGCGCAGAATGTGCGAGTGGATACTTAGGATCGGCGGCCACAGCTTTTTCCAACAGGGCCTTCGCAGCAATCGCATCATACAAGCGCAGTCTTTCCGAACCCTCAGCATAGATGCGTGCTGCCTGAGGGGTGGAGGGATAGGAAGCCCGAACACTCGCCTGATCCACCGCGGAGACCTCACTCACCCCGATTCTTGCGCGCAAGTCGGCCCCCGCCTGCGCAACCAACTGAAACAGCTCATTTTCGGTTCCGACCTTTGCAACGGAAGCAATGGTTTCCCCGGTTACGGCATCCTGAATGCGCGAATCAACCCGGACCTGTCCTCCAGACTTGGTGCCAAGATCGGTGTAGCTGCCGACAAGCACCAGATCCGCTCCTAGATTCTGGCGAACCCGCAGCAGAGTATCGCGGGCAAAGGCATCTGTATTCGCGAGGGAAAGATCGTTCTTGGCACGCGCCACGTTCTCTCCGGAGATCGTTCGCAGCTTTTCTCCCGCACCCAGTTCTGTGGTCAGCATCTCCGCCAGCGCGGTCGACATCCAGGCTGCGTCCTGACGTCGTGATAGGTTCTTGAACCCCAGAACAGCAACTGAGCGTCGTATATTGACCGGCGGATTGGAGGGAGGCTGGTGTGAGCGGCCATTGGGTTTCAGCCTCTCGCGTATCCCACCAATATTGAGGGCGAAGAGCGACCCCAATACGACAACGCAGGATAAAACCGAGATCCAGAGAATTCTTCCGTAAAGTCGGGGGCCGGAAACCGGTGGCACATCAGCGTCCACTGCCGCTACAAAGCGGTAACCTCGCTTGGGAACGGTCTCAATGTAGAGAGGACGTTCGGCATCATCGCCGAGCGCGCTTCGAATCTGTCGTATGGCGAAGTTGAGGCCCTGCTCATAGTCGACAAAAGTGTCGGAGCCCCAAACCTCCTGAACAATCTCGTTCCGGGTTACGGTTTCTCCCCGACGGCGGACCAGCAAAGCGAGAATTTTGGCGGGTTGTGGTTGGAGCCTGACTGGGATTCCATTGGTGCGCAGTTCACCACCCCGGAGATCCAACTCGAACTCCGCGAAGCGAACAATTCCTTGTCCGGAAACGGCGGACACAGCCCCCAACCCCGAGGTCGACCGGGCGCCAACCTACAGCGGGCTATTGTAGCAACCTTCTAGCCTGTTGAGTCTGAATAATTTACACAACTCACAGAATCCTCATCCCCCGCTCATTGACGGGAACATCGCCTCGCGCTATTGCTTTGTGCGTTCGCAGCAACAAGTCCGGAAGGCTGACGATTTGATTAAGGAGGAGAAGCCATGAAGTCCAAGATTCCGGCGTAACTTGCCGTAACATTTTATTGCCGGATTAGCGACAAATTCTGCACTTGTATATGGTTCGGGAGAGGAGAAACCAATCAATGAAAAAGTACATCATCCCACTGCTCATCTTGATCTTGGTTTTGATAGTCTTCGCCGCTGGTTGTGGTGGTAACTCTGCCAACAAGACAACGGGTACGTCCATGCAGGGGACATGGACCGTAACTGGGAATCTTCAGTGCACACAGGGTTGCGGATCCGGTGTATCCAATACTTACCAAGTGGCGTTGGTCTCAAGTCCCTGCAGCGTAACCACCCCAGTGGGTATGTTCTCAGTACAAGGACCCGTTTGCTTCATCGCTAACAATAATACTGGGGTGGGCTCTATCTCAGGAACAGGAATACCCAACTCGCCGAAGAGTACGGGCCAAGGAGTTCTGATAGGCTTGCCCTCTAACCCAGTTCCCGCTAATGCGACAGTAAACCTGCTTTTCGTCGCAGGCGACAAGAATGGCAATTTCGCTGAGTTCACCGGCAGCGGTACGGTTGCCAATGGCAAGATGACGGGGACTGGATCCTGCAGCCCAAACACGCCCATTTGTCAGGGCGCGAGTGCTACGTTCTCAGGAAACCAGCAGTAGTTGCGACTGGTCGAAAACTAAAAAAGGAAATTCGGTTAAAATGGGCTATTTCAGCCTCATCTTAGCTGTTGCGCTTGTGTTCAACAGTGTCGCGGTCAGTCAAGTTACCGCAGCTCCCGAAAGTACGGATACGCAAGCCCGGAGCAAGCGCGTAACCAGCCGACCCAGATCGGCGACGGTCGTGTCTTTCCCGCCGATTTAGGGTCACGAGGAGTTTCCAATGCGTAAAGACGATTTAGATCGGATTGAGAAATGGGCGCCGACATCGCTCACGACTGTGCTCACGCTGCTACTAACACTAACATTGTGTGCGCCTGCTGCGGCCATCGGATTCAATGCGAACGGCGCGTTTGCGACCGCTGTTAACTGCTTCTCTCAGACATCACTCACCGAGTGCATTAGCGTGGAAGTCGACACCGGATCAGCGAACGGGCAAAAAACCACGTTCCTGTTCTACGACCACTCTTTCAGTGATCCGAACACTGGGTTTCTACTACAGGATACCTTCGGTGTCGGTACAATCCCCAACAGCGCATTTCAGGTACACGGTCAGACCGATTCGCTCAATGTCGACACAAGCAAGCTTTCCCCCGATGTCTTCTTCCAGGAGTTCTGCACTTACGACCCGAGCACGGGCACATCAACGTGCAACCCGATTTTGGGAGGAGTTGTGACCGGTACCTGGACTGGGACAAACCTGCTGACTACCCATAGCAGTGGGTCGTCAAAAGAGACTCATCCGATTCAAATCTTCATCCTAACCGGCACTTCCGACAGCCAGACGGCCCTCGCGAATGTGAATGTTCTCGGTGCCGCGTTCGCGGCGGGTGACGCAAACGTCGGCAAGCGGATCAGTACGTTTATCGAAGTCGTTCGACGCTGAACAACTCAGGGCAGCGGCGACCATTGGGAGGCAACGACGCTGCCTGTTCTGGTCGTGCGGCGCGAGGCAGAAATGAAGTTGAAAATCGGAAATTTCCAGCCTCAGGACATCAGGAGGACACCATGCGAAGGCCCGTACTGATTCTCGTGTTTTTCCTCGGGCTCCCCGCCGCGCTCGGTGCTCAGACGCAGCAGGGCTCGTGGTCCAACCTAAATCGCCTGAAGGCCGGCCAGGGAATCGAAGTGATCGAATCCAGCATGAAGCGCCACGCCGGAAAATTTGTCACCGTCACCGATGAATTGCTCACCCTGAAAGAAAACGGCTCCGACGTCTCGGTAAAACGCGAAGACGTCGCCCGCGTCTCGACATCCTCCGGCCCCAAGCGCGGCGAGCATGCCCTGATCGGCCTTGTAGTCGGCGGAGTCATCGGGGCGGGCATTGGCGCCGCCTCCGGCTCGCTGCGCGGAATTGCCGCCCTTGTTGGCGTCGTGATTGGTGCCCCAAGCGGGGCTGTGGTCGGCGCCGTGCTCCCCGCCCACACAACCGTCTACCGCGCCGCCCCTGCTGCCGCCTCGCACTAGACCGAGCCCAGCACGTCTGCCGTCCCCATTTCCTTTGGGATTTTTTCCATCGCTCGTTCACACCCTGAACAGGTTTCGTCGCTAAAGCCCGCGAGGTTTTCGCCAAGGGATTAGTTGCCGCGTACCTGAATGATGCCGGGGCGGAGCGGTGTGTTTCACATCTAACTCCGCCCTCGCCTTGCCTATGCTTTCCACGTTCACCCAGCGAGTCCAAGCGGTCCACGAGATTGCACATCCGAGATTCAGGCTTCCCATTTGCGTACAGGCAGTTTGGCAAGCCGTTCTCATTTCCACGCCCCATTAACTTTTTCCCGCACTTCTTGCACGATTGGGCTTGAGGTATCGCCTTTCATGTGTTAGCACATGTGTTAGAGGGTGTACTTTAATGCGTTTTGTTCGTTTAATGCTTTCGTAGTTTCTATCGCCGAAGCTCCTGTTTGCGATCCAGCAATCGCTCAGTTCGCAAGTCTTTCCCGTAGGTCAACAGATCGAATGCGAAAAAGCACGGCGGGTTCCCACGACGAAACAGCAGATTTTTGAACTGCGGTCTGCCGCGTCTGTCGAGCGAACAAATTTCTCCGTCGATGACCGCTCTCACATTCGACAGTGAATCGGAGATTGATTCTGCCAACGCAGAGAACGAAGCGAACGGATGCCCATTGCGCGAGAACAAGTGAGCACGGCCATGCTCGACGATGGCGAGTGCTCGGAAGCCGTCCATTTTCAATTCGTAAATCCAATCAGGATCGTCGAACGGAGCGGCCCGTTTCAGGAGCGGCATTGGCTGAAAATTGGGGTGCATGGGATGCGGAAAGAATGAGAATAGCAGGGCACGCAGGTTCAATCCAGCGAACGCTTCGGTAGTGGGCTACTTTGACCATTTTTCTCGAAGGAAACGAATTGCTTTGATTACGATGAAATAGAAAAATGCGTTGACTCCAGCAACGACAAGGAAGAATCCGAATGCGCCAGAAACGCCGAGCGGTGCGAAAACGGCGAACCCAGGGAGCGCAACTAGCATTGCGAGGAAACCCATCTCTGAATGCATTCCCCCCACGTGGAGGAGAAGTATCGAAAGGGCAGACGACCCAACGCCGAGAATCAATGCAGTAAGATAATCTCTCACGTTTTACGCCGCTCTTTCCACCCTCCGCTGCTCGTAAGACTCCCAGAGGGCCACTTTGGTCACAAGCCGCGTGCAGGTGAATCCGAAGGTTTCTTCTCATACAGTGCTTCAACCTGATCCACGATGCTAACCAAATGAGCACGGCTTTCGTTAGACAGTTTTCCGTGTTCGAAAATCTCAACTAACATCTCAAAGACCCGTTCGACCGCCATGACTTCCGACAGTGCCGCGTTCTTCCTCGATGCGTTTGCAATTCGTCCTATCCAAGATTTTGAAATGTCAACGGCAGCAGTGAAAAGTAATTCCCGCTGTCGTGCGGCACGCTCCCGCCATTGCGCGATGATTGTAACAAGGCTTGAAACCAACGCGCCTATCGCGGCTGCAAGAACGACGGAACCCAACAACTCTTTGTTCATAATCGTCCTACCAGCGAAGCCAAGCGGCTCCCAAAATTAATTCAACTGATGTGTACCAAATTGTTACAACTCGAAAAGATTGTTTTCAGGGTGTGTCAAATTGTCATATTCTAGACGAATTGTTTTTGATGTGTCCAAATTTTGGACAACTCGAAAAGATTCCCGCTCCACCTAATGTTTCGGGAGTTTCCCAAATTGGGAAATGCTAGAAACATTAAATTTGGCGGCGTTGGTTTTTTTTTTGGATACCGTGGATACCGTTCTTAGCCAAAATTCTGATAATGATCGGTCGTGAAAGGTCGTGAAAGGTCGTCCCAGCCTAAGTGGAAAACCGCCTTAAGATGCTGTTAATCAAAGCCTTTAACGGCTATCTTCAAGCAGATCAGCGGGATAGGGCGGACGATTGATTTGGGCTGGCGGAGAGGGAGGGATTCTCTAAAGACCCTGCGGTTTTCCCAGTGCAACTTATAAAACGGATAGGTCGGGAAAGCAAGCTGAAAATGCAGGACTTCCATTTTGCCAATTTTGATGGGAAATCATCTGGCTCCGATGGAGCCTCAATTCATTAGGAAGATTAGGGATGGTTAGCGGTGTTTCTTTATAATGCGAGAAGGTGAATCCGAAAGAAATTTCGCTCACGATTTCGTTCTTGCTGCCGTGTGCCCCGGCTCCCGCAACCGCGACACTCACGCTTCCCGTGGCGCAAGCTCCCCTGCGCTTTCCTGACGACAAGCCAGAACCAACGCACCCTCCCCACGGCGAGGGTTCAGGCGAACTGCCAAGTCTTACGGGCATCAGTGCGTCCGGTGCTATGGCTAACGTGAATGCGATAGTTACAACGACGACGTGGGAACCCGTAACGGGTGCCTACCCCGGTCCAGCGCACGACTTTTTTGCGAAGCCTGCCCACCAGCACATGTACAAGGTCGCGCTGGTAACGCCACGTCGTTTCCTGCCCCGTGCTCGTCGGTCTTGCTAAATGCGCTACCGGGCAGCCCCGCAAAAATCCTCCGGGCCCCAGAAAACACGGATTCGCGGTGGGCAATGATCCCATTTGTGTCCCGACAAACTGCTGCATAATGAGGTTGTTCGCCATGGTGGTAGTGACGCTTGCGGAGGGGTTGGCGGTGCCAGAATCCCCCCTTTATCATTGGCTGGGCGGGTGCTCAGATGAGTAGGTCAGAACGCGATAAACGTGAAACTGCAGGTTGGCGTGCGGGGGCTATTAGGGAAGCGTTGGAGCAAGCCCGCTCTTTGGCTTCGCATTATGGTTTTGAATTTAAACGTGACCAGAGTTATCGTAAAGTTTCGAATTATGGGGCTCTAATGTATCACCCATCGCTGGGAAAACTTATTTTAAATGACAATCCCAATTTCGGGATTGAGTGGGAAGTTGAAGACGGAGACTCAGGCGTGGGAGTTGAAAGCTTACGAGCCAAACTTATCAAACTTATTGACCCGACATCCACCGCTTGAAGCCGCTGGTCGAGCTGATTTGCAGGAGCTGTATGGTTGAATCTACAAATTCGCCTTGGATTTCATTTTCGGAGCTGCGTGAAAAATTAGGAATAACAAGGGATCGCGTAGAGGCAATGAGTGAGGGGTTGAGGGTGGAGAATGAAACGATCCGCTGCATCAGCGAGCTTCTATTCGGGGATTTCTCTAGAACTGCCCCGTTTTAGGATTTCTGCAATGTCCTCGTTTTCGCCTTCGATGTGACCTGCCGAGGTCCTGTACACGTCATAAATTTGCGTGACAGTGGCTTCCGAGCCGGGTTTAACCCGCTGGAAAAGTTCTGAACGAAATTGCATGCGATTCACCTGCCTAGCAGGCTGCGGAAAAAGGGATGATGCGACTTAGATTATCTCCACGCTCCGCGATTGTGTGTCGTCGGCTAGAATGCGCACATGAACGTTGAGTTCCCCTTGTTCGTGTTTGAGAAGGACGATCGCTCGATGCTCCTTATTGAGAGACCTGATCGACTCCTCTATCACTTGGAAACCATCGACATCGAGAACGACGAATACCTGTTCTGGGATTCGACAGGGGCAGGAGTCAGCGTGTCGGTGGCACGTGATGCGATTGACCAAATCACGCGATGTAATCAGTCAATGTCGCTCTCAGATGCATTCAAGGCCTACGTGCAGTCTCTTGGTCTTGGAGTCTCCGTTGACGGACCTCCCATCGAAGTTTGGAGACGAATTCAATCGCGAATTCCCAAACGAAAGCCCCTTTGGAGACGCCTGTTCGGTAGATGAATATCGGAGCGGTGTTTGATGCAGGTTCCGCCGCCTACGCGAGCGTTCGAATCGAGTTTTTCCGCAGCCTGCTAGAATGTAACTCCCTAGTAAGTATCCTGATAGTCCGGAAACCGTTATCCTGAGAAGCCGGAGGACTACTATGCCGTTTTCGCCCGTGTGGGAAGCCATCTCCGCTCATTTCTTCACCTCGGCATCACTTGGCAGGGTCATTGCGCTACGCAGAGCCGAAAAGCAAGCTGAGGGTTGGTTCAAAGGGGAACTCATCTGGCTTTTCGAACAACTCAAGCAAAGCGGGACGGTTGCCTCTTGGAAACCCGAATGTGAAATAGGCAATGTGCCACAAGTAGACTTTGCAATCGACCTCACCAGCACTACTGCAGCAGTTGAAGTCAAAACCGCACTCTGCGGATTGCTCTATGCGCAGCCGCAGCCTGTATTCAAAAAAGGTTCTAGGTGGAATCTGCCCGACTATGTAACCGGAGGTTTCATCCTTCCCGACATTTTGGGGCTGGCAAGCATTCAGATTCCGCCGCACCGTTACCTAATGGTTTTTGCATACCCGGCTCCTGCGAGCGACGACTGGGATGCGATGCTCGCTAAAGTCCACGAGAAGGCTGGGGGGCTGTCTGTGGAAATTGCGAGGGTAGACGATTCGCCGCAGGAAGAACTCTCCATCGGCTGGCTCAAGGTCAACTCCCCAGTTCCTAAACCTGCCGTGCCGTCTGATGCTGGTGCCTGCCCTGCGCTGCAAACTGAAGTTTAATGGTCACCCGGAAAACAGCAGGATAACGCGCCGCCCAGCGAAGAAATTAGCCTTCCGCGGGATATCGTGCAGTATGAAGGTGAGATTAACGAGAGTATCTATTGACCTGATAAAGGTGGCAGACGAAATTCAGAATCCAGCAACAGAACGGAGAACTATGGATACCAACCGGAAAAGGCCGCGCCCACTTTCTGACGGTGAGATTGCGGGAATGATACTAGAGGACACTTTCAATCCCAATGAAACAAGATACCGTCAGGATTATCTGGGGGAGTTTCCCTACGATGAAGATGAACAGACGGTCGAGCGAAGACGCGATCAAGAGGAAAAACAAGAGCGCTTTATCGCGTGGTGGAAAAGTGTCACCTACGAACAGCGTTTAGCAATGGTAAAGGGCTGGTACGACACCCTATCGCCGCATATTAGGGAAGGGGAGGCACCTGCTGAAGATGTAGCTAATATTGCGGACATCAGTTCAAATTGGCGTCTGCTACGCATGCTGACAGGAATAGTACTCAGCCAGAAGAAACTTGAACCATAAAGAATGGTTTTGCTTAGACGATTGAAATAACCCTCTGCAAGTCAGACTCACCCACTACCGAGACGAATCTCCAGTTGTGTTTGCCGCCGAAACGGTGGAGAATACTCCGTTCTCCCCTTCGCTCAAATCACCGTTCGAGCTTGGTGATTCCTACTCGCTTGGGTGCGGCAAGTCATGAGAGCAAAAGTCAACCACATGCGTTGGGAGTAGCGGGCTGGCGGCTGGAGGTGCGGCAATGAAATTTCTGAGTTCCCTAACTGGGCTGCGTTACTTGGCGATTCTGGCTATTGCTTCCGCGAGTTCTGCCAAACTAGATTGCTCTGCACAGGTAGCACAAACACCAACGGCGGGCTTGCAGAAAAACGAGGCAGAGGGCAGAGCGACCTTCGATCAAACTACTGGGTCACTGCCGCCAAGGTTCCAAGGAGACGATCCAAACAGGATTGCGAATCGGTTTTCCAATATCACCAAGTCTGAGTTTGAAACTACAGCACAATTTGAGCAACGGAAACGAGCCGCCGCTCCATCTGGGGATTTGGTTTTCGTGATTCCCCGCGCAGCATTTGATACGAAAACAGGGTGGGAAGTAAAGTACGATGCGGATGCCCAAAAACTACGCATCATCGTTCGCTTCTATGGACACGTGCAGGATGACACCCAACGCCGCTTTAACACTTTAGAGTTAGTGTCTGAAGCATATTCCGCTGGTGAGCATCTCGCAACCAACGCATTCGGAGCAGTGACAGAAGTAAGTAGTTCGGTTGGACACCAATACGGCATTGCAGTCTCTCCTGACCACTGGCTGTTCGAGAAGCACATAATGGAGAACGGTCACAAGTTTGAAGCGGATAACCCATT
>Ga0209161_10004347_pt1 | contig 11279 bp, 13 predicted proteins | sample GraSoiAngelo_155_FD_186169 | JGI IMG/M metagenome (GOLD analysis project Ga0209161, IMG submission 186169) | Grasslands soil microbial communities from the Angelo Coastal Reserve, California, USA - 14_1009_13_30cm (SPAdes) (version 2) | ecosystem: Environmental > Terrestrial > Soil > Grasslands...
AAGGTGACCCTACAGCCTATCGTTCGACTTGTGCGCGGCCCGAGGGGCCGGCAAGGGGGAATCACAATGCAAGGATATCCAGACTTCACCGACAGCGAAAAAAGCCCCGCGAAGATTGGCTCCCTCATGATCGGCGCCATCCTGGGCGCCGGGATCTCCCTGCTTCTCGCGCCGGCTCACGGCAGAGACACGCGCCGCCGGGTCGCCTCGACGGTGAAGAAGATCGGCGAGCGGGCGGGCCAGGTGTTCGAGCGCACGAGCGACAAGCCGGGCCAGGTCAAGCTGGACGCGAAGGCTGGGATGCGGGCCTCACAGGCACCGGCCCTCTAGATGAGATTCGCGAACAGGAAGGAGCCGTCCATGGCGATGAGAAAAGGTGAAAAGTACGAATGCAGCAACCCAGAATGCGGGTGCGAAATCAGCGTGACACGGTCCTCAGAGTCCCTGAGCGGGATCCGCGCTCCCCGGTGCTGCTGCGGCGAGGACATGACCCTGAAGCAGAAAGAAGCGACGACCGGAACCCGGGTGCGTGAATAGGCCCGGTTTTCGCTAAGGATGCGCTAGAGAAGATAGGAGCCGCTTGAGAATGGCGGCCGGATGGCGGGTGGCCTCGCGGTTCGCGGGGATCCGCAGAGTTGCCCGTCCCCGGCCGCCGATTTTTTTCGCCCTTCGACGTGACCGGCGCGCGTATGAGTACGGAATTTCGCATCGAAGCGACCGATCGCGCGCCCTCGAGGCGGCGGCGCGCATGTAACCTTCTCTCCGTTCCCTTGTAGGGGATACAAGGGGAGTGGCGCTACCGCCGGCCTTTCTTCGCTCCGGGATCGCGCTCCTTGATCAGGAGCCAGTTCTTTTTCCCCTTCTCATCCCCGCGGCCCCCCATCCGGATCAGGGCCCAATTCCCCGACAGCTTTTTCCCGTGGAGCTCGAACTCGAGCTTTCCGCGACGGAGCCCTTCGTGCGGATCCACGAGCGGAGTCCAGGTGCCGCGATCCCAGAGGAGCACCGAGCCTCCCCCGTACTGGCCCTTCGGAATCGTTCCCTCGAAGGAACCGTATTCGAGCGGATGGTCCTCGACTTCCACCGCGAGGCGTTTCTCCCCGGGATCGAGGCTCGGTCCTTTGGGCACCGCCCAGCTCTTCAGCACGCCGTCGAGCTCGAGACGGAAGTCGTAGTGCAGCCGCGAGGCGGCGTGCTTCTGGATCACGTACAGCGGACCTTTGCGGGACGCTTTGGTCTTGGCCTTGCCCTTGGGCTCGGGCGTCTCCTTGAAGTCGCGCTTCCGGCGGTACGTCGTGAGCGTCATCTACGCACTCCGCGGCCGCCGCGTTCCCGGAGCCCTTCGCTCACGCCTCTTCGTGGACCTGCGCGTTCCGCCGGTCCGCTCGGCGAGGCTCTTTTTCAGGAGGGGCATCAGGTCCATGACCTCGGAGCGCGCGGGGCGCCTCTCCTTGATCTCCTCGGGCTCGAGGATCGTGTGCGTCTGCCCGCTCTTGATCTTGCGCCGGACGAGCTCCATCACATCATCTCGGTACTCGTCCTTGTATTTCGCGGGATCCCAGTGCCCCGTCATTCCGTCGATGAGCTGGAGTGCCATCCGGACCTCGGTCTCCTTGATGCCGGCCCCCTTCGCCGATTTCGGCGGCACATGGAGACCCTCGGCGCTTCGGAGCTCGTGCGGGTAGCGGAGCAGGTCCAGCACCAGAACCTCGTCGCGCACCAGAAGCGCCGCGAGACGCTGGCGGGTCCTCAGCACGACGCGCGCGATTCCCACCCTGTGGCTCTTCTCCAGCGCGGCACGAAGGAGCGCGTAGCTCTTGCTCGCCTTCTTGAGCGGCTCGATGTAATAGGGCGTCTCGTAGTACAGGGGGTCGATCTCGTCGCGCTCCACGAACTGGACGATGTCGATGGTTTGGCTTCGCTCGACGTTGGCCCGCGCGATCTCCTCGTCGGTGAGCAGCACGTACTCGTCCGGCTCGTACTCGTACCCGCGAACCACCTCTTCCCGGGGAACGTCCCGGCCGCTGTTCTTGTTGAAGCGCTTGAAACCGACGGGTGAGAAATCCTTCCGGTCCAGCAGCGAGAAGTCGAGGTCGTGCGTTTGGACCGCGGGCTGGAGACTTACGGGGATCTCCACCAGCCCGAAGCTGATGCTGCCCTTCCAGAATGCGCGTGCCATGAGGTCACAGCTCCTGTTCGAGGTGGTCTCGATTCAACTCCGAGGCTCGGGAACATCTTACAAGGAGATTTCTCCTTTCTTCACGTTCCGGGAGTCCTCGCGGGGGCCGGAGACGCAGGGAAACAGGCGTCCCGAACGTGAGGAATCGCGCTATCCCCATTCCCCGCTCTACATTCCGGGGCCTGGGCCCGCGACGAATGACATGGCATGGGAATTGTTATTCTCCGCGAGATGAGGAAGCGGGGATAGGCCAGACCAGGTGCCGCTGCATGCCGGGCTCCCCAATTCCGGAGAGGATTGTGGCACATGAAGGCTGGAGACCTCATGACCCGTAAATTCGAGATCGTCCAGGCGGACGCATCCCTCGAGGAGGTCGCACGTAAGCTCGAGTCTTCCAAGCTGGATGTGCTCCCGGTATGCCGGGACGGCCTCCTCGTAGGACTCGTGACGCACCGAGATCTCGCGCTGCGCCCCGCTCCCTGGAAACGACGGGCGGAGCCGACGCGCGTGGCCGACGTGATCGCGCCCGATATCCTGTTCTGCTTCGAGAACACCGATGTGAACGAGGCTGCGAAGCTCATGAAGGAGAATCGCATCTCCCTCATCCCGGTGCTCGGCCGCAACAAGACCGTCGTGGGAGTCCTCACGCTCAAGGACATCCCCGGGTCGGTCAAGCCGCAGGCGACCGTCTAGAATCCGCGCCCCTCCTCGATCGACCCTACTCTCGGATCGGCGTTCCGCAGCCAACGACACCTCTTCGCGAGATTCGGAGACGTGCTCTCGGCGGGGATCGCGTTCGCGCGGCGCTGGGCCGGTGGTTCCACCGGCTGGAGGGCAAGAGAAGCTAGGGCTTCCCGGCGCGCTGCCCAAATCTACTGTGGCGGCGGGCGACGTCCCTCGCGGATGCGGGTGTGACGCGGGCCTCCGGCATCTCGGTGACGAGGGTGCCGAGGAGAAGGTCCGCGAGCGGGAGGAGCACGTTCAGGTTTCGGTTCATGTGGAAGTGGTGAATCTGATGGTGCCGTTTCAAGAACTGGAACCACCGGGAACGCTCGATGAAATCCAGACGCGGCTTGTGCATGAAGTAGTGGAGCCCCTCATACCCCGCGTAGTACGCCGTGATCGTCGTGCCGAAGGCGATGAGGAAGGCGGCGTACGGCAGCCCGAGCTCGAGCGCGGCCAGCCCCCAGGCCAGGAGCGCCCACGGGACCACGTTGATGGCGATCAGGATGGGCGCACCCCACCACTGGAAATGCAGCGCCTCTTCCTGCTCCTCCTCCACGACGTGGAACGTGTCGTCGAATTTGCAGAGCTGGTGGTGGATCAGGGTGTGCGTCGTGAAGCAATCCTTGGGCAGCCACGGACGATGCAGCCAGTAGCGATGAAAGGCCCACTCGAAGAAGCTGGACTGGATGACCGAGATGAGGAAGCCGGTGACGATGGCGATGGGGATGGCGATCAATGGATACCCTCGATTGGAGTTGGAAGTTCTCTTCTTCTCGCACTATCGGCGGTTCGGCGCCGGAACTCAACGCCATTCGCCGCGGGCCGCGGAAACTAGGTATCAGACGGTAGGTCACGACGTTCGTGCGGGCACCGCGGCGGCGAGGCGCTCCACGTCCGCGATCTCGTTGTACGCCTGGGCGGAGACCCGGACCCAGAGACGGCCCTTCGAGGCGTGCAGCTGCACCTCGATCCGCTCCTGCTCGAGAAGCGCGTCGCGCAGCCGCGCCGCGTCCTCGCTCGAGGAGCCCAGGCGCTCCGGAAGCGGCACCGTGACCATGGTCCCCACCATGCGCTCCGGAAGAGCGTACGGAGTGTTCCAGCGCTCGGCGAGGAGAGACGCCGCGGCCCAGGCCAGCCCGTGGTTGTGCGCGCGCATCCCTTCCAGCCCGAGCTCCCTCATGAAGGAAATCCCCTCCGGGGCCGCGAGGTACGGAGTGGGGTCCTTGGTGCCGGCCCAGTCGAACTCCGCGGTGAATCCCTTTCCCAGACCCCACGAGATCACCGGCGGGTGAAGACCCTCCTGCCGTTCCTTCCCCGCCCAGAGGAAGGCGCTGCTCCTCGGAGCGTGCGCCCATTTGTGGAGATTCCCCACGTACCAGTCCGCGCCGACCGACGGCACGTCGAGCGCCAGCGCTCCGGGCGCGTGCGCTCCGTCCACGGCCAGGGCCACGCCTCGCGCCCGGCACCCCGCCGCGATCTCCGCGATCGGCAGCACGAGCGCGCTCTCCGAGGTGACGTGATCCACCACGGCGAGGCGCGTCCGGGGCCCGATCGCCGCGAGGACCGTCTCGGTGAAGGCGGAGGGTCCGCGGTCCGGGGACGGAAGCTCGACGGCGCGAACGCGCGCCCCGCGCGAGGCCGCGTGGAAGGAGACCGCGTTCCGGATGGCACCGTAGGCGTGATCGGTGAGGAGCACTTCGTCCCCATCCCGGAGATCGAAGGACGAGACCACGGCGTTGATCCCGGTAGTCGCGTTATCCACGAACACGAGATCCTCCCCGCGGGCGCCGAGGAAAGCGGCCACCAGCTCCGCCGCGGCGCGGAGCCGGGGAGGCGAGGAGCGCGGCATGCCGACCGTGGTGGAGGAGAGCTCGCGCAGGAGAAAGCGGGAGGGCTGCCGCTCGATCTCGTCGCGAATCCGCTGCTGCGCCGCGAGCACGCGGCGCGGAGACGCGCCCACGGTCCCGTGGTTCAGATAGGTGACGGTGGGATCGAGGAGCCAGTGCGCGAGCATGGGACGGCCGAAGCGGGTCGCGCCGGAAGCCGTGATTGGAAGATTCGGAAGCGTTTCCAAGAAGCCGCATTATAGGTCCCCGCGGCCCCTCGATCTCGCGTATTCTCCAGCGCATGCCATTTGCTTCCCTGGGGCTCGCCCCGCCCGTCGTGAAGGGCGTGCGCGCGGCCGGATACGTCGACCCGACCCCGATCCAGCGAAAAGCCATTCCGATCATCCTCGAGGGGCGCGATCTCATCGGCGCCGCCCAGACCGGAACCGGCAAGACCGCGGCCTTCGTGCTGCCGATCCTCACGCGTCTCCTCGGCGGCCCGCGGCGCCTGCGCGCCCTGGTGCTCACGCCGACGCGGGAGCTCGCCGCCCAGGTCGAGACCAACGCGCGCGACTACGCGCGCTTCACCGACCTCAGCGTCGGCGTCGTCTATGGCGGCGTCCCGCTTCCTCCCCAAGAACGGTTGCTGAAGCAGCACGGCGTGGATTTTCTGGTGGCCACGCCGGGGCGCCTCCTGGATCTGCACGACCGCCTGGCGCTCCGGCTCGACTACATCGAGGTGCTCGTGCTGGACGAAGCGGACCGGATGGTGGACATGGGCTTCGCGCCCGATCTCAAGCGCATCCTCCGCCTCATGCCCAAGGACCGTCAGACGCTCATGTTCTCCGCCACGATGCCTCCCGAGCTGAACCGCGTGGCGAACGAGGCGCTCCGGAATCCCGCGCGGGTGGATCTGGCGCCGCCCCAGCGTCCGGCGGCGGGGATCACGCAGGCGGTATATCCCGTGCCCCGGCATCTCAAGACCGACCTCCTCGATTCCATGCTCTCCCGGTCCGAAGTGAGCAGCGTGATCGTGTTCGCGCGGACGAAGCACGGCGCGGAGAAGCTGGCGCGGGATCTCCAGCGGCGCGGCCACTCGGTCGCCACCCTTCACGGGAATCGGAGCCAGAGCCAGCGCGAGCGCGCGCTGCTGGATCTGCGCCGGGGACGGGTCCAGGTCCTGGTCGCGACCGACATCGCCTCGCGCGGGATCGACGTCGAGGGAATCACCCACGTCATCAACTACGACGTGCCGCACGCGCCCGAGGACTACGTGCACCGCATCGGAAGGACCGGGCGGGTGGATCAGGTAGGCGACGCCTTCACCTTGATCGCCCCCGAGGAGCTGAAGCAGCTGACCGCGATCGAGCGCTTTCTTGGCCGCGCCGTGCCACGGGTCGTGCTCCCCGACTTCGACTACAAGCGACGCCCCACGGACCATCGCCCCAGCGAGCCTCGCGCGGGCGGGAACCACGGCGGAGGAAGGCCCAGAGGCGGCGCCCAGGGCCCGGCGCACCGCCGCGGAGGGCCTCCGGGTCCAGGCGGCTCCCGCCGTTCGCAGGGGGCCGGCGGAGGCGCCCCGCATGGACGTGGTCATGGATCGGGCGGCCACGGGCGTCCCAACCAGACCTCCTCCGCGCGAGGACCTCAGACCTCGGAGGCTCCGCAACACGGCAGGCGCCCTCGAAAGAGTCACGGACTGGATCGCAGGGGCCGGCGAAGGATTTGAGGAGACGCGACCGATGACCCTCCGTCGCGGGAACGGCATCCGTGCCTCCATGCGCTCGCTCGGTGCGGGTCTCCTCCTTCTCGGGGCAACCGTCGCGACCATTGGCGCGAGCGGATGCGCGAAGAAGGACCATCAGGCCGAGGTCGCGGAGCTGAAGAGCGCGCTCGAGGCTCGAGACACCCAATTCACGGAGGCCTTCTCGCGGCGCGACGTGGCCGCGATCGGCGCCATGTACACGGCGGACGCCGAGGCGCTGCCGCCCGGACTCGCTCCCGTGCGCGGAAGGCTCGCGATCCAGGACATGTGGAAGGGGCTTCTCTCGATGCCGGTGGGCCGGATGCTGTTCACGACGCTGGAGGTGGACGGAAACGGAGCGACGGCGTGGGAGTCGGGCCGGTACACCCTGATGGCGACGAACGGGAGCACCATGGATCAGGGCAAGTACATCGTGATCTGGAAGCACGGCCCGGATGGCTGGCAGCTCTACCGCGACATGTGGAGCTCCGACACGCCGCAGCAGGGAGTGCCCTCCCCCAAGGCCGCTCAACCGTAACGTTCCGGCCGCAACGCGCTCACGTCGATCGACGTGGGATCTCCCGACACGATCTCCGAGACCAGCTTTCCCGTGACCGGCCCGAGACTCACCCCCATCATCGCGTGGCCGGAGGCCACGATCACGTTCGGCGCTTCGCGAAGCCTTCCGAGGTACGGCAATCCATCGGGCGTGCAGGGCCTGAGCCCGCACCACGGCGTGCACGCACCGAACATCTCCGGCCGGAACGCGGGAAGATAGCGGGAGAGGGAGCGCGTCATCCCGCGAATGCGAGGCGGGTTGATGCTCAGATCGTACCCGGCCATCTCCATGGTGCCCGCCACGCGGAGCGCCTGCCCCATCGGGGTGATCGCGACCCGCGCCTCCTGCAAGATGATCGAATGCCTCGGAAGCTGGACCGGGGCGGGAAGCGTCATGCTGTAGCCTTTCCCCGGCTGCACGGGCAAGCGGACGCCGAGCCGGCGTCCGAGCTGCGGCGTCCAGGAGCCCGCCGCGAGCACGAACTCGTCTCCCTGGATCTCCCCCTGCGAAGTGACGGCCGCGGCCACCGAATCCCCGGCGCGCCGCAAGTCCCGCACCTCCGCATTCCAGACGAACCCGGCCTCGCGCGCTTTCACGAGCCGCGTCAGAGTCCTGATGAGCTCCTGGGGGATGAGATGCGCGTCCAGCGGGTACCGGATGCCTCCGAGAACGTCGAAGGTCACCTGCGGCTCGAGTGCCTGCACCTGGCTTCGATCCAGCACCTCGGCCGGCATCCCGAGCTCCCGGGACCGCTCCGCGAGCTCACGCTCCTCCTCGAAGCCGCGCTCCGTGCGCAGGAGCAGGAGCAGCCCTTCCCGTCTCAGTCCGAACGAGTTTCCGCTGCCCTCCGCCAGCTCCTCGAAGAGCGAGCGGCTCGCGAGGTTCAGATCGCGAAGGAGCGGCCCTGCCCGGCGCGCGCGCGCGCGGGTGGAGGCGCGCCAGAAGTGGTACCCCCAGGAGAAGAGTCCCCAATCGAGGCGGGGCCGTACATAGAAGGGGCTCTCCGGATCGCCCATCCAGCCGATGGCCTTCGCCACGATGCCGGGCGCCGCCAGCGGCAGGAAATGACTCGGCGAGATGAACCCCGCGTTTCCGAGTGAGCAGCAATTGTGGTCGGGTCCGCCCCGCTCCACGATCGTGACGCGGTGCCCGCGCTCGAGAAGGTAGTAGGCGGACGAGAGTCCGACCACGCCCGCTCCGCAGACGACCACGTGCTTTCGAGTCACCTCCGCTGGAGCTCCGGGGGCGCGAGCGCGAGTCTTCCCGCCTCGAGCGTCAGCACGGGAGCATAGAGCCCGAGCGGCTGGCCCTGCCACCAGGCACCGCTCTTCCTCCGCTCCGCGAGCGTGGTGAACCGGTAGCGGTCGACGACGGCCCGGAGATATCGCGGCGGCGCGTCCGGAAACGGGTTCGTGCGGAGCAGGCGGAGCACCGGCCGGGATCCCTGGAGCACCTTCTCGCAGAATTTCAAGAACCACATCTCCGTACGGAAATCGCTGATCGCCGCGAACCACATCTGCCAGTCCAGGCGCGGCTGATGCGGCGCCATGAATCCGGGACGGCGCCGGGGATCGCCGGGCTTGTACCGGAACTCATACCCCTTCCAGGCCACGCCGTCGTTGCTCCCCTCGATCCGGATCTCGGGCCGTTCCTTGGTCATGATGGCGAAGAGCCCGTAGTAATCGACGATGCGAAGCGGGGCCGCGAGCTCGTAGGCGCTGGCCAGCGGTCCGAGCCAGGAGCGCGGCCCCCGCATCGCGTTCGCGAGCGGCACGAGGCTGAGGAGGAACAGGACCGTCAAGACCGCGCCGCGGATCGACGCCGGTCCGGCGGCCCGAGGCGCCGGGGTTTCGTCCACGAAGCGCTCGCGCGCCACGCGGAGCGCCGCCGGCCACACGGCGTCGTCCAGGAGAGGAATGCAGAGCACGATCGTGAGCAGGTTGAAGAATCCATAGTTTCCGGTCGCCGCGATGAGAAGCTGGTGCGCCAGGATCACGGCCGCCGCGGTGAACCGGACCCTGCGAGGAGCGAAGAGGAGGAACGGCACGAGCCCCTCCACCGCGAAGGTCACGCCCGCGGACAGGCGGTGAAACCAGAGCGGCAGCTGATGCACGTACCACCCGATCCAGGTCGGGAGCGGCTGCGTCTCGTAGTGGTACCGGAGTGCGGTGAGATCCCGCCACGAGGGATCGCCGCTCATGAGCTTCACCGCGGCGGAGGCGAAGAGAAGCCGGAAGAGGAGCCACCGCGTGAGACGGAGCGCGCCCCGGGAGGCGGGCGGATCGCTCCGCGCGCGCGACCGGAGCCGCCACGGCGCGAGGAAGATGGCGAGAAACCCCGCTTCGAGCAGAAGTCCGTCCCACTGAAACCAGAGGAATTCGCGGCTCACGGTGGCGAGCGAGAGATAGGCGGCCCAGAGTCCGATCAGACACGCCCTGGGGGCCAAGCCCAGAAGGAGCGCCGCCGAGAGCGCGACCCCTGCCCCGCAGAGCGCCGAGAGAAACCAGTCCGCCGAAGAGAACCAGCACAAGGTCGGGGCGATCCAGTAGCGGCCCAGGCCGAGCGTCGGCGAGGAGCCGATCATCTCGAGCGTCTGATTCGCGGGCAGGATTCCCCCGCTTCCGATCAGGCCGTCCACCTGGACCCAGAGCGACACGAACGCGATCCCATAGACGACCGCGAGCAGACGGAGGTACACCCAGGTCGTGATTTCCTGGCCGGGAGGAACGACGTGCGCTCCCCAGAGCCAGTCGGTAACGCGGGAGAAGAAGGGACGGTTCGCCGCGACGACGCGGTACAAGCCCTCGCTCAGGAGCTTGAAGCCGGGGACGTGCCGGTACGCCCAGAGCCACGCCCCGCGATTCGGCGCGTAGGACAGGGCGCGAAAGACCGCTTCCGCGCCCCGGGACCGGCGCCCGTCCGGCTCCAGGAGATGAACCGCCTGCGCGAACGCCGTGGGAGGAACGTCGGGCACCGAGGAGGCGATCTCCTGGAAAGGCGCGTAGCGCACGCGGTCGCCGGTGACACGCCGCCACCGCTCGATCCATCGTTCACAGAAATCGCACGTCCCGTCGTAGACGAGAACCGGCGGCTCACGCCCCTCGACGCTTCGTCCCCCTGCTCCCATCTCGCTTCGCTCCATGCTCCTCCGGCGGGCGGATTCGCTCACGGCACACGCGAAGCGGTACGATAAAATAGGTCACGGCCATCGGGCGAAGGATTTCGCGTCGACGAACCTGGGAGCCGTTCATGAGAAGCGCGGGCCTTCTGCTCCACCGCGTCCGGGATGGGAAGCACGAGGTGTTTCTGGTCCATCCAGGGGGACCCTTCTGGAAGAACAAGGATCTGGGCGCCTGGTCCATCCCCAAGGGAGAATTCGACCGGGGCGAAGGGGCGCTCGACGCGGCACAACGCGAGTTCAAGGAGGAGACCGGCTGCGACCCTCCCGCGGGCCCTTTCGCTCCCCTGGGAGCGATCACGCAGCCGAGCGGAAAGATCGTCGAGGTATGGAGCGTCCGGGGGGATTGTGACCCGGATCAGATCCGGAGCAACACGGTGACGCTGGAATGGCCGCCGGGCTCGGGACGGAAACGGGAGTATCCGGAGGTGGACCGCGCCGGATGGTTCGAGTTACCGGAAGCCCACCGGAGGATTCTCAAAGGCCAGCGCGGATTCCTCACGACCCTCGAGCGCGCGCTCGGCGCCACATGATCAGGGCTCCACAGCGTTCCTTGCGCGCCGGCGGCGCGTCTTCACGAGAATGCGGTCGTCGATCCGGGGCACGAGATCCAGCATCTCCCTCGTCATCGCGAGGAGCGCCTCGGGATCGCACGGCTTGTAGAGGAGCGCATTCACGCCCAGGCTCCGGATCTTGGCTTCGTAATCGCGGTCCTCGAGCCCCGTCATCACGATGACCGGCACCCTCCGCGTGTGGGGCGCTTTCCGCAGCGCCTTGAGCACGGAGAAACCTCCTCCTCCCGGCACGAGAAGATCCAGGAGAACGAGATCGGGCTCGAAAATGTCCAGCGCCTTGATTCCGCCCATTGCGGTCGTCACGGAGCGCACCTCGAAGCCCGCTCCCGCGAGGCGCACGGTGAGGGCGAGCGCAACGTCTTCGTTGTCTTCCACGAGCAGGATTCTCTTGGCCATGATCGGCTCTCTTGTGGGAATTTCGACTCGATCGCAGAACCAGGCAACCCGACCGGCCTGGTCCCTGAGCCACTGATGAAGCAAGATTTGAAATTC
>Ga0209161_10004350_pt1 | contig 11275 bp, 9 predicted proteins | sample GraSoiAngelo_155_FD_186169 | JGI IMG/M metagenome (GOLD analysis project Ga0209161, IMG submission 186169) | Grasslands soil microbial communities from the Angelo Coastal Reserve, California, USA - 14_1009_13_30cm (SPAdes) (version 2) | ecosystem: Environmental > Terrestrial > Soil > Grasslands ...
TGGAGTGTGTTCGCGCCGACCGTCACGGAGCCGTCCGCCGACGCGGCGACCGCGCTGCGGCGCTTTGCCGACCTGGCGAATGGCGGGAACACTCCCGATGCCCGTCGCGTCCGGGCACTCGCGCTCGCGCGCTATGCCGACCTGGTACCCGAGCCGTTGGCGGTGCGAGCCCGGGCGGAGGCGGCGCGGGCATTTCTCGGGGCCGGCGACCGGGTCGGGGCACGACGCATGCTCGCGCAGGTAGCGGCCGACTCCACGGCGCCGCCCGATGCACAGGCGCTCGCCCAGAGCGCGCTGGTGGAAGCCCTGATCGATGACGGCCAGCTGCCCGAGGCGGCGACGCGGCTCGGCGCGGATTCCCGGATTTCCGGGGACGACCGCGCGGCGTTGCGACTCAAGCTGGCTCGGGCGCGCATCCGGCGCGGCGAGCTGGACCTCGCCGACTCGGTGCTCTTGGGGGACTCGAGCGTCGATGCCCTGGCGCTGCGCGGCTGGGTGGCGTTGTACTCGGGCGACATGAAAGGGGCAGAGCAGCTGTTCCGGGCCGCGGGTCCCTACGCCGGCGATCGACGCGACGCCACCGAGCGCTCGGGCGTGGTCGCCCTGCTGCAGCAGGTACCGCGCGATCGGTTCCCGGAGCTGGGGAGCGCGTTGCTGCTCCTCGCCCGCGGGGATTCCGCCCGCGCCGTGCAGTCCTTGCGGCTTGCGGCTGGACGTCTGGAAACGGGGGGCGGTGGCGGGGGTGGCCGGGCTGATATCCTGCTGCTGGCGGGCCGGATCGCGGTCCGGCTGGATACCGCGCAGCAGCGGACGGCGCTCACCCTGTTCGCGGAGGTGGCGGGAACGCCAGGGAAGAGCGCGGCCGCGCCCGCAGCCGAGCTCGAGTGGGCGCGGCTGCTGCTGCGCCGCCAGAAGCCGGCGGAGGCGATCGCGCACTTGGAGCACCTCATCCTGGCATACCCGGAGAGCGCGGTCGTGCCCGAGGCGCGTCGCGAGCTGGAGCGCGCGAAAGGAGCGATTCCGAAGTCATGAGGCGGCGGGAGTTCGTTCGGGCGGTTAGCCGGATAGGCGGATGGGCGGTCAGTGCCGATCTGCTGGGCTTCCATCCGCCTATCCGCCGATCCGCCTATCCGTCGCTTCTGATTCCTATGGACGACTCGCAGTCCGACCACCTCAAGGCGTACGGCGTCACCTACCGCATCATCCAGGCGGGGATCAAGGCGGAGTGGCTCTTGAACTACCGCGGCGGAGCGTTCCTCGTGCCCGACGGAGAGGCGGTCCGGCGCGACGCGGCGCTCGGCGGCGTCAAGGCCGAGCCGGTGGACGACGGCCGGGTGACCGGCATCCGGGGCGAGATCGAGGCGAGCAACATGGACGCGGTGCCGCTCGAGAAGGCGCCCAAGGTGGCCGTGTACGTCCCGCCCAACGCGCCGCCGTGGGACGACGCCGTGACCATGGCGCTGCAGTACGCCGGCATCCCGTTCGACACCGTGTGGGACTTCGAGGTGATGGCGGGGAAGCTCGCGAACTACGACTGGCTGCATCTGCACCACGAGGATTTCACCGGCCAGTATTCGAAGTTCTTCCTGATCTACGGCGGCGCTCCGTGGCTGGGCGAGATGGTGCGGTTCAACGGCGACGCCGCCAAGCGGCTCGGCTTCGCCACGGTGCCGGACTTGAAGAAGGCGGTGGCGCGCAAGATCCGCGACTACGTGGCGAACGGCGGCTTCCTGTTCGCGATGTGCACCGCCACGGAGACGATCGACCTCGCCCTGGCCGCCGAGCATGTCGACATCGCGGCCGCCTTCGCCGACGGCACGCCGATGGATCCGCAGGCGGACGCCAAGCTCGACTGGTCGCAGGCCCTCGCGTTCGCCGGAGCGCACGTTGAGCCGAACCCGGCGGTGGCGAGCTTCTCCGACATCGACGGCCACCAGGTGAACGCCGGGCCGCGCCGCCAGCCGCTCGGCGCGTTCAAGCTGTTCAACTTCAGCGCCAAGATCGACCCCGTCCCCACGATGCTGGTGCAGAATCATCGCCAGGTGATCCCCGATTTCTACGGGCTCACCACGTCGTTTCTGCGCAGCCGCTTGAAGCCCAGCGTATCGGTGCTGGGCGACGAGGAGGGCGCACCGTGGGTGAAGTACATCCACGGGGATCACGGCAAGGGGACGTGGACCTTCTTCGGCGGGCACGACCCGGAAGATCAGCAGCACCAGATCGGCGATCCGCCGACGGACCTGTCGCTGCACCCCCACTCGCCGGGGTACCGCCTCATCCTCAACAACGTGCTGTTTCCCGCCGCCAAAAAGCGCGAGCTCAAGACGTGAGCGTGGAGCGCCTGTCGCCCGCGGTCCGCGAGCTCGTGCGCGCGGAGATCGCCGCGGCCCACGGGCGCGAAGTGTCGTTCGTGGCGCGGCCGGATGCGAACGGCCGCATCGTCGAGGCGCGCCCGGTGGCGCGCGGCACCGTGGACGCGGTGCTCGCCCTGCCGGGGATCGCGCACCGCGGGGAGCTGCTGCTGCACAACCACCCGAGCGGTGTGCTCGAGCCCTCCGGTGCCGATCTGAGCGTGGCCGCCCGCTTGCACGACGGGGGCGTGGGCTTCGCGATCGTGGACAACGAGGTAAGCGACTGCTACGTCGTGGTCGAGTGCCCCCGCCCGCGCGCGACCACGCGGCTCGATCCGTTCGATGTCGCCGGCCTGCTCGCCCCCCAGGGTCCGGTGGCCCGCGCGCTCGGGGGCTTCGAGGATCGGCCGAGCCAGCGGGACATGGCGGCCTACATTGCGGACGCCTACAACGATGGCGGCGTCGCACTGCTCGAGGCGGGCACGGGCGTCGGCAAGTCGTTCGCGTACCTGGCACCGGCACTCGTGTGGGCGCGCGAGAACGGCGAGCGCACCATCGTCTCCACCAACACGATCAACCTGCAGGAGCAGCTCGTTGGCAAGGACCTGCCGATTCTCGCCCGGGCGCTCGGGACGGGCGAGCACTCGCCCTCGTTCGCGCTGCTGAAGGGCTGGCGCAACTACCTCTGCCTCGCGCGGCTCGAGCAGGCACGCGATGCCCGCGGCTCGCTGTTCGAGGACGAGCGCGCCGCGGAGCTGGAGGCGCTCGCCGCCTGGGCGGTGCAGACGAGCGACGGCAGCCTCTCGGATCTGCCGGACGAGCCAGCGGCCGAGGTGTGGGACGCCGTCGCCGCCGAATCCGACCTGTGCACGCGGCTCAAATGCCCGCACTTCGACCAGTGTTTCCTGTTCCAGGCGCGCCGCCGCGCCGCCGAGGCGGACGTCGTCGTCGTGAACCACCACCTGCTCGCGAGCGACCTCGCCGTGCGCATGGTGAGCGACAATTGGCAGGAGGCGGCGGTCCTGCCGCCGTACCGCCGCCTGGTGCTGGATGAGGCGCATCACCTCGAGGATGTTGCGGCGATGCACCTGGGCGCCCAGGTGAGCATGCTGGGCGTGCAGCGGCTGCTGTCGCGGCTCGAGAAGAACGGCCGCGGGCTCCTGCCGACCCTCGGGGCGGTGCTCGCCGGCCGCGACGATCTGCTCTCGGCCGCGAGCCGCGACCTCGTGCACCAGAGCCTGTTCGACGCGCTCGGCGCGGCGCGCCGCGCCGCCGACGCGCTGTTCACCCTGCTCGCCCGCCGGCTCGACAGCGAGCCCGGACCCACTCCGGTGCTGCGGCTCACCGATGATTTCGTGCGGGACGACGTCTGGGCCCAGGGACTCGACGTGACGCTCGACAACCTGCTGCTCGGCTTCTCCCGGCTGCGCGACGGCGTCGAGACAATCGCCGACCGGTTGTCGCTCGACGACCCTTCCGAGCGACGCGCCCAGCTCGTCGGCGAGCTGCGCGGCGTGGTGCGGCGGCTCGATGCGGTCGCCGCCGGGCTCACCGCGGCGCTGCGGCCGCCGCCGGGCGTGCCCGCCGCCGTCCGCTGGCTCGAGCGCCGCGGGCGCAAGACCCCCAACGTGTCGCTCGCCGCCGTGCCGCTCGACTTGGCGCCGATTCTCAAGGAGAACCTGTTCGACCGGGTCGAGACGGTGGTGCTGACGAGCGCCACGCTCGCCGCCGGGGGAGACTTCGGCTTTCTGGAGCAGCGCGTGGGACTCGATCTGCCGCCCTCGCGCGTGCGGGCGCGTGAGATCCACGCCTCGCCGTTCGACTTCCCCGCACAATGCCTGTTCGGGATCCCGACCGACCTGCCCGAGCCGCGCGACGACGAGCAGGGGCACGACGCCGCCGTCGCGCGCGTGCTGGTGGAGCTGGCGCACGCGTCGGACGGCGGCATGTTCGTGTTGTTCACGAGTCACGGCGCGCTGCGGCGCGCCGCCGAGGCGGTGCGCGGGGTGATCGGCGGTCGCTGGCCGTTGTTGGTGCAGGGTGAGGGCCAGCGCGACCAGCTGCTGCGGCGCTTCCGCGAGGCGGGCTCCGCGATCCTGCTCGGAACGGATTCGTTCTGGGAGGGCGTCGACGTCCCGGGGCGCGCGTTGCGCGTGCTGATCCTCGCCAAACTGCCGTTCAAGGTGCCGAGCGAACCGCTCACCGCGGCGCGGCTCGAGCGGCTCGAGGCCCGGGGGCTCAACGGTTTCACGCACTACCTCGTGCCCCACGCGGCGCTCAAGCTGAAACAGGGGTTCGGGCGGCTGATTCGCCGCACCACCGACGTCGGGGCCGTGGTGCTGCTCGACCGGCGGGTCGTGACCAAGCGCTACGGCCGGCTGATTCTCGAGGGACTGCCGCCCGCGGCGCGGGCCGTGGGCTCCTGGCAGGACGTGCGGCGCGCGTGTGAAGAGTTCTTCGCGGGGCACGGGATCGAGGCGGCCTTGGGCGCGAAAGGATAGATTGTGTTCGTGGTGTTGTGGATGTTCGAGGCGAAGGCGGGAGCGGAGGAGGACTTCGTCCGGGCCTACGGGCCGGACGGCGACTGGGCGCAGCTGTTCCGGCGCAGCGGCGGTGGGGCGTATCTCGATTCGCAGCTGGCCCGCGACATCGAGATCGCGCGGCGGTTCGTGACGATCGACCGGTGGGCCTCGCGGGCGGCGTTCGACGCCTTCAAGACCTCCGCCAAGGCCGAGTACGACGCCCTCGACGCCCGGTGCCGGCAGCTCACCCGGAGCGAGCGGTTGATCGGCCATTTCGAAACGTGACGCCCAGGCTTCAGCCTGGGAATGCTGTGGCGCGTACTGATTCGTAGGAGGGTTTGTTCTGACGCGGCTCAGCAAGCGGCTGTCCGCCTTGCCCAGCTATCCCATGGCCGAGATCCCCGCCCTCAAGCGGCGACTGATCCAGGAGGGGGTCGACGTCATCGACATCGGAGCGGGAGACGCCGACCTGGCGCCGCCCCGCGCCGCGGTCGAGGCGCTGGCCCGCGCGGCCCGCGATCCCGCGATGAGCCGGTACGCGTTCCAGCTCGGCCTCCCCGCGTTCCGCGAAGCGGCCGCCGCGTACCTGCAGCGCCGGTTCGGCGTGCGGTGCGATCCGTTCACCGAGCTGCACCCGCTGCTCGGCTCCAAAGAAGGGATCGCCCACCTCGCCATGGCGTTGCTCGACAGCGGCGACGTGGCGGTGGTGCCCGAGCCGGGGTACGCCGTCTACGAAGGCGGCACCGTGCTCGCGGGCGGGGAGCCTTACCGTTACGCGCTTACGCCGCGCAGCGCGTTCCTGCTCGAGCTCGAGCAGGTGCCGCCGGAGGTCGTTCGGCGGACGCGGCTCGTCTACCTGAACTATCCCAACAACCCCACGGCCGCGGTGGCGACGCGCGAGTACCTCGAGCGCACGGTCGCATTCTGCCGGCGGCACGACATCGTGATCGCGTACGACAACCCCTATGCCGAGATCACGTACGACGGCTACGTCGCGCCGAGCATCTTCGAGGTCCCCGGGGCGTGGGAATGCGCGGTCGAGTTCCACTCGCTGTCGAAAACGTTCTGCATGACGGGCTGGCGGCTCGGCTGGGCGGCGGGGCGGGCGGAGCTCATCGCCGCGCTGGGCCGCGTAAAGAACTACGTCGATACCGGCGCGTTCCTCGCCGTGCAGACGGCGGGTGCGGCCGTGCTGCCGCAGGCGGAGCAGCTGGCGCGCGAGTACGTCGCGCAGTTTCGCGAGCGGCGTGACGCGATGCTGTCGGTGCTACGGGCGCAAGGGTTCGAGCCCGAGACGCCGCGGGCCACGATGTATCTGTGGGTGCCGCTGCCCGAGGGGCTCCCCTCGGCCACGTTCCAGCGCCGCGCGCTCGAAGAGGAAGGCGTCGTGACCGTGCCGGGGAGCGGGTTCGGCGCGGGGGGTGAAGGATTCTTCCGGATCGCGCTCACCGTCGCGACGCCGCGGCTCGTCGAGGCGGCGGAGCGTTTGGGAAAGGTGTTGGCCGCTGTTTGAGCCGCGGAAGGTCCCGCGCGCCAAGGCCCGGCTGACGTGGGTCGCGAGCGTCGTGCTGCACGGCGCGCTGATCGCGCTTGCGGTGACTGGCGCGTGGCGCATCGACCGCTACCAGTCGCTTATCACGATCATTCCACCCGAACCGCCGCGCCGCGCGGAGCTGCCGCCGTTCGGCGGCACCAAGCGCGGCAAGGGGCCGAGCGGCGGCCTGGGGCGGCCACCGGCGCCGGCACCGGTCGTCGACACGACCACGCCGCCGCCCGCACCGACCGTGGGCCAGCCGGACAGCGCGCTCGCCGCCAGCTCGACCGCCATCGGCCCCCATATCGTGAGCCCGCCCCAGGTGGGCGACGGGCGGCTGTGGGTGCTGCCGCGGCCCGCACTCCCGGGCGAGGTGGCGGACGCCCTCTATGGGCAGGAGGAGCACAAGGACTCGGTTGCGGCGCACCGGCTGCGCGCCATGGTCGACTCGCTCAACGTCATCATCGACCAGGAGCAGCGCGCGCGCCAGAAGCCGACCTGGACCACCGAGGTGGCGGGGAAGACGATCGGTATCGATTCACAGTACATCCACGTCGCGGGGATCAAGATCCCCACGGCGGTGCTCGCGCTGCTGCCGATCACGCTCCCGCAGGGCAACTATGATGAGCAACGGCGGGCGCGACAGCTCGAGGATATGCGCCAGGACCTGATGCAGGCCGCCCGCCGCACCGAGACGGTGCAGCTGTTCCGGCAGTACGTCCGCGAGCTGCGGGCGCGCAAACAGGCGGAGCGGGACGCGCAGAAGCGGGCGAAGGGGGATACCACCAAGGTCAAAGCGGATACTGTCAGCGCGGTGCCGTAGTCGCTGCCTCCAATCGTTTCAGCGCTGCCTCTTTCCCCACCACATACAAGAGCTCGTTCACCGGCTCCGACACCGTCCCGCCCGTGAGGGCGATCCGGATCGGCTGGAAGATCTTCCCGGCGGCGACGCCTTTTTCGTCAGCGAGGGCACGCAAACTCTGCTCCAGCGCTTCCGACGTCCAGTCGGTGTTGCGCAGGACGGCGAGGCTCGCCTCGAGGGACGCCTTGTAACCCGCCGGATCCTTGGCGATTTCCTTCTTCGCTTTGTCGTCGAACGCGACGAATTTCGTGTCGAGCCGCACGGCCACCTGCTTTGCCACGTCGAGCGTAGTGCGCGAGCGGGTCTTCACCGCTGCGATCGCCTTGAGGACCGCTTCCTTGTTGCCATTCAGCCCGAGCTGCGCGAGCTGGGGCGACACTAGTGGGTACAGCTCCTCGGCCGTCGCCATCGAGAGATACTGCCCGTTCATCCACTCGAGCTTCGTCATGTCGAAGATCGCCGGCTTTTTCTGGATGCCCTCGAAGGCGAACAGCCGTATCATTTCGTCGAGCGTCATGATCTCGCGGTCGCCGCCCGGGCTCCAGCCGAGCAGCGCCAGGAAGTTGCGCATCGCGGCGGGGAGGATCCCCATGTGTTCGTAGTCGCCGACTGCTTCAGCGCCGTGGCGCTTGGAGAGCTTCTTGCCGTCCGGGCCGTGGATCATCGGCACGTGACCGAACACGGGGAGAGCGGCGCCGAGCGCGCGATACAGCGCGATCTGCTTCGGCGTGTTCGAGATGTGGTCGTCGCCGCGCAGCACATGGGTGATCGCCATGTCGACGTCGTCCACCACCACGGCGAAGTTGTAGATCGGCGTGCGGTCCGAGCGCAGGATGACGAAGTCCTTGATGTCTTCGCCCTGGAACGAGATGGGGCCGTGCACGGCGTCGTCCCAGGCGATCTCGCCCGGCGGCAGGCGGAAGCGGATGGCTCCGTCTTCCGTGTACGCCTTTCCCTCGGCGAGCAGCTTGTCGGCGACCTCCTGGTGGCGCGCGACGCGCGCGCCCTGGAAGACGGGGTCCTCGTCCCAATCGAGGCCGAGCCACGTGAGGCCATCGAGAATCACCTTGGTGTGCTCGTCGGTGGAGCGCTGCCTGTCGGTGTCCTCGATGCGGAGCAGGAACTTGCCGGCCACGTGGCGCGCGTACAGCCAATTGAAAAGCGCGGTGCGGGCACCACCTACGTGCAGGTAGCCCGTGGGCGAAGGGGCGAAGCGGACGCGCGTGGACATGGTGGTGAGGTACGGAGAGGGGGGGATTCGAACCCCCGATAAGGCTTTTAGGCCCTATAACGGTTTAGCAAACCGCCGCCTTCAGCCACTCGGCCACCTCTCCCGGAACGACAACGTCGCCAGTCACCTGGGCTTGTGCAACCCCCTGGCTCCTCCGTCTGATTGCGCCGCATCGGCTGGGAGGTAGGTTCAGCTCGCCCCAGCGTCATCCCCCGCTAGGAAGACACGATGATACTCGTCGTTGGCGCGACCGGCCTGCTCGGCGGCGAGATCTGTCGCCGCCTGCGCGAGCGCGGACACCCGGTCCGCGCGCTCGCCCGAGAGACCTCCGATCCGGCTAAGGTCCAGCGGCTCACAAGCCTCGGTGCGGAGATCGTGCGCGGCGACTTGAAGGACCGTGCATCACTGGACCAGGCGTGTCGCGGCGCAGCGACGGTGATTTCGACCGCCTCGACCACGCTGTCGCGCCAGCCGGATGACTCGATCGGGGGCGTTGACCAGGACGGCCAGATGCAGCTCGTCGACGCCGCCCGAAACGCGCGCGTGGGCCAGTTCGTCTACGTGTCGTTCTCCGGTAGCTTCGAGATCGACTGCCCGCTCCGCACGGCGAAGCGGAGCGTGGAGCGACACCTGCAGCGGAGCGGCCTGACGTACACGATTCTCCGCCCCAGCGTGTTCATGGAGGTGTGGCTCAGTCCCGCGCTCGGCTTCGACTTCACGAAGGGGGCGGCGCAGATCTTCGGCACCGCCCAGCAGCCGATCAGCTGGATCTCGCTGGGCGACGTGGCCGAGTTCGCCGTGACGTGCGTAGGACACCCTGCTGCCCGGAACGCCCTCATCGAGCTCGGCGGCCCGGAGGCGCTGTCGCCGGAGGACGTGGTGCGGACGTTCGAGGAGGTGACGGGACGCCACTTCGAGACGCAGCACGTCGCGGAGACCGCGCTGCAGGAGCAGTGGCGCGTGGCCGCGGACCCGCTCCAGAAGAGCTTCGCGGCGCTGATGCTCGGCTTCGCCCAGGGCGACCGGATCGACATGCGCCGCACGCTGGAGGTCTTCCCGCTGCGGCTGGGCACAGTGCGCGAGTACGCGCAGCGCGTGACTATTGGGTGAGGCAGCGGTGATCCGGGTCTCTATAGGCCGACGACCGCGGTGCGACGAAGACCCTTGAACTCCACCTTGAGCTGCATGAGCACGCGTGCGGGCCTTGCTCCGGCCGTGCGAGCGGGGACGAAGCGTGCCTGTTGCAAGGAGGTAACGAAGTCGCGCTCGACATTCTTGAGCTGCATCGTGCTCGAGACTACTCTGACGGACCCGGGCAAGACGAACCCCGTCGTATCCACGATAAACCGAACAGTCAGCCTACTCTCCAGATTGTACCGTATATCGAAGCCATCCAGTGGAAGCCCGGCCCCGGACGGCAACTCGAGCAACCGTGGCCGGACCACATTGCGTGGGCAGCTTGCCGTGCAGTCGAGCACAACCTCTTCAGCCTGCCGGGGCGTGGCGCTCGGCGCCGCTACCACCCGTTGCGCTTCAAACAAAACGACAAGTGCGGAGTCGTACTTCGCGAGCCCTTGGGCTTGGAGGCGTGGTTCGAGCTCCAGGGCTTGCCGAAAGTCAGCGGCTGTTCCGGAGTCGTCACCTTGATAGAACTGCACCACGCCTAGGAGCACCCAGGCCTCGAGGCGTTCGTCATGCGACGGGCGGCCGGTCGAGTCGAGGGTCTGGCGCAGTAGCGACGCCGCGCTGTCGAAGTTCAGGGCACGGATTGCGGCGCGCGCGGCGGCCAGACGGTCGTCGGCCGCGCTTTGACCGGCGAGTGGAAAGGTTGTGATGCAGGCGACCGTCAGTACGCCGGCATATAGTTGCTGCACGATCTTACTACCATCTTGAGACTTCATCGCACATCAGAACGCTACCGCACTCGTTGCCGATCCGACTACGATCTCTCCCGTCGTCAGCCCGGTGAGGGCATCTCGCAGCACCACGTGGATCATGTTGACGCTGATGCCGCTCGTAGTCACCCCGTTGCCAGTCGGCGTCTGCTCGTTGAGCACGACGTAGCCGATGCCGGCGAGGTCGATCCGCGTATTGGGCGGCGGCGTGTCGGCGAGCGGGACGCCGTTGACGACGAGGTCGAGCAGCGTCGAGCCGTCGGCGCCGCTTCCGGCAGCTTGTTGATTGACGTAGCTCGCAGCCACGGCGAGCACTTGCCGGGCGGTAATCAGCCCGTTCAGGATGCTCACGTCGGCCGCTTCCGCGCTGGTCTGCGCCGACCCGCCCGCGGAGTCGGCCATCCCTGTGGTGATCGAGTTGAGCGTGCTGGCGGTCAAGGTGCTCGCTACCGCGGCGGCGTCCACGTCGGCGTCCACCATGCCTCCGTCCGGCGGCAATGCCGCGCCCGCGAACTGCTGCGTGCCGGTGGCCAGGTTCACCACCGCCGCATATCCCTGCCCACTGACGTACGGCGTCTGCGCCGCCCGCGCAGCGGTGGACATGAGACCGCTCATCGCTCCGATTGCCACCAGCCCGCACAACCACTGCGGGACACCATTGGTCACGATGCTTCTCATGGTCGGATGTCCTCCTCGCCAGCGATTATCAAGTCGGCAGGGCGCCGGTACAGTCGGCCGTCGTAATTTCGGTGCTGCCCTTGTGCAGCTGGATGTTGCCGCCGGTCAGAGTTCCCTCACGAGCGTAGCCCTCGAAGGTGAAGCACATGGTGTCGCTGCCGCGGCCCGGCTGCCCGAAGTCACACGCTTTCGCGAAAAAGCG
>Ga0209161_10004352_pt1 | contig 11273 bp, 7 predicted proteins | sample GraSoiAngelo_155_FD_186169 | JGI IMG/M metagenome (GOLD analysis project Ga0209161, IMG submission 186169) | Grasslands soil microbial communities from the Angelo Coastal Reserve, California, USA - 14_1009_13_30cm (SPAdes) (version 2) | ecosystem: Environmental > Terrestrial > Soil > Grasslands ...
TCGCCGGTGCGGTCCAAAGCGGAGACTTGCAGCAGATGGCGGACGCCAACCGGCAGCTGTCGGCCCCGCTCGGCCGCCTGCTCGCCATCGCCGAGAACTACCCGCAGCTCAAGTCCAACGAGAACTTTCGCGCGTTGCAGGATCAGCTCGAGGGGACGGAGAACCGCATCGCCGTGGCGCGGCAGGACTACAACGAAGCCGTGAACCGCTACAACGCCTACATCCGGCGTTTCCCGCAGGTCCTGACGGCGAAGCTGCTGGGGAAGGGGCCCCGTCCCTACTTCGAGCTGGAGACACCGGGCGCGGCCCAGGCGCCGAAGGTGGATTTCTCCAAGTGATTGTCAGCAACGTGTGAAGAGGAGTTGGCGGGGCTGAATTTGTTCAAAGGGCGCTTGTTTTAGCCCTCTTGCGACGTTGTGATACAAGCTGCACAATAGTCCCTACGTGGAACGCGTCCGGCAATTTGTCGACGGCGCGTCCCATCTGGCACCGATCGTGTCCTGTCTGCCGTCGGGCACGGGTGCGCATTTGCTCATTCGGGTAGTCAAGCCAGGCTCGCCGCGTGCCAACGCGCGGCGAGGGTTTTTTCCTCGTGCGGTGTGTGTCAACCACCTCGAAGGAGGAATCCGTATGCGCTTTTCCATTCGCTCCACGCTGCGCGCGGTGCTGGTGCTCGGCGGGCTCGTCGGCGGCGTCGGCGCCGTCGCGGGGGCCCAGCAGGGCACAGTCGCGGGCCGCGTCACCGATCAAGCCAACGGGCAACCGCTCGTTGGCGCGCGCGTCACCGTCATGGGGACGTCGCTCATTGCGCAGACCAATGCCGAGGGTCGCTACTCGCTGTCGCGTGTCCCCGGCGGACAGCTCACGGTGCGGGCGAGCGCCGTCGGCTACGGGGCGGCGTCGCGCGTCGTCACGGTCAATCCCGGCGAGACAGGAGTCGTCGACCTCGCGCTGGGGCTGTCGCCGTACTCCTTGGACGAGGTGGTCATCACGTCCACGGGCGATCAGGCCAAGCGGGAAGTCGGCAACTCGATCGCCCGGATCGATGCTGCCAAGCTCGTCGAGACGGCGCCGATCACGAACGTCACCGACCTCTTGATCGCGAAAGTCGCCGGTGTCGACGTCCTGCCGGGTAACGTGACGGGCGCTCCGTCGCGCGTGCGCATCCGTGGGACGAACAGTCTCTCCCTGAACAACGAGCCGGTGTATTTCCTGGACGGGATCCGGGTCAACAGCCAGAACCGCTCGTCCGGCGTCTGCGACGTCGGCTGCGCCCCGCCTAGCCGCATCAACGATTTGAATCCCGAAGACTTCGAGTCGATCGACGTCGTGAAGGGCCCGGCGGCGTCTGCGCTGTACGGCACCGACGCGGCGAATGGTGTCGTGCTGATCACGACCAAGCACGGTGAGCCGGGCAAAGCGCGGTGGAACCTGTACGCCGAGCAGGGCGCGATCAAGGACTACAACGATTACCCCGCCGCGTTCCGCGGCTGGCGCACCGGGACGACCGCGGCGACGACCTCGACCCCAACCAACACCGTGCAATGCATTCTCACACAGGTCGCGGCGGGCACCTGCGTCCAGGACAGCGTGACCCAGTTCAACCTTTTCAAAGATCCACAGACGACGCCGCTCGGGACCGGGCACCGCCAGCAGTATGGCGTGCAGGTTTCAGGTGGGTCGGACGCGGTGCGCTACTACATGTCGGGCGAGTGGGAGGATGAGGTTGGTCAGGCGACGATGCCGCTGTTCGCGGACAGCGCGGTGCGCGCCGTGCGACAGATCAGCGAAGTGCCGGGCGACCAGCGGCAGCCAAACGGCCTGCGGCGGACCAGCATTCGGGTGAACGTTTCCGCCAACCCGAACTCGCGCGTGGACCTACAGGCGAACACTGTCTTCATGTCGAGCCGGCTGCGGGTGCTGCCGACGGACAACAACACGACCGGGCTCTTGTCGAACGCGCTGGGCGGGCCGGGGAACAAGGACAACGGTCGCTACGGCTACCGCCTGTTCACCCCCAACGAGATGTTCTCCGAAGCGATCGGGCAGGACATCAACCGGTTCATCGGTAGCGGGACGGCCCACTGGCGGCCCAAGAGTTGGTTGGCGTTTCGCGCCGTGGGCGGCATCGACTATACCAGCCGGTTGGACACCGATCTGTGCATGCGGGACGACTGTGTGAACTTCGCGACCATCAAGACCGGGTTCAAGCAGGATGATCGCACGACCTTTTTCCAGTATACCGGTGACATCAACGGGACGGCATCGTTTACGCTGAGTCCGACCCTGACGTCGCGGACGACGGTCGGCGCCCAGTATTTCAAGACGAAGAACGATCTGAATGTGGCGTATGCGGAAAACCTGTCGGGAGGGGCGACCACGGTGACCGGCGGATCGATCCCCCTCGTGCGGGAGAGTACCACGGTGTCTTCGACGGTCGGCCTGTTCGCGGAGCAGCAGTTCGGCTACAAGGACCGGCTCTTCCTGAACGGCGGTCTCCGCATCGACGACAACAGCGCGTTCGGGACGGCCTTCAATAAGGTCTACTATCCGAAGGTGAGCGTGTCGTACGTTGTTTCGGAAGAGCCCTTCTTCCCGAAGTGGCGCTGGATCAACAGTGTGCGGCTGCGCGGTGCGATCGGTGCCTCGGGGGTCCAGCCGGGCAACACCGACGCGCTCCGCTTCTTCCTGCCCAATACCTCGAGTGTCAACGGGCTCGACATCCCTGCGCTCGTCTACAGCGCCATCGGGAACGACAGTTTGAAGCCGGAGCGGGCGCGGGAATACGAGGTCGGCGGGGAAGCGACGCTGTTCAATAGCCGAGCGTACATCGAGCTCACGTACTACAACAAGCGCACCTCGAATGCGCTCATCGCCGTACAGGTCCCGCCGTCGGCGGGCGGCCCCACCACCCGCTTCGAGAACATCGGCGCCGTCGTGAACCGGGGCGTGGAGCTATTGACGACTCTGCGGCTCGTCGACAAGCCGAGCTTCGGCTTCGACGTGACGGTCAACGCGGGGTACAACACCAACTTCATCGCGGACATGGGCGGGAAGCCGACCATCATCACCAGCGCCACTACTCGGCAGGCACAGGGCTATCCCATCAATGGGTGGTGGCAGCGGCCCTACACCTTCAACGACGCGAACGGCGACGGCATCATCACCGCCAATGAGATCACCGTGCAGGACAGCGCGCAGTTCGTGGGCTACGCGAACCCGCGCTGGGAGGCGGTCTATGTCCCCGGGATCGACCTGTTCAACAAGCGGTTGCGGATTCAGGGGCGGTTCGACCACAAGAGTGGGTACTACCAGCTCAACGGCACCGAGCGGATCCGGTGCGAGTCGCGGCTGAACTGCGAGGGTCTCGTGGACCCCAACGCGCCGTTGTGGGAGCAGGCGCGCGTGGTCGCGCTACGCGAGACGCCCTCGCGCACGCAGTGGGGGTTCATCGAGAAGGCGTCGTTTGTCCGGCTGCGGGAGGCTTCCGCAACGTACGAGCTGCCGGCCGCGTGGGCCCGGTCGTTCCGGGCCACGCGCGCGAGCTTCACGATCGCCGCCCGTAACCTCTGGAAGGGCACCTCGTTCTCGGGCATCGACCCGGAGGCAAACTATTTCGAAGGCGCCACCGGCGTGGTGAGCAACTTCCAGACGACGCCGCCGCCAACCTATTGGACGTTCCGTTTGAACGTCGGCTTCTGAGGCTCGGGCGACGACACGCGACTCGACACATGACCGTGAAAGGGGAGTTGGTACCCATGAACCGATACCTCACGCTCCGGTGGCTGCGGCCCCCGCTGGCTGTCGCGGGCCTCGTGGCCCTCCCGGCGCTCTCATGTACAGACACCCTGCTGAACGTGACCGATCCGGATATCGTGCTCGGCGCCAATTCGGCGTCGGCCGCTCTCGGGCTGTCCAACGGGGCCGTGCTGCGGCTCACCCAGGCGGTGAGCGGGACGCAGGGTCCCGATGCGCTGTTCATGTTCGGTGGCCTGCTCACCGACGAGTGGCGCTCGGGCGACACGTTCATCCAGCGCAACACAATGGATCAACGGATCTTCGATCAAAACAACACATTCAACGCGGGGCCGTTCCGGAACTTGAACCGAGTCCGCACCCAAGCGCTGCTCGCCATCGATGGACTGCGGACCTACTTGCCGGATTCCGCTGCGGCCGTCGCCCGGATGTTCGACTTCCTCGGCTATACCGAGGTCCTGCTGGGAGAGCACTACTGCAACGGCATACCGCTGAGCGGCATATCGGGCACCACCGTCGTGTTCGGCAACCCGATTTCGAACGATTCGCTGTTCAAGCTCGCGATCGCGAACGCCGATTCCGCGTTGGCGGCCGCGCGAGGCCCGGACTCGGCTCGGGTAGCGCAATTCGCCAGCGTGATCAAGGGCCGGGCGCTGCTCGATCGGGGGAGGGGATTCCTCGCCGCCGCCGCTGCCACCGTCGCGACCGTCCCGCTGGCGTTCCGCTTCGACGTCACGCACTCGCTCAACGTCAACGACAACCAGATGTGGGCGCTCAATGCGAGCTCCCGACGCTACACCATGGGTGACTTGGAAGGCGGCAGTGGCCTTCCCTACGTGACCGCCAGCGACCCCCGCATTGTGACCAAGACCGGGCCCGATGGGATTTTTGATAGCGCGTTCCCCATCACGATCATCAGGCAGGGGAACTGGGGCCGGACGAGCAACGTGACGCTCGCGAGCGGCATCGAGGCGCAGCTCATCACCGCCGAAGCGGCCCTCCAGGCGAACGACCCGACGACCTGGCTCACGATCATCAACTCGCTGCGAACGAACACGACACTCTACCCGGCCCCGCAGACCGGTTTCACCCAGAGCGCCAACCTCACCAATCTTGCACAACCGGCGGACAGCATTGCGCGTACGAACGTGATGTATTCGGAGCGCGCCTTCTGGCTGTTCAGCACCGGCCACAGGCTGGGGGACATGCGTCGGCTGGTGCGGCCAACGACCGCTGGTGGCTACGGTCGCGCGGTCAACAGCGTGTATCCGAACGGCGCGTGGTTCAAGGGGGGGAATTACGGCGACGCGATCCAGATGGTGTTGCCGGTGGAGGAGCTTAACAATCCGAATTACCACGGATGCGCCGACCGCAATCCGTAAAACGGTGCGGTGGATGATATGTGCGGGGGCGGCCTGAGCGGCGCCCCCGCGATGTCTTAGGGACGTCCGCCCGTCGTCGTGATGACGATGACGCCGGAGGTCGACATAGCGCCGTAGTGCGTGGTCGCATCGAGTCCCGTGAGGATCTCGATCGTCAGGATGTCGGCGGCGGCGACTTGCTTGAGCACCTGGAGATCGTCGATAGGCACGTGATCGAGGATCACGCGCACCTGGTCTTCCTGGTACAGGCTCGCCCGGCCGCGCCGCTGGATGCGAGCCGGCTCTCCCCGGACCTCTCGGAGCTGCACGTTGGGAACCGTGAATCGCACGGCGTCCCACGCCGTCTTGGCGCCGGACTTGGCGATCGCATCGGCCGTGATGAGCCTCGCGCCGCTCGGCGCGTTCGTGTCTTCGATCCCGGCCCGTGCGCCGCCACAGGCCGCGGTGCTCACGAGACCGATCCACGCGATCGCGGGGACGGCCCGGAAAAGACGGAGGGGGCGCAGCACCCTGCGCCCCCCGTCACCACGATCAATCGGTCGCCCGTCAGTCCACGATGGCATCGGGCATGACGTACTTCATCGGATCCACCGGCTTGTGGTTCACCCACACCTCATAATGCAGGTGCGGTCCCGTGGACAGCCCGGTCGAGCCAACCTTCGCGATGACCTGCCCACGCTTCACGCGCTGGCCACGGACGACGAGGATCTTCGAGCAATGGGCGAAGCGCGTCACCAGCCCGAAGCCGTGATCCATCGTGACGATGTTGCCGTAGCCTTCCTCCCACCGCACCTCGGTCACGATGCCCGCCGCGGGCGCTTCGATGTCCGCCCCCATCGTCGCCGTCACGTCGATCCCCTCGTGTGGGCGCGCCAGGTGAAGGATCGGGTGGATGCGCTCCCGCATGAACGCGCTCGTGAGCCAACCCTTGGTGGGCATGATCGACGGCGTCGCGGCGAGGCGCGCCCGGTTCTTGGACAGCGAGTCGTACGCTTCGTTCAGCGACCGCACCAGAATGTTGGCGCGCCGGGCGAGCGCATCGACATCGGCCCGCGCCGCGAGCGCCTGCTGTCCGCCAGGGCCGAGCGCCTTGAGGCTGTCGCGCTCCGACCACATGCCCGCCGGCCCGCCGATGCCTGCCTGCTGCACGGTCGTGTCGGTCGGCGTGAGCCCGGCGAGCAAGCGCAGCTCCTGCTCCCGCTGACCGAACCGTTGCAGCGTGTCCCGCAGCCCCGTCATGCGCTCGCGCATCCGCTGGATCTCGTCCGCGAGCAGGCGGTTCTCGTTCTCGAGCGCTCGGCTATGCGTGATGTTCACGCCGCGCGAAATGGCGGCGACGCCCAGCACCAGGAAGGTCAATGCCACCACACTGCCGATGCCGATGAGCGCTTTGACGAAAGTCTGTGACACCTCCACGGCGCGGGACGACCCCGAGCCGTGCGGCACCACCATGACCGTCCAACGTCGTTCCGCTTTCTTGCGCATCCGCTCGCCGCGACCTCGCATCAAAACCGTTAGCCCCGGCACAGAAAAAGCGCCGGTCCATCAGGACCTGCCAAAGGGAGAACCCGGACAGGGCGTGGGGTCCGGTTCCCAAGTGTGGACCTCTAAAGTACGGCTGGATTGGAAAGGCGTCAACACGAGCGAACGTGACGCAAATCACACTCGATCGGGCACTTATGCGGGGGCGAGCCGGGGTTTAGGGAACAGGATGGGAGGCTTCTGGACCTGCCGCCCCCACGGATCCAGCGCCTCTAGGTCCCCGAGCCGGACGCGCTCCAGAGGACCGGGGGGAGGCGATCCCACCGTTGCCCAGACGGTTTCCGCGGTAGCGGGGAGGAACGGCTGCGCGAGCACCGCGATCCGGGCGACGGTGCGGGCCAAGTTCGCGAGCACCGAGTCGAGCTCGGCCGCCCGCTCCGGCTGCTTCGCGAGCTTGTAGGGCGCCGTCTCCTCGACGTATCGGTTCGCGGCGCTCGCCAGCGCCACGAGCTGGGCGGCGCCCTCCTGCAGCCGGTTCGCGTCCATGGCGCGCGCGTACGCCGCGAGCGCGCCCCGGGCCGCGGCTTCGAGCGGCGTGTCGTAGTTCTTGGGGTCGCGTGGTACCGTGCCCCCGCGGTAGTTCACGATCATCGTGAGCGCGCGCGACACGAGGTTGCCGACGGTGTCGGCGAGCTCCGAGGTATAGCGCGCGTCGAAGCGCTCCCACGTGAAGTCGCCGTCGTTGTCGAACCCGACCTCGCGGAGCAGGAAGTAGCGCAGCGCATCGGCGCCGTGTCGATCGATCGCTTCGGCGAGGGTGACGGCCGTGCCGGCGGTCTTGCTCATCTTGGTGCCCGACCACTGCACGTAGCCGTGTGCCCACACGGCGCGCGGGGGCGGGAGCTCGGCGGCGAGCAGCATCGCGGGCCAGATGACGCAATGAAAACGCGTGATCCCCTTGCCCACCACGTGGAGATCGGCCGGCCACAGGCGGTCGTAGCCGGGCGCCGGGAAGCCGGTCGCCGAGAGGTAGTTGATGAGCGCGTCGAACCAGACGTATACGGTCTGCTGCGGGTCGCCGGGGAACGGGATGCCCCACGGCTGGCGCTGCCGCGAGATCGAAATGTCCTGCAGGCCGGCCTCGAGCAGGCGCAGCACCTCGTTGCGGCGGATTTCGGGCTCCACGTTGAAAGAGCCCGAGCGGATGCGGTCGAGCACCGCGTCGCGGTACGCGCTCAGGCGGAAGAAGTGGTTGCGCTCCTTGGTCGGGATCAGTTCGAGGGTGGGATGCTCGACGCAGTGCCCAGCGACGATCTGCGCACCCGTCTTGAACTCCTCGCATCCCGTGCAGTACAAGCCTTCGTACTCCGCCTCGAACAGATCCGCCGGGTGGTGCTGCTGGATGCGCTCGAGCAGGGCCGCCACCGCACGGGCGTGCCGCGGTTCCGTGGTGCGGATCCAGTCGTCGTTCGAGCAGTGGAGGCGGCGCCAGTAGTCGGCGAACGTCGCCGCCATGCGGTCCACCCACGCCTGCGGCGTCACGCCGGCGCGGGCCGCCGCCTGGATCACCGACTGGCTGTGCTCGTCCATCCCCATGAGGAAGTGGACCGCGTCCCCGCGCAGCCGGCGATACCGCGCGATGCAGTCGGCCCCGACCTTCTCGAGCGCGTGGCCCAGATGCGGCTCGCCGTTCGAGTAGTCGATCGCGGTGGTCAGGTACAACTTAGGCATCCGCTCCGGAGACTTCACCTTTCAGCTTCTCGAGCGACACCACGCGCGTGTCGCCTGCGTCGGTGCGGAGGGTGACGGTCTCGCGGAAGACATCCACCGCCAGCACGCGCTCGGCCCCTATGGCGGTGCGCAGCACCCGTCCCTCTTTGGGGAACCGCTTGCGGGTCTGCACGTAGAAATCGTGTTCGTAGCGGAGGCAGCACAGCAATCGCCCGCATCCTCCCGAGATCTGCGACGGGTTGAGGGAGAGGTGCTGGTCCTTGGCGAGCGCCAGGCTCACCGGCCGCAGCTCCGGCAGCCAGCTGGAGCAGCAGTATTGGCGCCCGCAGCGGCCCACCCCGTCGAGCCGCTTGGCCTCGTCGCGCGCGCCGATCTGCCGCAGCTCGATGCGCGTGTGGAACAGGCTCGCGAGGTCCCGCACCAGGGCGCGGAAGTCCACCCGCTGATCGGCTGTGAAGTACACGGTGAGCTTCTTTCGATCCCACTGCCACTCGGCGTCCGAGACCTTCATGGGGAGGGTGTGACTCTTGACCCGCTCCATCACCCGGCGCCGCACGTCCTCCTCCTCGCGGTGCAGCTGCTCGGCGACGGCGGCGTCATCGGCGGTGGCGCGGCGCAGGATGCTCCGCAGGGGCTCGGTGGGAGCAGGAGGGGCCGCTGCTTCTGCGAGGCTGCAGCCGCTGCAGCTACCGGCGCACTTCTTGGCGGCGACCGGGCCCACCGCGGACACCCGACCGAGGTCCTGCCCCCGGTCCACCTCCACGATCACGGAATCGTGCAGGGCGAGCGGCTCGGCGGACGGCCAGGAGAAAAATTCTTTCCGGTTCCCTTTGAACCGGACCTCGATGACGTCGGTCAACTCACTTCTCGCTCAACGCACCCATCGAAAGGTACTTCTCCTCCCGGCGTTTAAGGAGTTTCTCGATCCTGACCTTGCGCAGGTGCCGCACGTGGCGTCGCAGCGTTTCGCCCAGCGCCGCGGCGGCCGCCTCGGGGTCGGCGTGCGCCCCGCCCGGCGGCTCGGCGATGATCTCGTCGATCACCCCGAGCTCCAGCAGGTCCTCGGCGGTGATCTTGAGCGCCTCGGCGGCCCGCTCCCGCTGGCTCGCGTCCTTCCAGAGGATGGCGGCGCAGCCTTCGGGGGAGATGACCGAGTACACCGAGTTCTCGAGCATCAGCACGCGGTCGGCGAGACCGACGGCGAGCGCGCCGCCCGAGCCTCCCTCCCCGATCACCGCGGTGAGGATCGGCGTGCGGAGCGTCGCCATCTCCACCAGGTTGCGCGCGATGGCCTCGGCCTGACCGCGCTCTTCGGCGCCGAGTCCGGGGTAGGCGCCCGGTGTGTCCACCAGCGTGATCACGGGGGCGCGGAACTGCTCGGCCAGATGCATGAGGCGGAGCGCCTTACGGTAGCCTTCGGGGTGAGCCATGCCGAAGTTCCGCCGCAGGTTCTCCTTCGTATCGCGGCCCTTCTGATGCCCGATTACCATGACGCTCATCCCGTCGAGGCGCGCCCAGCCACCCACGATGGCGGGATCGTCGCGGAACAGCCGGTCCCCGTGCAGCTCGACGAAGTCGGTGAACACCGTGCTGAGGTAGTCGAGCGTGTACGGTCGCTTCGGGTGGCGGGCCACCTGGACCCGCTGCATCGGCGTCAGGTTCTTGTAGATCTCGTCGCGCAGCTCGGCCAGCCGCTTCTCGAGCGGGGCGAGCTCCTTGGTCACGTCCACCGCGGTCTCACTCGCCACGCGCTTCAGCTCCTCGATCTGGCGCTCCAGCTCGAGCAGCGGACGCTCGAAGTCCAGTGTATGGGTCGCCATCGTCAGGTCGTTCGAACCAGGTGCACGTGGTCGGGCCCGAGCAGGGCGCGCAACGCCACGACGAGGTCGTCCGCCGCGTCGACGCGAAGCGAGCGGCTGCGCAGACGCGTCACGCCGGGCGCCAGCCCGGGGACACTCCCTCCGCCGTTCCCGTGTTCTTCCTCCCACTCGACCAGCACCGGCGCGGGGCCGGGGTGGGCCGCGCACAGAGCGGCGACGGCGCGGGTCGCGTCGGGCGGCGGCGGCGCGCCGGGCGACCAGCGGAGCGCGATGCCGATCGCGCCGCTCGCCTTCAGCTCGTCGAGCGCCTGAGCGGTCTCCACGATGAACGGTGCCTGCTCCTCGTCCCGATCGCGCCCGCTGTAGCTGCCCGCCAGCAGCAGCGCGCGGTCGGTACGGATCACCTCGTTCAGCTTGGCCCAGGCCTCAGGGAACACCAGCGCCTCCGCGGTGCCGTGGAAGTCCTCGAGCGTGAGACGCGCGTACTCGGCGCCCGTCTTCTTCGAGATCTGCCGTTTCAACACCGTCACGACTGCCCCGATCCGGACCCGTTGGTCGCTCCACTGGCCGAGGGTCGCGGTGGTCCGGGTCCCGAAAAGCTCCACCTCTACGCGGTACCGCGCGAGCGGGTGGCCGGAGATGAAGAACCCGAGCACCGCCTTTTCCCGCGTCAACCGGTCATGTTCCGACCACGGCGCGACTTCGGGGAGCAGGGCGCGGGGCGCGGGGAGCTGGGCATGCTCGCCGAATAGGGCCACCTGGCCGGATTCGCGCTCTCCCTGCCGGGTCTGCGCCTCTCCGAACGCGGCGTCGAGCGCCGCCACGAGCTGGGCGCGGTGCCCGCCGAGCGAGTCGCAGGCGCCGGCGTCGATGAGCGCCTCGAGGACGCGCTTGTTGCAGAGGCGCAGGTCGATCCGGTCGCACAGGTCGACGAGCGAGCGGTACGGCCCCCCCGCGGTCCGCCCGGCGAGAATCGACTCGATCGCGCCCGCGCCGACGTTCTTGATCGCGCCGAGGCCGAAGCGGAGCCGGCGGTCGCCGACCACCGTGAACTTGAACCCGGACTCGTTGACGTCCGGCGGCAGCACCTCGAGGCCGAGCT
>Ga0209161_10004353_pt1 | contig 11271 bp, 8 predicted proteins | sample GraSoiAngelo_155_FD_186169 | JGI IMG/M metagenome (GOLD analysis project Ga0209161, IMG submission 186169) | Grasslands soil microbial communities from the Angelo Coastal Reserve, California, USA - 14_1009_13_30cm (SPAdes) (version 2) | ecosystem: Environmental > Terrestrial > Soil > Grasslands ...
TCACGGTGTACTCCGGAAAGGTCGACCTCGGCACCGGCACCGACACCGCGCTGACGCAGATCGCCGCCGAGGAGCTCGGCGTGCCGATGCAGCGCGTGAAGCTCGTCACGGGCGATACCCTGCTCACCCCGGATCAGGGCCCCACCTTCGGCAGCCTCACGATCCAGAACGGCGGCGTCCAGATCCGGCAGGCCTGCGCGACGGCGCGCGAGGCGCTGCTCGACCGGGCGGCGCAGAAACTCGGCGTCCCCAGGGGCGATCTCGCGGTCCAGGACGGCTGGATTCGCGGCAACGGGAAGCGCGTCGCCTACGCCGAGCTGGTGGGAGATCGCAGGCTCGAGCTCAAGGTCGACGCGAAAGCGCCGCTCAAGGACCCTTCCGCCTACACGATCGTCGGCAAGCCGGTAGCGCGCCTCGACATCCCCGAGAAAGTCACCGGACGCTTCACTTACATGCAGGACCTCAAGGTCAAGGGGATGGTCCATGCGCGCGTCGTGCGCCCGCCGGCGATGCGGGCCACGCTCGAGGACTGGAGCGACGCGCAGTGCAAGCAGATCCCCGGCTATCTCGGCGCGGTGCGCAAGGGCAGCTTCCTTGCCGTCGTGGCGCACGACGAGTGGGCCGCGATCAAGGCGATGAGAGCGATCGAGGCGCGGTGGTCGAAGTGGGAAGGGCTGCCCGACAAGGCAAAGCTCTGGGATCACGTGCGCGCCACCAGGGTGGCGAAGGACGAGGTGCTGCAGAATGCAGGCGACAGCGCCGCGGCGCTCGGCGCCGCGCCGAAGCTGCTCAAGGCGAGCTACGACTTCGCGGTGCACACGCACGGCTCGATCGGGCCTTCGTGCGCGGTCGCGCAGTTCAAGGATGGCAAGCTCACGGCGTGGAGCGCCTCGCAGGCGACTCACCTGCTGCGCAAGCAGCTGGCGCGGATGCTCGACATGTCGGAGCTGAATATCCGCTGCCTCTATGTCGAAGGCTCGGGCTGCTACGGCCGCAACGGCCACGAGGATGCTGCCGCCGACGCGGCACTGATCGCCAGGGAGGTCGGGCGGCCGGTGCGCGTGCAGTGGAGCCGGGCCGACGAGCACGGCTGGGACCCGAAGGGGCCGCCGACGCTGATCGACTACCGCGGCGCGCTCGATGCGAACGGCAACGTGTCCGCCTGGGAGTCCGAAGCTTTCATCCCCGACCGGCCTGGGCAGATCGCGGTGACGCTGGTCGCGGCTGATCTTGCCGGCCTGCCGAAGGAGGCGTCGCATCCGGGAAACATTCACCAGGGGCTGGCGATTCCCTACGCGGTGCCGAACATCAAGGCGACCGCGCACTGGCTCGCCGAGACGCCGTTCAGGCCGTCGTGGATCCGCACCCCGGGGCGCATGCAGAACAGCTTCGGCAACGAGTGCTTCCTCGACGAGCTCGCTGCGGCCGCCGGGACCGATCCGTTCGAATACCGCGTGCGCAACCTGAAAGATCCGCGCGGCCTGGAATTGATGGAGAGGCTGCGCAAGCTCGCGGCGTGGACGCCGCGCACCGCACCTGCCGGCGGCGCGGGGGAGATCGCGAAGGGGCGCGGAGTATCGTACGTCAAGTACGAGCTCGTGCGAACGTACGTCGGCGTCGTAGCCGATGTCGAGGTGAACCGGCGCACCGGCAAGGTCCGCGTCGAGCGCTTCTTCGTGGCGCACGACTGCGGCCAGATCATCAACCCCGACGGGCTGCGCAACCAGATCGACGGCAACATCATCCAGACGGTGAGCCGCACGCTGATCGAGGACCTGCAGTGGAACCGGTCGGCCGTGACCAGCCTCGACTGGCAAAGCTATCCCATCCTGCGGTTCCCGGAAGTACCAGAGATCGTCGTCGATCTCATCGACCGGCCGAAGGAACGGCCGTGGGGCGCCGGCGAGCCGACCGCGGCAGTCGTGCCTTCGGCGATCGCCAACGCGGTTTTCGACGCTGTCGGCGTGCGGCTGCGCTCGGTGCCTTTCACACCGGAAAGGGTGCGCGCGGCGCTAAGCGCGTAAGAGCTGTTTGCGTCGCGCATGGGCGACGGAATAATCGCTTGCCCATCAGCGGCTTGCCGTGCAGCGGGGCGCTCGCCGTCGCCGCGCGGAGACATTCAATGCTGCGCGCGCCACGCGCAACTCCCTCGGCCGCATGGACATTCCTATGCTGGCACGGCGCTTGCACGTAGCAGGTCTTCTTTTTCCGAACCTTCAAAAATGGACACGAACACGCAAGCGCAAGGTTTCCTTGTAGGCATCCGCCAGATCCTCATTCACGGCGCCATTACCCTGCTCGCGATCGTCATCGCTTTTTCCCTGCCGCCGGCGGCGCGCTACATCCTGTACGTGTGGTGGCCGCGGGTAGAGACGGACACCAGCCTGCTGCTGGTGACCGAGATCGGCCTCGCTTCGGCCCTGGTGCTGCTGTTCAACCTCGGCAAGGTGGCCTGGGACAACCGGAACAAGGTGGCGATGGCGAGGCTGACGGCGCTGGTCTATGCGCGCAACGCCCGCAACGACTGGCTGTCGCGCCTGCGCGAGCGCGCGCTGGTGAGGAGCCTCCCCGCCGCGCGCGACGCCTGCGTCCTCACGCTGACCGGCCACGGCACGTTCGTCGACGAGAGGAGCCCGGTGCGCGAGGTCCTCAGATCGGCCTACGAGATCCGCGTGATGCTGGTCAACCCGGTCGGCGAAGGCGTGCGCCGGCGCGTCGAATCGCTGCCGCCGGAGGTGACGGTGCTGTCGTTCCACGGCGAGATCGAGGCCAGCATCGCGTACCTGGCGGAGCTGCGCAAGCTCGGCAAGAAGGTCACGCTCAAGTTCTACGACGAGGAGCCGTTCTGGAAGGTCGTCGTCCTCGGCGACCACGTCTGGGTGCAGCACTGCCACCACGGCTGCGAGCTCAACCAGCAGCCGGAGTACGTGTTCGCGCTGCAGCACCACGATCCGCGCCGCGGCCTGTTCGTGCCTTTCTACACCTACTTCCTCGAGCGCTGGAACGAGAGCCGCCACCCCGAGTACGACTTCGACAGCAGCCGGCTGGTGTACCGTGACGCCGCCGGGCACGAGACCGGGCGTGCGCCGCTGGGCGTGCCGATTAGTTCGATCGGGACCCCGGCGCGTCATGGGCTCACAACAATCGATGGTCACAATCAGGCTCGGCTTCGTAGCCATCAATGAAAGGGAGACAATCCATGCGTAACAGCCGGCGGCGGTTCCTGAAGCTTCTTGCGACTACGGGTGCAGCGGGTGGGCTGGGCAGTCCCAGCTGGGTCTTCGCGGACACCGAGGGAGCCCCGGCGGCACGGGGCGAGGTGCTGGAGCTGACGGCCACGGAGGCCTTGTCGGCAATGGCTGCTGGAGATCTCCGGGCCGAGACCTACGCCGCCATCCTGCTGGGGCGGGCCCGCTCGCTCAGGAATCTCAACGTACTGATCTCCCAGGTTCCGGAGCAGGTCCTGGAAGCGGCCCGAGCCGCCGACAAGGCGCGGGCTCACGGGCATCTGCTGGGTCCTCTGCACGGATTGCCGTTGCTCATCAAGGACAACATCAACAGCGCGGCGCTGCCCACCACGGCTGGAACGCCAAGCCTCATCGGCAATCGCCCGCGTGCGAACGCGCACGTCCTCGATGCCCTGCTTCGCGCCGGTGGCATTCTCTTCGGCAAGGCCAACATGCACGAGCTGGCGTTCGGCATCACCAGCAACAATGGCGCCTTCGGGCCAGTGCGCAATCCGTACGACTCGTCCAAGATCCCGGGCGGCAGCAGCGGCGGCAACGCAGCCGGAGTCGCAGCGCGGTTCGCGCCCGCCGGCATCGGCTCCGACACCGGCGGATCTACGCGCATCCCCGCGGCCTTGTGCGGGATCGTCGGCTTCCGGCCCACCGTCGGGCGCTATGCGGGGACCGGGACTCTCGCCGGGGTCAGGGAAGTCGTACCCATCGCGCACACGCGCGACACTCCGGGACCGATCGCGCGGTCGGTCGCCGACGTCGCATTGCTGGATGCCGTGATCATGGGGCAACCGCTCGCCCTTCGACGCGCAAGCCTGCACGGCTTGCGGCTGGGAGTTGCCCGGCGCAGCTTCTTCGCGGACCTCGATCCCGGGCTTGAAGAGGTCGTCGACGAGGCACTTGATCAGCTTCAAGATAGCGGCGTGGTCCTGATCGAGGTCGACATCCCGAACCTCGAGAACCTCAACGCCGGCGTGGGCTTCCCGGTGGCCTTGTTCGAGGCGCGCACCGATGTCCCCGTTTACCTCGAGGCGAACCACACCGGCGTGACGCTGCAGGAGCTGGTGGCCGCCATCGCGAGCCCGGACGTCAAGGCGGTCTATGAGCAGTCCGTCATCGGACCGGGGGCCATCCCGGAGTCGGTGTATCGCGACGCGATCGAGGTGTTCCGCCCGCAGCTCCAGGCGGCCTACCAGCGCGCCTTCGACGAGCACGCGCTCGACGCGCTGGTGTTCCCGACAACGCCGCTGCCGGCGCGGCCCATCGGCCAGGACCAGACCGTGGAACTCAACGGCCGGCAAGTCTCCACGCTCCTCACCTACATCCGCCACACCGACCCCGGCTCCAACGCCGGCATTCCCGGGGTCAGCGTGCCGATCGGACTGACCGGCGAGGGCCTGCCGGTCGGCCTCGAGCTCGACGGTCCTGCGGGAAGCGACCGGCGATTGCTGGCCGTCGCGCGCGCAGTGGAAGGAGTCTTCGGATTCCTGCCCGCGCCCACGCCGGGCCACAGAAGGTCGGGAGCGGGCTAGGTCCTACTTCGCTAGTACTCGCATCGCGCGCTCGAGGCCTGCGAGCGTGGTCGGATACATCCGAGCGTTCATCAGCTCCTTCACGATGCTGATGGACTGGCGATAGGCCCAGATCTCCTCGGGCTCGGGATTGAGCCAGACGCACTTGGCGTACACGTCGGTGACGCGCTTGATCCACGCCGCGCCCGGCTCCTCGTTGAAGTACTCGATCGAGCCGCCCGGCTGCAGGATCTCATAGGGGCTCATCGTGGCGTCGCCGACGAAGATCACCTTGTAGTCGTGCCCGTACTTGTGCAACAGGTCCCAGGTACGGGTGCGCTCGGAGCTGCGCCGGCGGTTGTCCTTCCACACGAAGTCATACAGGCAGTTGTGGAAATAGAAGAACTCGAGGTGCTTGAACTCGGTCTTGGCGGCCGAGAACAGCTCTGCGGCGAGCTTGACGTGATCGTCCATCGTGCCGCCGATGTCCATCAGCATCAGCACCTTGATCGCATTGCGGCGCTCCGGCCGCATGTGGATGTCGAGGTAGGCCTTTCGCGCCGTGCTCTGGATGGTATTTTCCAGGTCGAATTCCTCCGGCGCGCCTTCGCGGGCGAACTTTCTGAGCCGGCGCAGGGCGACCTTGATGTTCCTCGTGCCGAGCTCGACCGAGTCGTCGAGGTTGCGGTACTCGCGCTGGTCCCAGACCTTCACCGCGCTGCGGTTGCGCGAGCGCTCCTGGCCGATGCGCACGCCCTCTGGGTTGTAGCCGTAGGCGCCGAAGGGCGAGGTGCCGGCGGTGCCGATCCACTTTGCGCCGCCCTGGTGGCGGCCCTTCTGCTCCTCGAGGCGCTGTTTCAGCGTCTCCATGAGCTTCTCCCAGCCGCCGAGCGCTTCGATCTGCTTCTTCTCCTCTTCGCTCAGCGTCAGCTCGACCTGCTTCAGCAGCCATTCGAGCGGCACCCGGGTCTCGATGCCGGGGATCGTCTCCACGCCCTGCCAGAACTCGGCGAAGGCGCGGTCGAACTTGTCGAAGTTCGCCTCGTCCTTCACCAGCGCGCTGCGCGACAGGTAATAGAACTCGTCGACCGATTGGCCGATCACCTTCTTGTCCATCGCCTCGAGCAGGGTCAGGTACTCCTTGATCGAGACCGGCAGCTTGTGCGACTTCAGCTTGAGGAAGAAATCGATCAGCAAGCCTAGTTTTCCTTGAAACCGATCGCCGACACGACCTGGCTCCACTTCGCCTGCTCGGCGGCGAGGAAGGCGGCGTAGTCCTGCGGCGTGCCAGGCGATGCGACTCCGCCCACCCTCGCGAACTGCTCGATGACCGCCGGCGAGCGCAGCGCCGTCATCGCGGCGGCGTGGATGCGCTTCCGGAGGTCTGCGGGCGTGGCGGCGGGGACGACCAGGCCGTACCAGTTGTCGGAAGTGACGCTGGGATAGCTCATCTCGGCCGTGGTCGGCACGTCGGGCAGCGACTGCGTGCGAGTCGCGCTCGTGACGGCGAGCGCCTTCAGCTTGCCGGCGCGGATATGGCCCAGCAGCACCGGCACGTCGAAAATCCCCATTTGTACTTGCCCGCCCAGGAGATCGTTCACCGCCGGCGCGGCGCCCTTGTACGGCACGTGCACCAGGTCGACCTTCGCCTCGGCCTTGAGCAGCTCGCCGGCGAGGTGCGTGATGCTGCCGCCGCCGGCCGAGCCGAAGTTCACTTTCCCTGGGTTGGCTTTCGCATAAGCGATCAATTCGGGAAGAGACGCCACCGGTAATGACGGGTGCACCGCGAGGACCTCGGGCACGCGAACCACGAGAGTGATAAGCGCGGCGTCTTTCTTTACGTCGTACGGCAGCTTGGTGAGCGAGTAGGGCGCGATCGACAGCGTCGAGCCGCTGTTGAACCCGAGCGTGTAGCCGTCGGGCGCCGACTTCAGCGCGCGGTCGACGCCGAGCACGCCGCCGACGCCGCCGATGTTCTCGATGACCACCGGCTGGCCGAGCGGCTCGTGCATCCCCTGCGCGAGGCCGCGGGCGAAGATGTCGGCCGGCCCGCCCGGCGGGAACGGCACGATCATGCGCACCGGCTTGGAGGGATAGGCCTGCGCCAGCGCCAATGCAGGAACAAATAACAATGAAACAAAAAGTCTTTTCAATCGCACCGTACGGTCATCCCGCCGTCGACCACGATCTCGGCACCGGTGATGAAGCGCGCCTCGTCCGAGGCGAGAAACAGCGCCGCGTTCGCGGTGTCGCGCCCATCGCCCGCGAAGCCCAGCGGAATGCGCTTCAGGCGGGAAGCCAAAAGCGCTTCCACGTTGCCGCCGGCGCGCTGCTGTGCCAGCCGCGCCTCGACCATCGGCGTATGCAGCTGCCCGGGGACCACGGTGTTCACGCGGATGCCCTTCGAGGCGTACTGCACGGCGACCACGCGCGAGAGCTGGATCACCGCGGCCTTGGTCGCGGCATACGCAACCTGCGCAGAACCGGTCCAGCGCAACGCGGAGGTCGAGGCGAGATTGATGATCACGCCGCCCGCCTGGCGTTCCATCACCGGCAGGACGTGCTTGCAGGCAAGGAACACGCTCTTCAGGTTGTGGTCCACCTGCGCATCCCAGAGCTCCTCGCTCATCTCGACCGGTCCGCCGGGCGCCGAGCCGCCGACGTTGTTGACCAGGATGTCGATGCGCCCCCATTCATCGAGGCAGGATTGCACCATTGCCTTGACGGAAACGCCATCGGTCACGTCACAGATATGCGTCTTGACTGCAGCTTTTTGCACGGTCTCGCGCAGGCTCGCTGCATCGCGGTCCACGGCGAAAACCTTCGCGCCTTCCTCCGCGAAGCGCACCGCCGTGGCGCGGCCGTTGCCCCAGCCCGGGCCGACCGAGCCGGCGCCGGTGATGATCGCAACGCGACCCTGAAGTCTTTTCAGTCGAATTTATAAAAACGTTGTGGGTTGTCGACGAGAAGCGCCTGGCGTTGCGCTTCGCTCGGCGCGATCTCGACCAGCAGATCGACCAGAACGCCGTCGTCGGGAATCGCGGCCAGGTTGGGGTGCGGCCAGTCGGTGCCCCAGAGCGTGCGGTCGCCGAATTCCTGCACCAGCTTGCGTGCGAAGGGAACGGCGTCGGCGTACGGCGCGCCCTGGCGCGAAGCGCGCTCGACCCCGCTCACCTTGACCCAGAAGCGCTTGTCTTCGAGGAGCGCGAGCAGGTGCCTGAACTCCGGCTGATCCAGGCCGCGCGAGGCGTCGATCCGCCCCATGTGATCGATCACCACCGGCACCGGCGAGAGCATGAGCGCCGGCGTCATGCCGGCGATGAGGGAGCTTTCCATGTGCAGCTGCAGATGCCAGTCGATGCCGGCCATCCGCGCCGCGAGCTTCATGACGTCGGCGATCGGCACCGCAGCGCCGAGGTGCTGCATGTAATTGAACCGCACGCCGCGAAAGCCCTGCTCGTGGAGGCGCTTCATTTCAGCGACCTCGATGCTGGGCGGCAGCAGCGCGACGCCGCGGTAGCTCCCCGGTTTGGCGGCGATCAGGTCGGCGGCGGCCGCGTTGTCGAACCCATGCACGGCCGGCTGGACCACCACGCCGCGCTCGACGAGAAGGAAGTCGTGCAGATCGAACAGCTTTTCCTTGGGTGCGTCGGCCGGCGTGTAGGTGCGGTTCTCGGCGAACGGGAACTGCGCCTGCGGCCCGAAGACGTGAAAGTGCGCGTCGCAGGCGCCATCGGGCAGCTTGAGCTTGGGCTCGGTCGGGTTCGGGTTGTACGAGAGCGCGGGCTCGGCCATGATGCGGATTCATTGTATGGTGAAAACGCTGGCTTTACTGCTCGCGGCGGCGCCGGCCCTCGCCTGGGCGCAGGACTATCCCGGCAAGCCGGTGCGCATGGTGGTCGGCTTTCCGCCGGGCGGCGGAACGGATGTCGTCGCGCGCATCCTCGCGCCGAAGCTCTCCGAACTGCTCGGCCAGCCGCTGGTGATCGAAAACCGCCCCGGCGCCACCGGCACGGCGGCCGCGGCGATGGTGGCCAAGTCGCCGCCGGACGGCTACACGATCATGATGGGACATGTATCGGTGAACGCGATCGCGCCGAGCCTGTTCGCCAACCTGCAGTACGACGCGATCCGGGACTTCGCCCCGGTGGCGCTCGCCGCCTCGGTGCCGCACTTCGTGGTGGTGCATCCGTCGGTCGCGGCCGCGTCTCTCAAGGAGCTGATCGCCTATCTGAAGGCGCAGGGGAACAAGCTGACCTTTCCTTCCGCCGGAAACGGCAGCATGCCGCATCTTGCCGGCGAGATCTTCAAGAGCCTCGCCGGGGTGGAGCTGGTCCACGTCCCGTACAAGGGAAGCGGCCAGTCGATGCAGGACCTGCTTGGCGGGCAGCACGTCGTCGCGTTCGACACGATGCCGGCTTCCGCGCCGCACGTACGCTCGGGCAGGCTGCGCGCGCTCGCCGTCTCCAGCGCGGGCCGCCTGCCGGCGTTTCCGGATGTTCCGACCGCCGAAGAAGCCGGGCTGCCCGGGTACCGGATCACGACCTGGTACGGCGTGTTCGCGCCCGCCGGCACGCCTGCCGCGATCGTCCGCCGGCTGCATGCCGACACCGTGAAGGCCATGCAATCGCCGGAGACGCGCTCGAAGCTCGAGGGCGTCGGCGCGGACGGCACCGTGTCGCGCTCGCCCGAGGAGTTCGCCGCGCTGGTGCGCGCGGACACGGCGCGCTACGCCGGGATAGTGAAAAGAATCGGCCTGAAGATCGACTAGCCGCCCTTCGCGCGGGTCATGAACACCAGGCGCTCGAACAGGTGCACGTCCTGCTCGTTCTTGAGCAGCGCGCCGTGCAGGGGCGGAATGATCGTCTTGCGGTCCTTCGAGCGCAGCGCCTCCGGCGCAATGTCCTCGGCGAGCAGCAGCTTCAGCCAGTCGAGGAGCTCCGAGGTGGAGGGCTTTTTCTTCAGGCCCGGGACTTCGCGCACCTCGAAGAACACTTCCATCGCCTCGCGCAGCAGCGACTTCTTCAGCGCCGGGAAATGCACCGCGACGATTCTCTCCATCGTCTCCCTGTCGGGGAAGCGGATGTAGTGGAAGAAGCAGCGCCGCAGGAACGCGTCGGGCAGCTCCTTCTCGTTGTTCGAGGTGATGAACACGATCGGGCGGTGCTTCGCCTTCACCAGCTCGCGCGTCTCGTAGACGTAGAACTCCATGCGGTCGAGCTCGCGCAGCAGGTCGTTCGGAAACTCGATGTCGGCCTTGTCGATCTCGTCGATCAGCAGCACGACCGGCGAATCCGCGGCGAAGGCCTGCCACAGCATGCCCTTGACGATGTAGTTGTGGATGTCGTGCACGCGCTCGTCGCCGAGCTGCGAGTCGCGCAGCCGGCTCACCGCGTCGTACTCGTAGAGGCCCTGCTGCGCCTTGGTGGTCGACTTGATATGCCATTCCAGGATCGGCACGCCGAGCGACCTGGCGACCTCGAGCGCGAGCATCGTCTTGCCGGTGCCGGGCTCGCCCTTCACCAGCAGCGGCCGCTGCAGCGTGATCGCCGCGTTGACCGCGAGCGTCAGGTCATCCGTTGCAACGTACGACGGCGAGCCCTTGAAGCGCATGGATCACGCGCCAGGAACTGGCTTATAAATCGTCACCCCTTGGCCAGAGAAGACCGGCACTCCCGTTACCGGCGTAGACGTCACTCCGATTCCCACGCCGAGGTGATCTCCCGCCGGGCCGAAAAACGCGCCCGACATGGTCGCGGTCGCCGGAACACTGTTGGAGAACGTGCCGCCGGTAATATTCGCGTTGACCCCGGCGCCTCTGCCTGGAACGACGAAAATCGTTCCCGTGCCCCCTTGCAAGAAGGCGAACGTGCCGGCGGCGAAGGCCCAGCTGAATGCACCGACCTGCACGCCCCTGGTATCGAAATTGAGCAACAGGGTCGGATAAGTGCCGCTCAGAAAGATGCCGGCATTGCTAGTCGGAGTGGTGCCGCCGGAGGCGCTCATGGAGAGCGTGCCGGTGCGCGCTGCGATGACCTCCGGCGGAGTGAGGTTGCCGAAGATGTAGTGCGCGCCCCCCGGGATGCTTGTCGTGCCGGTGACATCCGTGATGGAGCCGCTCGCCCAGATTCCCCAGTTCGCGTTGACGGAGCCGTCGCCGGGATCGAAGCCGCCGGATTCATTGATCGGCCCCAGCGCGGTTGCGGCGCCGCTTGCCGTGCCGGGAATGTTGAATGCCGTCAGCGTCTGGCTTGTTCCGCTCCCGGTCCTGGTGAGCATTTCACTCGAGACGAAGGCGGTAACGCTGTTTGCGCCGCCGGTCGCCGAGGTCCAGGCCCCGGCGAATCCGAGCGCGGGCGCGGCGGCGAGGACGGCGGGCTGCCCGCTCGAATTCCTCTGCTCGGTGACGATAAAGGTGCTCGGTTGCGGCGGCGGCGGCACTTCGCTCGGACGGCTCTCGGCGTTGAGGCCGGAGCGCGCCAGCGCCTCGCTCGACTCGTTGCCCCGGCTGCCGCGCGAGC
>Ga0209161_10004354_pt1 | contig 11270 bp, 9 predicted proteins | sample GraSoiAngelo_155_FD_186169 | JGI IMG/M metagenome (GOLD analysis project Ga0209161, IMG submission 186169) | Grasslands soil microbial communities from the Angelo Coastal Reserve, California, USA - 14_1009_13_30cm (SPAdes) (version 2) | ecosystem: Environmental > Terrestrial > Soil > Grasslands ...
TCTGCCGCTCTTCTCCGGGCGCTCGACGCTCGAGGGCCTCTACATGCAGGCCTCGCCCAGCGCGCCGTTCGTCTTCTACGTGCAGTCCGAGGTGTCGAACGTCAACTCGTGCCCGTTTCCCGACTGGGGCTGCGCGCGCCTCGACCTCGATCACGGCGTCGATCACCTGCGCATGTTCAACGTCTCGCAGTACATCGTGAAGAGCCAGCAGGCGAAGGACGCGGTGGCCAAGCACCCGGGGCTCGAGCTGGAGAAGCGGATCGGGCAGTACGAGATCTATCGCCTGAAGGACAACGACGGCCGGTACGCGGTACCGCTCGCGCTGGCGCCGGCGCTGGTCGTGACGCCGGACTGGAAGTCGGCCGCCTACCGCTGGTTCAAGAGCGCGCGCCCGGGCGACCCCGTGCCGGTGTTCGCCGAGTCGGTGAGCGAGGAGGAGAAGCGCGCCTTCTCGATCGCCTACACGCAGCTGCCGCGCGAGCTCCCGCGCCAGCCGCTCCCCGAGCCGCCCGCGCTCCAGGAGCGCATGGAGACCGACCGCATCACCGTGACCGGGTGCCGGCCCGGCCATCCGGTCCTGATCCGCATCTCCTATCATCCGCGCTGGAAGGCGACGACCGGTGAGCGCGTCTGGCTGGCCGCGCCGAGCTTCATGCTCGTCGTCCCGAAGGGGGAGCGGATCGAGCTCTACTTCGACGGGGGCTGGCCGGTGACGCTCGGCCACCTGCTCACGGCCGCGGGCTGCGTCATCTTCCTCGCCGGCGTGCTCCCGGGCCGCCGCCGCGTGCTCGACGCGTTGCGGCCCGTCCTCGAGCTGCCGCCCATCCCCGCCGCGGCCGCGCTCGTGCAGGCCACCGGCCGCTGGTCGGGGCGGATGCGGGGCGCGGTGCTGGGCGCCGCGCTCGCAGCCTTCGCCGTCGTGTTCGGCCTGGCGGCGGTGGCCGCGCGCGCCACCGACGCGGACGGCACCTACCGGCAGGGGCAGGCCTTCTACGGCGCCGGGCGCCTCGCCGAGGCGGTGCCGTTGTTCGAGCGCGCGCGCCGGCTAGCGCCGCTCTCGATGTCGGCGATCCACTCGACGTACTTCGAGGGCATGAGCCTCTACCGCCAGGAGCAGTGGGCGGAGGCCGCGCGGGTGTTCACCGATTTCGTCACGACCTTCCCCGAGGCGCAGGCGGCTGCCGAGTCGATGTATCACCTGGGCCTCTGCCGCGCGCGCCTCGGCAATCAGGCCGGCGCGGTCGAGGCGTGGCGCGACACCGAGCAGCGCTACGCCGGCACGCCCTGGGCCAAGTACGCCGGCGAGCGCCTCGCCGAGGTGGCGGGGAAGGGGACGGGCGGCTGACTCCGTTCACCGTCGGCATACCGGTCTTCAACGAGGAGGCGATCGTGGTGGACAACACCGAGCGCCTGCTCGCCTTCCTGGACGGCCTCGGGCGCGAGTACGAGGTGATCATCGGCTCGAACGGCTCGACCGATTCGACCACCGCGCTCGGCGTCGACCTCTCGCGCCGCTTCAAGCCGGTGACCTTCTTCCACATCCCGGAGCGCGGCGTCGGCCTCGCCTTCCGGGAGTTCGTCCGCCGCGCGCGCCATCCCCTCCTGATGTCGCTCGACATGGATCTGTCGGTCGACCTGTCCTTCGTACCGACCGCGCTCGATCTGCTCGACACCCACGACATCGTCGTCGGCTCGAAGAAGCTCGGGAAGCAGCGCCGCTCGCTCTTCCGCCGGCTCGCCTCCGAGCTCTTCCTGAGCGCGGTGCGGCTGCTCCTCGGCATCGCCTACGAGGACTACTCGATCGCCGCCAAGGCCTTCCGGGTGGCGACGCTCCGCCGCTTCATCGACCGCATCGACGTGGGCTCCTCGTACGTGCTCGAGATCTGCTACCTCACCCACCGGGCGGGCGGGCGCGTCATCCAGGTGCCGGTCTCGTGCGAGGACTGGCGCGCCTCGAAGTTCAACCTGCTGCACGAGGCGTTCTACAAGTACCGGCATCTCCTCCGGCTCTGGCTGCGCTACCGGCGGGGCGTGGCGTAGCGCGCGTGACCCCAGACGGCGGTGCGGGGAGGCGGGGGCGCCGTCTTCGCTTCGATTCGGCGCCGCTCGGCGAGAGACCTCGACCGGCCGCTGCGCTCGGACGCCTCATAGGCGCTGCGACGGCGCCCCCGCCTCCCCGCTGCGCTCTTGGGCGAGGCTCGTGGCGAGTCGCGCGCGAGCGGTCCGGCGCGCGCTACGGGTCGCGCTCGAGGTTGATCTCCTCGTCCACCACGTACAGCGGCCGCCCCTTGATCTCGTCGTGCATCCGGCTCAGGTACTCGCCGATCACGCCGAGCGTGAAGAGCTGGACACCCCCGAGGAACAGGATCGTCACCATGGTCGAGGTCCAGCCGCGCACCGTGTGGCCCGTCCAGTGCTGGTAGAGGCCGTAGGCGAGCACGCCGAACGACACCGCGATCGCGAGGAAGCCCAGGTTGAGCGCGGCCCGCAGCGGCTTGTCCGAGAACGAGACGATGCTCCCAGGCGAAGCGGATCATCTTCCGGAGCGGGTACTTCGTCTCGCCCGCCCGGCGCGGGTTCCGCACGTACTCGATCGCCACCTGCCGGAACCCGACCCAGCTCACCAGGCCGCGCAGGAACCGGTTGTGCTCGCCCATGCGGTTCAGCTCGTCGGCCACGCGGCGGTCGATCAGGCGGAAGTCGCCGGTGTTCCGGGGGATGTGGATGCCGGCCAGCCGGTCGAGCAGGCGATAGAAGAGCGCCGCGGTGGCCCGCTTGAACGAGGTCTCCCCCTCGCGCTCCTCGCGGCGCGCAAAGACGACCTGGTTGCCCACCTCCCAGAGCGCGAGCATCCGTGGGATGAGTGAGGGCGGGTCCTGCAGGTCGGCGTCGATCGTGACGACTGCGTCGCCCCGCGCTCGCCGGATACCCGCCGTGATCGCGGCCTGGTGCCCGAAGTTGCGCGAGAAGCAGACGATCTTCGCGCGCGGGTCGGCCGCCGCCAGCCGGCGCAGGATCGCGCCCGTGCCGTCCGCGCTGCCGTCGTCGATGAAGATCAGCTCGTAGCGGTACGCCGGCAGGGCGCGCATCACGCGCGTCAGCTCCTCGTACGTCTGCTCGATGACCGCCTCCTCGCAGTAGACGGGCACGACGACGGAGATCAGCTTCTGGCTTCCCATGGTGCCCCGCTCATTAGCGGATTCCGAGCCACTTCCGCAGCCGCTCGAGCAAGCCGGCCTGGGCGTCCAGCATGGCGAGCTGCTCCGCGGCGTACCGGCCGAGCGTCTCCTCGCGCGGGAACTGCCGGCGCACGGTCTCGAAGGCTCCTCTAGCGCGGAGCCCGCTCATAGGGGGCGCTTGGGAGGCCACCGGGCGCAGCGATCCGTCGGAGGCCACGGCCGTCGGTTGATCTTCGCACGCCGCAAGGTACATGGTATATCATCGGTTGCGATGCGGGCGACTGCGTCATCATGAGCGCGAAGCGCATTCTGCTCACGGGGGCTGCCGGCTTTGTCGGCGCCGTCCTCGGGCGCCGCCTCCTTGAGGCGGGGCACGAGGTCCACGTGATCCTGAGGGGCGGCTCCGCGAGCTGGCGCCTCGCCGACGTGGTCCACGATCTTCGTATCCACCACGCCGACCTGACCGATGAGGCCCGCGTCCAGGCGCTGGTCGGCACGATCCGTCCGGAGGTGATCTACCACCTGGCGACCCACGGCGCGTACCCTTTTCAAACCCACGCCGACGGCATCATCCAGACCAACATCCTCGGCACCTGGAACCTCCTCAAGGCCTCGGCGCGCGTCGACTACGAGGTCTTCGTCAACACCGGCAGCTCCTCGGAGTACGGCTTCAAGGAGTACGCCATGCGGGAGACGGACCTCCTCGAGCCGAACAGCTACTACGCGGTGGCGAAGGGCGCCCAGACGCTGCTCTGCCAGCACGTCGCGAAGGCGGAGCAGCGGCCGATCACCACCTTCCGCCTCTTCAGCGTCTACGGGCCCTTCGAGGAGCCTTCGCGCCTGATCCCGACGCTGGTCCGCCTCTGCCTGGAGGGGCGGAACCTGACCCTGGTCGATCCCGAGACCGCGCGCGACTTCGTGTATATCGACGACGTGGTGGACGCGTACCTGCGCATCGACAAGCTGGCAGGCCTGTGCGGCGAGGTGATGAACATCGGGACCGGCGTGCAGTGCACGCTCGCGCAGGTGGTCGACGCCGTGCTGCGCGAGACGGGTGCGCAGGTACAATGTCACTGGGGCGCGATGCCGGCGCGCATCTGGGACAGCAAGACCTGGGTCGCCGACTGCACCAAGAGCCGCCGCCTGCTCGGCTGGCACTCGACCACCTCGTTCGGCGACGGGATCGCCCGCACCGTCGACTGGATGCGGCAGCGCCGTGATGCTCGCGGGGTCGCCTAGCGTGGCGGCGGGCGGGCCGCATCTCGTGAGCCTGCGCGCCGGCAGCCTCGGAATCCTCGCCCTCGCGCGCTGACGGCATGGACTCCACGGGACGGATCGCAGGCACGGACGGGGTCGCCGCGCTCGAGACGCGCGCGCGCGCTGTGCGAGCGGCCACGGTGCGCATGGCGCACGACGGCAAGACACCCCACGTCGGCTCCGCGCTCTCGTGCGCCGACATCCTGGTGGCGCTCTACTTTCACGCCATGCGCATCGACCCACAGGCGCCCGGCGATCAGGACGTCTTCGTCCTGAGCAAGGGGCACGGCTGCATGTCGTACTATGCGACCTTGGCGGAGCGCGGGTACTTCTCGCCCTCCGTGCTGGCGACGTATGCACGGAACGGTGGGGCGCTGCCGGAGCATCCGTCGCCGGGAAGTGTGCCCGGCATCACGGTCGCCACGGGATCGCTCGGCCACGGCCTTCCGATCGCCGCGGGCGTGGCGCTGGCGCGCGGCATGGACGCGAGACCAGGCCGCGTCTACGTGCTCTTGAGCGACGGCGAGTGCAACGAGGGCAGTGTGTGGGAGGCGGCCATGTTCGCCGCCGGCCGGCGGCTCGATCGGCTGGTGGTGATCGTCGACTACAACAAGCTGCAGGCCATGGGGCGATCGGACGAGATCTCTGCGCTCGCGCCGCTCGCCGACAAGTGGCGTTCCTTCGGCTGGGGCACGCGCGAGGTCGATGGCCACGACATGGCCGCGCTCACGCGCGTGCTCGACGCGCTGCCGCTCGAGGACGGCCGGCCGAGCGCCATCGTGGCGCACACGGTCAAGGGGAAGGGCGTGTCGTTCATGGAGGACGACACCGAGTGGCACTATCGCTCGCCGAGCGACGCCGATCTCGACCGCGCCCTCGAGGAGCTCGGTCGGCCCGCATGAGGAACGCCTTCATCCGCGCTCTCACCGATGCCGCCGCGCGCGACGAGCGGATCCTCTTCCTGACCGGCGATCTCGGCTTCAAGCTCTTCGATGATTTCGCCGCCCGCTTTCCCGGCCGCTTCATGAACGTCGGAGTGGCCGAGGCCACAATGGCCGGGGTCGCGAGCGGCCTCGCCCTCGAGGGCAAGAAGCCCTTCATCTACTCGATCGCGACCTTCGCGACCATGCGGTGCTACGAGCAGATCCGCGACGACATCTGCTACCACGACGCCGACGTCACGATCGTCGGCGTGGGGGGCGGCTACAGCTACGGTCCGAACGGGCCGACCCACCACGCGCTCGAGGACATCGCGATCATGCGGGCGCTGCCGAACATGACGATCGTCTGCCCGGGCGACCCGGCCGAGACCGTCGCGGCCGTCCACGCCCTGGCTCGGCATCGCGGCCCGGCGTACCTTCGCCTGGGGCGCGCGGGCGAGCCGGCGGTGCATCCCGGCCCCGTGTCGTTCGGCATCGGCGAGAGCCTGGTGCTGCGTGACGGGCGCGACGTGGCGCTGCTCTCGACCGGCAACATGCTGGCGACCGCCGTGCGGGTAGCGGACTTGTTGGCCGGACGTGGGCTCACGTGCGGGGTGGTGAGCATGCCGACCGTGAAACCTCTGGACGTTCGCGCGGTCGACGACGCGATCCACCATGCAGCCGTGGTCGCGACCCTCGAGGAGCACAGCCTGCTGGGTGGGTTCGGCGGCGCCGTGGCGGAGCACGTCGCGGAGGCCGGGGTCGGCGTGCGCTTCCGCCGCTTCGGTGCGCCCGATCGCTTCTCGCACGCCTGTGGCGATCAGGAGTTCCACCGCGAGGCCGGCGGTCTCACCGCCGCGCGGATCGCCGACGCGCTCTTGGCGCTGGCGGGGAGGCCGTGCTGAGCACCCCACCTTCCGACCGAGTGGCGCGCCCCGCGAACCCGAGGCTCTCCGTGGTCATCGCCTGCTACAAGGACGGGCTCGCGATCCCGCACATGTACGACCGCCTGAAGAAGACGCTCGCCGCGCTGCCGGTCGAGCCCGAGATCATCTTCGTCAACGACGGCAGCCCGGACGACTCGGAGGAGATCCTCCACCAGCTCGCCGCGCGCGACACGCAGGTGGTAGCGGTCACACACACGCGGAACTTCGGGTCGCAGGCGGCCTTCACGAGCGGCATGCAGGTCTGTACGGGCGACATGGTGGTCCTGATGGACGGCGACCTCCAGGACCCGCCGGAGGTCATCCCGCAGTTCTTCGAGAAGTGGCGGGAGGGGTACGACGTCGTCTACGGCGTGCGGGTGAGGCGCGAGGCGACGTGGTTTCTGCAGATCGCTTACAAGCTCTTCTACCGCGTCTTTCGCGCGCTCAGCTACATCGACGTGCCGCGCGACGCCGGCGACTTCTCGCTCATGGACCGGGTGGTGATCGACGCGGTGAACTTGATGGGCGAGCGGGACCGCTTCCTCCGTGGTCTGCGAGCCTGGGTCGGCTTCCGCCAGATCGGCGTGCCCTACGTTCGCCCGGAGCGCATGTTCGGCGTCACGACGAACAGCCTGCGCAAGAACATCGCCTGGGCCCGCAAGGGCATCTTCTCGTTCTCGTTCGTGCCGCTGGACTTCATCTTCTACCTCGCCCTCGGGGTGACGGCGCTCTCCTGCGTGATGCTGCTTGCGTACTTGACGCTGTACGTCGTAAAGGGCGCGCCGACGGGCTTCATGACGCTGCTCACGCTCGTGTTGGTGCTGGGCGGCCTGCAGTTTCTCTGCCTGGCGGTGATCGGCGACTACGTGGCGCGCGTCATCGAGGAGGTGAAGCAGCGGCCGCATTACTTGGTGAAGTCGGTGCTGAATGACCCGCGGACGTCCAGCGCCGTGCCGGCGAGGACGCGACCGGCGGAAGGTGCGCCGGCAGGCGGTCTCCGGGAGTCGGGGGCGCGATGACCGAGGTGCCCCGCGGGCGCTCCGCCTTAGGCGAGCGGGCGCTCGGCCAGGACCGTGTACCCGAGACAATCGTCACCACCGTCGGCTCGGAGTGACGCATTGGCGACGACAGCCAGGAGCACAAAGAGCGGCACGGACACTATCCCGAGGAGCCTGCGCGACCACGCTTCAGTCCGCGTGGCGACCTGGGGAAACAGAACGGGCAGGAAAAGCGCCATCCCCTTGTAGCAAGCGACCGTCAATGCGTTGCCGCGCGCCCAGACGCTGAGGTTGCGAAACCCAGCTCCATCGAGTAGCTGCTTCAACCCCGCCGGTGTGAATCGCCAGTAGTCGAACGGAATGAAGTGCCATCTTGCAGCAAATGGAACCGTGATGAGCAAGCGCCCGCCCGGTCGAAGACATCGGTATGCCTCTTTGAGAAGTGCGGCCGGATCGGGCACGTGCTCGAGAGCCTCGGTGCAAAGAAGGAGATCCGCGTCCTCTGCCTCCTCCGGCCACTCAGCGCCGGTGAAGTGGACGGTGTCGGGCGCTTGGTAGCCGAAGTGGGCTCTGGCCTCGGCGATGTCGATACCGACGTACTGGGTCCCAGCGCGCAAGAGTGAACGATAGGGTTGACCGCCGCATCCTACGTCGACGACCTTGCCGCGCACGTCGGCAACCAGCTCCGAAACGTCGCGCCAGACGGATCCCGCCTGCAGGTCGAAGTAGCGCCGGAGGCGTGCTGCCCAACGTTCCGCGGCCGTTCGTGGTGCTGCCAGCGCCGGAGGTTTCCAGCTCTCCGCCGTCCTTTCGGCCAGATTGCTTCGACGCTTCAAGCTCGAGGCCATGGGCTTCGAGTGGCGGACGTTAGCATGCGACAGGCTGCATGGCCGAGCCTGGTGACGCGCGCGCCTGTTGACAGCGATTGGAACGATCTGGTTTGGCTGCGGCGCAGCGATACCACGTGACGAACCGTTCGGGCGAGTTCTCCTGGCGCCGGGCCGACGCGTGGCTGGCCGTTCCCGCGCTCGCGTGCATGTTGGGCGCCGACCTGTGGCGCCCCAGGAACGTGGCGACGGCCACGGAGCTCTCCATGGCGGGCTGGGTCGTCTTCGTCGCGCAGGTCGCCTGGTGGACGCGCGGCGACGACGGCTGGCGGGCGACGTGCGCGTGGTTCGGCCGCGTGTTGCTCGTCGCCGTTCTCGTGCTCGGCACGCTCTACCTGTACTACGTGCGGTCGCACTATCTGGACGCCGGTGTCCACGTCGACGTGGTGTACACCTACATGGGCCTGCAGTGGTTCTTCGAGCTGCACAATCCGATCACATTTGCCGGCGGGACCCAATCGTACCACCAGCTGCCCTTTTCGCTCCTGACTCACCTTCCCGGATTGGTCCTCGGCATCGACCGCCTGGGGGCATTCGCGGTGCACTTCGGGACGATGGTGGAGGTGGCCCTCCTGCTGGCCGTGATTGCCTTTCGCCTGGTGCCGGGCTCGCTGCTGCAGCAGATGGCGGCGGGGGTGCTCGTGTCGGCCGTGTTCTCCAACCGCTTGATGGTCCTGACCTACAACACCGCCGGCTACGCGCTGCCCTTGATCGCCCTGGGGCTCATGGTGGCCGTGATCGCGGCGGACGAGTCGCCGACCGGTCCGGACCGCGTGGTGGGCGGGTTGCTGGCGCTGGCGCTTCTGCACCACTACCCCGGCTGGACGATGGTGCTGCCGTTCGCAGCGGCGTGGCTCGTGCTGCGACGGCATCCGGTGGCAAAGACCCGGGCGTTTCTCCTGGCCAACCCCTTGCTCGTGACCGTGGTGGCCATGGCCGCAATCACCATAGTGGTGCGGCCGGAGCTTCTGTTCAGGCGGATTCACGACGTGACGCGTGATCCTTCGCGCGACTTGGTGACGCACCTTCGGGATCACTGGCGCTACCTGTCCACCGCATTTCCCCGGGTTCGCTTTCGCGAGTTCGTGCAGGAGTGTCCCGGGTCCTGGTTCTTGCTGAACATCCCCCCGCTGGGCGGCTGGGCGTTGCCGATCATGGTGGCCACCTGGGGGACGTCGGCCCTCACGCTCCCCGGTCGCATGCTGCGCTACCTGGGCATGCTCTTCTTCGTGGTGGGGTTGCTGCTGCTCCTGACCGTCTCGCAGCATCTGCTGACGGACTTCAGCGACTACCGCGACTACCCGCTGATCCATGGTGCGACGGTCGCGGGCCTGCTGTTCGCCTTTCGCGCCGTCTACCAGCGAGGATGGCGAGGTAGGCTCGCTGGCGCGCTCGCGCTCGCCGTGGCCTGCTACAACTGGGGCGACATGACGGCGCTCCATGGCAAACGCTACTACTACTACGACTACGCGCCGCGCGCACAGGAAGCCTTTGAGCGACTGCGCGGCCTTGCACGGTCGGAGCGCTTCCGCTCATTGGAAGCCACCCGCGTGGTGGTGGTGGGGGAGGACTTCATCCCGCTTGAGGGCCCGTACAGGGCCGTCCTCCAGCGGGACGGCATCCCGGTACGCCTCGTGAAGCTGACCGACTACTGCCGCGACCCCGAGGGTGCGGTGCAGAGCGCCGCCGACACCTCGTGTCAGGCATTCCTCCTCGTCGTGCCGGCGGCGGCATGCAGCGGCGCCAGTCCGATCCCGCAGCAGAACGCCCAGCCGGGCCTGACGGGCCGTCTGTACCGGTCGGTCTGCGATCGCCCCGGGACGGTGCCGCGGCCGAGCGAGCCTGTGGCACTGCACGGCTGACGGGCAGATTCAGTTCCCCGACCCGTTCCCGCGGATCGCCTTCGCGCGCGCCTCGAGCGGCGCCGCGCCCTGCTCGCGTCCCATCTGGCGCAGCAGCACGGCGTAGTTCTCGAGCAGCCGAGGCCACACGCCGCGGGGCGAACAGGACTTGAGGCGTCGACAACGAGGGCTCCCAGAAGGGTCTGGCGTCGGCCGCCGCTCCGGAGCCTCGCTCCATCAGCGGGTTGAAGCGACCGCCTGCCACGGGTTAAACACCCCGCGCATGATTCGCGACGTGCACGTGCGGCAGCTGGTCGTCCACGACGACGAAGGGCATGCGGGATGAAGCTCCTGGTGACGGGCGGCGCCGGGTTCATCGGCTCGACCTTCGTGCGCTACGAGATCGCCAATGACCCGAGCGTCGAGGTGACCACCCTCGACGCCCTCACCTACGCGGGGAACCTCGCCAACCTGGAGCCGGTGCGGTCGGAAGCGCGCCACCGCTTCGTGCACGGCGACGTCACCGACCGCGAAGCCGTGTTCCGGCTCCTCGAGCGGGGCGTCGACGCGATCGTTCACTTCGCGGCGGAGAGCCACGTCGACCGCAGCATCGAGGATTCCGCGGTGTTCCTGCGGACCAACGTCCTCGGCACGCAGGTGATGCTCGAGGGGGCGCGGCGTTGCGGGGTGAAGCGCTTCCTCCACATCTCGACCGACGAGGTGTACGGCAGCCTCGGCCCCGAGGGGCGGTTCACCGAGGAGTCGCCGCTCCGCCCCTCGAGCCCGTATGCGGCCAGCAAGGCGGCCGCCGACCTGCTCGTCCTGTCCTACGTGACGACCTACGGCATCGACGCGGTCATCACGCGGTGCTCGAACAACTTCGGGCCCTATCAGTTTCCCGAGAAGGTCGTCCCGCTGTTCATCACCAGCGCCTTCGCGGACGAGCCGCTGCCCCTCTACGGCGACGGCTCGAACGTGCGCGACTGGATCTACGTCGAGGATCATTGCGCGGCGCTCGACATCGTCCTGCGCCGGGGGCGGGGCGGCGAGGTGTACAACGTCAGCGCCAACAACGAGCGCGCGAACCGCGACCTCACGCGCGAGATCCTCCGCCGCATGGGCAAGGCCGAGACGCTCATCCGGCCGGTCGCCGACCGTCCCGGGCACGATTGGCGCTACGCGCTCGATGCCTCGAAGCTGCGCCGCGAGACGGGCTGGGCGCCGGCGCACTCCTTCGAGGAGAGCCTCGAGGCGACCATCGA
>Ga0209161_10004357_pt1 | contig 11266 bp, 10 predicted proteins | sample GraSoiAngelo_155_FD_186169 | JGI IMG/M metagenome (GOLD analysis project Ga0209161, IMG submission 186169) | Grasslands soil microbial communities from the Angelo Coastal Reserve, California, USA - 14_1009_13_30cm (SPAdes) (version 2) | ecosystem: Environmental > Terrestrial > Soil > Grasslands...
CCTCTAGCTCCCAGCTCAAGGCCAGCTTCTCATATACGCCGACCACGCCGACCACAGGCCAGACTGTAACGTTCACGGCCACGGCCTCTGGAGGCACCTCTCCCTATTCCTACAGTTGGAACTTTGGCGATGGGACGACCGGAACAGGATCGACCACGACCCACGCCTATTCATCAGCAGGACCATACACTGCCACCCTGATGGTCGTGGATAGTGGCATTCCCCCGCATACAGCCACTTCACAGCAGACAATCACCGTTAAGAGCCCACCGCCACTATCGGCAAGCTTCACCTTCAACCCCAGCTCTCCTCAAGCTCAACAACAGGTTACATTCACAGGAACCGCTACGGGCGGAACATCACCCTACTCGTTCAGCTGGACCTTCGGCGATAACTCAACTGGTACAGGCGCCACCGTATCACACGCCTACGCTTCCTCTGGATCCTACACAGTAACTCTGACAGTGAAGGACAGTAGTACGTCCCAACAGACAGCAACCACCCAGCAGACCATCTCTGTGACGAACCCGAGTTCTACTCTGACCGCCAGCTTCACGTACACTCCGCCATCCCCGCAGACCGGCCAGTCGGTGACGTTCACCGGCACCGCCAGCGGCGGCACATCACCGTACACGTTTACTTGGTCCTTCGGAGACGGTTCAACAGGAACTGGTGCGTCCACAACACACACCTACTCGTTAGTAGGATCATACGTGGTCACGCTCACGGTCGTCGACAGTGGCTCGCCACAGCAGACAACAACCTCCCAGCGGACGATCTCCGTAGCAAACCCACCGCCTCTATCGGCGGGCCTTACATTTAGCCCGGCCTCACCAGACGCTGGACAATCCGTATCCTTCACAGCCTCCGCTTCAGGAGGAACATCACCCTACAGCTACTCCTGGAGCTTCGGTGACGGAGGAACAGCCTCCGGCAACTTGGTAAGCCACAGCTTCGCTTCTGCGGGCAGCTACACAGTGACACTGAGTGTCACGGACTCCGGCGGCCAGAGGGTGCAGGCGTCAAAGACGGTCACCGTGAACGCACAGCTCTCGGGCAGCTTCTCCTACAGTCCATCGAGCCCGCTTCCACTCGAAGCGGTCACGTTCTCAGCGACCGGGAGCGGCGGTGCTCAGCCATACAGTTACAGCTGGGACTTTGGCGACGGCACAACAGCTAACGGCCAGACTGTCAGACACTCGTATCTGCTGCCAGGCTCATACGTTGTGACACTGACGATCACCGATGCCAGCGGTCAGAGATTCACAACCTCCCAGACGGTAATCGTCCTCACAAACATCGTCTAGGGAGTTGAACGGATCTAATCCTCGGTGGCTGAAGGTCGCACCTGGCATCAAAGCAATTTACCGGTTCCAAGCGTTCCATTTCTGAGGGTCATGTAAGGATCTAAGCATTAATTATTAGTACCGGATTTTTCTCGTCTCTCTATCCCCCATTTTCTCTATTTGGCTCAGAACTGAAAAAATGAAGTGTCGCATAGAGAATTGACTGATGAGTGAACGAGAAACAGTCGAATCTGTTGCTGTAATCCTCTATAGGCATTACGGAAAGGGTTGAAGGAAGTGGTCTTGATGTGAGTAACGGCAACCAGTTAAACGAGTTGACCTTGAACTGAGTACCGGATTGTGAAATACGCATGGCCGAATTATCATAGCCCTCCAAAGATGCTTAGCTATTGAACAAGCGAAGTCCTCCCAAGCGTCGGAACGGATGGGTTTTTCATAAGCGAATAGTAATACTGGCAATCGCGATCCTCGCGATTGTTGGGCCTGTTGGGATATTCTATGCTTGGGATTACAGGCCCCAAACGCTAATTGATGACACTGTCTCGATCAAGGAATCACACGTACAGCAGTTCAGTGTTGATCTCTCGTTCGGCTCTAGGAATGTGGAAATTGCGGTCGAAACGTATAACATTCCTGTTTACGTCACCTTTTGGTGGCAGTCTGGACCTAATGCCGTAGTTTATCTCCGGAGTCAACCTGTCGCTGTTAACTCGACATGGACAAGCAGAGTAACGCTTCATAATTCTGGGGGGCAGTATTCAGTTCTTGCCGAGAAAAGCGAGGCGTACGGTGAGGGTTTGACAACAGTTCATCTTAGAATCACAGTTTAGGATCAATCAGACCGTCTGTTGCTTCGTGGAAACGTTTCGAGAAGAGAGGTTAGATGTCGACTTGGCGCAAAGCGTGTCGGTGAAGGTTAAGGCGGAAAGTACGATTAGGTTCTATGACACTCTGAGCATAGTGTTCTTCGTGCTTGCTGCGGCATCACTGAGTATGCTAACCCTCTTTCTGGTGACCGATTTTGTCGTCCTGGGTCTCGGAGCCATGGACATAGGTACTATACTCAGTGGAATAAGCAGGATGATCTCATTGCGGGGCATCGAAGACTTGGATGAGCGAAGAGTCAAGGCAAAGAACACAGTCAAGTTCTTTCATGGGGTAAGCTTCGCCTGCTTCGCGGTCGCGGCTGTTCTGTTCGCCGTCGCTCTGAATCTGTTTGCTACAGACTTCGGGGTAATGGGGCTTGAGCTTTCAGGCTGCGGCGCGATCCTTCGGGCTGTATCTCGAAGCATAGTCTTGGAGAGCAGTTGATTGCTTGGAGCTATGGAAACTAAACAACCTCTTCAAGATATTCCTTCTATCATTCATAATAGCGTTTCTCGCCTCCGTATTCCTTCTTCGTGATCTACTGGTTTCTCGATATCTGATCATTGCTCTAATCGTCGGTATTAGCGTCTACATTGTGTTCGGAGCTTTTCCCTTACTGAAGAGAAGAGCGGCTCAACTGCGCCAACATGGCGAAAGGGCAGGATTTTCTAGGACCTCTATGATAGGAATTCTTGTAATCGTCATCCTCTTTGTGGCGGCATTCATCATTGTGCGGGACAGGGCGAGCCCTACGCAGGGTTACCAACTGGTCAGCTCTCAATTCTTCGTGCTTCCCAACGGAACCGTGTTCGAGATGCGTCCGACCGCTCCTGCAAACGAGTGTGCGTGGTTAGAGAGTATGAACGTCACTACGCAGCAGAAGGCGAGGGATCAAGGGCTCCCGGATTGTGATTTTGCCTGGCCGCATATCAATTTGAGCCAGCCAACTTTGTTTCTAGAGTTCGAAAATTCCACCGAATTCGTCTATGTCATAAACGCGAGCATGGATCTCGCACCGAGTTCCCCCGGAACCGTAGTTCTATGCTTCACCATCCCTGCCCAGAGTTTTCAGTGTTGGATACCACCGGCAAGAGTTTCCCACCTAAGATGATCCTATGGGAACAATCCCTAAACCGGATCACCGCTCACAACCCTCAAGCTGAAGATCTACGCAAGTTCCTTTGAGTAGATGTTCGAGAGCTTTGCGCAAGGGCAGGCTCGGCATTGACCATGAATATGTAAAATTGAAGGATTTGATTTCCTATTTCGAAGAATTCGAGGCGTCTACAAACGGGAGTGGCTTGAGAATCAGACCTGAGACCAGTCTCAGCTGATTCGACATGGCCAAAGAGTCCTATGCAGCTTTAGCAAACGAACTATAGAAAATCCGATTCAAGAATTAACCGTCCTATGCAGCAGTATCAAAGTGAAATATTACTTCGCATCAGAAAATCTTCTGGTAAGCCTAACCCCAACCATACTCTCATCTATGCACGGCGGCTTCAGCATCAACCGCAGTCGCGTGGGGGTCGGCTCTTGACGAAACCCGCGAATCTCTATGACAGTCCACGCGGGATTGCAATGGTAGTTGGGCACTTAAACCCTGACGTCAGACTAGAAGTTCGATAGCACCTATACAGGAAACACGCACATACTAGATTCCTGCCGAAGAACTCGCTCACATCACAGAGTCTGGTTCTAGCTCGGCGAGCAGGTCAGGAAGATCACTCGGGCCAGTCATGGACTGCCTAGAGTAGTGAAATACAATTGGAAACGCATACTAATCAAGCAGTGTTAGGTCCGCGCTGGGATGGTCGAGAGACCAGTGCACGCAAAAACAAGGTACGTGTAAAATGTATTCTTTCGATACTCATAGCAACAATTGCATTCACGGCTATCTATCCATCACAGACACCGCAAGCCATATCCGCGGCCACTACCGCCGCTCTCACCGACTGCGGAGCCCCTACTGTAATCACCCTCTCACAGCTTGAATCACTAACGACTAACACGATAATTCCAGACAAGACAAGTCTAACCCCACCGTGCAGCGTAACATACAACGGTCAGACTTATCCAACCTATGTAGAGCTGGATGGCATGACACTTGATACTAATCCATACACAGGCGACTGTAACGCCAACGTCCAAGGCTACTGCGACGTTCATCTAGAATTTGCATGCACAGTCTCAGCCGGATGCCTCTTCGAGATAGACCAGAAATGGTTCGCAGCAGGATACACTTACCCGGTGAATAGTCAAGGTGCCGGTAGCATTGCTCAAGGGTCGATTGTCAGTGCTACAGGGTTCCTATACATTGACGATCATGGAATCCATGAGCTGCACCCGACCGTCAGCGTCTCCGTCGGGGGGGCTCCGCCTGCAAACTGCAGCAATGGAGCAATCGATCCCCCCGCATGCACAACCTGCCCCACTGGCTATGTCATGCAGAACGGTACATGCGTGACTCAGCCACCTCCCACTCTATCAACAAGCTTTACATTTAATCCGACGAATCCTACAATCAACTCAGCAGTCACTTTTACCTCCACAGCAGTAGGAGGAACAGGACCTTACACTACCAGCTGGGACTTTGGAGACGGAGCCAGTGGAACAGGTGCCACAGCAGTCCACATCTACACGTCAGTGCAAACGTTCACTGTAACCGAGAGTGTAACGGATTCCTCCGTGCCTTCTCAGACCGTTACGAAATCGCTGAATATCGCCATCTCGCCCGCATCGACTGCGGGTCTGACCGCCAGTATGAGCTTCACCCCTTCCTCGCCCCTTGTCGGGCAGACTGTATCATTTACGAGTACAGCGAGCGGTGGACTGGCACCTTACTCCTACTCTTGGGATTTAGGGGATGGTGGAACCGGCACCGGCTCCGCGCCCACGCACACCTATACTGCAGCAGGTGTCTACACAGTAGCATTTATGGTGAGTGACTCTAGCAATCTGAGGAGCAGCGAGCAGACAATCCTCATCGTAACACAGCCAACCTTACAGGTTAACAACCCTCCAATACTCAGCACTCCCGCAGATCAGACTGTCAAAGCTGGTAACATCATCACGTTCACGGTGAACGCGACCGACCCTGATCCAGGAGAAAGGATCATCTTCACTGCATCTGGATTGCCGCAGGGGGCAACCTTCGACTCCTTCATCAGAATTTTCAGCTGGACGCCAAGCCCTAGCCAGACTGGCACATATACCGTAATTTTCATCGCAACGGACAATGGCAGCCCTCCCCGATCAGATTCGAAGCCCGTAGCCATACAGGTCGAACCCGCCGCGACAAACGGCGGCACCGGAGGTTCAACGGGAGGCTCGACCAAAGCGCCTAGTGGAGGATGTTCCCTGTGCGGATTTATTCCTCAAGCAACAACCAACACTTGGATTCTCGTCATGGGGGGAATTCTCGGGTTCAACGGATTACTGGCTGTGAAGACGCTCAGATCACATTCAGAATTGGCTAGAGTCAAGAGAAGACTCCGTTTCGCCAGCTGATTCGAACCTCGGAATATCAAAGGATACAGAATCCTGAAAGTCCTGCCCGAGCATCTCGTTGTTCTGCACCCTGAGAGATTCGAACCACCAGGGCTGAAAGTCGTCGGCCCCTAACTCTGAGACCTCCTATTCCCTTATTTTCTAAACCAGTTGATAGATCGGTCTAACAGTCTCCCAAACCAGGATTCTACCATGTTCATAAGGGAAAAATGTCGAAGGAAACCATTCGTGTATTGGTGGGCCCGCCCGGATTCACCATTCCCTGGAAGCGAATTTTTTTGGCCCAAGAAATGACCTGACACAACGTAACAATAGTTGCAGTCAAACGGAATATCGTAAAGCGACCCTAAAGGCTTGCGTTCACTTGGCCGCGGTATTATCGAGTACAGCTGTGGTAGCCCGGGGGAGATGCGCGGACCACCGCGACAGAATACCATGGATACCGGAATCAATCCGGGATTATTCATGAACCAAGCCCAACTCTCCGTAGCCCATCTTCTGGCCCTAGAGATAATTTGAGAAACAGATCAGGCACAGGATTAGGCGTCGCTATCGGAGCACTCGTGCTGATTGTCCGTGCAATCGTCACAAGCGGCTGGGCAATTCTTATCTGAAGGCTCAGCGCTCTTGTAAATGGAGTCTTAGCGTTGATTGCTCTCAACCACCGGGTCACCGCTACAAGCCTTTTGATCCTGGTTTTGTTCTCTCCATTGATTATTGCCAGGCCAGTGGAAGCAGTTAGGCGTGTAGGACCTACCTGGGACCGAACCTACGCACCTGCAGGCCACATCGGAGCTTTACCAGGTGCCATCTCCATACAACAGACGAGGGACAGGGGATTCATCATGTCGACAGAGGACACTGGTGTCTGGGTGATCAAAACAAACGCTGCGGGTATATCTGAATGGCAAAGACAATACACACCTTTAGGGTACGCGTATTCAGATGGCCGCGTGACCCAGACCATGGACGGCGGCTACATTGTCGTGGGTACAGCTGTTAAGTTCATAGGTGACGATTTCGTTGGGGACGGCTGGCTACTCAAGCTAGACCACCAGGGCAACATCGAGTGGAGCAAGACCTATGGCGGGGCAAAGTATGATAGCTTTCTCTCTGGCCGCCAGATTTCCGATGGTGGATACATCGTCTCAGGAAACACGGAATCCTTCGGCTCTTGTAACGTCTCTTGTAACGGCTGGGTGTTGAGGCTGGACCCTAGCGGCGGGGTCATCTGGCAGGAGACCTTTGAGGGCCAGGTAGTTCGCGCAGTGGACCAGACCAATGATGGAGGATTCATAGTGGCCGGGACCGAGGGTGTATTGAGGACGATAAGCGAATCCGGCAGGTCAGGTGCTTGGTTGCTCAAGCTGGATCCAAACGGGGGCGTTGAATGGGAGAAGACTTACGATTTCTCAAGGGAAGGCACCGTACACTTGGTGCAGAATGCAAACTCGGCTCACCAGACCTCCGATGGAGGATACATTGTAGTCGGAGAGATGATAATCATCGATCCCAGTGGAGGCTTTCGCTCCTCTGAAGGACTAATCTTCAGAGTGGATCGAGACGGCAACATTCTCTGGCAAAGATCGTACATTGGAGGCGGATTCACTACACCTTCTTCAGCCCAACAAACCTCTGACAATGGCTTTATTGTCGCAGGGATGTTTCAACGTGGGTTCTTCGGCACAGACGGACTCAGGGGTGCTTGGCTTATCCGGCTAGACGCCGATGGAACCCTACTATGGCAGAAAATGTATGGTACAGGCGGCTCCGGTCTCGCGCAGGCCCAAGAAACAAGGGACAGTGGCATGATCGCTATAGGCAGTCTGGAGCCTGATGTTTGTTGTCACCCAAGCCTTCTTTGGGCTATGAAGCTGGATTCCGATGGGAATGCAAATGGGTGTCCTGTGGGAGTTTCTTCCAACGCGACATTGGTAGATGCTTCCGCCACGGTTACGGCACCTACAGTGACAAGCATAAACACATATGCTAAGGCAATCTCAAACGACGTAACTACCACAACTCCTGCCTGGCCAACTCAAAACCAGTGCGAAGTCAGGGCAAAGGCCCCGTAAGCGTTCTAACCCGCCCTCCTCGACCTCGAGACAAGTCGGCCGCATCATTGTGACATTGCGCCAGTTTCCCTAAGTCGCATCATTTTCCGACGTTGAACGCGAACTAGTATACACTCGCGGATCACCGCTGGTAGCTCGGGGGAGATTCGAGTGGGCACTAGAAAACAACGGTATACAGAACAGACCGAGAAGTCAACTTAGCCCCAAACCCCTCTTTTTTCGACAGCATTAGTCACCGCCTGAGCGTGAGGTTAGGAACAAGCCATCCATCTACGCGAGATTGCATGTGTAGATGTCGGACAACTATTGTACTCCACCCTGCGGCGTCTCGCGAGACCGCGATTCATACAGGTTGCTCTTGTGGTGATAACACCATCAGCAGGAGTCAAAATGAAGCACTCACGATGGACAGCTTCTCGATTGCTTCCGACAGCGGCCAACCAACTCCTACCGTTCTAACCATGGTCATACGGAATGTTGGAACCGTGACAGTCACCCTTGTCACTTTAACTATCCAGGACCAGACCGATCAAAGCAGTTCTCCTGCTTTCTCCTTGAACGGCCCAACAATCCCCGCGCCTAACTTCAGTTCGACCGTCAGCGTCGATACGCTAAATTCGGGATTTTTCTTCATACGCGGGCACACGTACACTTTCAATGTGAACACAAAGCAGACGCATGTGACGTTCGGACCGGTAACCTACACATAGCGACGAAACAGTGCACTTAGGTCGAGTAACTGTTGCTCACCAGTTACTCCAGGTGTAAGGGTGACTTGGGAACCGAGGAACTGACAAGTGTAAGCTGGCCGATCCATTAGGACTCAGAATTCTTTACCTTAGTCGATGGGATGTCCAATCTAGTTCCTCAAGCGTTCACTTGAATAGCGAATTATCCTCACAAGATGACTCCTCTGATCAGAAACAGGGGTTCTGGAACCAAGGCACTACCCTGAAGGTCTCAGGGGTCTCCGGGAATGTCGTCGGTCTCATTGTCAGAAACAATATGCTTCTTGGCGACTATGCGCTCGGTTTTCTCGATTACCCTCTTGACTATGGCGAGATAGGTTAGGGCATCGAAACCAACATGATCCCGGCTGGAATGCCCGAGTCCTATGTGAAGTACATGATGGGCCAAACACCCGATACATACAATGACATCCAATCGAAAGGCATCGAGTTCCTAAGAGAAATCTACGAAAGGGCCGCACTTAGCATTCAACCCAAGAGCCAATACTCTAGGCTAGAGAAGGCAACCGAGTTTCTACGAGGCATCGGGATAGACCCAGAAAAGGCATTGATACGCGATGCCTTTGCAGAGCCACACAGATTCGACGCGACAGCGACCCCAGACAAAGAAGGTCAACGCACTAGAATACTACTTGAAACATTGCGGGATCGTCTAGAGCGGAAACTCTCTGAATCTTGAATCCCCTGATTCACTTTTAGGAAGTGGTGGGCCCGCCCGGATTCGAACCGGGGACCGTCAGGTGTCTCTTGCAGGAGCTATGAGCCTGCCGCTCTTTCAGTCCGTTGATGTGAAACCTGGCTGAGCTACGGGCCCTCAAGCCGGTGCCTATGATCTGAAGTTTTAATGTTTAGTGAAATAGATCAATGCTGAGCAGGATAGCGATTCCTACAGGGCGTTGCTGAGCGTCGCGGGGCAAGTGTAACTTGGCGTTTTCTTCACCAGTAACGATACAAGCTTCAACAGAGCAGTTCTACACGTTGTTCAGTACACGAAGGTTCACGGTTTGCGATTCCGGCGATTTCTCAAGAACGAGCGCGGTATTGACACCATTATCGCTTCAGTTCTAATGGTTGCCATTGTCGTAATCGCATCTGTAATGGTCTATATCTACGCGACGGGTCTATTCGGCGCAATTGCGACTCCTCAGAAGGTAGCGACAGAGTCGATTAGCCTGGAATACGCATCTTTCACTTCGAACAACACTGTGAACCTCTCCATCAGAAACATTGGCACTACTCCGATAACACTGAAGTCATACTACGTGAATGATTACACAGGGAACCAGTACACTAGAGCAAACTGGTCTGGACCTATGTTCAATGCCACAACTCAGACAAACGCGATAATCGTAATTTCGTCAGCGTGCCCTAGCTGCACTGCCAGCGGAACCGCGTTCGTCTTCCAGTCAGGATATCCCTATACGATAATAATGGTCACTGCTACGAATGAACAATTCTCCTTCATGATCACTCGATAATGCATCGCAATCAATCAGAACATCCGACGGTCGGATTTCTAATGCGTTAGTTTACTGAAGTTAGAAATAGCGTCGTCCCGGTTCGGATTCGAATCGGGAGAACCCGACAAGTGAGCAGAGTCCTCAGAAACTATGCGGGTCTCACTATCACTTGCGTTGTGGGCGTAGCTTTCGTTCTAATATTCGCAGCCTCATCCACATCCTTCTCTTCCCTGACGCTAATTCTCGCCCTCTTCACTTTCGCCTCCGTAATTGCTGCAGCCATGATGATTGCCTGGGCTGCTGAAGCATCACAGTACTCTATCAGCCAGGGTCTTGCATTGGCGGTTGTAGCAATCGTCCAGACGCTTCCAGAGTTCTTCGTCGAAGGAGCCATTGCCTGGAACGCGGGACAAGATCCTGTCGGCTGGCTTCCCAACGTGACCGCGAACTTCACTGGCGCGAACAGGCTACTCACCGGGCTGGGATGGCCTCTGATTCTCTTCACGGCTATGCTTTCGAGAAGTGGGAATAAGCGATCTGGACTGCACGTAATTGCGCTGCGCAAGGAGCAGAGCATCGAAGTTGTGTTCATGCTTGGAGCAACCCTGTACTATGTCCTGATCTGGCTCAGAGGCTCCCTAGAACTCATCGACACCTTCGTTCTCCTCGCCGCCTTTCTGGGCTATCTCTGGATGTTATCGAGGCTACCGTCCGAGAGGCAGGACCCCGGGAGGCGCTTGACGCGTCGCCCCGTGCGATAGCTGAACTCAGAACAAGAAAGCATCGAATCATCGCAATTCTAGGTCTCTTCAGTTTCTCCGGCCTGGTCTTCGTATTCATCTCCACACCGTTCGTCGACTCGATCAACACCATCGCAGTTGCCCTCTTCGGCGCGGGTGCAGGATTCTTCTTCATTCAATGGATCGCCCCGTTTCTGTCCGAGTTCCCTGAGAAAGTGACTGCGTTTCACTGGGCACGGAAGGTCAAGCTTGCGCCCATGGCTCTGTTGAACTTCGTCTCATCGGCAGTAAACGAGCTGACGGCCCTCATTGCAATCATTCCAATAATCTTCGCTCTCAGCATCGGAGCTATCGGACCTGTCTCTCTAACAGCTCACAGGGACGAGGTGTTGCTGACTATGGCTCAGTCCCTCTTTGCTTGCGTTTGCCTGATGGATTTGAAATACGATGTTAGAAACGCGCTGCAGCTCTTCGGCCTCTGGTTAGTATCAACAGCATTCGTAGAGACCAGATTCGCAATTTCAATCATCTTCCTGCTCGCCTCCCTGGTCGAATTGA
>Ga0209161_10004358_pt1 | contig 11266 bp, 6 predicted proteins | sample GraSoiAngelo_155_FD_186169 | JGI IMG/M metagenome (GOLD analysis project Ga0209161, IMG submission 186169) | Grasslands soil microbial communities from the Angelo Coastal Reserve, California, USA - 14_1009_13_30cm (SPAdes) (version 2) | ecosystem: Environmental > Terrestrial > Soil > Grasslands ...
TCGTGCGCACCCAGCGCCACATGAACATGAGCGATCGCGTCGCCGGGCGTATAACTCCCGCGACTCGCGATAGCTTTGGCAAGCATGTCGCGCGCTTCATCCGGTCGATCCATGCGCGCGTAAGTAATGGCAATACCAAATCCGGGTCTGCCGTTTAAGCGCTGCGCTTTCGCGTAAAGTTCGATTGCTTTGTCGAATTGCCCCATTTCGCGATAGAGCGCACCGAGCAACGGTTCGCCATAGACAAACGCAGGGTCGAGTTCCAATGCGCGTTCGCCGGCCGCCATCGCCTCGTCATACAAACCGAAATACCGATAGAGTTCGCAGGCTGAATTGTTCACCCAAAGGGAACCAGGATCGATTGTGGATGTCCGCTGCAAGTAGACCAGCGCTTCGTCGCGTTCCCCGCGCGCGGCCCAAAACGCGGCCGAAAAATAATTTGAAGGTGTCGACTTCGGATCGAGCTCGACCGCGCGGCGAAATTCGCGGGCCGCTCCATCCATGTCCCAATCGAGAATCCGCTTCGTTTCGCCGAGATAAACGTGCGCCTCGGCATCGTCATTGTCGATCGTAAGCGCGTTAGTCGCGGCCTCGCGTACTTTTGAATAGGCTCCGAGAGGAGCCACGTAGGCATCGGCCAGCCAAAGCCACGCCTTCGCGATCCCGGTCCAGGCGCGACCGAATTGCGGATCTTTTTCGAGCGCGCGTTCGAAATACTCCAAACTTTTCCGCAGATCTTCCTCAGTCGCTTTGTCGGAATAAAAGAGACCGTGCAGATAAACGTCGTAAGCAGCGGTGCTACGGACGAGCCGCGACGCAATCGGTGCGGAGATATCGAGCTTCAATTTCAGTGCATCGACAATCGCCCGCGTAATTTCATCCTGGAGCGCAAAGATTCCCTGCATCTCGCGTTCGAATGTCTCCGACCAAAGCGTGAAGCCATTGCAACAATCCGTCAGCTCGGCGCTGATGCGGATGCGATTCCCGTCGCGACGCACACTGCCTTCAAGCACATGCTCCACGTTGAGTTTGTCCGCGATTTCCTTCAGGTCCGCTTTCTTGTCCTTAAACCAAAACGAGGAGCGGCGCGCGGCCACCCGCAGTCCCTCAATCTTCGCCAGCGCTGTCTGGATTTCCTCCGCGATGCCTTCGCCGAAATAATCACGCCCTTCGCCCGGGCTCAAATCGGTAAAAGGGAGGACTGCAATGGACCGTTCGGTCGAACTGACAGCCGGTAGGACGTCGATCTCATCTTTCAGATCCGGCGTTCGAACGATTCCGTGGCGCGTGAAATCGAAAAACCACGACAGCACAAGCGCGATCGGAAAGCCGAGAACAATTGCGACGATGACTAAACGCACGGCCCAGTTTGGAATGTCAAACACGGGAAAAACCTGAGCTACGCCCTGGGCCAGGGCCCAACCTGCGACGATGTAGGCAACCGCCACGCTGTAAACTTTTCGGCGTTTCAGCTCCGCGAAAAATCGGTTCACGGTTTCGCGTTCACGAATTTCTGGAAACGCGGGTCATTCCGAATCGGGTCCCATTCCCACCGATATTTCAAATCGTTCACCGTGATACTGTAAACCACGCTGTCGACTGCGCCGGGCGTTTTGAGCAAACGCTCGATCAACGGGATAGCGAGGTCTTTTTCGCCGCAGCGCGCATAAATGAGCGCGAGATAGCAATTCATGATTGCGCCATCGAAGGCGTCAGCAGATTCGGGTTTCAGCTCAACGGCGCGGCGGCCTTCCCGAATCGCATCTTCCTTCCGGCCCATGAAAGCGTAACACCAACCGAGATTAGCGTGCCGATCGGCACTATCCGGAGCTTCTTTCACTTGCGCTTCAAACGCCGGGCGCGCCAATTCAAAAGCCTTCTCGGCATCAGCGTTGTTCCCCGTCGCCAGGAGAACACAACCAACAAAAAAACTTTTAGGCGTTGCCCCGGCGTTGGTATAGGAAATATCGGTCAACGGAGATTTCTCCAGAGCCTGTTTGGCACCGGTAAAGTCGCGCTCCAGCATTGCCACGTCCCATCGAACACTCGTAATCACCCCATCCGGATCCGTCCCGGCGGGGACCTGGTCCGCCAGCGATTTCAATAACTTCGTGTCCCCTTTCCACCAAAAATCGATATAACCGCTCTGGATCTTGGCGACGAGCGACGCGGGCGCCATCGCTCGCATTCGCTCGGCCCCGCGCGCGGCTTCCGGCCAGCGCCGCAAAGCCGTGTGGGTAAAGACCAAATTGCGGGCAATGTTCGGATTTTGCGGGTCGAGCTTGCTAATCTTTTGATAGCTGTCGAGCGACTCCTGCCATTTCCCCTGTCGTCGTTTAATCGCGGCGATCAGTCCGCCCGCCTCGCTGTTGTTCGGTGACAGACGCGAGGCGGTGTCGAATTCGACCAGCGCGCGATTGTAATCCTGGTCGATCCAGTACATGCATTGACCGAGAGCGAGATGCGCCTCGGCCAGATTCTGCTGCAGCTGAAGGGCAATATCGGCTTCGACACGGGCTTTCGTTTTCCAAGCATCCAGCGGTTCGTAATAATGAAAAATCGCAGCGCGCGTGGAAGCGAGTCGCGCATGGGCCAGAGCGAACTTTGGATCGAGCCCGATAGCGGCCATATAAAGTTGCTCCGCCTTTTTGTAGTCCGCGAGCAATGTGTCCGGATTGCGCTCAATCTGGTTCGCCTGCAGATAAACCAGGTAAGCATCGGTATTTTCGGTCGGCTTGGTTTCGATGCGCGCCTTTTCGTTAGGGCTTAACGTCACTCGCAACGCCTCTGCGATCTCTGCGGCGAGTTCGCCTTGCAGGCCTAACGAATCTGCCAGCGTCCGTTCGTAACGATTGGCCCAGAGATGTCGATCTTTCAAGGCGTCGATCAATTGCACATTCACCACCACTCGATCCCCTTCTCGCCGCACACTCCCTTCGAGCACGTTGGTCACACCGAGCAGCTTTCCGATTTCGCGCAGATTGTGCGCCGCCGGATCGCGAAATTGCATCGCCGACGAACGGCTGATCACACGCAAGGCCCCGATCTTGGCCAGGCTCGTCAGGATGTCATCCTGAATACCGTCGGCGAAAAATGCGTTTTGTTTGTTGTCGCTAATATTGGTGAACGGCAGCACTGCGATACTTTTTTCAGGTATCGGTTCACCGGCTGATGAGAGAAATGGCCGCCTTTCGTAAAGGAACAGCCCAACCAAAACGGCGAACAAAATAGCCGCGACGATGACGACATTTCGCCGCCTAAGCATGGGCGGTGGACGACTCGCGGCCGCTCTGGCAGTTCGTTCTTCCTGTGCGCGCCTCAGCTTTTCCGGCACCTCGGGATTTCCTGCCTCATGGGTGTACAGGTTTACCACTGAGACGTTGACGCCGTGTTTCACTGCGCATTCGCCTAGATCGTGCAAATACGGTTGCCACTCGCGCGAGTGCGCCAGGTCCTCGGCCACGCGTTTGGAAAGCAGAATGTGTCCGGCATCGGCGCAATCCATCACCCGCTGGGCAATGTTAATTCCAGCGCCCGCGATATTGGTGCGGTCGTTCACGTCGCGGACTTGATTGACGGGACCGCTGTGAATCCCCATTCGCAATTGAATGTTCGGATAATTTTTCAACGCGTTGCTGATTTCAATCGCGCATTGCACCGGTGCTTCCGGACTCTGGAAAAAGACCAGTGCCATCCCGTCACCAACCGGAAGCCGAATGAGGCGGCCGGCCGCTTCGGCGCTTCGAAAACAATTTGTGCCGCGGACGATCTCACTGAGTTGCTCCTGCAACTCGCGCTGATCGTTGATTAACAACTTCGAGTAACCGACCACGTCCATGAACAAGACGTGCCCAATCTCCAACTGAACGTCCGGTGCCGAGTCAGTTGACATTTGATTGTCGATCTTATCACGGCCTTGGCCTGCGCAGTCAAATTGACCGCACTCACTTTCAGCGCCAGCCGCGTGATGCTACTTTGTTCGATGCCGTTTCAGCTCGAATCCAACTATAAACCGCGCGGCGACCAGGGGCAGGCCATCGCCAAACTCATTAAATCGGTTGAAGCAGGCAATCGACACCAGACGCTGCTCGGCGTGACCGGTTCGGGCAAAACATTCACGATCGCCAATGTAATTCGAGAGCTGAACCGGCCGACGCTGGTGATTTCGCACAACAAAACACTCGGGGCCCAGCTTTACTCCGAGTTCAAGCAATTCTTCCCGAAAAACGCGGTCGAATATTTCGTCAGCTATTTCGATTACTATCAGCCCGAAGCTTACATCCCGCGCACCGACACCTACATTGAGAAGGATTCGTCGATTAACGAAGAGATCGAGCGCTTGCGGCTGGCCGCAACCAGCGCGCTACTACAGCGACGCGATACGATCGTGGTCGCGAGCGTCTCGTGCATTTACGGGGTCACGTCGCCGGAAGATTATGAACGAATGCTGCTCACCGTAAAACGCGGCCAGCATACGTCGCGCGATGCGGTACTCAGTCGCCTCGTCGATATGCTTTACGAGCGCAATGACATCAATTTCTCGCGTGGGAAATTTCGGGTCCGCGGCGACGTGGTCGAAGTTTATCCCGCGACCGCGGACGAGGAAGCGTTGCGGCTGGAATTTTTCGGCGACGAAATCGATGCTATCACCCGATTCGATCCTCTGACCGGACACGCCCGCGAGTCGCTCAGTGTGATTACATTTTTTCCAGCCAAACAATTCGTGACGCCGGCGGACAAATTGAATCGAGCGTTACAGACGATCCGGGTCGAGCTGGAAGACCGGATCAAAGTTCTGGAATCGCAAAATAAGCTTCTCGAGGCCCAACGGCTCCGCATCCGCACCGAATACGATCTCGAGATGCTGCAGGAGATGGGCTTTTGCAATGGCATTGAGAATTATTCGCGCCATCTGTCCGGACGGCCGCCGGGCTCGAAGCCTTACACGATTGTCGATTTTTTCCCGAAAGACTTTCTCGTTGTGATCGACGAATCGCACGCGACCATTCCACAAATCGGCGGCATGTACGAAGGCGACCGTTCGCGCAAGACCGTACTGGTCAATTACGGTTTCCGTTTGCCGAGCGCGCTCGACAATCGGCCGCTGAATTTCGATGAGTTCATGAAACTAACAAACCAATTAATCTACGTCGGTGCGACGCCGGCTGAGTTCGAAATTCAAAACAGCGTGGTCGGAAACAGGGGCTACGTTCCCCATCGGCGCCAGCGCATCGGCGAAGAGGAACTCGTGCCATTTGCGTTGCCTGGCAGAAAGCGTTCAAGATTCAACGGCGAAGTGCACATCTCGCGCACCGACGAGCCCGCCGAAAAATTCGAAGTTAAAAAAACTGGAGCACCGCTGGTTGTCGAACAGATCATTCGCCCGACTGGTTTGCTCGATCCAAAAATAACAATCAAATCGTTGAAGAACCAGATCGACGACACGATCGAGCTTTGTCGCCAGCGCGTCGAGAAAGGCGAACGCGTGCTGATCACAACGTTGACCAAGCGTACGGCCGAAGATCTGGCCGATTACTTGCGCGACGTTGGATTAAAGGTGCGCTATCTCCACAGCGACATCGACACGATCGAGCGCGTGGAAATTTTACGCGGCCTGCGCGCGGCCGATTTCGACATTCTCGTCGGCATCAATTTGCTCCGCGAAGGGCTCGATCTTCCCGAAGTCTCCCTCGTTTGCATTCTCGATGCCGACAAGGAAGGATTTTTGCGCAGCGAAACTTCATTGATTCAAACTGCCGGCCGCGCCGCGCGGCACGTCAATGGCGAGGTAGTGCTGTTTGCCGATCAAATCACGCAAAGCATGGAAGCGCTGATATCGATCTCGGAATATAGGCGTGGCAAACAGATGGAATATAACGAGAAACACGGGATTACGCCGCAAACGGTCCGGCGCGCGGTCCAGGAAAGTTTGCACACGATCTTGCGCGGTCGAGAAATTGAATCATCGGTCATTCGCGAAGCCGGCGGCAATTTTGATCTCACCGAATTGTTGCGCGAGCTGGAAGAGGAAATGCAACAAGCGTCGGCGAATCTCGAATTCGAGCGCGCGGCCCTGTTGCGCGATCAGATCATGGAAGTAAAGAGCGGCACCGGGCTCACCAAGATCGAACCAAAACGGTCGCCGCGGCGACTGAAATACACGCGCAATTCAGGCCGGAGACGTTCGCGCGTGTAGGTGTAGCCACGTCGCTGCGCGACGGTTAACGGCCGACAGGGCCGTGGCCACAACAATTCAAAGCCTCGCATAGAATTAGCTGCATCGGCGGAGCTATGCGCTGCTCGTCGATCTTCGCGATGTCGATTTTATTCGCAACCTCGGCCGTCGCCCAGATCAACGAATCGAGCTCGCTCCCCGAAATCGAATTTTCGCAGTTAAGCCAGCGCGATCCGAATCCGCTCGGCGAGAAAGCACTCGCGATTCATCCGGAGCAATGGAAACACGCCGAGACCGAGCATTTCATCTATCATTTCGTTCACAGTTATGCCGCTACGCCCGTGTCAGTGGAAGCGGAGTTTCATTACCGCGTCATCGCGAAAGAACTGGAGCGTGACCAGCCCGCCGGCGACGTCAAATCGCACATTTACATTTTTGAGCGGCCGGAGGAGTGGCAGCAATTTCAGGTTTTCGGAAACCTAGAACCCTGGAGCGGCGGAATTCACTCTGCTGGCAGCCTCTTCGTCCAACGAAATCCAGCCTACAAATTCAGCAATAATCTTCTTGGACACGAGATCGTTCATCTCGTTCTTCACCGCTTCTACGCCGATGGAATTCCCTGTTGGTTGAATGAAGGATTTGCTCAGTTTATTTCAAAAGATGCCCACGCCAGTTACGAGCGTGCGCGCGGTTACATTTCCAAGCCACATTCGGACGCGATCGCGCCACAAGACTTGATCCCCCTCAGCGTTCTGACCGCCGCAACTCGTCCGTTCTCAGATCGCGTCCACATTTTTTATGATGAATCAGAGCGTCTGGTGCGATTTTTGGCCGCGACTGATAAGCCAGCTTTTCTCGCGCTGCTCGACGCACTTGCGCGGCATCAACCATTCGAAAGTGCGCTGCCCCGTTCTTACCCGGGCAAATTTGCAAATACCGCATCGCTCGAGGAAAAATTCCGCGACTACGCCTCCAAAGATTTCGGAACTTCTTTGCAACAAGCCAGCAATGAATAGGATTGGCATCGGAGCCGATGCCAAAAACGAAAGCAAAAACTGCTGCCGCAAAAGTCTATGCCGTCGTCGGATCGGATGACGTCGAAGTAAAACACACCGCGGCGGAACTGGCCGAGAAATTGAAACCCGCCGAGGCGGGCGATTTCGGCTTGGAAACAATCGACGGCGCGGCCGACAACGCCGACCAGGCCGCAGCGCGGATAAGATCGACAATTGAGGCGCTGCGAACTCTTCCATTTTTCGGCGGCGAGAAGGTGGTCTGGCTGAAAAACGCGAATTTCCTCGGCGACGATCAGAAAGCGCGCGCCGCGGCGGTACAGGCGGCGCTGGAAGAGTTGGCTGAAACGATTAACGCCGGTCTTGGACCCGAAATTACATTTTTGTTAAGCGCGATCGAGGTCGATCGGCGGCGCTCGTTTTACAAATCGCTCGCTAAACGCGCCGAGCTTCAGGTTTTCGAGAAACTCGATTCGAGTCGTGGCGGCTGGGAAGAGGAGGCAACCGAGATGGTCCAGGCGCGCGCGAAAAAGCGAAAGCTGCAGTTCGATGACGACGCGCTCGAGGTCTTCGTCCTTCTCACCGGCGGCGACACGCGCGAGATCGACAGCGAATTGGAAAAGATCGACATCTACCTTGGCAAAGAGCGCCAGGTGAATGTCGATCTTGTTCGCGAGCTGGTGCCCCTCACGCACGCTGGAGTCATTTTCGATTTGAGCAACGCCTTGGCCGAGCACGATCTCAAGCGCGCGCTCGAATTGGTCCGGCAATTACTCGATCAAGGCGAGAGCGCGATCGGGATCTTGCTCGCCGCAATTCTTCCGACCGTCCGGAACCTATTGCTCGCAAAAGACTTAATGGAACGGCATCGCTTGCCGCGGCCACACGCGCCTTTTCCATTTATTTCCGCGATCAATCGCCTGCCCGCCGGTGCGGTCGCGCATTTGCCGCGCAAAAAAGACGGTTCAATCAACGCCTACACTCTCGCAATCGCCGCGCAAAATGCGCACCGCTTTTCGACCGAACAGTTAGTCGCCGGAATGCAGGCCTGTCTTGCCGCAAATCTTCAACTCGTCACGACGCAGCTCGATCACGAACTGATTTTGACCGAGGTCGTGGTGAAGCTGCTCGGCGAAGTTTAACTTTCGCCGACTTGTTTGCGCGCGATTGGGCCGACGTACGGAATATCCCAGCGCGCGCCGGTGAACGCTTTCACCGTGGCAATGATCCAGAGAACTACAAAGCCAATCTGAACGATCGCAGCGATGATGGCCCAAAAGAATACGAGGATCCCGCCAATTCCCGGAATGGCGCCAAAAATCGCGTGCACGATCGCTGAAATAATGTTGAACAAAAACCAAGCGAGACCGAAAACGATCGATTGCATCGAATAGAAGCGCACGAATGGATCTTGTTTCTCTAAAATAAAAAACACGATGCCTCCGATTAAAGGAATACAGGCCAGCGCCGCGGCGATATTAGAAGGCAGCCCGGTCGATTTTGGCGAGTCGGAGGCAGGTGGCGGAGGTGGCGGTTCGTCGGGCATAATCTACTTACACAGGATGAAAGCCTGCTTTGTCAACTCCGAATGCCTTCGCGAGTGAATGGTTTTCCTTTTTCGAAGCACCAAAAGCCAATAACGTCTCGCCGTGATTTCGACGGAAGTTAGCGCCGGTCAGCATTCCTATCGTGTGCTGATTGGCCCGGGGGTGTTGGACACCGTTGCCGATGCGATACAACAAAAACTATCGCCGTCACGGTGCGCGATCATATCCGACACGAATGTCGCGCCGCTTTTTGCTGACAAGATTCAAAAAAATTTAACGTCCGCGGGCTTTGAACCAACGCTAATCACGATTCCGGCGGGTGAAAAATCAAAGACGCTCGAACAAGCCGGCACCGTCTGCGGACAAATGCTGCGAGAGGGCCTGGATCGACAATCGTTTGTCATTGGACTTGGCGGCGGCGTGATTGGCGATCTCTCCGGGTTTGTGGCGGCGATTTTTCAGAGAAAAATTCCGCACGTCCAAATTCCAACCACGCTTCTGGCAATGGTCGATAGTTCGATTGGCGGCAAAACGGGCGTCAACACGAGTGCGGGAAAAAATTTACTCGGCGCCTTTCATCAACCAACGCTCGTCATCGACGACGTCGAAGTTCTGAAAAGACTGCCGTCCCGCGAATTGAGTCAGGGTTTCGCCGAAATCGTCAAGCACGCCATCATCGCCGACGCAGAAATGTTCCGTCAGCTGTCCCGCCACCGCGGGATCGATCTTAACAAGGTCGATTTTGCGCCGCTCGTTCTTCGAAATGTTGAAATCAAAGCGCGGATGATAGCAAACGACGAGCGCGACCGAAACGGTGAGCGCGCTTTGCTGAATTTCGGGCATACCATTGGGCACGCGATCGAGCGTGCGGCTGATTACTGCAAGATTTTGCACGGCGAAGCGGTAAGCCTGGGAATGGTTGCCGCGTGCGGTGTCTCAATGAAAAAGGCGGGACTGGCAAAGGAAGACCGGAACGAAATTGTTAATCTTTTGCAGAAGTTCCAGTTGCCGACAAGGCTCCCGACAAATTTTCCGCGTCAGAAGATTTTCGACGCGCTCAAGTTCGACAAGAAATTTGAGCACGGCCAAATCCGGTTTGTGGTCACGCCGAAAATAGGATCGGCAAATTTATCGCGCGATGTGACGATGGAAGATATTGGCGCGGCGGTTGACAAGCTGTAGGTAGGGGCGGTTCACAGAACCGGCCGCAAACGCAAATCCGGCTCGCATCGATTGAGGTCAATCGCCCTTACGTCGGGCATTTCGATAGTACTCCGCCAAGCCTTCGGCCACGCTGTCGGCATATTCGCGAAAAATACTTTTTTGATCGACCCCGTTGATCTGCTTCGTTCCGTCGTAGTCGCCGGCCTGAATCCGTGCGAACCCATCTTTGCTGTTCATGACGTAGGGCTCACAATACACGACCGGGCAGCGATACAACCGTGGGGCGAGCAGGTTACGCGCGTAAACATAACCGCTCGATCCAACTTTGGTGGTGGTGAGTGTAGTTGGATATTGATACGCCGGAAGTCCGGTCGCCTTGGCCATTGAAGTGGCAACCGTGTCGCTAATCGCAAGTTCTTCGTCGTAAGCGCGACTGAGCAAGCGCCGAATCATCTCAAATCGCTGGTCATCGAGCTCGAGCTCGTCCTGCAGATACGAACCGCCGACGAGCAGATGGAGATGATTGTTGTCGATCAAAGTGGGATTTGCGGGATCGCCCCAGCCTTCGGCATTGAAGTGTAGACAAACTGTGAGATCGGGATGCAGCTTGGTATTCACAAGCACCGCGCGACGCCGGATCTCGCTGTAGCGGTAGAACAACATCTCGCTCTGCCAGCGGATCGTTTGCTGTTTTTCGGGATCGCTTGGATCGAGAACATCCGGCCGCGGCTGAGGCAGGCCGTTCTTGATCAGAATTTTTCGGGCGAGCTCTTTGAAATCGCCCGGACGTTTTGAAGTGATCGGCTGAGTGCTGTTGCGAACGAATAAAACTGTTGCGCCCAGTTTTTTTAATCGTGAAGCGAGCATTCGCGATACGCGCAACGTCAAATCGCCTTCTGTCACCGGTTTGGTGTCGCCAACTTGAAACCAGCGCTCTTCCATCTTCGCCCATTTACCGCCAAGATGACCCGGGTCGAGCGCGATCCGCAACCCGCCCAGCGGTTTGTCCGGTTTAGCGGACGGCAAAGATTTCGCCGGTCGCCAGAGCCGTGGAATGCGCGCTTTCGAAATTGGATCCGAAGCGAAGCGCAGAGTGAAAGTGGTGCGCGATTCGCGATTGGTCAGAATCTGCGCGGCATCGTTGTCAATCTTGATCAAGTCCTGCGCGAAACCGTGCGTGCAATAGACGTCGTTTATGAGATGCGCGAATTCGTCGTGGGTAATCGTGTCCTGATAATTTGCGAGTACGCTCCATTTGGGTTTGCTGCCGAGGACGCCAAGATTATCGGCGGCCGAGGCGAGGCTGGGGATGACTGACAAGCAGATCAGCGCGGCAACGAACCGGTTCACAATACAATCAAGCATCG
>Ga0209161_10004359_pt1 | contig 11265 bp, 12 predicted proteins | sample GraSoiAngelo_155_FD_186169 | JGI IMG/M metagenome (GOLD analysis project Ga0209161, IMG submission 186169) | Grasslands soil microbial communities from the Angelo Coastal Reserve, California, USA - 14_1009_13_30cm (SPAdes) (version 2) | ecosystem: Environmental > Terrestrial > Soil > Grasslands...
ACCACGACTAACAAACCTTATGACCTAACAAGCCACCTACACCTCCGCCCGCCATACTTGACATCTTACATAGGGGTTAGGCCGCATTATTGTGTAAACTCTCTGACCCATCTTGAGCGCTCCAATCGGCGGAAGCCAAGCCGCTGATAAAGTGATATCACGCGGTTGTGACCTGCATCAATCTCTAAGTCCACCGCCACGATGCCAGCCTTCTGCACTCGCTCCAAGACTGCAGTCACCAACGCCGTACCAATGCCGCGGTAGCGACAATCGGGCGTGACGTAAAGTTCTTCAAGCCATGCAACGGGACCGCAATGCTCCGCACTCAGAATCGTGGCGACATACGCAATGCCGACAACTCGGCCGTTATCTCGCGCGAGCATAAGGAAACCACGCGACTTGTCCGTTGTCGCTTCCTCCAATAGATGGGCCAAGCGTTCTGTAGACGCGTCGATGTCATGCTCCGCGAGCTGATTTACTAAAAGCCGCGCGCATTCGTGGCAATCGCTGGCTGTAGCCACCGCAATGGAAAATGTTGCCATAGAAGAGGTGCTCAATGCCGCCTAACGAGAATTCGGCTCAATTTTTGGGCATTTCAAGAGAAATACCCAAATTCTGGGTCTAATCCGGCTTGAGTTTGAGGGTTGATAGGACAAAATCCCTGCCATGGCAGACAGACTAGTGAGGACGCAGACCGCGGGCAAACCAAAACTGCTCGATCAGCGCGTAAAAGCTGCCCACGCCGAAGGGTGATACCCCATTTGATGGATTTTGTTTTTGTGCTTCGGCCGCTACGCGGTCACAGGTTTAATTTACTACTCGTCGAATCTGCGAAGGCGGCTGCGGCAGCACTCGAAGGGAAGTTCATCCGCGATGTCATATTGCTGTCCTTGGCATCACGGCTTTTTTCTTGTCCACGGGAATGAGGTCGGGATTGGCTTGATTGCTGTGTGCAAAACGCTTTAAGAAAATGAAGTCATGGGCGATATCAGTTTTCGGAATAACGTGCCGGATCCTCTGCTAGCCGGGAAAGAATTGCCGACTTTCAAATTCGAATTGGAAAAATCGAAAGGGAAAGTTCTCGGGAACAGCGTCGGGAAAGAAGTAACTGTCGAGCAACTGCCGATCTCGAAAGGAATCGCGGGCGTATCGATGCAACTTGAGCCCGGCGTCATGCGCGAGCTTCATTGGCACGCAACCGCTGCGGAATGGGCGTTCGTCTTGAAAGGTCGTGTACGCACCACCGTGATCAACCCGGCTGGACAAACCGAGACCAAAGACTTTGATCCGGGCGACATCTGGTACTTTCCACGCGGTCACCCTCACGTGCTCGAATGCCTCGGCAACGAGCCGACGAATTTCATTTTGATTTTTGACAATGGTTATTTCTCCGAGTTCGGCACGTTCAGCATCACCGATTGGATCGGCCACGTGCCCAAATCGCTGCTGGCGAAAAATTTTGGCTTACAGGAATCAGCGTTTCAAGGATTTCCAAAGGAGGAGGTTTACTTCGCGCGCGGCGCGATTCCGCCGGAGCAAATACCGCAAAATCTGCAGGGACCGCGCATTGCCCCACCGCAGACGCACAAATTTCGGATGCTTGCCGAGCCACCGCATGGCGTGTTCAAAGGAGGTCGCGAATGGCGTGTCGATTCCACGCGATTTCCAATTTCAACCACGGTCACCGGCGTCGTTCTCGACCTCGAACCGGGCGCACTTCGCGAGTTGCACTGGCACCCCAATGCAGACGAATGGCAATACGTAATCAAAGGCGATCTCAGCGTGACCATGTTTGCTTCCGGTGGCCGTTTCAGGACGGAACTCCTGCGCGGTGGAGACGTCGGCTATATCCCGCAGGGCTACGGTCACTCGATTGAAAACGTCGGCAGCACCCCGAGCCGGATCCTGATAGGATTTAACAACGGGATTTACGAATCGATCGATCTCTCGGCGTGGATTGCCGGAAATCCGGTGGACGTTCTGGCGACAAATTTCAATAAGCCGGCTTCCTTATTCGATAAATTCCCACGGAAGGACGTCTTCATTGCGCCAAATGAATGAGTGTTATGAAAAGGCTTACACGATACACGTTGGTTTTAGCGTCTGTTCTGATCTGCGCTGATGCTGCGTATCTGTCTGGCGCTAACATGCGCAACTTTATCGAGTCGGTTCGGAGGAGGGCGCTCGTTGTCTATGTTGGCTCTGTGAAAGAAGTCCGTTTTGTAAAACGAACAAAATTCGACATAAAAGCGAAGGCGGATGTCACCATCATGGCTGTGATGCGAACGCCGGGCACGAGTCCTCTTCAGGCGACCATTGAATATTCAAGTTTCGACGAGAAAACGCCGATGCTTCAGGGCGGTCCTCAATATCAACTGCGACCCGGCGCCACGGTGATAGTCTTCGCCAACTCTTTTGAAGCCAGCATTCCGCCTGGATATCTCCTTCAGGGAAGTCGCGAGGAGTTGCTCCAGAGGATTGAAGCGCTGCGCGATGCTCTTCGTGAGATGTCGGTCGATCAACTCCAAGTGAACGAGATTACCGAGCAGGATCGGGATGTTCAGCTAAGCTTGTACGATAAGCTTGCCGCGCACCTTCGTGCGGCTAAGTGATGGTTTCATAACCCATGCCACAAGACGAAACAAAACTTCGCGGTGGAAGAATCGTGCGCAGCGAAAGCCCGCTGAACCTGGAGATGCCGTTCTCGAATGTGGACAGCTTTGTTACGCCGACCAAATCGTTCTACGTTCGGACGCATTTTCCCATCCCGGCGATCGATCGTAATGCATGGTGGTTGCAAGTGGAAGGGGAAGTGGGAAAACCGTTCGCGATCAATTACGAACAACTGGTGATGCTAAAGTCAGTGACGGCTCCGGCGACTTTGGAATGCGCCGGGAACAACAGGAATTTTCTCGAGCCGAAAGTGAAGGGCGTGCAATGGCACCTCGGTGCGGTCGGCACCGCGGAGTGGACCGGAGTACCACTTTCGACGTTGCTTGATCGAGCGATCCCGAAACCAAACGCATGCGAAGTAATTCTCGAAGGAACCGACCGCGGAATGCTCGAAGATCCGAAGAGTCCGCCGGGCGAATTGAAGTTTGCGCGCAGCATTCCGCTGGAAAAAGCGCGTCGCGATGTGTTGCTGGCCTACAAGATGAATGGCGAAGATCTGCCGCCAGAGCACGGTTTTCCAGTGCGCGCCATCGTGCCTAGCTGGTACGCGATGGCGTCCGTTAAATGGCTCCAGCGGATCACCGTCAGCGATCGGCCATTTACCGGGTACTATCAAACGATCGACTACGCGTACTGGCAGAGGAGTGATTACGCGCATTGGCAAAGGGGAGATGCGCTCGCTGAATTAACGCCGCTGACCGAGATCCAAGTCAAAGCGCAGATTGCGTATCCGGCGGAAGGAGCAATCGTGCCGGCGAATACCAGCCTGTGTGTGCACGGAGCAGCGTGGGCATGCGATGCAGAAATCACCAAAGTCGAGTTGAGCGCGGATGGCGGCGCGACCTGGAATGACGCAAAGCTGCTCGGGGAATCGACACCAAACGCGTGGCGACTGTGGCAATTTGATTGGCAAACGCCATCGCAAGCGGGCAAACACACTCTCATGGCACGCGCTACCGATTCACTAGGCCGAACGCAACCAGCGCATCGCGATCCCGATCGCGGCACCTACATGATCAATCATCTGTTGCCGATCCCCGTGGAGGTGAAGTAGCGCATGCGTCTCGCTTGCGTGAATGCGTTTAACTCGCAAGCCAGAGGCTTGCGCTACTTTATCGCTTCGCGTTAAATCTGAACAATGTCGCTCGTTTTTAAAACCATTCAGACCCAAGGTATCGCCGAGCTTTCTTATCTCGTTGGCGATGATGATGAAGGCGTGGCAGCGATCTTCGATCCGCGCGCCGATGTGGACGTTTACATCGATATGGCCCGCGAAGCTGGGGTCGCCATCACACACATTTTCGAAACCCATATTCACGCTGATCTGGTCAGCGGTTCGCGCGAATTATGCGCCCGTGTCGAATCGGCTAAGATTTATAACAGCAGCGAAGGCGGCGCTGAGTACGGGTTCGACCGCGAGAAGGTGAACGATGGCGACTGTTTTGAATTCGGTGAGGTCCTGGTGACCGCGCGGCATACGCCTGGTCACACACCCGAACACCTGTCGTATCTGCTGGCCGATGTCGATCATCCGAACGATCCATGGGGGATTCTCACCGGCGATTCGCTTTTTGTTTCATCCGCTGGGCGTCCGGATTTGCTCGGCGAAAAACACACAAAACAGTTGGCCGAACAGCAATTCCATACTCTGCGCGATTTTTATCTCAAAATGCCCGACCACGTGATGATCTATCCGAATCATGGCGCGGGCTCTCCGTGTGGCGCGGACATTGGCGCGCGCACGAGCAGCACCATCGGTTACGAGCGGAAATTCAATAAATTTTTGCAGTTCGCTGATGCGAAGAGTTTCACTGACTTCGCAATCAAAACCGCGCCCCCAGTCCCGCATTATTATCCCGTCATGAAACGGGTGAATGCTCAAGGACCGGAAATTCTCGGCAATCTTCCACGCGTTCCCGGTCTGCCGCCGAAAGTGTTCAAGGATGCAATCGAGAAGAAGTCGGGCGTTCTCGTCGATACGCGAATGATGCTTGCATTTGGCGGCGGCCACATCCCTGGCGCCCTGAACATTGGCGGCTCGCCGATTCTCTCGATCTGGGCGGGGTGGATGCTCGATCCGGATCAGCCTATTCTCCTGGTGCTTGAGAACGACGATGATCTTGAGCGGACGGTGCAATTGTTCGTGCGCACGGGCTATACGAAATTCGCGGGTTATCTGACCGGCGGGATGAAAGCGTGGGATGCTGCGGGATTTCCGCTGGAACGAATCGGCCAGATGAGTGTGCACGAGCTGAACGCGCGAAAATCGTCATTGCAGGTTCTCGATGTACGTTCGCCTGGTGAATGGAAGAAGGGACATGTTCCCGGCGCGCTTCACATCTTCGTTCCGGAATTGCGCAACCGAGCGAACGAGCTCGATCGGAATAAGCCTACCGCGGTTTATTGCGGCAGTGGATATCGCGCGAGCATCGCGACGAGCATTTTGAAGCCGCAAGGTTTCAGTGAACTTTGGAACGTTCCCGGCAGTTGGGAAGCGTGGAAAAAAGCGAAGCTACCGATAGATGGAGCAGACAGCGAATGAACGGAAACGAAAGCATCTACTATCATCCCGAGCGCAGTCGAGGCTGCAACGCAGCGGACGAAGTCCGCGAGGCCAGGCTTTTAATCCGGTTGCCATTGTTTTTACTGAACTCTGCGAGGTCCTTCGACTCCGCTTCGCTCCGTTCAGGATGACACTGCGTTCATGAACGGATCTACATCTAACGCTCTTCCACGCCGCTCCTTCGGCGAAACGATGCGCGCCGATACGTGGTGGATTCAACCGCTGCTCGTATTTGTCGGACTTTCGACGTTCATCGTGTATTCGACGTGGGCCGCATTTCAGGGAAAAAACTATTTCTTTGGTAATTACGTCTCGCCGTTTTATTCACCGGAACTTCTCGGCGATTCGCCCCACAGTTGGTTTGGACCGAAACCGGCATGGTGGCCTGCCTGGCTCCTGTTCTCGCCGGCGCTTCTTATTCTTTGGGCTCCGGGCGGATTCCGGCTCACTTGTTACTACTATCGTGGCGCGTACTACAAAGCCTTTTGGGCTGATCCGCCTGCATGCACCGTAGGCGAGCCGCGTAAAAGCTACTGGGGCGAGCGATCGTTCCCGCTGATCATGCAAAATGTGCATCGTTATTTTCTGTATCTGGCGCTGTTGTTCATTTTGATCCTGGCCTATGACGTTTGGAAAGCGCTCTGGTTTGTCGATCCTGCGACGGGCAAGAATTCATTTGGCATCGGCATCGGCACGATCGTGCTCGCCATCAATGTGTATTTGCTGAGCGGCTATACATTCGGCTGCCACTCGCTGCGACATTTGATCGGCGGCTTTCGCGATGAAATTGCAAAGTCGCCGACCTGTTACCGCGCTTACGCTTGTGTCACTTGCTTGAATCGCCGGCACATGCTTTGGGCGTGGCTGAGTCTCTTCTGGGTCGGTTTCACCGATCTCTATGTGCGCCTTTGTGCGATGGGAATCTGGACAGATTTCAGGATCGTTTAAGCGTTGAAGGGTTGAAAGGTTAAAGCGTGTTTCCAGTCTGTCATGTTGAGCTGAGCGAAACATCTCTGACTATCGTCTTGCGACAGATGACCCGCCTCGAAATAATCAGAGATTCTTCGCCTTGCTCAGAATGACAACGAACGATTAAACGCTTTAACCCTTCAACGCTTGAACTGATTCATGCCCGAGTACGAAACTTTCCAGCACGACGTATTGATCATTGGTTCCGGCGGCGCTGGACTGCGCGCGGCGATCGAGGCTTCCGCCGCCGGCGTTTCGGTCGGCATGGTTTGCAAATGTCTTCTGGGCAAGGCGCACACTGTGATGGCGGAAGGCGGCATCGCAGCGGCACTGGCCAATGTGGACGATCGCGACAACTGGAAGGTGCATTTCGCCGACACAATGCGCGGCGGTCAATACGTCAACAACTGGCGCATGGCCGAGTTGCACGCGAAGGAAGCGCCCGCGCGCGTACGTGAACTAGAGGCGTGGGGCGCCGTGTTCGATCGCACGCGGGATGGTCGCATTCTCCAACGGAATTTTGGCGGCCATAAGTATCCACGACTTGCGCACGTGGGCGATCGTACGGGCCTCGAAATGATTAGGACGCTGCAAGATCACGGCATACATCAGGGGATCGATGTGTACATGGAGACGTGCATCGTCACGCTGCTGAAGGATGGCGATCGCGTTGTCGGCGCATTCGGGTACGATCGCGAGCGCGGCCATTTCAAAATTTTTCAAGCGAAAGCGGTCGTTCTCGCCACTGGTGGAATCGGCAAAGCGTACAAAATCACGAGCAACAGTTGGGATTGTACCGGTGACGGACATTCCCTCGCGTATCATGCCGGTGCGACGTTGATCGACATGGAGTATGTGCAGTTCCATCCAACCGGCATGGTCTGGCCGCCAAGCGTCGCTGGAATGCTCGTGACCGAAGGCGTCCGCGGCGAAGGCGGCATTCTCACAAACGCTGATGGCAAGCGTTTCATGTTCGACTTCATTCCCGATAACTACAAAACACAGACGGCTGATAACGAGGAAGAAGGTTGGCGTTATACTCAAGGGGACAAGAACGCCCGGCGCCCGCCGGAGTTATTGACTCGCGATCACGTTGCGCGCTGTATCGTGCGCGAGATCAAGGAAGGGCGGGGGACACCGCACGGCGGCGTGTATCTCGATATCTCCTGGATCAGGAAAAGACTCTCCAACGCCGAGGAGCATATCAAACGGAAGTTGCCAAGTATGCATCACCAGTTCAAAGCGCTGGGCGACATCGATATTACCAAAGAGCCGATGGAAGTCGGGCCAACCACGCATTACATCATGGGCGGCGTACGTGTGGACGCCGACACTCAGATGTCAGGTGTGCCGGGATTGTTCGCCGCGGGGGAATGCGCCGCGGGAATCAATGGCGCAAACCGGCTCGGCGGCAATTCACTTTCCGACCTTTTGGTCTTTGGAAAACGAGCGGGAGAATTTGCTGCGAAATTCGCGAAGGAAAATTCATACGGCAAAATCGACAACGATCAGGTCGACAGATATGCCCGCGAAGCGCTGAAGCCATTCGAGAATAGTCATGGTGAAAATCCGTACTCGGTGCAGCGCGATTTGCAGGAAGTGATGCAACACAACGTCGGCATCGTGCGGGACGAGAGCGAGATGCAGTCAGCGCTCGATCATTCAAAAACTTTTTGGGAACGGGCCGCACAGGTCGGTGTTACAGGGAATCGTGATTTCAATCCCGGCTGGCACACCGCGCTTGATCTAAGAAATCTACTTACCGTTGCGGAGGCGATCACGCACGCCGCCCTGGAGCGAAAAGAAAGTCGCGGGGCACAATTCCGCGACGATTATCCCGAGAAAGACGAACGCTTCGCGAAGGTAAATACCGTCATTCGAAAGGCCGAAGACGGTAGCATGGAAGTTCGATTGGAACCTCTTCCGGAAATGCCGGACTATTTGAAGCAAGTGATTGAGGAGAATCGTTAAAGCGATGAAGGGTTGAACCGATGAAGCGGGCAGAAAACGAGGCGAAGCATTACCAGACGTTCGAAGATCTGGAGGTGTATCAAGTCGCACGCGGATTTCGAAAAACGATGTACCAAGTGGCGAAGCGGCTGCCCGAGGAAGAAAAGTTTGCATTAACGAATCAGATTCGACGCGCCGCGGTCTCGGTGACGAATAATATCGCTGAAGGTCATGGCCGCTTCCATTTTCTCGAACAAATAAAATTCATGCTTCAATCGCGGGGTTCGCTTGAGGAATTGTTGGACGACCTAAATGTGTGCGCGGACGAGGGGTACTTGCCGATTCAGGAAATCGAATCTGTCAGGCGGGAAGGTTGGCGTGTCCATAAACTGATCAACGGATACATTCGCTTTTTGCGGAGGCGTGTATCCGGAGATTCTCCGCGCGTTCAGGAAGGCGCTGCTGATGATCACGAGCGTTTGTTTCTGGAGCGCTTCAACCCTTCATCGTTTCAACGCTTCAACGAATGAAAACCGCTGTTTTCAAAATCTGGCGCGGGAATGCGACCGGCGGCGAGTTTCGCGAGTACACCACCGGCGTCTCCGAAGGAATGGTTGTGCTGGACGCGGTCAATCACATTCAGGCAACGCAAGCGAACGATCTCGCTTACCGTTGGAACTGCAAAGCCGGCAAGTGCGGGTCGTGCTCGGCAGAGGTCAACGGGATGCCGAAGCTGATGTGCATGACGCGCCTGAGCGATCTGCCGCTGGAAAAACCGGTGACAGTTCAGCCGATGAAAGCGTTCCCGTTAATCAAGGATTTACTAACCGATGTCTCTTGGAATTTTCGAGTTAAGAAAAAGATCAAAAAATTCAAGCCACGACCGCCTGACGCACCGGACGGCACCTGGCGCATGCAGCAGGAGGATATCGATCGTGTGCAGGAGTTCCGGAAATGCATCGAGTGTTTTCTCTGCCAGGATGTTTGCCACGTACTTCGAGATCACGGGATGCATGAAAAATTTATCGGACCGCGTTTTCTAATCCACGTCGCCGCGCTGGAGATGCACCCGCTGGACACCGAGAATCGTGTCGAGGAACTACGAAATGCTTACGGAATCGGTTACTGCAACATCACAAAGTGTTGCACAAAGGTTTGTCCCGAAAGCATTCATATTACGGACAACGGAATCATTCCGCTGAAAGAGCGCGTCGTGGACGATTTTTATGATCCGCTGGGGTGGATTTGGCGGCGGCTGAAGAAGAAATCGGATCGTCAAAACGTTGAAGAGTTGAAGCGATGAAGCGTTGAAGCGATTGTGCGTCCGCTTTAACGCTGCTTCCATGCCCGAACTGAAACGACTCCACAAAGATGCCATCCCCGCCGCGCTGGAGAAAGCTGAGCGCTACCGTTTGCTTAACGAACCGGGTGAAGCGGAGAGCATTTGCCTAGATGTTCTCGCTGTCGATCCCGATAACCAGCGGGCAATCATCACGCTTTTGCTCGCGCTGACTGATCGTTTCGACAAAGGATACGGTGTCAGCGAAACCGAAACAAAAGAACTGCTGGCCCGAATGAGATCGGAATACGACCGCGCGTATTACTCCGGGATCGTCGCCGAGCGCCGGGCAAAAACGAAACTTCGACAGCACACGCCAGGGTGCCGCTTTCAGGCTTACGATCTTCTAAGCGAGGCAATGCACTGGTTCGAAACAGCGCAGCCGCTCAGCCCACCTGGTCACGACGATGCGGTTCTGCGATGGAACACCTGTGCGCGGATCATTGAGAGGAATAAACTCGTAGCTCGCGAAGAAGAAGAACGAGTCGAATTTCCCCTGGAGTGAGGACGTTGGCAGGCGAGAGCGCCCGCCCTACAATTAACGTCAGCCATGATCGACGACTTTGCCCGGTTCGAACACCAGAGCTGGCAACGCGTGGCGGACAAATACGATTCAGTGTGGTCGTCTTTGACCCGGCAATTTATTCCCTCGCTTTTGGCAGAGGCCAGCGTTTCGGCAGCGATGTTAACTTTGGATGTCGCCTGTGGCCCCGGCTACGTCTCAGCCGCAGCGAAACAACTTGGCGCGCTTCCCACAGGAATCGATTTCTCTGGAAAGATGATCGCGATCGCGAAGCGAATGTTTCCAGAGATTCAATTCACGCAAGGTGACGCACAGGACCTGCCATTTGAAGATGGCCGTTTCGATCGTGTGCTTATGAACTTTGGATTGTTGCATGTTTCACATCCAGAAAAAGCATGCGCTGAAGCGTGCCGCGTTTTAAAACCGGGCGGCAACTTTGGTTTTACTGTTTGGGCCGGACCAGAGCAGAACCCCGGCGCGAAGATCGTTAATGACGCGATTGAAGCTTACGCCAATTTGAATGTCGGCTTGCCTGAAGGACCGCCGAAATACTTATACGGCGAACGTGAGGAATGCCGGCAAGTGGTGAAACGAGCCGGGTTCGACGGCACTTCGCTGAGCTATGAAACGCGCACTGTTGAATGGCATCTTCCGGACGCCGGTTATCTTTTCGAAGCGGAACGAAAAGCCGGCGTCCGCACGGCGGGACTCCTGGCGCGTCAATCGCTGGAGACGTTGGAGGCAATTCGTGTCGCGCTTGAAAAGGGAATCAAACAATACGCGCGAGGAAACGAATTCGTTTTACCGATGGCGGCGAATGTAGTGGTGGTGTCTAAGAGGTAGTTTTCAATCTCCGGCGCTGTAGCCGCCGCCCTGTGGGCGGCTCGCCTGCTTCACACAACAAAGCGGCTACAGAGTGCGAGTTACACAATCGCTCCGCCGCAACTCGATCCCGCGCCGGCCGTGCACCCGAAACAATGATCAGCAGTCATGATCGCACGATTTTCGAGCGAATCCGGATCGACGTCCCACAGGAAAATGGCTTGCCCATTATTCCATTGCATCCCGAGCTGCTGATTAAAATCGCAGTCGTAAACTTCACCGCGCCAGCCGACGCTTATCGTGTTGCGGCACATGAGACCTTCGATGGTCGCCGGATTGAACGCATCGATCAGAAGCTGCATATACTTATCGAGCTCATTGATGTGGCGCAGGTAAGCGGCAAATCGGCCGATTGGAAGATTGCTG
>Ga0209161_10004362_pt1 | contig 11262 bp, 5 predicted proteins | sample GraSoiAngelo_155_FD_186169 | JGI IMG/M metagenome (GOLD analysis project Ga0209161, IMG submission 186169) | Grasslands soil microbial communities from the Angelo Coastal Reserve, California, USA - 14_1009_13_30cm (SPAdes) (version 2) | ecosystem: Environmental > Terrestrial > Soil > Grasslands ...
AGCGAGTGGACCGTGGTGCTGTTCGAGGCTCCGCCGCGCGTCGCCGAGCTGCTCCAAGATCTCGCGACGGTGTGCGGTGGAGATCGCCGGGCCGCCGTGGCCCGCGAGCTGACCAAGGTGTTCGAGGAGACCCGCGTCGGGACCCTCACCGAGCTGGCGGGTTATTACGCCGAAGCGCCGCCCCGCGGCGAAGTGACGGTGGTGGTCGCGGGTACCGGCAAATCCGCGCGCGAAGACCGCACCCTCGCCCCCCCCGATCCGGAAGCGCGCGCCCGCGCATTGCTGGCCCAAGGCATGACCCGTCGCGACGTGGCGGAGCAGGTGGCGGAGGAGACGGGGATCACGCGAAACACGGCGTATCGGCTCGTCAACGAACTATGAACCGCTTGACGATAGCTCTTTGCCTCGTCTGGCTGCCGCTCGCCGGCCGGCCCGATTGCGGATTGCGGATTGCGGATTGCGGATTTCAGGCGACCATGCCGGTCGTAGCCAATCCGCAATTGCCAATCCGCAATCCGCAATTGGCCGCTCTAACGATTGGAAGACTGCATTACGATGGCGGCGGCGACTGGTACGCCGGTCCCTCTTCCCTCCCCAACCTCCTCGCCGCCATCCGCCAACGCACCACGCTGCCGGTGGCCGAGCGGGAGCGGGTCGTAACGCTCACCGGTCCCGAGCTGTGGGACGTGCCTTACCTCTTTATGCGGGGCCACGGCAACGTGCACTTCTCGGACGACGAGGTGAAAGTGCTGCGGCGCTGGCTCGAGCAGGGGGGCTTCCTCCACGCGGACGACGACTACGGCATGGATAAGTCATTCCGCCGCGAGATTGCCCGCGTGTTCCCCGACCATCCCCTGGTTGAGGTCCCGTTGAGCCACCCCATCTATCACGTGGTCTACGACTTTCCCAAGGGGCTCCCCAAGATCCACGAGCACGATGGCTTGCCGGCCCAAGGGTTCGGTATCTTTTTGGGCGACCGCCTGGCCGTATACTATTCCTATCAGACGGACCTGGGCGACGGCTGGGAGGACCCCGAGGTCCACCATGATCCCCCGGAGCTGCATGAGGCCGCGTTGCGCATGGGCGTCAACCTTTTCACCTACGCCGTGAGTTCGACCCGGTGACCGACACCGCGCTGCGGCTGCGGCGGCTCGGCTCGCCGCATGCGCGCGCCCGCGCCGGAGCCGTCCTGCTCACGAGCGCGGGCGTCGTGCTTGCGCTCGCCGGCGCGGGTCTGGCGCTGGCGCCGCGCGTCGCGCCGGTGCTCCTCGCGTGGCTCTTGATCGTGGGAGTGGTGGGGGTGGCGCTATGGGTGGCGCGCCGGGCGCGCCGGATCGTCGGGCCCCCGGTGGTGGGGCGCCTGGTCGAAGCGGCGGCGGGGACGCGCGCGGGAAGCGTGGTCGGACTGCTCGCGCCCCCTCCGGCTGCGACCACTGGCGCGAGCCCGGAGCTGTTGCGGCTGGCGGACCAGCGCGCGGCCGTCGTCGTGACCCGCGCCGCACCGGCGGTGCAGCGAGCTCTGGCGCGCGGGACGAGGGACTGGCTCCTCGCGGGCGCGGTGGCGGCGCTGCTGGGCGCCGCGGTGTTCGTCGCGGCGTCCCCCGCGGCCGGGCGCGCGGCGGCGTTCTGGCATCCGTTCCGTACGCTCGCCGACGCGCGCTCCCCCGTGCGACTCAGCGTGGACCGCACCACGGTACGGCGGGGCGACAGCGTGACGGTTACCGTCGAAGTGCCCGCCGCGACGCGGGCCACGCTCTGGACCCGGCGGCCGGGCGAGCCGTGGACACCGGCGCCGCTCACGCTGGACTCGCAGGGACGGGCCGTCCGCCGCGTCGGGCCGCTCGATTCCGATCTGTACCTGCGGGCGTCGAGCGGCACACGCCGGAGCCTCGAGCGACGCGTCACCGTCCAGCTCCCGGCCTTCATCGCAGCGCTGCAGCTCACCGCGCGCTACCCCGCCTACCTCTCTCATCCGGACGAGCCGCTCGCGCCCGGCGCGGACACGATCGCGATTCCCGAGGGCACCACGATCCTCACGAGTGGCGCGGCGAGCGTACCCCTCGCCGCCGCCGCATGGCATCACGGCTCGAGGCGCGCGAGTCTGTCCGTCTCGGGAACCGGGTTTATGGGCCGTGTCGAGCCGACCGTGTCCGGCGCATGGGGGCTCGAGCTCGCCACCGTAGACGGGACGCCCCTCGAGGGCTCCGCGCCCGAGCTGCTCCTCCGGGTGATTCCGGATTCCGCACCGGTCGTGACGCTGCCGGTTCCGGGACGCGATACGATGCTCCCGTTGACGCTCAAGCAGCCGCTCGTCATCGACGCGCGCGACGATCACGGACTCACCCGCCTCCAGGTGGTGAGCTGGCGCGTGAGCCAGACCGGGAAGGTGGGAGAAGCGGTTCGCGAGTCGCTCGACGTGTCGGGTGCGGGCGAGCGCGCGATCGTCCAGGCCGAAATCGACGCGGAGCGTCGCGGGTTGCTCCCGGGAGACACGCTGCGGATCCGGGCCGAAGCGTGGGACAACGCGCCCGTGCCGCACGTGGGCCGGAGCGCCGAGATCGCCCTGCGGTTGCCCAGCCTCGAGGAGCTGCGCGCGGCGACTCGCGCGGCGACACGCGACGTCGCGACCGCAGCCGATTCGATCGCGGAGGCGCAGCGCGACCTGGGAACGCGCACCGGCGATCTGGCGCAGCAGCGCTCGCGCGACGCTGCCGGCTCGCGGCGTCCCGGAGACGCGGGGCGGGACGCGACGCTGCCGTTCCAGGCCACCGAGCGGGCGCAGGCGGTGGCGCGGGAGCAGGAGGCGCTGCAGGAGCGGGTGCGGGAGCTGTCGCGCGCGGTCGAGCAGATCGCGCGCGCGGCCCAGGCCGCGGGCCTGGACGACACCGCGTTCCAGGCGCGGCTCCGGGAGGTCCAGGAGCTGCTGCAGCGCGCGGTCACGCCCGAGCTCGCGGCGCGGTTGCGCGAGCTGCAGGAGGCGCTGTTGCGCCTCGATCCGGAAGCGATGCGGCGGGCGCTCGAGCGGCTGGCGGAGGCACAGCAGCAGCTGCGCGCCGAGCTGGAGCGGAGCCAGGAGCTGTTCCGCCGGGCGGCCGTCGAGGGCGCGCTCGCTACGCTCGCGGCGGATGCCGAGGATCTGAAGCGGCGGCAGGCGGAATGGAACCAGGCGGACGCGCCGCATCCCGACAGCGCCGCCGCGGCCCGCCAGCGCGCGCTCGCCGAGCGCGCCGACTCGCTGACCTCGGGGATCGAGCGCGTCGCGACCGACCTCGGCGCCCCCCTCCCTCAAGCCGGCGCACTCGCCCAGCCGCGGCAGGCGGCCCGCGATGCCGGCGCGGCGATGCAGCGCGCCGCGCAGTCCGCCGACCTCGGTCAGGCCCCCGCGGCGGAACAGGCCGGGAGCGAAGCCGAGAACCGGCTCGCCGGCGTGCCTGAAGCGTTGCGCGGCCGGCGCGATTCCCTCGCGCGGGAATGGCGCGGCGAGACGCTCGCGGCGCTCGATCGTGCGCTCTCCGAGACCGCGGCGCTCGCCGAGCGCCAACAGCGGGTAGCGGAAGCGCTGCGCCGCGGCGAGACCGGGGCCGCGACGCGCGCGCAGCAGGCGTTGGTCGAGGAAGGGACCGACGCCGTGGCTCGTCAAATCCGCGAGGCGGCGGGCCGGCACGCGCTCGTCTCGCCCCAGCTCGACGCGGCGCTCGGCTACGCCAGGCGTCAGATGGAGGCGGCGCGGAGCCAGCTCGAGGAAGCGGATCCCAATCCCTCCGAGGCGGCAGGGCTCGCCGAGGACGCCGTCGATGCCCTCAACGCCACGGCGTTGGCGCTCGCCCGCAGCCGCAGCCGCGTGGCGGGGGCGCAGTCGGGGACCGGCTTCGCCGAGGCAGTCGAGCAGCTCGCGCGGCTGGCGCGGGACCAGCAAGGCTTGAACGCCCAGGCGCAGGGACTCCTGCCGATGATGGGCGCGAGCGGAGAAGCCGTGGCGCAGCAGCTTCGGGCGCTTGCCGCGCGCCAGCGCGCGCTCGCCGAACAGCTCGAGCGCGTCCAGGCGGGCGAGCTCGGCCGCGGGGCCGCTCGCGCAGGAAGCGAAAGAGCTGGCGCGCCAGCTCGAGGCCGGACGCCTCGACCGCCAGACGATCGAGCGCCAGCAGCGCCTGTACCACCGGCTGCTCGACGACGGGCGCACGCTGTCGAACGACGAACCGGACGAAACCAAGGAACGCGTCAGCCGCGCCGCGACGGGAGACAGCGTCCACCTGCCTGCGGTGCTCAAGCCGGGCGCCACCGGAGCGGGCCCCCGCATCCGATACCCCACGTGGGAAGAGCTTCAGGGGCTCACTCCGGAGCAACGCCGCCTGGTGCTCGAATACTTCAAGAGGCTAAATGCTCCGCAGGCGCAGCCGCGCTAAGTGCGCGGGTGAACCCGCGGCTCCTTTACTCGCTGTCGTCGGAGCGTTGCTCTTGCCGCTGGCACCGATCTCGGCCCAGGCGATCGGTCAGGGCTTCGAGCTCGAGCGTGCGGGCCGCTACGACCAGGCCGCGAGCGTCTACTTCGCGACCCTTCGGGCCGAGCCCGCGAACGTGTCGGCGTTGCTCGGCCTCGAACGCGTGCTACCGCCGCTCAATCGGCTGGCCGAGCTGCTCCCCGCCGTTCGGCGGGCCACGGTGGCCAGTCCCACGAACGTGGCGCTGCGGGGGATCCTGCTCCGGACGTACGTCGCGTTGAACGAGCCGGACAGCGCCCGCGCCGTCGCGCTCCGCTGGGCGGCGGCGTCGCCGCGCGACGAAGCTCCCTATCGTGAATGGGCGATCGCGCTCGAGGACGCGCACCGACACGCCGACGCGCGCGCCGTGCTGCTCGCGGGGCGCCAGGCGCTCGGCCGCCCCGGCGTCTACGGGATCGAGCTGGCGGAGCTCAGCCGGCTCACGGGCGATTGGGAGGGCGCGGCCCGGGAGTGGGCGGCGGCTCTGCCTGACGCGCCGGCGCAGCTCACCAACGCCGCCAGCGAGCTCGGGGAAGCGCCGGAAGCAGAACGCGAGCGCATCACGCGGGTGCTCACCGCGGCCGGTCCAACGGGCGAACGAGCGATCCTCACAGGCCGGCTTGCGGCCGAGCTGCTACTCGACTGGGGCCAGGCGGCGCGGGCCTGGACGCTGTTCGCCCCGACCGTCGCGACGCCCTCGTCCGACGCGCTGTTCGCCCTCAAGCGGTTCGCCGACATGGCGGGCGCGCGCGGCACGCCGGACGCACGCCGCGTGCGGGGGCTCGCGCTGGCGCGCTACGGCGAGATGGCGCCCGAGCCCGAGGCGGCGCGGGCATGGGCCGATGCCGCGCGCGCGTTCGTCGAAGCAGGCGACCGCGCGGCCGCGCGCGACGTGCTCGAGCGTGTGGCCCGGGATTCGAGCGCGCCTCCCGACGTGCAGCAGCTCGCGCAGAGCGCCGTGGTCGAGGCCCTGATCGACGGGGGACAGCTCGACGAGGCGGCCCGCCAGCTCGCGAGTGACGGGCGGGTGTCCCCGGACGACCGCGCGGGTCTCTCCCGCCGGCTGGCGCGCGCCCGCCTCCGCGCCGGGGACCTAGACGGCGCCGAGGCGGTCCTGGCGCGGGACTCGAGTGTCGAAGGGCTGGCGGTGGCGGGGTGGATCGCGCTCTATCGCGGGCGACTGAAGCGGGCGCAGGAGCTGTTCCAGGCTGCCGGGCCATACGCTGGCGACCGCCGCGACGCCACCGAGCGCACGGAGATGTTGGCGCTGTTGCAGCAGGTGCCGCTCGACTCGTTCGCCGAGCTCGGCGCCGCGCTGCTGTCGGTGGCGCGCGGCGACTCAGCGGGAGCGGTCGCGGCGCTGTCGCGCGCGGCCAACCGGCTCGGCCCGGCTGGCGGACGGCCGGACGTCCTGCTCGTCGCTGGTCGGACCGCCGGGCGGTTGGGCCCGGAGCAACAGCGGGCCGCGCTCGCGCTGTTCGACGAAGTCGTGCGGACCGGTGGGCAAGGGGCGGCGGCGCCCGCGGCCGAGCTCGAGTGGGCGCGGTTGCTCGTGCGGCAGGGGCAAACCAGCGACGCGATCCAGCATCTCGAGCACCTGATTCTTTCGTATCCGGGCAGCGCGGTCGTGCCCGAGGCGCGGCGCGAGCTCGAGCGCGCGAAAGGAGCGATTCCGAAGTCGTGAAGCGGAGAGAGTTTCTCGGGACGGTAGGGCGGTATGGCGGTCTGGCGGTAGGGGCGTCGATGGCGCGCTTCCTACCGCCCTACCGCCTTACCGCCATTTCGTCCCTCCTGCTCCCCATGGACGACGCGCAATCCGACCATCTCAAGGCCTATGGCGTGACCTATCGAGTGGTCCAGGCGGGGATCAAGGCTGAGTGGCTCCTCAACTACCGTGGCGGATCGTTCCTCATGCCGGACGGGCCGGCCATTCGCCGCGACGCGACGCTCGCGGGCGTGAGCTTCGAGCCGGTGGACGACGCGCGGGTGACCGCCATTCGTGGAGAGATCGAGGCGAGCAACATGGACGCCGTCCCGCTCGAGAAGGCGCCGAAGGTCGCCGTGTACGTGCCGCCCAACGCGCCGCCCTGGGACGACGCTGTCACCATGGCGCTGCAGTACGCCGGCATCGCGTTCGACAAGGTGTGGGACTTCGAGGTCAGCGCGGGGAAGCTGCCGAGCTACGACTGGCTACACCTGCACCACGAGGACTTCACGGGGCAGTACTCGAAGTTCTATCTCATCTACGCCGGGGCGCCGTGGCTCGCCGAGATGGTGCGATTCAATTCGGACGCGACGAAACGGCTGGGCTTCGCCACGGTGCCCGACTTGAAGAAGGCCATCGCGCGGCGGATCCGCGACTATGTGACCAACGGCGGGTTCCTCTTCGCGATGTGCACCGCGACGGAGACATTAGACCTGGCGCTCGCGGCCGAGCACGTGGACATCGCGGCCGCCTTCGCCGACGGCACGCCGATGGACCCCGACGCCGACCGCAAGCTGGACTGGTCGAAAGCCCTGGCGTTCACCGGGGCCCACGTCGAGCCGAATCCCCAGATCGCGAGCTTCTCGGACATCGACGGGCACCAGGTGAACGCGGGCCCGCGCCGCCAGCCGCTCGGCGCCTTCAAGCTGTTCAACTTCAGCGCCAAGATCGACCCGGTGCCGACCATCCTCGTGCAGAATCATCGCCAGGTGATCCCCGACTTCTACGGCCTCACCACGTCCTTCCTGCGCACCCGCTTGAAGCCCAGCGACGTGGTGCTCGGAGACGAAGAGGGCGCTCCCTGGGTGAAGTACATCAACGGAGACCACGGGAAGGGTACGTGGACGTTCTTCGGTGGACACGACCCGGAGGACCAGCAGCACCAGATCGGCGATCCGCCCACCGATCTGTCGCTGCACCCGCATTCCCCGGGCTACCGGCTGATCCTCAATAACGTGCTCTTCCCGGCGGCCAAGAAGCGCGAGCTCAAGACGTGAGCGCGGAGCGTCTCGCGCCGGCGGTGCGCGAGCTGCTGCGCGCCGAAATCGCCGCCGCGCACGGGCGCGAGGTCTCGTTCGTGGCGCGACCCGACCCCAATGGCCTGATCGTCGAGGCGCGGGTGGTGGCGCGCGGCACCGTGGACGCCGTGCTCGCCCTGCCCGGCGTCGCCGTACGCGGCGAGCTGCTGCTCCACAACCACCCGAGCGGCGTGCTCGAGCCGTCCGGCGCCGATCTCACGGTGGCGGCCCGGCTGCACGACGGCGGCGTGGGGTTCGGGATCGTCGACAACGACGTGACCGACTGCTACGTGGTCGTGGAGTGCGTGCGGCCGCGCGCGACCACGCGGATCGACCCGATCGACGTCGCGGCGCTTCTGGCCCCGAGTGGATCGGTGGCGCGCGCCCTCGGCAGCTTCGAGGACCGGCCCACCCAGCGTGACATGGCGGCGTACGTCGCTGATCTCTACAACGAGGGCGGCGTGGGGATGCTCGAGGCGGGGACTGGGGTGGGGAAGTCGTACGCTTACCTCGTCCCGGCGCTCGTGTGGGCGCGCGAGAACGGCGAGCGGACCGTCGTCTCGACCAACACGATCAACCTCCAGGAGCAGCTGGTCGGGAAGGACCTGCCCATTCTGGCCCGCGCGCTCGGCACCGGCGACCACTCGCCGAGCTTCGCGCTCCTCAAGGGCTGGCGGAACTACGTCTGCCTGTCGCGGCTCGACCAGGCGCGGGAGCAGGAGGACTCGCTGTTCGAGGACGAGCGGCGCGCTGAGCTCGACGCCCTCTCCGCGTGGGCCGCCCGCACCAGCGACGGCTCGCTCGCCGACCTGCCGGACGAGCCGAGCGGCGACGTGTGGGACGCGGTGTCGGCGGAGTCGGACCTGTGCACCCGCCTCAAGTGCCCGCACTTCGACCGCTGTTTCCTGTTTCAGGCTCGGCGTCGCGCGGCGGAGGCGGACGTCGTCGTAGTCAACCATCATTTGCTGGCGTCGGACCTCGCCGTGCGCATGGCGTCGGACAACTGGCAGGAAGCCGCCGTCCTCCCGCCCTACCGCCGGCTCGTGCTCGACGAGGCGCACCACCTGGAGGACGTGGCGGCGATGCACCTCGGAGCGCAGGTGAGCAGGCTCGGGGTGGACCGGCTGCTGTCGCGGCTGGAGAAGAACGGGCGCGGCCTCCTGCCCACGCTGCGCTCGGTGCTGTTCGGTCGCGACGATCTGCTGTCCGCGGCGAGCCGCGACCTGGTGCAGCAGAGTCTCGTGGACGCGCTCGCGGCAGCCCGGCGCGCTGCGGAGGACGTCTTCACCCGGCTCGCGCGGCGTCTCGACGGCGAGCCCGGCCCCGCGCCGGTGCTCCGGCTGCGCGACGAGTTCCTTGAGGATGCCGTTTGGGAGGAAGGCCTCGGGGTGGCGCTCGACAACCTCCTGCTCGCGTTCTCACGCCTCTCCGAGGGAACAGCGATGATCGCCGATCGGCTGGCGCTCGACGACCCCTCGGAGCGGCGTGCGCAGCTGTTGGGTGAGCTGCGCGGCGTGGTCCGACGCCTCGATGCGGCAGCGGCAGGGTTGACGGCGACTCTCCGGCCGCCGCTGGGAGGGCCCGCCGCGGTCCGCTGGCTCGAGCGGCGGGGGCGGAAGACCGTCAACCTCTCGCTCGCCGCCGTGCCACTCGACCTGGCGCCGATACTCAAAGAGAACCTGTTCGACCGGATCGAGACGGTGGTGTTGACGAGCGCCACGCTCGCCGCAGGGGGCGACTTCACCTACCTCGAGGAGCGGCTCGGACTCGACCTGCCCCCGAGCCGGATGAAGGTGCGCGAGATTCACGCCTCGCCGTTCGATTTCGCCGAGCAATGCCTGTTCGGGATTCCCACCGACTTTCCAGAGCCACGCGACGACGAATCGGGTCACGGCGCTGCGGTGGCGCGGGTGCTCGTCGAATTGGCTCATGCGTCGGACGGCGGCATGTTCGTGTTGTTCACGAGCCACGCGGCGCTCAAGCGGGCGGCGGACGCGGTGCGGAACTCGATCGCGGGTCGCTGGCCGCTCTTCATCCAGGGGGAGGGACAGCGCGATCACCTGCTGCGCCGTTTTCGGGAGGCGGGCTCGGGCATCCTGCTCGGCACGGATTCGTTCTGGGAGGGCGTGGACGTCCCGGGGCGCGCCCTCCGGGTGCTCATCCTGGCCAAGCTCCCGTTCAAGGTGCCGAGCGAGCCGCTCACGGCCGCGCGGCTGGAGCGGCTGGAGGCGCGGGGGCTGAACGGATTCGCCCATTACCTTGTTCCCAATGCGGCGCTCAAGCTCAAGCAGGGGTTCGGGCGGCTGATTCGCAGCCGCAGCGACGTCGGTGCGGTGGTGCTGCTCGACCGGCGGGTGGTCACCAAGCCGTACGGGGCGCTGATCCTCGAGGGACTCCCGCGGGCCAGCCGCGTGGTGGGCCACTGGGCGGACGTCTTGGGCGCCTGCGAGGAATTCTTCGCGCGGCACGGGATTGGAGCGGAAGAAAGGGCGGTAGAAGGCGGTAGAGAACGGTAGAGAACGGTAGAGGACGGTAGAGGGGGGCGGACCACCGTAACGGGATGCACTCCCGGGTGGTAAATTCCCGAGGCTTCTCGCGCGTATCTCAGTAGAGGACATGGGTGTGACCCAATTCAGCCGGCGGTTGGCGGCGCTACCGAGCTATCCCATGGCCGAGATTCCGGCGATCAAGCGTCGGCTCGTCCAGCAGGGCGTCGATGTGATCGACGTCGGAGCCGGGGACGCGGACTTCGCGCCGCCCGAGGTGGCCGTGGACGCGCTGAACCGCGCCATTCGCGATCCGGCGATGAGCCGTTACGCGTTTCAACTCGGGCTGCCTGCCTTCCGCGAGGCCGCCGCGGCATACATGAAGCGCCGGTTCGACGCCCGCTTTGATCCCTTCACCGAGCTGCACCCACTCATCGGATCGAAGGAAGGCATCGCGCACCTCGCCCTCTCGCTGCTCGATCCGGGCGACGTCGCGATCGTTCCCGAGCCCGGGTACGCCGTGTACGAGGGAGGCACCGTGCTCGCCGGCGGGGAGCCGTATCGCTACGCCCTGACGCCGCGAACGGGCTTCCTTCTGGAGCTCGACGAGCTCCCCACGGACATCGCCCGCCGCGCCAAGCTCGTTTACCTGAACTACCCCAACAATCCAACCGCCGCGACCGCGTCCCGAGACTACCTCGAGCGCGCCGTCGCGTACTGCCGCAAGCACGGCATCGTCATCGCGTACGACAATCCGTATTGCGAGATCACCTTCGACGCCTACGTGGCCCCGAGCATCTTCGAGATCCCGGGCGCGCGCGAGGTCGCGGTCGAGTTTCACTCGCTCTCGAAGAGCTTCTGCATGACGGGGTGGCGACTCGCGTGGGCGGTGGGGCGGCCGGAGCTGATCGCCGGGCTCGCGCGCGTGAAGAACTACGTGGACACGGGGGCGTTCCTCGCCGTTCAGGCGGCGGGCGCAGCGGTGCTGCCACTGGCCGAGGAGCTGGCGCGCGGCTACGTGGAGCGCTTCAAGGAGCGCCGCGACGGGATGCTACCCGTGCTGCGCTCTCAGGGGTTCGAGCCCGAGACGCCCGCGGCGACGATGTACGTGTGGGTGCCCCTCCCCGACGGGGTCGAGTCCGCGGCGTTCGCGCGCCGCGCGCTCACGGAGGCCGGCGTGGTGACGCTCCCGGGGAGCGGGTTCGGCGCCGGTGGGGAAGGGTTCTTCCGGATCGCGCTGACGGTCGGTACGCCGCGGCTGGTCGAGGCCGCCGAGCGGCTGGGAAAGGTGCTCA
>Ga0209161_10004364_pt1 | contig 11258 bp, 16 predicted proteins | sample GraSoiAngelo_155_FD_186169 | JGI IMG/M metagenome (GOLD analysis project Ga0209161, IMG submission 186169) | Grasslands soil microbial communities from the Angelo Coastal Reserve, California, USA - 14_1009_13_30cm (SPAdes) (version 2) | ecosystem: Environmental > Terrestrial > Soil > Grasslands...
CGCTGTCGTCCACGGCTTTGGGACCGGCAGCGACTCCGGCTTCGACTGGATGCTCGGGATCGACGCGGTCTGCGTCGGCAGCGTCCTGCTGGCGATTGCCTGGAGGTGGAGTCGCGTTTCGCCGACGTCCTGGCGCCAGGTGGCCGCCAATGGCTAGGCTGCTTGGCGGACCTGCCGCCCCATTGGCCATGCCCTCCAGCCGACACCTGATCGGCGAGCTCGAGTCGGCCAATCTGCTCGGCCGTGGCGGCGCCGCGTTCCCGGTCGGTCGGAAATGGCGCGCCGTCGCCGAACGCGCGAGCGGCCGTGCCGTCGTCCTCGCCAATGGCGCCGAAGGAGAGCCGCTGAGCCTCAAGGACCGTACCTTGATGGCGACCCGCCCGCACCTCGTCATCGACGGGGCGCTGCTCGCGGCCGAGGCGGTGGGCGCGCCGGACATCATCATTTATGTCGGGGCGAAACACCGCGCCGCCGAAGCGGCGATCCGTGGAGCACTCGCGGAGCGGTCGAACCAATTGCGGTCGCGCGTTCGCATGATGTCCGCGCCCGACGGCTACGTGGCCGGGGAAGAATCAGCGGCTGTTCACTTCATCAACGCCGGCGATGCCCGGCCGACGACGACCCCGCCGCGGCCCTTCGAGCGGGGCGTCGATGGGCGGCCAACGCTCGTCCAGAACGTCGAGAGCCTCGCCATGGCGGCGCAGATCGCCCGAGGCATCGACGCCAACACCGGTTTGGTGACCGTCTCCGGTGCCGTCCGGAAGCCGGGACTTCAGGAGATCGACCTCGGCTGGACCCTCGGCGATGTTGCCGCCGCCGCCGGTGGGCTGGCCAGACCGGTGCAGGCCGTTCTCCTCGGCGGATACTTCGGGGCCTGGGCGCCGGTCGACGAGGTCTGGGCCCTGCCGATCGCGGCGCCGTCCCTGCGCGCTCGGGGGCTCACACTTGGCTGCGGCGTCGTCCACGCGCTTTCCGAGGATGCGTGCGGCGTCGATGCGACCGCGCGGATCATGTCGTACCTCGCCTCGCAGAGCGCGCGGCAATGCGGACCGTGCCTGTTCGGCCTTCACGCGATCGGAGAGTGCGTCCGCCGGCTCGCGGCTCGATCCCCGCAGGCTTCCGACCTGGACCGGCTTTCCCGTTGGTCCGGACAGCTCGCGGGTCGAGGCGCCTGCAAGCATCCCGACGGGGCGGCCGGCCTGTTGGGTAGCGCGCTCAACATCTTCGCCGATGACTTCGCCGCGCATCAGCAACGCCGCTGCCTGCGGCGGTCGACGAGCCACCCGGCATCGCTCCAACCCGTGGCGGCGGTGGCATGATGGAACAGCTTCAGGTCGACCGCATCCGGTGCGACGGGCATGGGCTCTGCGCCGAGCTGCTGCCCGAAGCGATCTCGCTCGACGACTGGGGTTTTCCGATCTTGAAAACCGGCGCCATCCCGGCCAGGCTGGCGGAGCACGCCAGGCAAGCGGTGGACGCCTGCCCGGTGCTGGCCCTCCGGCTCGCGAAAGTCCGAAGCTGACTCCGCCGCGCGGGTGACACGATCCGCCCTGCGGTGGATTCGGCGTTGGGAGTACGTCGTTACCCTGTAGCCATGGAGATGCGGGCTCCGGTATGGGCGTGGACCGGGCGGCTGAAGCCGCGCACCGTCGACTGGCTGATCGTGGTCGTGCTCACCGTGCTGGGCTTGATCTCCCTCGGAGTCGATCCCTCGAGCGAACGCCGGATCGCCGCACCATTCTTGTTTCCACTGGCGGTGGGCCTCCTGCTGGTGCAGACCGTTCCGCTGGCGTGGCGACGGACCCATCCCAGCCTCGTGCTGGTCCTGATCGCCAGCGCCTTCGGGCTCAAGATCCTGTTCGGGATCAACACCAGCGTGGCCGCCGTCGGCCTGCTGATCGGGATGTACAGCGTGGCGGTCTACGCATCGGGCCGGCTGCGCGTCTTCTTCCTGGCCCTTGCAGGCCTCGGCTTCATCGCCGGCTTCGTGGTGTTTGCCATTACCGGCAATCCGCGCAGCTTCGCCCTCTCGGTGCCGTCGCTTGCCCACGCCGCCGCCTGGCTGCTGGGCGACTACCTGCGGACTCGCCGGGCGTACGTCGCGCAGCTAGAAGACCGCGCCGCCCGGCTGGAGCGCGATCGCGACCAGGACCGGCAATTGGCCGCCGACCAGGAGCGCTCGCGGATCGCGCGCGAGTTGCACGACGTGGTCGCCCACGACGTGAGCGTGATCGCGATCCAGGCTGGAGCCGCGCGGACGATTCAGGCGAGCCAGCCGCAGGCCGCCGCCCAGGCGCTGGCGCTGATCGAGACGACAGCGCGGCGGACGCTGGTGGAGCTGAGCCAGCTGCTCGGCGTCCTCCGCAAGAGCGATGGGACCATCCCGGACCGCAACCCGCAGCCCGGGATCGAGCAGCTGTCGGCGCTCGTGTCCGAACTGCGCTCGGCCGGATTGGCGGTGGATCTCGCCGTCATCGGTGAGGCGACGCCACTTCCGCCGGCAGTCGATCTCTCGGCGTATCGAATCGTCCAGGAGGCGACCACCAACGTGCTCAAGCACGCGCACGCCCGCCACGTCGAGATTCGCGTCCGCTACAGCCGCGACCTTCTCGGGCTGGAGATCCTCGACGACGGGGCCGGAAAGAACGGCACGTCGTCGACGAGCGGTCACGGGATCATCGGCATGCGCGAGCGGGTCGCGCTCTTCGGCGGCGCCTTGAGCGCCGGCCCACGACCGGGCGGCGGATTCGCCGTGGTGGCGCGGCTGCCCGTCAACCCCGCGGCCTGATGGCGATCCGCGTTTTGATCGTCGACGACCAGGCGCTGGTGCGCGCCGGCTTTCGCATGATCCTCGAGGCCCAGCCGGACATCGAGGTGATCGGCGAAGCGGAAAACGGGCTGGCGGCGATCGAGGCTGCGCGCGGCCTTCGCCCCGACGTGGTGCTGATGGACATCAGGATGCCGGGCCTCGACGGCATCGAGTCCACCCGGCGGCTCACCGCGATGGGCCTCGACGCGCACGTCGTGATCCTGACCACCTATGACCTGGACGAATACGTCTTCGACGCGTTGGCCGCCGGTGCCACCGGCTTTCTGCTCAAGCACGTCCCGCCCGAGGAGCTGGTCCACGGGGTTCGCATCGCCGCCGGCGGCGAATCGCTGCTGGCTCCGTCCGTGACTCGGCGGCTGATCGAGGAGTTCGCCCGGCAAAGGTCGCCGGTCCAAGCTTCCTCGAAAGCAATGGACTCGCTGACCGATCGCGAGCGCGAGGTCCTGAAGCTGCTGGCCCGCGGCCTATCGAACCTGGAAATCGCCAGCGAGCTGCACGTCGGCGAAGCGACGGTCAAAACACACGTGGCGCACGTCCTCGACAAGCTCGAACTACGCGACCGGGTGCAGGCGGTGATCCTCGCCTACGAAGTCGGATTGATCAAACCAGGGGCCTGAGCCCATCTCCCCCGTAGGGGGGAGCCCGGGCGCCGGGGTCCGCCCCGCAGGGGAGTCAAAAATCGGGCGCGCAGGTGACGACAGCGACGGCCGTTGGCCCTAGCGTGAGGCTATGACAAGGAGGCGTTTATGACATCAACAATTGACAACGTCGTCTCGACAACTGGATTGACGAAGCGTTACGGCAAGACCATCACCGCGGTGGACGCCCTCGACCTCGAAGTGCGGCGCGGCGAGGTATTCGGATTCCTCGGACCGAACGGCGCGGGCAAGACCACCACGCTTCGGATGCTGCTCGGCCTCATTCGCCCGACCTCGGGTTCGGCACGGGTGGTCGGACGCCGCCCGGGTGAACCGGCGGGGCTGGCGCGCATCGGCTCCCTGGTCGAGTCACCGGCGTTCTACCCGTACCTCTCGGGCCGCGAGAACCTCAAGGTGGTCGCCGATTACGCTGGGCTTTCACTTGCTGGGATCGATGCCGCCCTCGACGAGGTGGAACTGCTCCCGCGGGCGAAGGACCGATTCGGAACGTACTCCATGGGCATGAAGCAGCGGCTCGCGGTCGCTGCCGCGCTGATCAAGGAGCCGGAGCTGATGATTCTCGATGAACCCACGAACGGGCTCGATCCCCAGGGCGTGGTCGAGATGCGCACCCTGATCCGGCGCCTCGGTACCGGCTCGCGCACCGTCCTGCTCTCCAGCCACCTGCTCAACGAGGTGGAGCAGACGTGCGACCGGGTGGCGATCATCCGTAAAGGCAAGCTGGTGGCACAGGGTCGCGTCGACGAACTCCGCGGCCAGGCCACCCTGATCGTCAAGGCCAGCCCCAGCGATGCGGCCCGCCAGTCACTCGAGCGAATGCTTGGCAAGGCGGCCGTCGCCGGTGTCGATGGTACCCTGCGGCTTTCGGTCAGTCCCGATCGAGCTCCCGATATCAACGCCGCCCTGGTCTCAGCGGGCATCCGCGTCAGCGAGCTTCGGCCAGCCGAGCGAACTCTCGAGGAAGTCTTCCTCAGCCTCACAGGAGAAGCAGCATGATCAACGCATTCAAGGCGGAATGGCGCAAACTCCGGCAGCGGCCGGCGGTGTGGATCCTCGGCGGGATCCTGCTGGTGGCGCTGGTCTTGTTCGGCTACGCATTCCAGTGGATCCAGGTTACGTTCCCCGCAAAGAATTTCCACAATGAACTCGGCCTGACGCCGGCGCAGCTCAAAGTCGCGCTCTACCCGGTGAACTTCGTCAAGAACTCGCTCGTCGGTGTCGGCATCCTCGGTGGCGCCCTGTCGCTAATCCTCGGCGCCCTGGCGGTTGGCAGTGAGTTCGGTTGGGGAACGGTGAAGACCGTCTACACGCAGCGGCCCAGCCGGATCCAGGCCCTGGCCGGCCAGCTGGGTGTGATCGCGCTGATCACCGCCAGCTATAGCGTCGCGTTCTTCGCCGTCGCCGCGCTCTGCAGCTGGATCATTGCCACCATTGACGGCCAGGCAGCCACCTGGCCGGCCGCGATCGACATCCTCAAGGCCGCCGGCGCAAGCTGGCTGATCTTCGGCTGCTGGTCGCTCCTTGGTATGGCGTTCGGGTACCTCTTCCGCCAGTCGGCGATGGCGATCGGCATCGGCCTCGCCTACCTGTTCGTGATCGAAGGCATCCTGTTCAGGGTGCTCAACGGTTTCGACGCCTCCTGGGTGTCGACGGTGGAAAAATTCTTCGCCGGGCAGAACGCGAGCGCGTTGCTCGGGTCCTTCGGGCGTGTGTTCCCATCTCCCGGCGCGGCGCCGCCGCTGGTCTCCGCCGGGGAAGCCGTTATCGTGCTGGCGATCTACACCGCCGTGTTCGCCGCGGCCTCGGCACTCGTCGTTCGCGCTCGCGACGTCACATGACACGCGGGATGGAATGGTGTCCTTCCCGATCATGTTCGCGTATGCTCTCGCGTAGCGGCGACCGAACGACCGGCTGGATGATCTCGAGGAGGAGGAAACCGATGCCGAACTATCTATTGGCGTATCACGGCGGCGGCGGCATGGCGCAGGATCAGGCGGAGCGCGACAAGCTCATGGCCCAGTGGGGTAAGTGGTTCCAGGACCTGGGGTCCGCCCTGGTGGACGGCGGTAACCCGGTGATGCGGGCGAAGACCATCACCAGCAAGGGCTCCGTCAGTGAGGGCGGCGGCCAGAACCCAATCAGCGGCTACAGCTTGATCAAGGCGAATGACCTGGAATCTGCGGTGAAGCTGGCTGGCGGTTGTCCGGTCCTGTCAGGCGGCGGCAGCGTCGAGGTGGGCGAGGTCGTCCCCGCGATGTAGTCACGGGGCGCGGCTCCAGCCCGCCACCGGAGCCGCGCCTTGCCTCAGCAGGTCAGATGCAGGACGGCGTTGACCTGCTTCGCCCGACGATTGAGGAGCGAGATAGCCTTCGGCGTCGGCACGGTGATCAACTTCACCCCGCGGCGCTCGGCCTCGCGCTCGACTTCCCGCATGACGGGCAGCGCGCCCTCGGCGCCGGTGCCGACGATGAGCGTCCGGCATTTCCAGGGGATCTTCTCTTCGACGGACAGCGGCGTGTGCCCGAACCGATCGCGGAAGGGCTTCGAGGCTTTCTTCTTACGCTTTCGCACCTCGCCGCGGTCGATCACCACATCGCTGGTCAAGGTGACGCCATCGATCCGGATGGCGCCGAAGCGGAACTGATCGAGCCGCATGTGTTCCTAATATAAGTAGGTTGTTGCATCGGCTCGTGAATTGAGGAGGAGTCCTATGCCGACGCCTAAAGTCTTGATCCTGACCGGCGATGCGGGCGAATCGCTCGAGGTGCTCTATCCCTACCAGCGGCTCAAAGAAGAAGGCTACGAGGTCGAGATCGCAGGCCCGAGCAAGAAGAAGCTGCACTTCGTCGTCCACGACTTCGAGCCGGGGTTCGACACCTATACGGAGAAGCCCGGCTACAGCTGGGACGCCGACCTCGCCTTTGCGAATGTCAACCCGGCCGACTACGCGGCGGTCGTCATCCCCGGCGGGCGTGCTCCCGAGTACATCCGTAATGACAAGGATGTGCAACGGATCATCCGCCACTTCTTCGACCAGGAGAAGCCGGTGGCGCAGCTCTGCCACGCGCCGCTCGCCCTGGCCGCGGCCGGCGTGCTCAAGGGCAAGCGAACGGCGGCCTATCCGGCGCTCGAGCCGGACGTCAAGGCGGCGGGCGCGACCTATGTGGATTCGGACGCCGTGATCGATGGCGAGATGGTCTCGGCCCGCGCCTGGCCAGATCATCCCGCGTGGATGCGCGAATTCATCCGCATGCTGCGCAAGAAAGCGCCGGTCCAGGAAAAAGAGGCTGCCGCCGTCCGCTAAGCAACCGGCGACGCCGGTCTACATCGAGTCGGGTCGTACGCGCACCTTCGCGTGCGCGTACGACTGGCCCGGCTGGTGCCGATCCGCGAAAGGCGAGGAGGCGGCGCTGGCCGCGCTGACTAGCTACGCGCCGCGTTACGCGCCGGTGGCAAAGAGAGCGAAGCTCCCCTTCGATCCGCGCACCGTTAGGGGCGTTCGCGTTGTCGAACGCATTCCGGGATCGGCGAACACCGATTTCGGCGTACCGCACGAGATCTCGAAGCGCGACACGACCCGGCTATCAGCCGCCGGTGCCAAACGGATGGCGGCCCTGGTGAAGGCGGCATGGGATCTCTTCGACGAGGTGGCCGCGTCCGCGCCGGCCGAGCTGCGCAAAGGTCCGCGTGGTGGTGGCCGCGACAGGGACAAGATGATTGACCACGTGCTCGGCGCCGATGAGATCTACGCGCGAAAGCTGGGGCTGCGACTTTCCGCGCCGCAGCGCGCCGATCGAGCAGCGATTCGCGCCTTTCGCGCCGCCGTGATCGAGGCGCTCGAAAAGCCGTCGGATGGCGCTCCGCCATCCGAGAAGGGCTGGCCCCAGCGGTATGCCGCTCGCCGCATCGCCTGGCACGCCCTCGATCACGCCTGGGAAATTGAGGATCGCAGCGAACCGACCGGGTAGGTGACCGTGGCCTTCAAATCCCTGGACTTCGTCTATCACCCCAGCCGGGACGTCGCGCGGGATATGGCGTATTTCGTCGACGTGCTCGGCGGTCGCCTTCGCTTCGCCGTGGAAGGCATGGGGGCGAGGGTGGCCGCCATCGAGCTGGCGCCGCCCCCACCGCTGCTGCTCTTAGCCGACCACGTCGAGGGCGAGACGCCGGTCCTGGTATTTCGCGTGCCCGACCTGCAGACGAAAATCGCTGCCCTGGTGAAGCGGGGTTGGAAAAAGCAGGCGACGTTCGAAATTCCGCATGGTCCAATCTGCTCCTTCAAGACGCCGGGCGGCCAGCGGATCGCGATTTATCAGCTCACCCGCCCGGGCGCGGCCGCCAGCTTTGACGGCCGGCGCGACTTCTAACCCCGCTCAGTCGCCGGTGAATTCGAGCGTGGTCGTGATCTCGATGCACCGACCAATACTGCGGAAGACCGGACAGCGGGACGCATGATGCTCGTGAGCGCGACGCGCCGCATCGCGCTTATCCGCCGGACATCCGCTGAGCTGGTAGCGGACCCGAATGCGTTTGATGACCAGCACACCATCCTCGACTTCGACATCGCCCTCGGATTCTGACGTCAGGCGGCCCTCGCCGGCCTCGATCTTGCGCGCTTCCAGCGCGCCACCCAGGGTGCCGGTCAGTCAACCGGCGGCGGCGGCGACGACGTAGTCGAGGGTGGTGGTCTGCGGCTCGTAGGTGCCGGGGCCGGCCTGGTAGTGCTCGGCCACCTCGTCGTGGACGCCAAAAAGCACCGGCGCGTCTCGCGCCGGGAGGTATGCGCGACGAAGTGAGCCCTTCACGCGCTCGATCCGAACATTGGAGATGTAGACGACCGGCACGTCTCTATGGTGACACCGCCGGCTCGCGGCCGGCTGGCGCGAAGCTACGATGACCCGAGTGCAGCCCTGGGGTGGGGTGGCCGGCAAGCGCGTCGTGATCACCGGAGCGACGAACGGAATCGGTCTGGCGGCGGCGGTCGAGTTGGCCCGGCGCGGCGCGCAGCTGACGCTGGTGGCCCGCAGCGAGAGCCGGGCCGCCGACGTGGTGCGCCGGATTCAGGCTGAGCGTGCTGATGCGCAGGTCGACGTGCTGCTCGCCGATCTCGCGTCGCAGGCTTCGATTCGCCGGCTGGCGTCGGAGGCCCTTACGAAGTACCCGAGCATCCAGGTCCTGATCAACAATGCCGGCGCGATCTACGCGCGGCAACAGCTGAGCCCCGACGGGCTCGAGCTCACCTGGGCGGTGAATCACCTCGCCCCTTTTCTGCTGACCAGCCTGCTGCTCGACCGGCTCAAGGCCAGCGCCCCGGCGCGGATCGTGACGACCTCATCGGGCGCGCATAAGGACGCCGCGATCCCGTTCGACGACCTGGCCGCGAATCGCGGGAGTGGTGGGTGGGGTTTTCCGCGGTATGGGCAAACGAAGCTCGCCAACATCCTGTTCACAGCCGAGCTGGCCCGCCGGCTGGCGGGCACGGGTGTGACCGCGAACGCGTACCATCCCGGGTTCGTCGCCAGCGGGTTCAACCGAAACAACGGTCTCCTGATGCGGATCGGCATGGCGATCACACGGCCCTTCGCGCGCAGCGCCGATCAGGGCGCCCAAACGCTCGTCTGGCTGGTCGACTCAGAAGAGGCGAGCCGGACCAGTGGCGGCTATTTTTTCGACATGCGTCCGGCCACGCCGTCCGCGGCGGCGCAGGATCTGCAGGCCGCAACGGCTGTGGCAGCTGAGCGACGACGAGATCCGTTAGGAGCGGCTGCCGGTCTTCCCGCCTCTCATCAGCTGGCGCCAACCCCGCTCGTGGATCTCGACGCCGTACTTCCTGGCCGCTGCCCTGATCCGCCGCCAGGCTGCGTCGCGTTCGGCGTTGCTGACGCCTTCGACCTGGTCGAAGCGGGCGACGGCGTTGCGGACGTGGCGCGCGTCGTTGAGCGGCTCCTTGCGCTCTTTGGGGAAGGCAAACGTCTGCGTCGACATCCGGTTCTGCTGCCTGGTGCTGAGCCCGCGGGATTTCTTCGGGATGCGCGCGCCGTGAGCCCGTGCGCTCTGGACCGAACGCGCCTTCCTGATGTTTCGGCGGGCTGCCGTCTTCTGTTTCGGCGTTGCCATGGTGTACCTCCTTCGGGACTCGCGGCCGGCGATTTCCCCCGGCTCCACACATGATGCTCTTGGTGTTATTTTATGTTATAGCACCATGAAGAAGGAATTGCCCGACCGCAAAGGCGTCATGATCGAGGAACCCGAGGCCGACATCGAAGTCGACGAGGAACACAAGGTCGGGTCCGCCGACATCCGGGTGGATGAAGACGGCGGAATCGGCGCGCCCGATATCAGGCCGTAACCCGGGTCACGAGGCTCGCTGCTCGGGCTCGCCCCGATCGGCGTTGGCGCGGCCACGGTTCCAGTAGGCCTTGGCCGAAACCTGGTCCGCGTCCCAGCCCCGGCTGAGCAGGGCCGCCTTCAACGCCAGCACCAGGGAGGCCTCGCCCGCCAGGTACGCGTGACCGCGGCCATGCGGAAGGTCGGCACTCGCGACCGCCGCGATCAGATCGTCCGCTGTCCCGGCCGGCGCCGTCTGTTCGTATCGCCAGCTGATCCGTTTGTCGCCGGCGAGGTCAGCGGGCTGGCGCTCGGTCGCGTCGTCGACCCGAAGCAACGCTCGGGCCGCGACGTCGGCAGGAAGCGCCTCCATCATGGCGAGGGCGCCGGGGACGGCGGTCGCATCACCGGCAAACAGGTGCCATTCGGCATCCGCGACGGTGATTTTGCCGCGAGGCGCGATCGCATCGATCAGAAGCCCGGGTGCGGCCGCGCTCGCCCAGCGCATTCCCGGACCGTCACCGTGCATGACGACGTCGAGCTCGAGTAACCGGGCCTCCGGGGTAAACCGCCGGATGGTGTAGCGGCGGCGCACCGTGGTGCCATCGTCGCGTCGAATGCCCAGCGCCACGTCCTGTCCCGGCAGATAGGCGAAGGTCTCGAGTGCGGGAGCGGTCAGCTGGATTCGTCGCATCCGCGGTGTCACCTCGGCAACGGCGGCGACCGCGAGCTGCCAGCTGGTCGGTTCGGGAAACTCCATAACTGCCGTGTCCTCTTTACCCAAAAGCAAGTTTGAGCCCTAAGGTACGGATGAAACCTGCGGGTCGACGGTCGCTCGCACCGGGTACAGGACATGCTCAACAAGGCACCGTTTATCAACCGTCGGATTCGGCGGCGCCTGTCGCTATCGGCCCGCTGGGCGGTGCGCTCGCGCCTGCCACGGATGGCGTTCCTGGCCGCCCTCGGCCCCGGACTGATCAGCGGCTTCGCCGACAACGACGCCGGCGGCATCACGACGTACTCGGTGGTCGGTGCTCAGTTCGGCTACGACTTGCTGTGGGTGGTGCTGGCCAGCATGATCGCGCTGGGCATCACCCAGGAGGTTGGTGCCCGCCTCGGGCTGGCGACCGGCCAGGGCTTCGGTGGTCTCATCCGTCAGCAGTACGGGGTGCCGCGCGCAATCTTCGCCATCGGCATCATGCTGCTCGCGAACCTCGGCGACACGGTGGCGGAGTTCGCCGGGATCGGGGCGGCCCTGGCGATCTTCGGCGTCCCGATCTGGCTCAGCTCCGCCCTGGCGGCACTGGCCATCATCTTTCTGTTGTCGCGAGCGAACTTTCGTCGCGTCCAGTTCGTGTTCCTGGCGGTCGGGATCGGCACCTCGCTCGCATATGCCATCTCGGCATTTCTTTCCAAACCGGATTGGGGCGCGGCGCTCTCCC
>Ga0209161_10004365_pt1 | contig 11250 bp, 11 predicted proteins | sample GraSoiAngelo_155_FD_186169 | JGI IMG/M metagenome (GOLD analysis project Ga0209161, IMG submission 186169) | Grasslands soil microbial communities from the Angelo Coastal Reserve, California, USA - 14_1009_13_30cm (SPAdes) (version 2) | ecosystem: Environmental > Terrestrial > Soil > Grasslands...
ATGTCCTTTTCACATCGCTGCACATCGCTAGAATCGTTTCTGCCAGCGATGATTTCTGCACACGTTTACAAAGTGCGCCCACGCAAAGATAAAAGCGGCGTCGATCTCGTTGCTTTGAGAAAACGCTAATGTCCTTTCCCGCCGTCAGGATCGAGCTAAAATCGCCTCGATGACAGAGAGAGAGCCAAAACCGCTGGAAGACGAGGACCAGCGTAAATTTAGGCGGATTTTTACATGGGTGTTCTTTTTCGTCATTCTCGGGATGTGCATTATCACTCTTTATTTCGCCATCAAGGCTGCCTTTCTTAGCTACCATGGGATTTCTCCGTAGTTGGCCGCATTCTTTGAAGCACACTTCCCCGTTACCGTTGGCTTGCCAGTCGCTGCCGTCGTAGCGCTACTCCTTATCCTCGTTCTTCGTGAGACTACCGGAAAACTTGAGTTCGAGGCGCTTGGATTCAAATTTCGCGGCGCCTCCGGCCCGGTGGTTCTTTGGGTGCTCTGTTATCTTGCTATTACGCTGAGCATAAAATTACTATGGCAGTAGGGTACGCCGAACCAGATGCCGTGAACAATGCAATCGGCTTTGCCAAGTTTCGCAGCCGGTCGCATCGCGCGGTGATCCGCGTTTACGATGAAGCTGGGAAGTTGATCGAAACGCACGAGCACACGGGCGATTTCAAAGAGTGGTAAGTTTTTACCTTTTTATCTTCGTGGTTCTATCAGCAGAGCGTGAGCTTCTGCGTCCCCGATGTTCTCCCCAGCGTGTGTTACTGGATCGCGCCAAACCGTGTCGCCAGCCTTTTTGGAGTCTTCGCTCGTCTTGCCGTCCGGGAAGGTTGTTCTGATCTTGGCATCGCTTAAAAAGTAGACAAACACACCATAAAGATGTGAATGCATCGGCTCTTTCTCGCCAGGTTTTAGGCGGTATTCGATCACTCGTATCTGGTCATTTTCGAAAAGAACTTTGTAATTCTGCGGCGCGAGCTTTGCCGGATCCTGAGCGGACACGACGATGCTAGTCGCCAGCGAAAACAAAAACAGCAGTAAGGTTTTCATTGTTCCGCTCACGAATCGTAATGATGCTGACGCTTCCGATCTCGTCGAATCGTCGATTCCAGTTCCACGAACGCGGTCAACTTTTCATCGGCACGCACAACGAAACGCTTTCCATCGCTGCGATGCGCGTCGGCAATGAAGATCGTTCGCCCCCAGAATCCATGGCTAGGACACAGCCCAAGTCCAACCGGCCTTGCTGAGATTGTCGGCGATTATATCCCATTATTATGTGTTGACCATATCGGCGTTGTTTGTTTTCCTCATCTCTCCGCCCGCCAACGCGATCTTTTGGTAGGCAGATGAGTAGCGTTTTTGTTTAGAGCGGGGAGTTCACTATGCCATTCTCACCCAATTATCCGGGCGTCTATATTGAAGAAATCCCCAGTGGAGTGCACAGCATCAGTGGCGTCGCCACCTCGATTACGACGTTTATCGGCCGGGCCAAGCAAGGACCGGTAGATGATCCGATTGTGATCAACAGTTTTGCCGATTTCGAGCGGCAGTTCGGCGTGTTAGACGCCGCTTGTCCATTGAGCTATGCCGTACGCGATTTTTTTCTCGGCGGCGGCAAGCAGGCCGTGATCGTGCGGCTGTGCCACCCGTTTTTCCCCGCTCTTCACGTGAAGATTCCCCAGCCGGATCTGCCGTTCTCGGGAGGGCTAAGGATCGCGCTCGTGCCGTCGGTGACGCCCGCGAGCGACAAGCTTTAGTGAGCCACTGATTAGCGGATCCAGTTAGGATAATCGGTTTCTGTTCACGGGACGCGCGTACGCGGCGAGCTTTCGGTTCTCGGAGAATTTTTTGTAGCGGCGCTCGCCGCGGCGAGCACTGTAATTAATAGATAGGCGTTTGGCCCGCCTTCGCCAAGGCTACGGCGCGGCAGGCACAAACGCCTCTACAGCGACAAAAGACCAATATGGAAAAACCAAATGCACGTGGGCCTTCTCCGAGCCGCAAAGCGCATCTTGCCTTGCAAGAGAGATTAAACCGAAAACCGAAGCGGCCGCCGCGCCTGCCGATCAAGAAAAATTTCTCCAGCGCGCGTCGGCGGATCGACCGGTAGATTGACAGATGTTATGCACGAGCATTTGCCAGCACTTGCTGCGAAGATCGCAGCGGCACTGTCGATCCGGCCCGAATACCTTGTCACGCAGCCTGCGGAGTTAAGAGTTCTCCAAGGAATGTCGGAAGACGAAATCGCTGCTTTTGCTGCAAGTCACGGCTGGCGTGTAATCCGTCGCCTCGGAGGACGGCAGATCGAATTTTACAATGACGCCAGCGAGCGCGCGTTGTAGCAACCTATTGGTAGGGACGCCGCGCCGCGGCGTCTGGACATCGCAGCGCGATGTCCCTACCCAGTCGTGCTGGACAGCGGCGAGCAGTTGGCTTACGAATGCTCGCGCGTTCCAATGGAAGCAACGAAGATTTATTTTATCGTCTTTGGCGTTTTGACGATTGCCGGCGGCATCATGGGCTACGTCAAAGCGGGCAGCGTAGCGTCGATCATTGCCGGCTCGGTCACGGGAGTTTTGCTGCTCGTAGCCGCATTTTTGTTGCCTGAACATCGCGCGGCGGGGTTAGCGACTGCGTTGATCGTGTCTCTTCTGCTTGCTGCGCAGTTCATCCCCAAATTTTTGCGGACAGGGAGACTGATGCCTGCCGGTATGATGTCGATCTTGAGCGCGATCGGGCTCATCGTCGCGCTGGTCGCCTGGATAAAAAAGTAATCGCGTGGGAAGAATTCGTCTCCGGACGTGGCGGCGGCTCGTGCTGGTTTTGTTCGGCGCGCTCTTTGCCGCCATTGTTTATCGCTGGATCTCGCTGGAGCGCCTGCAGCACGTCGCGCCAGTGGAAGTAGTCGCGACACCGATGCCGACACCGACTCGACCGCCCGTCATCACTGGCAAATTGGAGACGGGTAAGTTATTCAACGGAATCACGCTTCACTCCACGGTCGAGCCGCTTCGGGGCGCCGACGCGACCACCGAACGGGTTGATCCGAACAGTTACGTTCTCGATTTAAAATTGCAGGCACGAGTGCCTTCGCCAAACAGGACGATCGACGAGCTGGCCAAGGTCAGTCCGCAACTGCCGGCGCTCTTGCCTGGGTTGGCAGCCATGGTCACAGCCGACCCAGTCTCGCCGCTTTACGCTCAGCTTTACGACACAAAGCTAAGAGTGTTGCGTGATAATCTTGTTCGGCTCGATCAACTTCTCTCGCGGCACAATTTTTTCGATTGCCAAACAGTGTTGCAATTACAGCATCCGCAGACGCACCGCAAAGTGCTCCTGCTACAGGCGGACATGGATGTGGACGCCGATGGTTCCGATGCCGACCGCATGCCCATTGGGACCGGCGCGCCAACCAATTTCAAGCCATCCACGAGTTATCACTGGCCAAAGAAAACCGCAGCGCCCAACCCATATCTCGCTGCGACTGAAGAAAAGCTGAAACGCGCCGAGGATGAGTATGCGCTCAAGACGATTACTCCGGAACGCAAACACGAGCTCCGCAGCGCGATCGCACAACTGCGAGCGGAAGTTTTCACACTAAAGAAATTCAGTTTCCTGATTGGCACGACGGATCCCTACGTCGTAGTTCCAAGTGCTTTCGCGCAAGGAAAGGATGGCGTCAAAGTGGGCGATTATGTGCTGGTTGTTTTTGGGGACGGGATTTATCCGGCGATCGTGGGCGACATCGGGCCTAACGACAGGGTTGGCGAAGCCTCACTGCGGATCGCGAAGCAAATTAATCCCTTGGCCACGCCTTATAGTCGGCCGGTGAGCGATCTCAAGGTGACGTACCTCATTTTTCCGGGAACGGCAGACAAGCCATTTGGTCCGCCGAACCTGGATAAACTACAGGCGCGTTGCGAAGCGCTGGCCAAAGAAATCGGCGGCGCGACCGCGCCGGTGCATCACTGGGAAAATATTATTCCGCCTCCGCCGACTCCCACGCCGACGGTCTCGCAATCTCCGGTCATTTCGGCAAGCCCGGGCGCGTCGCCGTCGCCGACGTTTGCATTTCCAACTCCCAGCCCGGCTGGTTCTCCGCCGGCAGGTCCGACGGTCGCGCCGACTAGTTCGCCTTCAGCGAAGCCAACGCCGTGACAATCGTGGATCGCGCGCTTGATACGTGACAGGTCGAAGCGGCTAATCGTGAGGCGAAAAGTTTGGCTCAAACGGTTGAGCCGGCATGAACGTCTCATCCCGCTCAATGAAGGCGCGGCGATGCCGGCGCGGAACGGATTCCTCTTCCTCGCCATCCGGCGCGATGACCCTAGTGCGGCCGGAGGGCAAGCGGTAAATCAGCCTTCCATTAGAGGTGATGCCAATCATCCGAGCGCGCGTTGAACCGGCGCGACCTTGCGACGAAGCAACGCGCTTCTTTTTGCTGCGCGGACCTGTCTGATCTGTATCGGCGGCAGGCGGCGGTGTAGCGTTCACTTGCGTTGAGTTTTCCGCGGTGGTTGCTGGAGTATTTGGGCTTTCGCCTGGCGAATTGGCGGGGCTCGCAGTGGCTTCGGGTTGCGCACTCGATGTCTGGGCTTGCTGAACATTTGGCGATGCAGCCTGACCTGAACTCGTCGCCGTCGATGTATTCGGTGGCGACTGCTCCCCGAACGCCAGCGCGGACTTAGCCGCCTGCGATAGCGCCATCTCTGGAGTCACCGGGGTCGAAGCATTTTGGGCCGCCGGCGCCGGCGCGGGGGAAGATTCCGGGACGCCCACGAGGACACCAATTGTCTTCGGCCCACGATGATGCCGCCAGATCCCGCCGATGCGCTGCGGGAATAGAAATACCGCGATGACTGCGGCCAATACAATGAGGGCGCTGGCTGCCAGCGCGACTCGCCGCAGCCGCCTAGGTCGTTGCGGTGTTGTTCTTGGAATTTTTGCAATAAGCGGAATGCCAAATCGGCGTGCGAATCTCTGCCGGCGTTCAGTTTTCAGCAGGCATTGGCGAATCATCTCAGCGACCGCGACCGGGTCTTTTGGGCGTTGGTCGGGATTGCGACGCAACATTTGGGAGAGCAAACCCCGCAACGGTTTCGGAAACACTCTTAACTGCCGTGGGCGGACTGGCGTTGAAAGCGCTGAGCCCGTGAGCAGAAAGTACATGGTCGCGCCGAGAGAATAAATTTGTGAACGGAAATCGACCGTTCCCGCAGTGGGAAAACTTTCTTCGTCTTTCTCCGTTGTACCTGTTTCGTCCTTGAACCCAAGCAATCCGAGGTCCGTTAACTTTATCAGCGGCCAGGTGCCTTCGGGAGTCGTGCCCGGGACGACAATTATATTGGACGGTTGAATGGCTGGATATGCAAGCTTGTGAAAATTGGCAGATGACAGCACGCTCACCACTTGCTCGGCCATTCGCAATGTGGCGTCCGGCGGCATCGGGCCGTGCTGGCCCACCCATGCAGCGAGCGTCGTGCCTTGGAGGTAGTCCGAGACGCAGACGAAATTTTCGCCTTCGCGGCCGAAGTCCAGAAGCTTGACAATATTGATGTGCCGGAGCCTTTGGAGAGCGCGTGCGTGCTCTTCAAACTGCTGTTGTGCCGCCGGATCAACGCTCTCGATCGGGATAGTGGTGAGGGCAACTGTTTCTCCGGCCCTTTCGTCTGCGGCTTCGTACGTGACCGCGGTGCCACTTCGGCGGAGCTCAATTGGCGTGCCGTCACGGTGAGTGCGGATGCGGTAGTCTTCGAGAAAAGTTGTGCGCTCCATAATCGGCAGTTAGTTCGCCACCTCTATCACAGTAGCTTGCTCTCTATAATTCAACCTCGATTTCGCCGCTGAGTTGCTCCGCGTTCATTTATGGCTACCCCGCTTGGATTCGAACCAAGAATAACGCCTCCAAAGGGCGCTGTGTTACCGTTACACCACGGGGTATCCCGGTTTGCGATTTTAGATCGGCGATTTTACATTAAAGCGCAATCCGCAAAATCTCGGCGTGGTTTGGTCAGGCGCTGACTGCACCGACTGACTAGAATTCCAAATGAGCGTTCGCAACTCCGGCTAGCCAGCGTATATTTGGTGTTCGCCTTATGAAGGAACTGAACATAGAGAAACTGCGTGTCACTGTCGGCGATCAGGAGATCGTCCGCGGATTAAGTCTTCGCGTGCCGCGGGGTGAGGTGCATGCGCTTATGGGGCCAAACGGCTCGGGGAAAAGCACCCTGGCCAAGGTATTGGCGGGTCATCCTGATTATCAGGTGACCGCTGGCAAGGTTTTGATGGATGGTGAAAACCTTCTCGAACTTGAGCCGGATGAGCGGGCGCGGCGCGGTCTGTTCATGGCCTTTCAGTATCCAAGCGAAATTCCAGGCGTGACGATCGCCAATTTTCTGCGGGCGGCGATGCAATCGCGCCTGCCTGAAGGCGAGGAACTCGAGGCAACGGATTATTACGCCAAGCTTTACGAAAAGATAGAGTTGCTCGGGATGGATCGTTCGTTCACGTCGCGTGCGGTCAACGAAGGCTTTTCCGGTGGCGAAAAAAAGCGCACTGAAATTCTGCAATTGGCGATGCTCGAGCCCAAATATGCCGTGCTGGATGAGACCGATAGCGGCCTTGACATCGACGCGCTCAAGACCGTGGCGCACGGCGTAAATTCCTTGCGCGGCCCCGATCTTGGCATATTGTTAATTACGCACTACCAGCGCCTCCTGAACTACATCATCCCCGATTACGTCCATGTAATGGTGGCTGGGCGAATCGTTAGAAGCGGCCGGAAAGAGCTCGCTCTCGAGCTCGAAGAGAGGGGTTACGATTGGGCTCGCGAGGGAGCCGCTGAACCAGCGTTTACGAGGTAACATCGACAATGAAAACTCAAACTAAAGCCGTCGATATCAATCGAAGCATCGGGGACTTCTTTTATCCGGAAGCCCACGTGCGCGATGCGGGCGCCGGGCTGAGCGAACGAACCATCGAGTATATCTCGGATGTCAAAGAGGACCCGGATTGGGTGCGTGAGTTTCGCCGCAGGGGTCTGAAAACGTTTCTGGAAAAGCCGCTCCCCACGCATTGGGCGAGCAAGGACCTCGAAGCCATCGACTTCGATAAAATCCGCTATTACCTCGCGCCCGGGACCGAGGCGAAGCGCAGTTGGGAGGAAGTGCCGGACGACATCAAGCGCACATTCGAGCGGCTCGGTATTCCCGAGCAGGAACGAAAATTCCTTGCCGGCGTGGAAGCACAGTTCGACAGCGAAGCCGTCTATTCAAACATCAAGAAGGCGGTCGGCGAACAAGGCGTGATTTTTGTGGGATCGACAGAAGGGCTGAAGAATTACCCAGAAATTTTCCGGAAATGGTTCGGCAAAGTCATCCCGATCGCCGACAACAAATTTAGCGCCCTGAACTCCGCCGTGTTCAGCGGCGGCTCGTTCATTTACGTGCCGCCCGGCGTGAAAGTGAAACACCCGCTTCAGGCTTACTTCCGTATCAACGCCGAAAATTTCGGTCAGTTCGAGCGCACCCTGATCATTGCGGATGAAGGCGCGGAAGTGACTTACATGGAAGGCTGCACGGCGCCGAAGTTTAACACGCCGACATTGCACAGCGCCGTCGTCGAATTGATCGCGCTAAAGGGCGCCAAAATTCAGTACATCACGGTGCAGAACTGGGCGTCGAACGTCTTCAATCTCGTCACGAAGCGCGGTCTCGCCCAGGAAAACGCGGAAGTGAAATGGATCGATTGCAACATCGGCTCGCGTCTCACCATGAAATATCCCAGCGTGATTATGAAGGGTCGCAAGGCGCGCGGCGAAGTTCTTTCCATTGCACTCGCCAACGACGGCCAGCATCAGGACACCGGCGCGAAGATGATCCACGCTGCCGATGAGACGACCAGCAACATTGTCTCCAAATCGATCTCCATCGGCAAAGGTCGCGCCACTTATCGCGGTTTGGTGCACGTGCCGAAGCACTTGAAACATTGCAAGAACAATACCGAGTGCGACGCACTGCTTATCAACGCGACTTCGCGGACCGACACCTATCCCGCAATCACTGTGCGCGGCACTGGCAATGCCGTCCAACACGAAGCCAGTGTCAGCCAAGTGAGCGCGGAGCAAATTTTCTACATGCAACAGCGCGGTCTCAGCGAGGCGCAGGCAATGAGTTTGAGCGTTAACGGGTTCGTAAACGATCTCGTCCGCCAATTCCCGATGGAATACAGCGTCGAACTCAAGCGGCTGATCGAGCTGGAGATGGAAGGCTCGGTCGGATAACTTTTCCGCTCCACGAATTTTCTGTAGCGGCGGTCTCTGACCGCCGTTTCTGTCTAAGATCGATATGTCGCTAGTCACGCACGAAGAACTGAAGCAACCCTCACCGCTCCTTTCGGGGCCGGCCGAGTTGCGCGAACTGCCCGAATGGTTTCACGATCAGCAACGCGCGGCTTGGAAACAATTTGAATCATTGCCGAAGCCGACCCGAAAAGATCAGGCGTGGCGATTTTCCAATGTCGCTCTTCTTGATCTCGCCCCGTTCAAATTCGGCGGAACATTAAGTGAAGAAGAGCGCACCGCGATTCTGGAGCGATCTCGCGGCTTGGATGAAGTGGCCGGCCGTATGATCTTCGCCGGCGACGAACTCATCGAACGGGATGTAATTTCCGATCAACTGAAAAAGCGCGGCGTGATCTTTCAATCGCTCGAGCGCGCCATGGTCGAGCACACCGAGCTGTTCCGGAAACATTTCATGTCGCAGCCGACCATCCTCGGTTCGGCTAAGTTCGCGGCTTTGCATCAAGCGCTGGTTTCGTCAGGAACATTTCTTTATGTGCCGCGCGGCGTCGAGATCGAGCAGCCGATCGAAATTTTCCATTGGCTCAATGGCGAAAACGCCTCGGTGTTTCCGCATTTGCTTCTGGTCACGGATGAGCTCGCGAAAGTGACCGTGATCGAGCATTTCCGCTCGGTGAATGAACATGCGCCTGGATTTGCGTGCGGAGTGAACGATCTGGTAGCCGGGCCCGGTGCGAAAGTGACCTATGTCTGCGCCCAAAACTGGGCAGAAAATGTCGTCGCGCTGCAAATGAACTCGACTGTGGTAGATCACGATGCTTCGGCGATGAGCTTGAATTTGCATGTCGGGTCGCGGTATTCGCGTTTTGAAAGTTTGAGCCGGCTCATAGGCGAGGGCGGCCGAAGTGATTTGCTCGCTGTCGCAGTCGCCAAACACCAACAGGAATTCGATGCCCGCACATTGCAGGACCACATCTCACCTCACACCGCGAGCGATCTGCTTTACAAAAACGCTCTGGACGATCGCGCTCGCACGATTTTCGGCGGCCTGATCCGCGTGGAGCCGCACGCCCACTTCACCGACGCTTATCAAAAAGTTCGCAATCTTCTCTTGAGCGACGACGCCGAAGCTAATTCAATGCCCGGCCTGGAAATTCTTGCCGACAACGTCCGATGCACCCATGGCGCCACGTCTGGTCAGATCGACGAGGATGAACTCTTTTATCTTCGCACTCGCGGCATTCCTGTTTCAGTCGCGCAACGTCTCATCGTCACCGGATTTTTGGATGAAGTGATCCAGCGCCTTAATCATCCTGCGATCGCTGATCATTTGAATCGGTTGATCGAAGAGAAATTCGCCACCTAACGTCTGGGGAGCGCACGCGCCTCGCGTGGTGGCGATTGCGCCCTCGCGATCGCGACTTTCCGCATCTTGATTGAGAGCGGAAAAAGATTGTTGCGGCGAGGGCGCCGAAACGAACACGCGAGGCGCGTGTGCTCCCCAGAGAATGACGCGCCCGATTGGTCATTCATTTCGCTGGTGCGCGATCGGTATTTAATTCAAAATTGATTTTAACGTCGTAATGGCCGCCCTTGCTAAGCTCGACCGGCGGCGGATCTACCTGAGTGACTTGTTTCGCAATCCCTGCAACGGATTCATTCACCACAATGTTTTCGGACGGCTTGATGATTTCGAATTTGGAAACGCGTCCGTCCTTCTCGATGCGGACTTTGACCAGGGTCGAAATCTTGGTGCCGGTGGCGACGTTGGTAGTCGGCTGGACCCATGCGCTGTAAAAGCGATCGTGCAGCATGTTGCCATACCAGCCGAACTCTGACGTGCTGCTTCCGCCTTCCGAATGGGCATCCTTGCTAGCTGAACTTGTTTTCCCGCCGCCGCTCTGAGCCGCGTGTCCGTTTTTTGCCAGAGCCTTTTTTTCATTTTTCCCTGACTCCTCGCTCGATTTCGCCGGACTGGGCTTCACTTTCGGCGGCGGTTGTGGTGAGGCTTTTGCCACTACCATTTTCTTTGGAGTCGGTTTTGGCTTTGGTTTTGGGCTCGCCTCCGGTTTTGGTGTGGAAGTTGCCGTTGGCTTCGCATGGGGCGTCGCTGTTGGTGGGGGCTTCGGGGTTGATAATTCGATTTCGCTTTTCACTGCAGGTGCCACAGATTTTTCCTCTTCCGGTTTGGGTTCGACCGGAGGAGTTGTCCGGGTCGCTGATGGCGACGGCTCTTTTTCTGGTTCGCCAGCCGCGATACCTTGCGCGCCACCTAACCAGACGATGCTCTCCGCATTTGATGACGCTCTGGCAGCCAGACTCCAGCGAATTAATCCTGCAATGAGCGCGACGTGAGCGACAGCGATTAAGGTAACGTTTCGCCAGAACCGCGCACTTACCACGCCGTAGCTCTGCGAAGGCGGGTCTTTCGCCATCTATTTTGTTCCCGCTCTTGTAGCGATGCCGACCTTGGTGATTCCCGTGCGTTGCAACGCATCCATCAGTCCAATCAATTTTTGCACTGGCAAATCGCGATCGGGTCGAATCACGATTGCGACATCTGGATTTGTCTGTTTCACCTGGGTCAATTGCGCGCTGAGGGTTTCCAAGTCCACCACTTGATTGTTGAACCGGATCGTATCGGTGCGATCGATCGAGACCGTTTGCACCTGCGAAGAACTGATCGGCGGATTCTTTGCGCCGCTGGATGGGATCACCAAGTTCATGCTGCTTTCAAGTAGCGGTGTGGTGATCATGAATATGATGAGCAGCACAAACGCGAGATCGAGCAGCGGCGTGACGTTGATCTCGCTTAACGTGGAGAGGCTTTGGCGTTGCGAATAGCGTCTCATTTCAAATAGCGATCCCGCCATTGCGGGAGACTTCGCTCGACATGACAATCATCTGCGAAAGGCCGATTCACGCGAGCCGTGATCGAC
>Ga0209161_10004370_pt1 | contig 11239 bp, 9 predicted proteins | sample GraSoiAngelo_155_FD_186169 | JGI IMG/M metagenome (GOLD analysis project Ga0209161, IMG submission 186169) | Grasslands soil microbial communities from the Angelo Coastal Reserve, California, USA - 14_1009_13_30cm (SPAdes) (version 2) | ecosystem: Environmental > Terrestrial > Soil > Grasslands ...
ATCGCCCAGCTCGTGGAAGAATCCGACCACCTCCGGCACCGGCCACCGTCCGGCCAGCCAGGCCAGGCGATCCTTCTCGCCGGCCAGGTGGGCCGCCCGTTTGACGAAGACGGACCGCGTCTCGCCGGTCAGGCGCCACACGGTGCCAGCCCAGCTCATCCACGCGAACTCCTCCTTGATCGGAGCGGTTCCGAGGGCGGACTCGGCTGCGGCCCGTACACCGGACGGCAGTGGCAGCGGTGAGGACTTCATCGGAGAAGCCTCTGTAGCATGTGCGCCGGGGGGTGTGTGGTGATCGCTCTACCTGAGTCTGCCGAGGCCTTCAAAGAAGCGACCTGGCAAGACGTCGCGCCATATTACGAAGAGCTCGCCGCACGGCCGCTTGACCACGCCAACGTCGAGTCGTGGCTTGTCGACTGGTCGCAGTTCGAATCGCTGCTGTATGAGGCTGCGGCGCTGGCCAACTTCGCGTACTCGATCAACACCGCCGACCGCGAGAGTGAGGCGGCCCACCTGAGATTCGGCAGCGAGATCGAGCCCAGGGCCGACGAGCAGCGGACCCGCCTGCAGCGCCGCCTGGTCGATCTCGGGTATGTGAGGCCCGACCTGGCGACGACGATCCGCCGGTTCCGCAACCAGATCGAGCTGTTCAGCGAAGCCAACGTTCCGCTCTTCACCGAGCTCGCGAAGATCTCCACTGGGTGGGCGAAAGTGATCGGCGCCATGACCGTCGACTGGGAAGGCGAGGAGATGACGCCGCAGCGGATGTGGCCCTTCCTCGAGAGCAACGACCGCACAATCCGCGAGCGCGCCTTTCGCTCCATGTTCAAACCCTTTATCGAGCAGCGCGACACGCTGGCTGATTTTTTTGACCGTATGTACGACCTTCGCCAGCAGGCTGCGAAGAACTCAGGATTCGACAACTATCGCGATTACATGCATCGCGAGAAGAACCGCTTCGACTACACGCCCGACGACTGCTTTCGCTTTCACCAAGCGGTGGAGCAGGCCGTCATACCCACCATCAAACGGCTGCTCGAGGTGCGTCGCAAGCACCTTGGCGTGCAACGGCTCAAGCCGTGGGACCTGTGGGTGGATCCGAAGGGCCGAGCACCACTCGAGCCCTATCGCGACGTGGCTGATTTCATCTCCCGCACGAGCGAGGTCTTCCAGCACGTCGAGCCGGACTTCCACGCCTACTTCCAGAAAATGGCCGACGCGAAGCTGCTCGACCTTGACAACCGCAAAGGCAAGGCACCCGGCGGTTACTGCGACTCGCTGCCGGTGCGCAAGATGCCGCTTATCTTCATGAACGCAGTCGGCATCGACGAGGACGTGCGGACGCTGCTCCACGAGTCGGGACATTGCTTTCATGTTTTCGAGGCCGCCAACCTGCCTCTGGTGTTCCAGCGCCATCCGGGCGCGGAGATGGCCGAGGTCGCGTCGATGTCGATGGAGTTGCTCGCGGCGCCGTACATCGACCAGAGCCATGGCGGTTACTACACCGAAGCCGACGCGCAGCGGGCGAAGCGATCCCTCCTGGAACGCGCCGTCCATTTCTTCACGCACTGCGCTTCGGTGGACGCCTTCCAGCAGTGGATGTACACGAATCCAGAGGGCCGTGACGCCGATGCTCGGGACCAGAAGTGGCTGGAGCTGAGAAGGCGGTTCGAAGGTGACACGGTGGACTGGGATGGGCTCGACGCGGAACGAATCGCGCGCTGGTACTTCCAGCCGCACTTCTTCGAGTACCCCTTCTACTACATCGAGTACGGCATCGCCCAGCTCGGTGCGCTGCAGGTGTGGCGCAACAGCCTGGCGGATCCTGGTGAGGCCGTGCGCAAATATCGCGAGGCCCTCGGCCTGGGCGCCACGCGGCCGCTGCCTGAGCTGTACAGGGCGGCGGGCGCTCGTTTGATCTTCGACAGCGCAGGCATGGGCGAGCTGGTCGAGCTGGTCGAGGAGACGCTGGCGACTCTGGACGCCTAGCGGTTTATTTGTCGACGATCGACCTTAGGGGCTTTTTCGGGCCGAAGCGCGGTGCGCCTATTCCCGCGGCGGTGATGAGGCGAATCACCCTTGCCCGATGTCCCCGATAAGGCTCGAGAAGCTCGAGCATGCGCTGATCGCTCGAGCGGGCGGTGCCCTCGAACGCATAGCCGATCGAATGCGGCAGGTGGTAGTCGCCGACGGGGACCGCGTCCGCGTCGCCCAACGCGGCCATGGCGACCTTGGCTGCAGTCCACGGGCCGACGCCGGGAAACGCCAGCATCCTCTGATACGCGCTTGCGCGGTCCATGGTCACCGTCTCCTCGAGGCGCTTCGCGCTCCGCGCCGCTCGAACGATCACCTCGGCGCGGCGGCGCTCGATGCCGAAACGGTGAAACGCCCAATACGGCGTGGCGGCGAGAACCTGAGGCGAAGGCGGGAGCTTGAGGGCGATCGGCCCTGGCGCGACGTCCCCGAGCGCGTTGACCAGGTGACGGTACGAGTCGACCGCCTCCTCGGTCGTGACCTGCTGCAGGATGACCGACGGCACGAGCGCTTCGAAGACCGCGTGCGTCATGGGCATGCGTATGCCTCGGATCTCGCGATGGAGGCGGGCGAGAAGCGGATGGACGGGGAGAAACCCCGTTTCGTCGTCTTGGTCGCCGCAGAGCGCTGGAGTCTGCGCGACGGCCCAATCCGCGCCGGCGCCCCACGCGCGCACATCGATAAACCCGAGGTGATGCTGGACGTGCATCGTCGCGGGGCCTTTGGGCGTTCGCGTGGCGCGCCAGATGGTGTCGCCTTCGTGGCGCAACCATGGACCCGACCCGAGCGGCGCAAGCGTCAGCCGCAGGTCGAGGGGATGGCGCGCCTCAAACCGCGCCTGGGCATCCGGGACCACGCGAAGAGACTAGTGTCTGAGCGGCACCGAAAAGGTGAACGTGCTGCCCAGGCCGGTCCTCGACTCCACGGTCAGATCGCCTTCATGCATGCGCGCGATCTCTCGCGACAGCCACAGCCCGAGTCCCGTGCCCTGCACGTGCTGAGTCGTGTCGATGCGGCCGAATCGCGTGAAGAGACTGGACTGGTCCTCTGTCGATATCCCGATGCCCTCGTCGTGCACCGAGACCAGGGCTTTGCCGTCGTCGCGCCGCACGTCGACCGTGATGTCCGTGCCTGACGGCGAATATTTCGCTGCATTGCTGAGCAGGTTGCGGATGACGATCTGAAAACGGTCGGGGTCGACGTCGGCTTCGATCGACTCCACCGGCATGTCGACCTTGAGCTCGTGGCCGCTCAATAGCATCCTCACGCCATCGATGGCGGAGTCGGTGAGCTCGACGATGTCGGCCCGCCGCTGTTTCAGGGCCAGGCGGCCCTCCTCCAGGCGTGACGCCTCGATCATCTGCTCGATCATCCAGTTGACCTCGTCCGACTTGGAGATCAGGAGCGGAAGGACCGAACGCGCCTTGGGGGCCAGGTCGCCCAACGCGCCCGCCTCGAGCATCGTCAGGTAACCCTTGATCACCGTCATGGGGCCGCGCAGCTCGTGCGATGCGATGTTCAAGAAGTCGGTCTTGGCTCGCTCGAGGGCCGCGATCTTAGAGCTGAGGGTGACGCGGTCGAGGCCCGCGGTGAGGCTGGCGGCGTATTGGTTGAGGCGGCTCAACTCTTCGTCGCCGAAAATCGGCAGGAGGCGATCCGACCGGATGACCATGGCGCCGCGCCCCTCCTCCAGCTCGAGCGGCACGATGATGGTCGCGCCTTCACGTCGCGGCGCTCGGCCGTCCTGCGTCGGTTTCACGAATTGGCCTTTCGTCGCGATCTGGTTGGCCTCCGCGGCGGTGACGCCGCGGCTGGCGAGCACGGAACCCTCGGCATCGACGATGAACGCAGCGTCGCCGCCCACCAGACGCTCTGCCCAAGCCAGGGCCTTTTCGGCCAGCGTATAGCGGTTGGGGCTGTACAGCAGCAGGTCGTGCAGCCCGCTGCTGAACTGTTCCTCCTCCGGCTGCCGCCAGATCCGCCGCAGCCATACGGGCGGGAAAAACGCGACGTACAGGATGGGCACGATGGCCAGCGCCAGGAGGTCGATCACGAGCGAAACAGCGTCGTTCAAGGACCCGGCGAGGGTCCCCAAGACCACGACGGTGACGAGGGCCGCATAGCCGATGCTGATCGCGCGCAGGCGCGCCATCTCGACCGCGGGCCGTCCGCGCGCGGCAAGCCAGAAGGTTGCGATCGGTTCCAGGATGCAGAAAGCCCACAGCCCGACGATCGCGACGAGCTCAAGGGTCTGGAGCGGGGTGTGCGTGGATTCTGGGTTCGAGGGCAGCTGGAGGGCGATGCCGGCCAGCCCGACCACGACCATGGCCGTCGTGATCAAGCGGCTCAGCCAGGTGCCGAGTGGAACGAAGGTGTTCCGAAACATCAGCAGGCCATAGCCCGAAACCAGGAAGAGCACGATCGCCACGTCGGTCAGCGCCTGGGCCCCCGGACCGCGGCCGCCGAGCGCCGGTGCCAGCAGGATCAGGATGGCCAGGGAGGCCAGGGCCAGGGCCAGGTGGCCATGGCGCCGGTCGGGCTGGCGAACCCAGCTCACAACCGTTCGGATCGCAAGGATCGAAAACGCCAGCTCGATGGCAAGTTGCGCGGCCAGGAGGGTTTCGGACATCGCCGGCAGAATAGCCTACACGACGATTTTTCAAGGACAACAAGCTTGGTCATCCCGTGGGTTACCCGACAAATCGCCAGCAACCCGCTGGAAATCTACAGGGGCGGCTCCAGCAGGATGCCGTCGGGGTCGGTTTGGCCGCCACCCAGGCCCCGGATCTGAAAGCCGCGCAGGCCTCTGACGTCACCCGCCACCGGGGCTGCGTCGCGCCCTTCCAGCAGGTTGATCCCGAGGTGGTGGTGATAGCCGTTCCAGCTCAAAAAGCGCATCACCTGGCCCGCCTCCGCCATCACCTCCATGCCGAGCGATTCGTAGAAGGCCTGGCTCCTGTCCAGGTCGCCGACGTTGAGGTGCATGTGCCCCAGGACCGTGCCGGCCGGAAGCTTCTTGTCGGGCGGTGAGGCGATGCGGAGCAGACGCTCGAAGTCGAGGTGGTCCGTTCCGATGTTGAGCCGGCCGCCGGGATACCGCCACTCGCTGCGCGGCCGGTCGGCGTAGACCTCGATTCCGTTCCCCTCCGGGTCGTCGAAATAGAGGGCCTGGCTGACGAAGTGGTCCGCCGTGCCGGTGAGCGGCAGCCGCTCCTCGAGCCCGCGGCGGAGGAAGCCGCCGAGTTCCTGCTCGCTGGGCAGAAGGATGGCGAAGTGGAACAGGCCCGCGGTGTGCCGGGGCCGTTCGCGACCACCGGGAAGGGCGACCAGGCGCAGCAGGGGCAAGTCACCTGCGCCGAGGACCACACGCTCGCCGTCTCCGCTGATTCGGCTCAGGCCGAACGATTCGTAAAAAGCGCTCTCGCGCTCCAGGTCGAGCACCTTCAACTCGACCAGACCCAGTGGCCAATCACCGCTCACGAAGGATCTATACCCGGGCCTGTGGTCCGGCTATCAGTACCAGTAGTTGGGTCCCTCGGAACGCGATCCAACCGACGCCGGCTCGACCTCGATGCCTTTCGGTCCAGCCAGACGCCGTACCGTCGCCTCGACCCTCGCGATGTAGGTGTCGTAATCGTCGTCAGGCTCGGCGGGGATTGGTCCGGCGAAGGTCACCGTCACCCGGCCCGGACGCGGAACACGGCGAAATCGAGGCATCACCTCGAACATGCCGTCGACGTAAGCGGGGACGATGGGGACGCCGGCGTCCATCGCCAGTATCGCGGCGCCTTTGCGAAATGTCCCGATGGCACCGGTGGCTGTCAGCCGGCCCTCCGGAAAGATGATCACCGACCAGTTGTTGCGCAGGAGCTCTTTGAGATAGTCGAGGTGCGCGCGGGCGCCGCCTCCCCTGGGGATCGGGAAGGCGTCGACCGTGACCTGGGCGAGCCGGGCCTCCCATTTGCGCTTGAAGATGGAGTCGGCGGCAGCCACCACAACCGAGCGATTGCGATAGCGCGGCGGCAGGGCTTCGGCCATCACGACCGCATCCAGCGCGCTCACGTGGTTGGCGACGAACACCGCCGGCCCGTTCAACACGCGAAGCTGGTCGCGGTCGCGAATATCGAGCCGGCAAAAGCTGGCCAGGGCTGGGAACAACAGGCTCGCCTGGAGCGCAGCCCGCATGCGGCGCATGCCGCGGCTTCGTGCCCAACCCGCGGTGTCCACCGCTTGAGTCTCCACGGTGCGATGAGTGTATGCGCCGATCAGCAGGCGCGCGTGTCGGCGCCCAACCTGTCGGAAAGATCCATCTTGATGAGCTTGATCGACGCTGCGTTGTACGCCGTCCCGTCGCTCTGAAGCATTATGTCGACCCGGCCGTCGGGGTCTTCGGCGCCCAGCTGTCGGGCCAGCTCGAGCGAGCTGTACTGAAGCAGCCGGCAGCGGGCGTGGACGTGGTCATAGACCTTCTGGCCGTCGCCAGGGACGTCGGTCAGGGCCACTCGGACGGCCTGGCCGGCGGGCGACGCGAACACAGGCCGGATCTCTTCGACGATCACGTAGCCGTGGTTGCTGCAGTGCACCGTGACCCGGCCGGCGATGGTGCCGATGACATAGTCGGAGGGGAACTGGAAGTCGTGTGGACGGTTGGCCTGCCACGTTCCTATGTAGGCACCGAAGTTCTGCAGTCCCGCCCGAACCGGCTTGCCGTCGGGGCATTGCGTGGCGGCGAGCGCGGTGCTGGTGGATGGTGGGGCACTGTGGAACGCAGCAATCGGCTGCTGGCACGCGGCGGACGCGAACAGAAAGACAAGCGCGATGCGCCTCATGACTGTCTGCTCCGCAGGCTCAAGACGAGGCGGATGGGCTAACCGATAGGCCTTCCGGGGATTCCAGCATTCAACTCAAGCACTCCCGGCGCGCCACCGCTGGTCGGGAACGCGGCGAAGTTCGAGATGAAAATGTCCTTGCGGTCGCCGAGGCCGGTCCCGAAGGCAGTGTCGGACGGAAAGCTCAGCGGATCGCCGGCCGCCAGCACCTGGACGTGGCCGCCTGGGTCGAGGCGATCGATCTGGCCCTTGGAGTTGGCGGCTACGTAGAGGTTGTCCGCGTTGTCCATGCTCAGCCCATCGGCGCCCCACAGGGTGCAGCTGGGACCGCTGAAAATGCTCGCAGCACCGGCACTGCCGTCCGGGTTGGTGGGAATGCGGATGATCTCACCGAAATCGGTGTTCGCAACCAGCATGTCGCCGTGCTTGTTGAAGGCAATTCCATTCGCGCCCAGCGGCCCGAACGAAGGCACAGCCGGGTGCACAAGACCGCACGGTCCCGCCGCAATCGTACCCTTGAGCAAGGCGCTGCCGGACCACATCGTAAAAGCGCCATTCCTGTCCAGCCGCCAGATCGCGCCGCCGGCCGAGTCCGAGACGTAGAGATTGCCGCGGTGATCGAGCGCCAGCCCGTTCCACAGCCCAGGACCACTCGCGACTTGCGACGCGGAGCCACCCGACGCCGGGACTCTCCAGATGCCGCTGCCGACGACCGCAATGAAGACGTTGCCTTCGCTGTCCAGCCTCACGCCAAGTGGGAACGACGGCAGGGTCGCCACGGTCGCGATGCTTCCTCCCGGCGAGAACTTGACGACCTTTTCGGCGAACGGAATGCTGAGGTAGGTCGTGCCGTGGTGATCGATTGCGATGCTCTCCGGCAGATCTGGCGGAGCCGTTGTAAGAACCCGAGTTAGCGTCCCACTCGCCAGCGCACTCGTCGAAAGGATGACGAACATCCCGCCCGCCAGCCACGCACCCAAGCGAAATCGTCGGCTCAAAGTCATTTCACTTGCACCCCCCAGTTATCGGAACATACAGCGTTTCGGCGAGACAACCTCAGTCGATAACGACGACCAAGTGGGCTCAATTGGCGATGTCAGCGCGCAGGATCTCGCGATTTGGGAACGAATCGCTGAATCGCGAAGCAGCAAGGTGGCGTGTAGCGCCTCTAAGAGGCGTCGCCTAGCTCGGCCCGATGCTTACGTACCGAGGCCAACAACCACGGCCAGTGCGCGATCGACTTCCCGAAGCTCGCCAAACGCGAGCAGCCCATGAGACTCGCCTAGCCGATTCGGATCGACGGCACCAAGCTGCTCCACCAGCACCCGCGTCCGCTGGCCGTCGATTTCCACCTCAGGCCTGAATGAAGCCGGATGGGCGCGCGTTGAGGTTGGCGCGATTATCACGGTGGACAAGCTGAGCAGCTCGTCAGCTTGAAGGACTACACCGTAACGCCGCCCTGTCTGCTCGCTGCCCCTGGTTCCTCGGGGCGCCCGCAGTCGAAAGACTTCACCCCGCTGCACGAAGTGATTCCATCAACCGTGCTACGCGACCCTTCTCCGCACGATCATCGCGGTCGACACTCAGCCGTTTCGCCTCAGCCGCAAGATCACCGCGCCGGCCTCGTCTGGCCAGCTCGACGATAGCCTCTCGCACGGCCTCGGATTGGCTTCGGCCAGACCCCGTCAGCGCGCGGAGCGCTTCTTGAGCCTCTTCATCAAGGCGGATCGAAATGGCCTTTTCCATCCGCAGGATTGTATCACAATTGTATGACACAGGGAGGCCTTTGTCGTCCTTCAGCCGAACTTCTACATCTTGTTGGCTGGGGAGGAAGGATTCGAACCTTCAACCTTCTGATCCAGAGTCAGCTGCGCTACCGTTGCGCCACTCCCCAAGTCGCGCCCAGCAGCCACGCCGGGCGAACCATTCTAAGGACGTCCCGCCGCCGAGCCCGTTACTCCCGCGTGATCACGACGTCGGGTTTGCGGCTCGAACCTTCGGTATGGACGGTCATCCTGATCGAGACAGGCTCTTTGTTTCCCATCATCCGGCCGAAAGCATCCTCCATGAGCGTTTTCGCTCTATAGAGATTTACCGCCCAGCCAACTCCGAACACACGGTCGCTGAAGAGCTTTTCAGACTCTGGATTCCAGTACGCGTCGCGGATCCGGCTCCAGGTCGGCGGCCGAAAGTCGTATGGAACGGCTCCGAGCACCCTACCCTGCCACGTACGCTCGGGTGCCGGCTTGGCGAGCTCGGTCGCGATGGCGGCAACGATCAGCCCAAACGTGGCAAAACGAACAAGACGACGGATCCCGCGCATTGTCCGCATACTTCAGTGAAGAGTAGTACCAGAGTAACCTTGCACGTTTTCCACTCGTTGATCCAGGCGGGGTAGATGGCCAGAAGGCTCCCTTCGACTGCAAGTTGGCTTCGGTGGCTTACGCCTGGTCTTCAGATCAAGCGATGGCTGCTGCTGCTCATGGCATCCGAGCTTGTCCTGGTGCTCGGTGTGGCGTATGCCCTGAAGGAGATCTATCAAACCGCGCGCCTGCCCGGCATTTTCTTCTACATCACGTTGCAGCCTCTGCCATATGTCGTGCGCGCATTCATCTTTCTGCTGGTCGGCGTGGGACTGCTCGTCCTCAGCTACCTGAAGCTGACCCAGTCCGTCCTTGGTCCGTTCCTGCCAGGCAACAGCACGGCCAGCGTGGTCGAGGTCATCCATGCATTCCGTCTTCGCGGACGCGGGCCCCGCGTGGTGGCGATCGGCGGAGGAACCGGCTTGAGCTCGCTGCTTCGCGGCTTGAAGACTTACACGTCAAACCTTTCGGCGATCGTCACCGTCGCCGACGACGGCGGATCCTCCGGACGGTTGCGCGACGAATACCGAATCCTTCCCCCCGGCGACTTCCGGCAGTGCCTGATCGCTCTGGCCGATGCAGAGCCGTTGATGAAGCAGCTCTTCGATCACCGTTTCAAGGAAGGTTCGCTCGACGGCCACGCTTTCGGAAACCTGTTCATCATGGCGATGGCCGACATCACCGGAAATTTCGAGCAAGCCCTCCGCGAGTCGGGAAAGGTGCTCGCGGTCAAGGGCACGATCGTGCCCTCGACGCTGCAGGACGTCACGCTGGTCGCCTCGATCAACGGAAGCACGGTCGAGGGCGAGTCGAAGATCCCCAAGCAGAACTCACCGATCAGCCACGTGTTCCTCAAGCCGGACGGCGTGCAGGTCAACCCCGAAGCGGCGCAGGCGATCCTGAGCGCCGAGCTGATCATCGTCGGGCCCGGTTCGCTGTACACGTCCATCCTCCCCAACCTGCTGGTCGAAGGAATGGTGGAGGCGATCAAAGCCTCTCCGGCGCTGAAGCTCTACATCTGCAACCTCGCCGCACAACCCGGCGAGACCGAAGGCTTCGGGGTGGACGATTACCTGCGCGTCATCCGGGAGCATGTCGGGGCGAACCTGTTCGACTTCGTGCTGGTCAACTCGAACAACTCGTATCCGCCGACCGGCGGCCAGGCATCGGTGGTCTTCAGGCCGCTGGACACCGCGCGCCATCCCGAGGTCCGATTCATCGCGACAGACGTGGTCAACGTGAAGATCCCATCCCACCACGATCCCGACAAGCTCGCGCGCAGCATCATGCGGAAGGTCTGGCAGGCGTAAGGCGCCTCCTGCGCCACCGGACGAAGGCCTCGACCAGTAGCGTCGCGACTGCAACGTAGAGAAATCCGTCGAGCGCGTCGATCACATAGTGCTCGCCGAGATACACGATCGACAGCAGCACGGCCGTGGTCCAGAAGACCAGCCCGATCGCCAGCGCGCGATACCGGCTCCATGCGTACACGGCGGCAAGTGCGGGGAACGCGGCATGGAGCGAGGGAAACGCAGCGAACTGGTTTGGATTTAGGTGCGAGTACAGCGGCGACACGAAGTAGTTGGCTCCCCAGAATTTGTCGACCGTCTCGTTGAGGATCTTGTGGACCACCAGCGGAGCGGACACCCGGCCCTCCTCAAACTGATACCAGGGTGGCGCTGACGGCCAGAACAGGTAGGTGACGAACGCAAGGAAGGCCATCAGGAGCAGCGCGGCGATGAAGCGCTGATAGTGCTCCCGGCTGCGCAGCCAGAAGACGAACCCGACCAGGATCGGCAGCGGGAAGTGCATGAAGTAGAAGAACATCGCGATCACGTCCTGAGGGCTCACGGTTTCGACGTGGTAGAAGGCGTGCTGGAGCGTCCGCGTCGGCAACGTTCCCGCGAAGACGGCCTGCTCGAGCCCTGACAGGTCGTGCGGCGCGAAGCCGGTCTTCGCGGCGAACCCCCTCATCGCCTCATAGGCGAAGAAGAGGAGGACGAACGGTCCCCA
>Ga0209161_10004371_pt1 | contig 11237 bp, 14 predicted proteins | sample GraSoiAngelo_155_FD_186169 | JGI IMG/M metagenome (GOLD analysis project Ga0209161, IMG submission 186169) | Grasslands soil microbial communities from the Angelo Coastal Reserve, California, USA - 14_1009_13_30cm (SPAdes) (version 2) | ecosystem: Environmental > Terrestrial > Soil > Grasslands...
TCTCGCGTTTCGCCGGCATCTTACCGCTCCTCGCGCTTCACGAACTTCGACTTGACCGGCAGCTTCGCCGACGCGAGCGCCAGCGCCGCGCGCGCCGACGCCTCTTCGATCCCTTCGAGCTCGAACATGATGCGACCCGGCTTCACCACCGCGACCCACCCTTCCGGATTGCCCTTGCCCTTCCCCATCCGGGTCTCGGCCGGCTTCTTCGTGATCGGCTTGTCGGGAAACAGCCGGATCCACACCTTGCCGCCGCGCTTCATTTCGCGCGTGAGCGCGACGCGCGCGGCCTCGATCTGCCGGTTGGAGACCCAGCCCGGCTCGAGCGACATCAGCCCGTAATGGCCGAACGCGACGGTGTTCCCGCGCGTGGCCATCCCGTTGGTGCGGCCCTTGAACCGCTTGCGAAACTTGACGCGCTTCGGTGCGAGCATGGGTTAGACGCCCGTGGAATAGGTGCGGCCGTGGAGATCCTCGGTCCGCTCGCCTTTGAAGATCCAGACCTTGACGCCGATGGTCCCGAACGTCGTCTTGGCCGTGGACGTCGCGTAATCGATATCGGCGCGCAGCGTGTGCAGTGGCACGCGCCCTTCGTGATAACCCTCGGTCCGGGCGATTTCCGCACCGCCCAGCCGGCCCGCCGTTTTGATCTTGATCCCCTGCGCACCCATCCGCATCGCGCTCTGCACCGCGCGCTTCATGGCGCGCCGGAACGAGATGCGCTGCGTGAGCTGATGCGCCACGCTGTCACCGACCAACTGCGCGTCGAGCTCGGGCCGCTTGATCTCCTCGACGTTGATGCCGACTTCCTTCCCCGTGAGCTGTGCCAGCTCGTCGCGCAGCTTGTCGACCTCCGCGCCGCGCTTGCCGATCACCACGCCCGGCCGGCCGGTGTGCACCGTCACGGTGACTTTGCCCGGCTTCCGTTCGATATGCACGTCCGCGATCGCGGCATGGCTGAGCCGCGTCCGCAGATACTTCCGAATGAGCTCGTCCTCTTTGAGCAGCTCCGGGAAGTTGCGCTTTGCGAAGTAGCGGGAGCGCCACGGTTTGACGATGCCCAGCCGGAACCCATAGGGATGTGTTTTCTGGCCCACTTACTTGCTCGCTTTCTTTGTCGACTGCTTTTTCTTCGCAGGCGCTTTCGCTTTTGCCTTGGTACGCGGCTTCTTCTCGGCTTTCGCTTCCGCCTTCACGGCTGCCGGCGTTGCCGCCGGTGCCGGCGCGGCGGGAGCCGCGACACCCGCCACGCGGATCTCGACGTGGCTCGTGCGCTTCAGAATCGGCGTGCCGCGTCCCATCGCCGCGGCGGTAAAGCGCTTCAGCGTCTGCCCCTCGTTCACGACCGCGTAGGTGACGCGCAGGTCGTCGGCGTCGAACGGCGTATTCTGCCGCTGCGCCGCCTGCTGCGCGTTCGCGACCGCGGACTTCAGGACCTTATGGATCTGCCGCGCGGCCCGCTTCTTGGAAAAGCGCAGGATCGCGTCGGCTTCCGCGACGGCGTGGCCGCGGATCAGATCGATCACGAGGCGCATCTTGCGCGCCGACTGCCGCACGCCGCGTTGAATCGCTCGAGCTTCCATCGCTTACTCCTTGCCCTTCTGCTCGGCGCCGCCTGCAGCGCCCGCCTCGGCGGCAACCGCCTCGGCCTCACGCTCCGCCGCCGAGCCCTTGGCGCCGTGGCCGCGGAACAACCGCGTCGCGGCAAACTCGCCGAGCTTGTGGCCCACCATGTTCTCGGTGATGTAGACGGGGATGAACTTGTTCCCGTTGTGCACCGCGAGCGTGTGGCCGACGAAGTCCGGCGTGATCGTGCTGCGCCGCGACCAGGTCTTGAACACCTTCTTCTCGTTCCGCTCGTTGAGGGCGCGGATCTTCACCATCAGCGACTCCTCGACGTACGGACCCTTCTTGACGCTGCGTCCCATTACTGCGTCGCCTTCCCGCGCTTACGACCGCGCACGATGAGTTTCGTAGACGGTTTCTTCTTGTGGCGAGTCTTGCGGCCTTCGACCTTGCCCCACGGGTTCGTCGGCGGCCGGCCACCCGAGCTTTTGCCCTCGCCGCCGCCCAGCGGGTGATCGACGGGGTTCATCGCCACGCCGCGGACCCGCGGGCTGCGGCCGAGCCAGCGCGTCTTCCCGGCCTTGCCGATCGACAGCAGCTCGTGCTCGGCGTTGCCGACTTCGCCGATCGTGGCGAGGCACTCACCGCGCACCATCCGCATCTCGGTCGAGCGGAGGCGCAGCGTGACGTAGTTGCCCTCTTTCGCCACCACCTGCGCGCTCGTCCCCGCGCCGCGGCACAGCTGGCCGCCGCGCGCGATCTTCAGCTCGATGTTGTGCACCGCCGTGCCCAGCGGAATCTCGAACAGCGGCATGGCGTTGCCGGTGCGAATGTCCGAACCGGGCCCCGAAACCACCGTGTCGCCGACGCTCAGCCCTTTGGGCGCGAGGATGTAGCGCTTCTCACCGTCACCGTAGTGCAGCAGCGCGATGCGGGCCGTGCGGTTGGGGTCGTACTCGATGCTCGCGACCCTCGCCGGAATGCCGAACTTGTCGCGCCGGAAGTCGATGCGCCGGTACTGCCGTTTGTGCCCGCCGCTCATATACCGGCTCGTGATGTGGCCCTTGTTGTTGCGCCCGCCCGTGCGCTTCAGCGGCTCGAGCAACGTCTTCTCCGGCTCCGTCTTCGTGACCTCGGTGAAGTCGGAGACCGAGCGAAAGCGCGTGGCCGGCGTCATCGGCCGAAACTGTCGAATGCCCATTTAGCCCTCGAACACCTCGATCGCGTCGCCCTCTTTGAGGGTCACGATCGCCTTTTTCCAGGACGGCCGGCGGCCGGCGTAGCGGCCGTATGTACGCCGCTTGGCCCGCATGATCATGGTGCGAACCCCGGTCACCGACACCTTGAACAGCGCCTCGATCGCCGCCTTGATCTGCGGCTTCGTGGCGTCGGAATGGACGCGGAACGCGTACTCCTTGCGCGCGCCGTAGGCCGCGGACGACTTCTCCGTGACCACCGGGCGGACGATCGTATCGTGCAGCTCAGGCATCACTCGCCTCCTTCGCGTCCTGCTTGGCCGCGCCCTCATCCAGCGCGCCGATCTCCACGACGACCGTCTGCGCCCAGAGGATCTCGTACGCCGTCGCATCGGCGAACCGCATGACGTGGACGTCCGGGATGTTGCGGCCCGAGAGATAGACGTTGTGCGAGTCCGTGGCCGTGAGCACCAGGACCTTTTTGCCGGTCGCGTCGAGCTTCTTGAGTAGCGCGGCGAGGTCCTTGGTCTTCGGTTTCTCGTACCCGAGCGCGTCGACAATCACGAGCGCACCTTCCCGGGCGCGCGCGTTGAGCGCTGATTTCTTGGCGAGCTGCCGCATCTTCTTCGGGATCGCGAGCCGGTAGCTGCGCGGATGCGGCCCGTGGGCGATGCCGCCGTGCCGCCAATGCGGGGCGCGCGTCGAACCCTGCCGCGCTCGACCCGTGCCCTTTTGCCGCCACGGCTTCTGGTTCCCGCCCGAGACCTCGCTGCGGGTCAACGTATTGCTCGTGCCTTGCCGCTGGTTCGACAGGAACGTGATCACCGCGCGGTGCAGTACGTCCTGATTCACGGTGCCGTCGAACAGCGCTTCGGGCAGCGCGACCGCCTTCTTGCTGGCGCCCGCCGCCGAGTAGTGTGGAGCCTCAATCATGGCGGCTCGGGCCTCCCTGCTTGCGGACGGTGACGAGGCCGTTCATCGGCCCCGGCACCGAGCCGCGCACGAACAACAGATTGCGCTCGGCGTCGATCTTGATGACGCGAAGGCCGATCTCGGTGAAGTTGCGGGCGCCCATATGGCCGGGCATCCGCTTTCCTTTAATAATCCGCGACGGATCGGTGCCCGGCGCGATCGATCCCGGTTTGCGGTGCCGCGTGTTGCCGTGGGTCTCGGGACCGCCGCCAAAGTGATGGCGGTGCACCACGCCCTGAAAGCCCCGCCCTTTGGACACGCCGCGCACCTTCACCCGGTCACCGGCGGCGAAAATTGCCACGGTCACGGCGCTGCCCGCCGCCGGCGCTTCGCCCGTGACGGCAAAGCGACGGATGATGCGGGGCGCCGTTTCGATGCCGGCTTTCTTCACGTGCCCCGCCAGCGCCTTGGGCGTCCGCTTGGGCTTCTTCGCGCCGAAGCCGAGCTCGGCGCGACCCTCGGCGACCGAAATGACGGGGCACGGCCCCGCCTCGATCACCGTGACCGGCACGTGCGTGCCGGCGGCGTCGAACAGCCGCGTCATTCCCAGTTTTCTGCCGATCAGTCCGTTCATGTCTCTACTCGACTTTGATTTCGACGTCCACGCCAGCCGGCAAGTCCAGCTTCGTGAGCGCGTCCACTGTCTGCGACCGCGAATCGAGGATGTCGATCAGCCGTTTATGCGTCTTGAGCTCGAACTGCTCGCGGCTCTTCTTGTCGATGTGCGGGCTTCGCAGCACCGTCCAGAGCTGCCGCTTGGTTGGCAACGGGATCGGCCCCGAAACCTGGGCACCAGTTTTCTCAGCCGTTCGGACGATGTCCGCGGCAGCTTGATCGATCAGCGCGTGGTCGAATGCCTTTAAGCGAATTCGGATTTTGCTTGCCATTGGTTCCTCGGCGGTTCGGCGGTTTGTCGGTTTGGCGGTTGGTATTTCCAACCGGCTAACCGCCCAACCGCTCAACCGCTATTTCAGGATCTTCGTAACCACACCCGCGCCAACCGTTCTCCCGCCTTCTCGGATCGCGAAGCGCAGCTGCTCTTCCATCGCGATCGGCGTGATCAGCTCGATCGCCATCTTCGTGTTGTCGCCCGGCATCACCATCTCGACACCCGCCGGCAGCTCCACCGATCCCGTGACGTCCGTCGTGCGGAAGTAGAACTGCGGCCGGTAGCCTTTGAAGAAGGGCGTATGCCGCCCGCCTTCCTCTTTGGTGAGCACGTAGACTTCGGACTCGAACTGGGTGTGCGGCTTGATCGAGCCGGGCTTCGCGAGCACCATCCCCCGCTCCACCTCGTGCTTTTCCACGCCGCGCAGCAGCAAGCCGACGTTGTCGCCCGCCTGTCCGTCGTCGAGCAGCTTGCGGAACATCTCGACGCCCGTCACGACCGTCTTCTTGTCGGTCCCGAAGCCCACCATCTCGACTTCCTCGCCGACCTTGATCTTGCCCTTGTCGATGCGCCCGGTGGCCACCGTGCCGCGGCCCGTGATCGAGAAGACGTCTTCGACCGGCATCTGGAACGGCTTGTCGACTTCGCGCTTGGGCACGGGAATCGACTTGTCCAGCGCAGCCAGGAGCTCCTCGACCTTGGCCACCCACTGCTTGTCGCCCTCGATCGCCTTCAGCGCCGAGCCGCGAATGACCGGCGTGTCATCGCCCGGGAATTGGTACTTGGAGAGCAGCTCGCGCACCTCGAGTTCCACCAGGTCGAGCAACTCCGGATCGTCCACGAGGTCGCACTTATTAAGGAAGACCACGATCGCCGGCACGTTCACCTGCCGCGCCAGCAGGATGTGCTCGCGGGTCTGCGGCATCGGGCCATCCACCGCCGACACTACCAGAATCGCCCCGTCCATCTGCGCCGCGCCCGTGATCATGTTCTTCACATAGTCCGCATGCCCCGGGCAGTCGACGTGCGCATAGTGGCGCTCGGGCGTCGAGTACTCCACGTGGCTCGTCGCGATCGTCAGGATCTTCGTCGCATCGCGCCGGCCCTGGCTCTCGCTCGCCTTCGCCACCTGATCGTAGCTCACGTAGGTCCCCAGCCCCTTGTCCGCCGAGACCTTCGTCAGCGCCGCCGTCAGCGTGGTCTTGCCGTGGTCCACGTGCCCGATCGTGCCGACGTTCACGTGGGGCTTGTTGCGTTCGAATTTTGCTTTGGCCATGAACTCTCCTGGTTTCAGGTGTCTGGTGTCGGGTGTCAGGCCTGCTGACACCCGACACCCGGCACCAGACACCTATCCTTTGACCTTCGAAACTATTTCTTCAGCTTTCGCTTTCGGCACTTCCTGATAGTGCGAGAATTCCATGCTGTAAATCGCACGTCCCTGGCTCATGGACCGCAGTGTCGTTGAATAACCGAACATCTCCGACAGCGGCACACTGGCGGCGACGATGTGCGCATCGGCGCGCTGCGTCATGCCGCCGATCTTGCCACGCCGGGCCGACAGATCGCCGATGACATCGCCCATGTAATCGGACGGCGTCACGACTTCGACGTCCATGATCGGTTCGAGCAGAATCGGATGCGCCTGCCGCGCGGCTTCCTTCACCGCCATCGAGCCGGCGATCTTGAACGCCATTTCGCTCGAGTCGACGTCGTGGAAGGAGCCGTCCACCAGCTCGACCTTCACGTCCACCATCGGATAGCCCGCGAGCACGCCGTTCTCGAGCGCCTCTTTCACGCCCTGCTCGACGGGACTGATGTACTCCTTCGGAATCGAGCCGCCGACGATGTTGTCTTCGAACACGAACCCGGTCCCTGGCTGGCCCGGCTCCAGATGGATCACCACGTGGCCGTACTGGCCGCGGCCGCCCGTCTGGCGGATGAACTTGCCCTCGATGTACTCCACGCGCTTGCGCACCGTCTCGCGGTACGCCACCTGCGGCCGGCCGACGTTGGCGTCCACCTTGAACTCGCGCCGCATGCGCTCGACGATGATCTCGAGGTGCAGCTCGCCCATCCCGCTGATGATCGTCTGCGCGGTCTCGGGATCGGAGTGCACGCGGAACGTGGGATCTTCCTCGGAGAGCTTCGCCAACGCGATCCCCAGCTTGTCCTGGTCGGCCTTGGTCTTCGGCTCGATCGCGACCGAGATGACGGGATTCGGGAAGCGCATCGCCTCGAGAATGATTGGATGCGCTTCGTCGCACAGCGTATCGCCGGTGCGCGTGTCCTTGAGGCCGATCGCCGCGGCGATATCGCCGGCGCGCACGTCCTCGATCTCCTCGCGCTTGTTCGCGTGCATCTGTAGCAGGCGTCCGATGCGCTCCCTGCGGTCCTTGGTGCTGTTGTAGACGTAGGAGCCGGCGCTGAGCACGCCCGAGTACACGCGGAAGAACGTCAGTTTCCCGACGTACGGATCGGTCATGATCTTGAACGCCAGGGCCGCGAACGGCGCGTCATCCGCCGCGGGGCGCTCGGCGTGCGTGGCATCGTGGTGCGGCAGATGCCCTTTGATCGGCGGGATGTCCACCGGCGACGGCAGATAATCGACGACGGCATCCAGCAGTGCCTGCACGCCCTTGTTTTTGAATGCGGCGCCGCAGATGACGGGGACGACGTGACCGGTGATCGTGGCTTTGCGAATGACGGTGCGGATTTCTTCTTCGGTCAGCTTGTGATCTTCGAGGTACTTGTGCAGAATGGCGTCGTCGGACTCGACACAGGCCTCGATCATTTCGTGTCGCAGCTTTGCGACTTGTTCCTTCATCGATTCCGGCACTGGCCCTTCGACGTACTTCTTGCCGAGGGTATCGTCATCATAGACGATCTCGATCTCGCGCACGAGGTCGATGAGGCCGGTAAACAACTCGCCGGAGCCGAGCGGCAGCTGGATCGGTACCGCTTTCGTGCCGAGCCGGTCGCGGACCATCTTGAGGCACATGTCGAAGTCGGCGCCGACGCGGTCCATCTTGTTGACGAAGATGATCCGCGGCACGCCGTAGCGGTCCGCTTGGCGCCACACCGTCTCGGTCTGGGGCTCGACGCCGCCCACGGCATCCAGCACGGTCACCGCACCGTCGAGGACGCGCAAGCTGCGCTCCACTTCGACGGTGAAGTCCACGTGTCCGGGGGTGTCGATGATGTTGATGCGGTACTGCTGATTCAGGCGGGTCCAGAAGGCCGTCGTGGCGGCGGAGGTAATCGTGATCCCTCGCTCCTGCTCCTGCTCCATCCAGTCCATCGTCGCCGTACCTTCGTGCACCTCACCCAGCTTGTAGGTACGGCCCGTGTAATACAGGATACGCTCGGTCGTAGTCGTTTTCCCGGCATCGATGTGGGCCATGATGCCGATATTCCGAATCTTGTCGAGCGGCGTCGTACGTGGCATTGCTTTCCTTTATTCAGCAAAAACGCGGGGCGACCAGGACGCCCCACTCGTGTGCCGGGGGGCCGGTCTCGCTCCGCCGTCATCGGGAGGCTTTCGGCCCCCTCGATGCAGGATCCCTTAAAGCAGGGTCCCGAAGTTGTCTGTTTAAGGTTCAGGAGGGGCGCAGCATGCTGCGCCCGTACCATTCAGCCTACCACCGGTAATGCGCGAAAGCCCTATTGGCCTCCGCCATCCGGTGTGTGTCTTCCTTCTTCTTTATCGTCTCGCCTTCGCCCTTCGACGCCAGAATCAGCTCGGCGGCGAGGCGCTCGGCCATCGTCTTCTCTTTGCGCGCGCGGCTGTACTGAATGATCCAGCGCATCCCCAGCGCCGTGCGCCGCTCGGGCCGCACTTCCACTGGCACCTGATACGTCGCGCCGCCGACACGCCGGGATTTCACTTCCAGCGCCGGCTTCACGTTCGAGAGCGCCTGCTTGAAGACGTTCACGCCAGGCTGCCCCGTGCGTTGCTCGATCATGTCCATCGCCTGATAGAAGATCCGCTCCGACAACGACTTCTTGCCGCACACCATCAGGTTGTTCAAGAACTTCGACACCGTCTGGCTGTCATAGCGCGGGTCCGCAGGGACCGGCCGCCGGACGGCGCTTTTGCGACGGCTCACTTCCCCGCCTCCTTGGGACGCTTCGCGCCATACTTCGAGCGCGACTGCTTGCGCTCGTTCACGCCCGCGGCGTCCAGCGTGCCGCGGATGATGTGATAGCGGACGCCCGGCAGATCCTTCACGCGGCCGCCGCGAATCATCACGATCGAGTGCTCCTGCAGGTTATGCCCTTCACCGGGGATGTATGCCGTCACTTCGAACCCATTCGTCAGGCGAACGCGGGCCACTTTGCGCAATGCGGAGTTCGGTTTCTTCGGCGTCGTGGTGTACACGCGCGTGCACACGCCCCGCTTTTGCGGATTACCACGCAGGTGCGGCGCCTTTTCTTTCTTCTCCACGTCGCGGCGGCCATGCCGGACGAGCTGGTTGATGGTCGGCAAATACCCCTCGCAAAGGAATGCTAAAAAGCTGCTCCGAAGCCCGCGAAACTAAACCCATTGTTTGAGTTAGGTCAACCCCCGGCTTTCGCACAATTCCCTGCTTGAGCGGTCCGGTCCTGAGCGGTAGGATTGTCGGAACAATGGCCGTTCCTAATCCCCGACGCCTCCTCCTTATCGCCGGGCTCAGCTTGGGATTCGTGGTACCCGCCCCCGCCCTCGCTGCCGCTCAAGGTTCTGGTGTGTTGCGCGGCGTGGTGTTCGACAGCCTGATCAGGTCGACTCCGCTGGAAGGCGCCGAGATCTGGATTGAAGGCACCAATCTGATGGCGCGGAGCGACGCCGCGGGACGCTTTGAGCTGAACGCGCTCGCGCCCGGACACTACGTGCTGACCGTCTACCATCCCATGCTCGACTCGGCTGGGTTGTCGGTGCCGCCCGTCGCCGTCGACGTCGTGGCCGGGGACGGGAATATCGTTGCGCTCGCGACGCCGAGTCCCGCGCAGGCACACCACATGCTGTGCCCGCAGGATCCGTTGCGGCAAGCGGGAAGTGTGGTCGGCGTGGTTCATGACGCCGCAGACGGAAAACCGATGCCCGCCGCAAGCGTTAGCGCGTACTGGACGAGCTACGACATCGGCGGCGGCGCGGGCGTTCGGAGCGCGCAACGCACCGTCGAAGCGAAATCCGATGCCTCCGGTCACGTGCTCCTGTGTGGCCTCCCCGTCGACGTGGCACTCGTCATTCAGGGTCGGGCAGAGGGCGGATCCGCGGGCATGGTGATCGTTGATTTGGCGGGGCGGGCGTTCGGGCGCGCGAGTATCGAGCTGGCGGTCGCGCCGATCACGGGGTCCATCAAGGGAGTCGTGCGGAACAGAAACGGCTCGCTGGTGCCGGGGGCAACCATCGTCGTCCTCGGGAGTGATGCGTCGGTGCAGTCCGACGACTTCGGGCGTTACTCACTCAACAGCGTGACGGTGGGCTCGCGCATCCTGGAAGCCCGGGCGCTCGGGTATCAGGCGGGCCGTGCGCAGACCACGGTGCGACAGACCGCGGGACAACAAGTCGATATCGTCGTGGGAGACTCGGTGGCGGTGCTCGAGCCGGTCACCGTGGTGGGGACGTACGAGCCCTACCTGGCCCACGTCGGATTCACCCGGCGGAGTCACACCGCGCAGGGGCATTTTATCGACACCACCGCGATCGCCAAGAGCGGGGCACTCCGGTTCGAGGAGCTGTTTCGCATGGTCCCGGGCGTGCAATTGCGGCCCAACGGAACGGGAATGCTCGTCGAGTTGCAACGTGGCCAAGGCGAGATCAACAGTGCTTCAATCGGCAACTATTGCCCGCCGATGTATTTCATCGACGGCGTCTACTATCCGTTACCCCCGCTCCAGACGCAGTCGGTCCCCATTGGTCCCAGTGAGATCCTCGGCATCGAAGTCTACTCGAACCTGTTCAGCGCCCCGCCGCAATTCCAGCGGCGCGGGAGCGGTTGCGGCGTGATTCTGATTTGGACGAAGCGTGGGACGCCAAAACAGAGGGCGTCGCAATGAAAAACCGCGTGGTTGTGGGGTCTCGGAACAGCCCCCATATTTGCGCGGCCGTGTGTACCACCGGCAGCATCCATCCAAGAAAGGCAGGCAAGGCATGCGCAGAACGTTAGTGTTCGCACCAGCGCTTTTGGCTTTGTGCCTGATCCCAGCGACGGTCCGCGCACAAGCGACGGCCCGACAGGTGACAGGCAAAGTCACGCGCACGTTGGGAGCGACGCCCGTCCTGGGCGCCACCATCGTCGAGATGGGTGGCAAGGGCGTCGCACAGTCCGGAGTGGACGGCAACTTCAGCATCAATGTCGGCACCGGCGACGTCCGGCTCCTCGTTCGCGCGATCGGGTTCCAGCGCAAGGAAGTGGCGGTGCCCGCGTCGCAGTCCAGCGTGACCATCGGGCTGGATGAAGACCCCTTCAAGCTCGAGGCGGTGGTCGTCACGGGACAGGCCACCACGATCGAGCGGCGCAACGCCACGACCGCGCCGGTGCAGGTTGGGAACGGGGAGCTCAACAACGCTCCTGCCTCAGCGCTGGAACAGGCCCTGCAGGGGAAAGTGCCTGGCGCCATCATCTCGATGA